>Ga0265301_10001136_pt1 | contig 35997 bp, 36 predicted proteins | sample AusTroGonzalo_MG_2_FD_193488 | JGI IMG/M metagenome (GOLD analysis project Ga0265301, IMG submission 193488) | Bovine rumen microbial communities from tropical cattle in Woodstock, Queensland, Australia - Gonzalo_04 | ecosystem: Host-associated > Mammals > Digestive system > Stomach > Rumen ...
TGGTTGCAACTATTGCCCTGGTAGTAATGGGTGTGATTGCCCTCAACCAGTATGTGATTAAGCCGAAGGCTTTAGAGGCGAGCAACGAGAACGCTAAGGCGGTCGTTTATTTCATGAACGGCGATTATGACAAAGCCCTCAACGGCGACGATGCCGAGTGCATCGGTTTTGCAGCTATCGCTGACGAGTATCACAACCAGCAAGGCGAGTTGGCTGCGTTATATGCAGGTATCTGTCATTTTGAGAAAGGCGAGTACGAAGAGGCTGCTAAGTATCTGAAGAAATTCGATGCAAAGGACCTCAATATTGACCCTGCAGCGCATCAACTGCTTGGCGATGCGTACGTAGAGTTAGGCGAGTACAGCAAGGCGGCACATGCTTTTGAGGCAGCTGCCGAGTCCGGCAATGACCTCATCGCTCCGATGAGCCTGAAGAAAGCCGGCATCGTTTACTTGCACGAGGGTCAGAACGCCAAGGCTAAGAAAGCTTTTGAGCGTATCAAGGCTGATTTCCCGCAATCGACCGAAGCACAAGATATCGACAAATACATTGCGATTGCAGAATAATGACAACCGATTTGTCGAAATATGATGCTTCTCAATTGCCTAGCGCTGATGTTCTCGGACGTCAGCGCTATGCGATTATAGTAGCGGACTGGAATAGCGAAATCACCTACGCCTTGGCGCAAGGCGCTGTCGACACCCTTATCCGACACGGCGTGGATGAAGAGAACATCGACATCGTTCATGTGCCCGGAACCGTGGAGTTGACCTTCGGCGCGGCACGGGCGATGGAGAAAGAGTCGCGCCTGAGTGCCATCATCGTTATTGGCTGTGTTATCCAAGGCGATACACCGCATTTTGACTACGTATGCCAATCGGTGACACAAGGCGTGACGATCCTTAATGCCCAAGGCAAAGTGCCGGTTATTTTCTCGGTACTGACGACGCTCAACAAGCAACAAGCGCTCGATCGCGCAGGCGGCCAACTCGGCAACAAAGGCATCGAAGGCGCCTATACGGCAATGCGAATGGCAAATCTATGAAAGTTTACAAGTTCGGTGGGGCATCGGTGAAGGACGCGGAAGGCGTTCGGAACGTAGAGAAGATCGTACGCAGCGCGGGCGGCGACTTATTGGTCGTCATTTCTGCGATGGGTAAGACCACCAACGCCCTCGAACGTGTAGTCGCTTTCCTGGATGCTAACAAAGAAGAAGAGGCGCTGGCTCAGTGGGTGGACATCATCGATTTTCATGTAGCTATCATGAAAGCGCTGGGGCTGCAACCGGGCGTCGATGTGCGGTTGCAAGGAGAGATTCCTTACGACCCCCAACGTCCCTACGATGAGAACTACGACCAGATTGTCTCGCTCGGCGAAATCCTATCTACCCAGATCATCGCAGTCTACCTGCTCAAGCAAGGTTTATCCGTCGAATGGTGGAACACGCCTAAGTTGCTCCGTACAGATGACACCTGGCGCGAGGCGAGAGTGGATGATAAGACCAGCCGCGAGATCATACGCGCCGGTTGGAACCGACCTAACCGTCCGCAGATAGTGGTAGCGCAAGGTTTCATCGGCGGCACAGCTGACGGCCGACGTACAACGCTCGGTCGCGAAGGATCGGACTACACCGCCGCGCTGATGGGTAATTACTTGGATGCCGAGTCGGTCACTATTTGGAAAGATGTGCCGGGCATTCTCAACGCCGACCCGCGCATAGAGCCTAACACCATCCTTATCCCTTCGCTGCGATACCAAGACGCCGTTGAGCTCAGTTATTCGGGTGCGCAGGTCATTCACCCCAAGACCATCCGTCCGCTGGAGAACAAGCGTATCCCGCTGTATGTCAAGCCTTTCGGTGACCCGCAAGCCGCCGGTTCTTGCATCAGCGCCGAGAGTGAAGGTCCCATCAATGTGCCGGTGTATATCTGGCGCAAGAACCAAATCCTCATTACCATGCGGGCGAAAGATTTTGCATTTGTGCTGGAGGAGAGCTTGAGCGAGATCTTCGATATCATCCATGCCCACCGCCTCAAAGTGTCGCTGATCCAATCCTCCGCTGTCACTATTTCGGTCTGCGTGGATAACACACGCTTTGTAGCGGACGCGCTCGAAGCACTCAAAGTGCATTTTAACGTAAGTTATAACGACGGCCTGTCGCTGCTCACTATCCGAGGTACTACACCGGAGATTTTGAATACAGCCAAAGCCGGACGCGAGATATTATTAACCCAAACGACACGCCGCACAGCGCGGTTAGTAGTCAAAGAATGAAAGACACTATTACCTCCATTATTCACGCATTAGGAACCATTAAATTCTGGCGTGAATTAGTAATGATGACAGTCGGCATGATGCTTGGCGCTGCAGCCGTCTATTATTTCCTGATGCCAAGCCATATGGTAGTCGGCTCCATTTCCGGTCTCTCGATTGTGCTCAACACGGCTTTGGGAGGCGATGCAAACACCTTATCCTATTGGGTAATGGGCATCAATGCCTTCTTGCTGGTATTAGCCTTTTTCCTCATCGGTAATGAGTTCGGTGCCAAGACTGTTTATACAGCGATGATCTTGGGTCCGCTGATTCAATTATGCGACCTCATTTATCCGTATACCAACTTGACGCACAAGGTCATTCAGGCTCCGGAAGTGCTTGCGCAACTGCAAGCCGGAGCTACGGTCCTCGATGCACACGGCAACCCTTATCTGCTCAGCCGGTCCGGGGAAGTGATGGAGCAAGTACGCGATTCCGTCATGAGCGGCGGACTCGGTATAGGCGATGTGTGGTTCGACCTGATTTGTTTCGTGCTGTTGCTGAGTGCGTGCCAAGCGGTACTCTTCCGTATCAACGCTTCCACCGGCGGACTGGATATCCTCGGCAAGATTGTCAATAAGTATTTCCACCTCGATATAGGCGCTTCCGTGGCGATAGCGGGTGCTATCATATGCTGCACCGCCTTCCTCATCAATGATTTCCGTATGGTGATGATCGGCCTCATCGGTACATGGATTAACGGCTTGGTGATCGATTATTTCACCGCTGCCCTCAATAAACGCAAACGCGTCTGCATTGTTACTGACGAGCCGAATCGCGTGCGCGCATATATTGTGGACACGCTCGTGCGCGGGTGCTCCTTATATAAGATTCAAGGCGGCTATAGTGGTGAAGAGCATATTGAGATTCAATCGCTCCTGACGCAAGACGAGTTCGCTTCGGTGATGGCTTTTATCCGCAATAATAATATTCATGCCTTCATCACCGCCGGTAACTGCTCCGAGGTCTACGGACTATGGGTGCGCCACCGCAAACATCATGGCAAAGTGGAAGTGATTGAAGAGAATTGATAATAATAAAAACTATACAGTATGATGAAACCGACATTATTTATTTTGGCTGCAGGTATGGGCAGTCGTTATGGTGGTCTGAAACAAATGGATGGTCTGGGACCTAACGGAGAAGCTATCCTTGACTACAGTGTGTTTGATGCGCTTCGCGCAGGGTTTGGCAAAATCGTCTTTGTTATCCGCAAAGATTTTGAAGACGATTTCCGCCGTGTGGTATTGAGCAAATATGCCGGCAAAGTACAATGCGAACTGTGCTTCCAATCGGTAGATAAAGTGCCGGCAGGCTGCACCTACAACCCTGAGCGTACCAAACCATGGGGTACCAACCATGCTGTACTGATGGGTAAAGACCTCATCAAAGAGCCGTTCGCTGTCATCAATGCGGATGATTTCTACGGCAAAGAGTCCTTCCAAGTGTTGGCTGATTTCCTGCGCTCGGTAGAAGGCAAAGAAGGTCACTACTGCATGGTAGGTTACCGCGTTTGTAACACCCTCAGCGAGAACGGAACCGTTAGTCGTGGCGTTTGTACCACCGATGCTGAAGGTAACTTGACCGACGTTGTAGAGCGTACGAAAATCGAAGAGAAGAACGGCACGATCGTCTTCACCGAAGGTGATGTAGATACGCCGCTCGACCCGCACACACCCGTTTCGATGAATATGTGGGGTTTCACGCCGGAGTATTTCCGCTATTCGGAGGAAGGTTTCCGCGCTTTCCTCGCCGAGAAAGGTCAAGAACTCAAATCGGAGTTCTATATCCCTACCCTCGTCAACCAGCTCATCATCGCCGGCAAGGCTTCCTGCAAAGTGCTCGACACTCCGAGCAAATGGTTCGGTGTAACCTACAGCGAAGATCGTCCGCAAGTAGTAATGAAAATCAACCAACTCATCGCTGCCGGTGAGTACCCGAGTAAGTTATTTTAAGTTATGGCTAGAATACTTGTTACCGGAGGAACCGGATATATTGGTTCGCACACGACGGTCGAACTGATGCAACAGGGTTACGACGTAACCATCGTAGATAATTTAAGCAACTCATCCATCGATGTATTGGATGGCATCGCCGCTATCATCGGTCGCAAACCGGAGTTCGCGAACATCGATTGTGGTAATTTTGTAGACTTGGATAATGTCTTCAATACCTATCACGATATAGTAGGTGTCATCCATTTCGCGGCCAGCAAAGCTGTAGGCGAATCGGTAGAGAAACCGCTTCTCTATTACCGCAATAACATCGGTAGCCTCATCACCTTGCTGGAAGTGATGAAACGCCATCAGGTACAGAACATCGTTTTCTCTTCCAGTTGTACCGTTTATGGTCAGCCGGATAAAGACCATCTTCCTGTAGATGAGACCGCGCCTATCAAACCGGCATTGTCGCCGTATGGCAACACTAAGCAGATTAACGAGGAGATCATCCGCGACGAGGCTCATACCGATAAGGATCTTCACGCCACTATCTTGCGTTATTTCAACCCTATCGGTGCACACCCGTCGGCACAGATCGGTGAGTTGCCGAACGGTGTACCACAGAACTTACTGCCGTTTGTTACCCAAACCGCTGCCGGTCTGCGCCCCGAACTCAAAGTGTTTGGTAATGACTACAACACGCCTGACGGTTCCTGCATCCGCGATTATATCTACGTAGTAGACCTCGCCAAAGCACACGTCAAAGCCATTGACCGTATGCTCCATGCAGAGGACCGCGAACAAGTGGAGGTTTTCAACCTCGGAACCGGAAACGGTCTTAGTGTGCTCGAACTGATCAATGATTTCGAAGAGGCTACAGGCGTTAAGATTCCTTATACCATCGTCGGCCGTCGCGAAGGTGATATCGAGCAAGTATGGGCAGCGCCTAAGAAAGCCAATGAAGTGTTAGGTTGGAAAGCCGACACGCCTATCCGCGAAGTGCTCGCTTCCGCTTGGAAATGGGAGAAACGCATTCGTCACATCCAATAAGGATATCTATACAAAGAAAAGAGGCCCTCAAGCCTCTTTTTTTGTGTCATTATTGGAAGAACGAGAAATGTACGCTGCCGTAACTCCGCGTCTCTACATGCCTCGGATGCGCCGTAAAATCCGTATCCTTTCCGTGCTCTATAACCAGCCATCCGTTGGGTTTCAGTATACTCTGTACTCCCAAGATTATATCCGGTAATAGCGGTAACTGCTCCAAAGCATAAGGCGGATCAGCAAAGATGAAATCATATTGCACACGGCAGGTAGACAGGTATTTGAACACATCGCCGCGAATAAGCGAAAGGTTACGGATGCCCAGTTGCTTGCAACAGGAGATAATCCAATTCTGCTGCACATGGGCTATCTCAACGGCCGTCACCGACCGTGCGCCGCGACTCACGCACTCCAACCCTATACCACCGGTTCCGGCAAAGAGGTCCAACACATCAATGCCCTCAAAATCCAGACGATTATTGAGCAGATTAAACAGACTCTCCTTCGCAAAGTCCGTCGTAGGCCTTGCGGTGATATTTTTAGGGGGCGACAATCGCCGCCCCCCATATTGTCCGGATATTATACGCATAGTTCCGAATGGCTAAGCGTGTGTCGAGACGCTCGACTATTCCCAGTTACCGGCGTTGTTGTTCGGCGCATAGATATCACCTACCTTCAGGCCGGGGAAGTGATCGAGTTTTTGCTCGCGGTCGATGAGGTTAACCAGCTCCTGCTTATTGAGGTCGCCTAAGTAACTCTCAAACGGTGCGCGTGCCTCAAACAGCGGAACACGAATACCTTGACTCGTCTTATAGTCATTATTGGTCTCTACCTCAAAACGTTGACCGTTGCTGAACGGAATCAGGATAATGCCGTCAATCGATTGCTCGTCATATTCGCCTTTATACAGCGTCTGGAGCATATTGAGCTCAATCGTATCACGACGGAAACCTTGCAGATTATTCTTCTTCACATCCGCATCGTTCGCCCAGATATACGCATAGAGTTCATCCGTATTAGCAAAGGATAACTTCTTATTCTTCAGCGCTTTCTTCTTCGCATTATCCAAAATCTTAACCGCCTTATGCTCGGTCAGACCAGACTCTAATTGCTTATCGGTCAAACTACCTTCCTTCAATAACTCTTTCTTCGGAGCGGTCTTCAGGAAGAGCAACAAGGAATCAAGGTTAGCGGTAAAACGACCATTCTGGTGATGGAACTCCACCTCAGCCGTACGTAAATCAACCAGATTCTTAATAACCGACACTTCGCGCTGAGCACGCGTATCTTCAAATTGGATAGGGGTAACTACGCTCATTACGCAGAAATATGCCATCGCACATGCTGCGACTGCGAGCAGACAAATTACAAGGGTTCGTGTTGCTTTCATATAGATAAATTTTACAAGTTTGCAAAAATACGCTGCAAATTTACAACAAAATTTCCAATTATGCAAATTATTTTACTTTTATTTTGCTTTTATGCAAAAAAAATCGTACCTTTGCACCAAATTTCAGAAAAGAACAGAATGGAAGACAGCAATAAAGTCCTTTTTTCGATATTAAACGAACGTCTGGAACTCCTTCGGCAATTAGATGCAGAGGGTGATTCGGATAGGCGGCGGCATATAGCACGGGAGACACAAAACCTCCACGCGCCAATGGCGCACCGGTTGGGTCTCTATCAAATCAAAACGGAGATGGAGGATCTGGCGCTCAAGTTCCTCGACTACGAGACCTATAAGTATATCGCGCACGCGTTGAACGCCAAAAAAGCCGAACGGGAAGCATATATTGCTTCCTTCATTGCGCCACTGGAGAAAAAATTGAAAGAAGAAGGCTTCGTCTTTACCATCAAAGGTCGCCCCAAATCCATCCACTCCATCTATCATAAGATGCAAGCACAGCATTGTGATGTAGATAAGATATACGACCTCTTTGCGATTCGTATCATTTTGGAGTCTGAGCCGGAAAAAGAAAAATCCGATTGCTGGCAAGTCTATTCGCTCATCACCGATATCTTCCCCCCTAACCCCAAACGTCTGCGCGACTGGCTGTCTGTGCCGAAGGAAAACGGCTACGAGTCCTTGCACACTACCGTACTTGGACCCGAAAAACGTTGGGTGGAAGTGCAGATTCGCACCAAACGAATGGATGAAGTGGCGGAACAAGGCGTTGCAGCACACTGGTCGTACAAAGGTGTCAAAGGCTCCATCGTTCAAAAGAGCGGCGATGTGTTCGTCTTCACGCCTACCGGCGATCTCAAGCGCTTGCCTGAAGGTGCCACCGTACTCGATTTTGCGTACTCCATCCATAGCGAAGTGGGTGCACATTGTGTAGGCGGTACGATCCGCAATCAGAATGTCTCCATCCGCCAAAAATTGGTGAACGGCGACCAGGTATTCGTGCAAACTTCGCCGAACCAAAAACCCAACGCTGATTGGCTTAGTTTCGTGGCTTCCTCACGCGCTAAGAGTAAGATTCGTCAAGCCCTCAAAGAGGTTGAATACAAACAGGCAGCGGAAGGAAAAGAGATCATTGAACGCAAGTTCAAGAATTGGAAAATAGACTATACCGAAGCCGATATCACGCGTTGGGCCATCAAATTAGGCTACAAAGCAGTGTCGGATATGTACCAGTCCATCGCTACCGGTAAAGAGGACGTTTCCCGTCTGCGCGAAGTGATGTTAACGCCTGACGAGACCCCCAACACCCCGCGCGAACATACAGAATATGTCGATAAATCCGAACTCAAAGGACTGGCCATCGAGGTGGACATGAATGTCAAGAACGTGGATTATAACCTCTCCAAGTGTTGCAATCCCGAACCGGGCGACCCTATCTTCGCCTTCGTTTCAGTTACCAAAGGTATACGTATTCACCGATGCGACTGTCCGAATGCAGCCAATATACGCGAGCGCTACGCCTATCGTATCCTCCCCGCCCGTTGGGCAAAGAAAAGTTGAGAGTTGAGAGTTAAGAGATGAGAGATGTCTGAGTATCCCAGCATAGTATTAGAGCAAGCGGTGAACCAAATGGCCTCGCTGCCGGGCGTAGGTAGACGCACAGCCTTGCGTCTGGTGCTTCACTTGTTGCGCCAATCGGACGCTGAAATGGAAGCTTTTGCCGGCGCCTTCTCGCGACTCAAACAAGAGGTCGTCTATTGCTCCGTATGCCATAATATTTCCGATACACCTGTTTGTCCGATTTGTTCTTCCACCCATCGCGACCATTCTATTATCTGCGTGGTGGAGAATGTGCAAGACGTCATGTCCATCGAAAATACCGGTCAGTACAACGGCGTGTATCATGTGTTGGGCGGCGTTATTTCGCCCATGGAAGGCATTGGACCCAAAGACTTGGAAATAGACTCGCTCATCGCCCGCGTGGCAGCAGGAGACGTGCAGGAAATCATCCTCGCGCTCCCTACTACCATGGAAGGCGATACCACTAACTTCTACATCTATAGAAGAATACAGAATCTCGGACTAACGACTACCGACCAACGCCCAACGACCGATTTGAGGATAACTCAAATCGCCCGCGGTGTAGCCGTCGGCAACCAACTCGAATACACCGACGAGATAACCCTCGGTCGTTCTATCGTCAACCGAACAGAGTTCAAATCGTAAATCGTCTAATCATCAATGAATATATATGGAAGAGAAAATCAATCGTAAACTAAATTTGTATTACTACGGAGTGATGGTGTTCACCCTCATCATTCTCGGTGTAATGTACTGGCTCTGCTCGCAGGAGGATTTTGAGCCCATCAACCCCATGGAGTCCTTCGGTATGATGCTCCAATACATCGCTATCGGAATCACCCTCGTGGCTATTCCGCTAGGTCTGTATGTGATTAAATGGAAAAAACCGAAGACCCTGGAACTATATGCCGAACTCGCGACGGGACGTATTCTTGTTGTAGGACTGACGATGCCGATGAACATCGCGTTCTTCTACGTGCTCGGTGGCCATCGACCCATGATGTGGCTTGCTGCCATCGCCGCTATCGCGTGGTATTTTACCAAACCCACCCTCGGCAAAATGGAACAGGAAATGAAACCCGAAGACCCCAATGAGGAGAAGTACTAAATGATACAATAGATTAAATCGTAAATTTGAATGATTATAGCTTGTGATTTTGACGGAACAATCGTCACCCATGAATATCCGAAAATTGGCAAACCCATTCCGTTTGCCATCCAAACATTGAAAAAACTGCAAGAAGAAGACCATCACCGTGTTATCCTATGGACTGTACGCGAAGGAGCCCTGCTTCAAGAAGCCATTGATTACTGCAAATCGAAAGGATTGGAGTTCTATGCAGTTAACTCCAACTTCCCCGAAGAAGTGCATGACCATGAAGTGCCCCGCAAGCTGATGTCCATCGATGTCTATATCGACGACCGTAACCTCGGCGGACTGCCGGACTGGGGAGTGATCTATAATATGATTCATTCCGGTCATCCTCACCAACCGGTTCCTCAAGGTAATCTCGAAGACCCGAATCGCAAGAAAAAAGGCTTCTTTGCACGATTATTCAGCAAAAACGACTGGGATGATTAAATTGCGTAAACTCGAACCTTCCGACCTACCCTTCCTTTACCAATGGGAGAATGACGCTTCGTCATGGGCGGAAGGCGACACCCATAATCCCCTTTCGCAACAAGACTTGCGAGATTATATCGCCTCTACCACCGGCGATATTTTCCGCGATGGTCAATTGCGCTTGATGATAGAGTCCGATCATACAACTATAGGTTGTATAGATTTATTTGATCTTGACAACAGAAACCGCAAAGCGGCTCTAGGCATGTATATCGCACCCGAACATCGTGGCAAAGGTTTAGCCGCAGAAGCGCTCCGACAAATAGAACACTACGCGTTCGATTTTTTGCACCTCCGCCTACTCTACGCCATCATTGCTACAACTAATGAACCCTGTTCTGCTCTTTTTCGCCGCGCAGACTACACACCTTCCACTCCTCTCGCAGGCTGGACTCTCGATTCCGATGCGGTCATCTGGATCAAACAAGCACCGAAAAATAAGTCATAAACGAAACATAGATATGATTTACAAGCATTTGAGTGAGCTAATCGGTCGGACGCCGATGCTGGAGATTAGCGGCATAGAGGGTCAGCAAGCCCGTATCATCGTTAAGATGGAATATTTCAACCCGGGCGGCAGTGTCAAAGACCGAATTGCTTTAGCGATGATAGCTGATGCTGAGGCGCGCGGTGTACTCACCCCCGGTGCCACAATCATTGAACCCACGAGTGGTAACACCGGTGTCGGTTTAGCGTGGGTAGGCGTATCCAAAGGGTACAAGGTGATCTTGACCATGCCCGATACGATGAGTATAGAGCGGCGTAATTTACTGAAGGCCTACGGTGCAACGTTGGAGTTAACGCCCGGAGCGGAAGGCATGAAAGGGGCTATCCGTCGCGCGGAGGAGATCCGTGCAGCCACTCCGGGGGCCGTCATTTTGGGTCAATTCATCAACCCTGCCAACCCTGCTATACATGAGCGTACCACGGGTGAAGAGATATGGTCCGACACGGAAGGTCAGGTGGATATACTGGTGGCAGGTGTCGGTACAGGTGGCACTGTCAGCGGCACCGGTCGCGCACTCAAACGCCATAAACCCGAGGTACAAGTAGTGGCCGTTGAACCTGCCAGTTCAGCGGTGCTCTCTACAGGCGTGGCCGGCAAACATCGCATACAAGGCATCGGCGCAGGGTTTGTGCCGGAGACGTACGATGCCACCGTTGTAGACCGTGTTATGCCGATAGAAGATGAAGTGGCGTTGGCAGGCATGCGTCTGCTGGCCGGCACGCAGGGTTTATTGGTAGGTATCTCTTCCGGAGCAGCTTTCTCTGCAGCCTTACAACTGGCACGCGAAAAGGCTAACCGCGGCAAAACCATCGTAGCTATCCTGCCCGATACAGGCGAACGGTATCTATCTATGGATATATTCTAAAAAAGCGCCCAAAAAGCGCTTTTTGTTTGCACAGGTGAGTTTTTTTTTGTATCTTTGCACAAAATTTGAAATTATGAATGCAAAATTATTTTTCTTCGCATGTATGGCAGCGATTATGATGGGATGCAGTGGGAATCCAAAGGATTCAGAATTCAGGATTCAGGATTCAGGAGTTGAGAGCACCGAGAAGGCGCCGATTGGTAAGCCGCAGATCACTATTAATGGTGGCCGAATGACACCGGAGGCTTTATGGTCCATGGGTCGCATCGGTAGTGTCAAGACCGATCTCGAGACCGGTTGGTTAGCCTACACCGTCAGTTACTACAGCATCGAGGAGAACCGGAGTACTTCGTGGATTCGCATCTGCAATCCCTTTGAGAACATGCGCGTAGATGATGAGTTTGTGGGTTCGGAGCCGGCATGGTTCGGCGGCAGCGGATGGATTGCGTTCATTCGCGGCGGGCAGTTATACCTGCGGCGCGACAGCGATGAAGTGTTAGTGGACGGTGCAAACGACATCGAGGGTTTCCTTCTCTCCCCCATGCGCGATAAGATAATCGTGATCAAGTCCGTCAAAACCGTTCCGAGCACTGTGGATAAGTACCCTGACCTGCCATTGGCGACAGGACATATGCACGAGGACCTGATGTACAAACACTGGGACGAGTGGACCGAGACGGCGCCGCAGCCGTTTGTGCATGAACTGGAAGTGACGTATTTCGAGGAAGGCGAACGGATCATCTCTGCCAAATTAGGCAAAGGGTTTAACCTGTTGGAAGGTACGGCGTTTGAGTGTCCGATGAAACCCTTCGGCGGTATCGAACAGTTGGCATGGAATCCTAATAACGAAGAGATAGCGTACACATGCCGCAAGAAAACCGGTTTAGCGTACGCCGTTTCAACAAATAGCGATATTTACCTTTATAATCTCAAGACCCGCAAAACGCGTAATATCACCGAGTCGAACAAGGGCTATGACATTAACCCTGCTTTTTCGCCTAACGGCGAGTGGATAGCGTGGTTGTCAATGGAGCGCGACGGCTACGAGAGCGATGAGAACCGCTTAGTGGTGAAAAACCTCAAAACCGGTGAGCAACGTCACTTAGTGGCAGGTTTCGGAGAGAGCGTAGGCGAGTTCGCCTGGTACGATGACACCACTCTACTCTACACCGATGTATGGGATGGGACGATTGATCTGTACCTGACGACCGTCAACGGCGGCGGCGAACGGTTGACCGAAGGACAATACGACTTGTCTATCGGTGACGTGGGATGGAAAGAGGTATTCTTGCTGGGCCACTCCATGAGGCAAGCCAATGAGATATACCGATTTGATATGGGGCAGTACTTAGCCGACCCGAGTCGTGAGTACGGTCCGCGAGGCATCGATTGGGAACAACCCCACTCGTCTCTGGAGGTCGAACTACAACAGTTGACATTCGAGAACGATAATATCTACAAGCAGATAGAACTATCCACCGTGGTACCCAGATGGCAAAAAACAACCGACGGCAAGGATATGTTAACATGGATCATTTATCCGCCGCATTTCAATCCAAAGAAGAAATACGCCACTATTCTTTATTGCGAAGGCGGTCCACAGAGCCCCGTTAGTCAGTTTTGGTCCTATCGGTGGAACTTCATGATGATGTCTGCCGTCGATTATATCATCGTAGCCCCTAACCGTCGCGGTTTGCCGGGCTTTGGTAAGGAATGGAACGAAGAGATATCCGGCGATTACGGAGGACAATGCATGAAAGACCTGCTGACGGCTATCGATGAGTTCTGTACCGAGCCATACGTGGATAAGAACCGCTTAGGCTGCGTAGGTGCATCATTCGGAGGATTTAGCGTCTATTGGTTAGCGGGACATCATGAAGGGCGCTTCAAAGCCTTCATCGCTCATGACGGTATCTTCAATCTGGAGATGCAGTACCTGGAGACCGAAGAGAAATGGTTCGCTAACTGGGATTTAGGAGGCGCGTATTGGGACAAAGATAACGAGGTGGCACAACGCACCTACGCCAATAGCCCGCATAAATTTGTTGATAAGTGGGACACGCCGATTCTGTGTATCCATGGCGAGAAAGACTATCGTATCTTGGCTAACCAAGCCATGGCGGCTTTCGATGCGGCTAAGATGCGCGGCGTGCCGGCAAAGTTACTCATCTTCCCTGATGAAAACCACTGGGTTCTCAAACCCCAAAACGGTGTTCTGTGGCAACGCGAATTTAGAGGATGGTTAGACAGATGGCTCAAATGAGAAAATGCGAAAATGAGTAAATATAGTTACGAGTTTGATATTAAGTACCAAGAAGTAGACGGGCGGAAGAAACTACGGCTATTCAACCTAGAGAACTACTTGCTGGAAGTGGCAGGCACGGTGGCGGATGAGTTAGGGTTCGGTATAGCGGTACTCCATCCGCGGGGCTTGACATGGATCCTGACACGTTTAGGCGTTGAGATGTACGAACTGCCGACTCATTGCGAGCACATACGGTTTGAGACCTGGATTGAATCGAACGCTCATATGCTCAGCACACGTGATTATCGCATTTACAGCGGTGATAAGCTCATTGGACAGTGTAAGAGTGTGTGGACGGTGCTGGATTTGGAGAAACGCGAGATAGTCAATATCTTCGATGACCCGATGTTCGTGGATTGCGTAGATGGCGAAGTGCTGGAAATGGGACGTGTGCGGATGACCACTATTCCGGAACCGACCGGCAGTGCAGCACATAAAGTCGTTTATTCGGACATCGATTATAACGGACACTGCAACAGTTGTCGCTACTTGCAGGCGATGACCGATGCCTACATGCCCGATTACTACGGCAAGAAGGTACGTTTGGATATCAGTTATTCGAAAGAAGCGATGCTGGGCGAGGAGTTGCAGACCCTGTATCTGGTGAGTGAGGACGGCGTACAGTACCAGCAGAAGAACGGACTTGGCGAAACGAGTTGCTCGGCCAAGATTACAATCAATTAAAATTAATAGTTAATAATTAATATTTGGCAGATGGACAGTGAGAACAAGGCGCCGTTGAAGCGACCGGCAGAACTGGAATGCGATGTAGTACGATTCCAAGTACAGAAAGATAAATGGATAGCGTTCGTAGGCTTATTGGACGGACGGCCGTACGAGATATTCACAGGTTTGGCAGACGACGAGATGGGGATCGCGTTGCCTAAATCGGTCACGAACGGTAAAATCATCAAAGTCGTGCAGCCCGACGGACAGAAACGGTATGATTTTCAGTTCGTCAACACCCGCGGGTTCAAGACCACCGTCGAAGGACTAAGTTATAAGTTCGATAAGGAATTCTGGAACTATGCCAAGCTCATCTCCGGCGTGTTACGGTACGGCATGCCGATTGACCAGGTGGTGAAGATGATCAGCGGTCTACAGATGGATAGCGATTCCATCAACAGCTGGACGACAGGCGTCGCCCGTGTGTTGAAACGATACATTCCGGGCATTTCGGCAGAAGAGGAACTCGATAATTAACGATTGACGTAAATCGTAACTTAGTAAATAGTAAATAAAAAAATAGAGACTCGTTTGGAGTCTCTATTTTCTTACTTTTCTGCATATTGGAGAGGGTTGCCGTTGGTATCAACGAAACGCATCTCGAGCATTCCTAAAGATTGGTCTTCAATCAGTTTGACGCCGAATTGGCGTTGCCATTGATTCTTAAGTGAACCGAACCATCCTCGACACGCGAACGAATAGACGAAGGGGTGCAAATGGAGCCGTGCTCCGCGGCCGTAATGCTCCAATATATATTCACACGCTTCAGTCACATGGTCGGTAAACAAGATCGACGATTGGATTTTTCCTTTGCCTCCGCAGGTAGGACATACTTCTTCTACTTGCACCTCTACCGCCGGTCGTACGCGTTGACGGGTGATTTGCATCAAGCCGAACTTACTGAGCGGTAGCACATTGTGCTTGGCTCGGTCATGTTCCATCAGTTTGCGCACGTAGTCATAGAGTTGTTGCTGGTGGTCCTTGGAGTCCATGTCGATAAAATCAACGATGATGATTCCTCCAATATCTCGGAGTCGTAGTTGGTGCACCAATTCTTCTGCAGCCAGCATATTGAATTGGAAGGCATTTTCCTCCTGATCCTCGTAGATTTTTTTACTGCCGGAATTGACATCAATAGAGAACAGTGCTTCGGTTTTATCGATAATGAGGTATCCTCCGTGTTTAAAACCGACCGTTCTGCCGAGTCCCGTTTTCATCTTACGGGTGATGTCAAAATGGTCAAAGATAGGCTGTGCGCCTTGGTAGAGTTTGACAATCTTCGCACTCTCAGGAGCGATGAGTTCCAAATACTGCCGCACCTCGGTATAGATACCTTGGTCATTGATTTGGATGGATGTAAAATCAGGGCTTAATACATCTCGGATGATACCGAGTGTTCGTCCCATTTCTTCGCTCACGAGGCTAACCGGTTGCTTGTTCTGGAGCGTTCTGATGGTCTCTTGCCACCGTTCTACCAGCAGTCGCAACTCATTGTCCAGCTCAGCTACGCGCTTATCTTCCGCTACCGTACGTACGATGATTCCGAAGCCCGCAGGCTTGATGGAAAGCATCAGTTGTTTGAGACGCTGGCGTTCCGCCTCGCGTTTAATCTTCTGGCTGACCATGACGCCATCTGAGAAGGGAATGAGGACGATATTACGTCCAGCGATAGAAATCTCGGCGGTGAGGCGCGGACCTTTGGTGTTGATGGGTTCTTTAGAAACCTGAACCAGAATTGGGTCACCTACTTTGAGCACCTCCGCTATTTGTCCTTCTTTGCCTACTTCGGGTTGACGTTTGGTCTTAGTGATAGCCGGAAGACGTCTGGTATCCGAAACAGCCTTGGCGACGTAGGATTGCAGTGTACGAAACTGAGAACCTAAATCCAAATAGTGCAGAAAAGCTTCTTTTTCGTGACCTACATCCACAAAAACCGCATTGAGCGCCGGCATCACTTTCTTGACACGACCGTAATAGATGTTTCCCACCGCAAAATTATCCACGTCACGTTTCTCACGCGCCACCTCTTGCAAGCGGTCATCTTCCGTCAGCGCTATCGCGATCTCTTGCGGCTGTACGTCCACAATCAATTCGCTTTTCATACTGAATAGGGTTTTAACAATAAATAAAAAAAGCCTTGTGGCAGCTTGCCTACGCTTAGACAAACCTTCCGCCACAAAGCTAAACGCGCCGTCAATTACTTATGCTTATGACGATTCTTACGCAGACGTTTTTTACGCTTGTGCGTGGACATCTTATGTCTCTTATGCTTCTTTCCGTTTGGCATAATTGTATTAGTTATAAAAAATGTTAATATATATTGTTTCTTTAAAGGCTTATTTCAATTTGCGAACTGGCTCCTCAAACTCCGGATAGGCTTTGAAGAACGGCACTTTGTGAGCAGGTACGGCAATTGTGATATTTCGATTGATGTTTCTTGCCATCTTAGCTGCGCGAGTTTTAGTAGAGAAGCAACCGAAGCCACGGAGATAAACAGTCTCTCCGGCACTAACTTGCTTGATCACATTTTCCATAAACGACTCCACAACCAGATTCACCGTTGCTTTGTCGTAGCCCGTCGAAAGGGCGATTTCACTAACGAGTTCAGCTTTAGTCATAATTCGTATTTTTATAAAAAATTATTCAATAAATTCGAAAAACGGTGCAAAGTTACTATAAATTATTGAATTACGAAAGTTTTTTTGAAAAAAAATTTCAAATTTCGTTATTTTTTTGTACTTTTGCAGTCGAAAATGAACTTTTAGACCCTTAAAACGCGCTTTTTTATGCTCAATTCACTATTTTATAGTCACTTATATCGCTGGTATGAATCGAATCATCGCATCTTACCTTGGCGTGAGACGAGCGATGCCTATTGTATCTGGTTGAGTGAGGTGATTTTGCAGCAGACTCGTGTGATGCAAGGGATGGATTATTACTTGCGGTTCGTTCGTCGTTGGCCGACGGTGGAGGCTCTAGCCTCAGCCGACGAATCGGACGTGTTACGGGAGTGGCAAGGATTGGGTTACTACAGTCGTGCGCGTAATCTGCATAAAGCGGCGAAGCAGATAGTAGAAAGTCGAAAGTCTAAAGTAGAAAAGATTGTTTTTCCGCAGACGTTTGAGGAGATACGTGCGTTGCCTGGCGTAGGGGAATACACCGCGGGAGCCATTGCGTCGTTTGCTTATAATGCACCTTACCCTGCAATGGACGGAAATGTGTATCGAGTGTTGGCGCGACTTTTCGACATCGATGAAGCATTTGATACGACGGCAGGAAAGAAACGTTTTCGGGCATTAATGAACGAAGTATTGGATAAGGACAACGCCCGGCTTTTCAATTCAGCTATTATGGAGTTCGGGGCGCTGTACTGCACGCCTACTCTGGGAGAACAATGTGAGACATGTCCGATAATTGATTTCTGTCAAGGCCACGCTCATGGAACGGCGGAGTTACTGCCTGTTCGTAAACCGAGACCGAAAGTGCGAGACCGTTGGTTCATATATCATATTTATACCAACGGCGTAAAGACTATTCTACATCGACGTGAGAATAAAGATATTTGGTATCACTTATATGAGTTTCCATGTGAGGAGATCAATGATAACGGAGTCTATCCTCTCACGCACGTATTATCGCACCAGCGCCTGCATGCGCGTTTTATAGTACATAAGGTGTCGGAGTTACCGGAGATAGAAGGGGGCATCGTTATTGCTTGGTCGGATTTGGACCAATATGCGCTTTCTCGATTAACGCTGCGAGCTCTTGATACACTGGCGCATAAGGGCTGTTAGCCAGGATTTGCAGATGATGTTGAATGACTGCATGGTCTCCTCGTTGTGCGGGACCCGTTTGTGCGTCGATTGGCCGCATGGTATGCACTTTAGCAGCCGTGTAATCAATAAGTGGCAAGAGTGCTTCGAAAGGAATCTGCGTGTTGCGTAACACTTCCTCCGCGATGCGGTACATCAGATTGCTGTAGTTATTGGCAAAAATACCTGCTATATGCAGTCGTTCGCGGTCATGTTGGTTGGCTTCGTAGATACGACTGGTTAGGCATTGCGCCAAAGAATAGATAGCCGCAATATCGTCTATGTTACGGCCTTCTATAAAACACGGAATCCCACTCCAATCGTCAATGAGGTTCGTTCGGCTAAAACTCTGGAAGAAATACAACACACCTGCGTGCGGTTTATCGACTCCGAAAATCTCTATAGGCATTGAACCGGAAGTATGGAGATGGAGCGCTTTGGGTGCATACACTTTTTGCACTACCATTTCCAAGGCGTTGTCTGCAATCGCGTAGATGTAGACATCTGCCTGTGGCAGATTGTTGGTCTTTGGTCCTTGGTCGTTGGTGAGTGGACGGGCGTGAACCAGGTCGGTATGTATTCCTTTCAGTTCAAAGGCGTGATGAAGGTTCGTTCCTACGCTCCCTGCGCCGATAATAGCTATTTTCATTTATTTCTTCTTTAGTATAATCCAAATAATCACCGGTGCGCCAAAGAGTGCAGAGACGGTGGAGATAGGTAAGGGATAGACGGCCAACGAACAGAGAATGTCGCAGACGAGCAGCAGACAGGCTCCGATAAGTGCCGAAGCAGGCATTGTGATACGATGGTTAGAGGTTCGGAACAGCCCTCTGGCTATATGGGGTACGGCTACGCCGACAAATGCCACGGGGCCACAGAATGCCGTTACTCCGCCTGCTAAAAGACCGGTAGCCAATACAATAAATAGTCGTGTGCGAGGTACGTTAATACCTAAGCCGCGCGCGTAGTCTTCACCTAAGAGTAAGCCGTTGAGCGGTTTGAGAACAACGATAGCCAACAGAGCGCCAATTAACAAAATAGGGACCATATAGGTCATATCACTCCAACTGACGCTACTTAGCGAACCTAAAGTCCAGACAATGAATAGTTTGAGCGCATCGGGATTGGCGAAGTTCTGCATTAAACTAACTAAGGCACCGGCTATCGAGCCGAACATCATACCTACGATAAGCAGACTGACGTTACTGGTCACACGACGACTGACTGCCAGAACCAGCAAGAGCACCGAACAGGCTCCTATAACCGCTGCCACCGGGATACTGAAGGCTGAAAGCTGAATACTGAATACTGAAAGCATAGTAAGAACGGCTACGCCGAGCGATGCTCCTGAAGAGACGCCGAGGGTATAAGGGCCGGCAAGAGGATTACGGAAGAGCGTTTGCATGATCAAACCTGCAACCGATAAACCTGCGCCCGCTAAGATAGCTGTGATGGCTTTAGGTAAACGGATAGAATGGAGGATCTGGTGTTCCATGGGAGATAGATAATCCCCGAACGGCCATAACCAAATACTTCCGCTGCAAATATCCAAGCAGAAGAAAAAGACCACCAACAGGCCCAAAACGACCAATAAGATACTATTTCTTTTCATTTTGGGTGCAAAATTACTAAAAATTTTGGATATGTGCAAAAAATGTTGTAACTTTGCACGTTTTTTGATAAAATTATGAGTGTACACGTTCAAAATAGCCGCATGACAACGGCCAAACTACGTCAGATGAAAGCGAACGGAGAGAAGATCGCGATGTTGACGAGTTATGATTTTACGCTTGCATCGTTGGTAGATGAAGCGGGTATCGATATACTTTTGGTAGGCGACAGTGCCAGCAACATAGTGTGCGGAAATGCCTATACTTTGCCGATCACGGTGGAGGAGATGATTTTTCTGACCAAGGGAGTTGTACGCGCGGCGCAACGCGCGCTAGTAGTGAGCGATATGCCGTTCGGTAGTTATCAAATAAGTGAAGAGGAAGCGGTTCGTAATGCTATCAAGATTCTCAAAGAGAGTGGTTGCGATGCCGTTAAGTTAGAAGGTGGCGAAGAGATTCTGCCGGCCATTCGGCATATGATTCAAGCGGGTGTACCGGTAATGGGCCATTTAGGTCTGACACCGCAAAGTGTGAATCAGTTCGGCGGATATGGTCTGCGTGCTAAAGAAGAGGCGGAAGCTGAGAAGTTACTGCATGATGCCAAACTGCTGGATGAAGCGGGGTGTTTTAGTATCGTATTAGAGAAGATACCTGCCGCTTTGGCCGCTAAAGTGACGGCGAGCGTTAATTGTCCGGTGATTGGTATCGGAGCAGGTAATGGATGTGACGGGCAAGTGCTGGTTCTGCACGATATGTTGGGTCTCAATCAAGGTTTTAAGCCTAAGTTCCTGCGGCATTTTGCTTCCTTGGCAAGCGATATAAAGGGAGCAGTAGGCAATTATATAGATGCCATTAAGGACGGTTCGTTCCCATCGGTTGAAGAAAGTTATTAAGTGTACAAAGCGATATGATTACGTTTATCATTGCGTTAGTAGTATTAGTCATCGGTTTCTTCACCTACGGTATATTGGTGGAGAAGATTTTCGGTGTAGATCCTAATCGTCAGACGCCTGCAATCACTAAAACAGACGGCGTCGATTATGTGCCGATGAGTCCCTGGCGGATCTTCCTGGTACAGTTTTTGAACATCGCCGGTTTAGGTCCTATCTTCGGTGCTATCATGGGTATTTGTTTCGGCCCTGCGGCTTTTCTATGGATTGTGTTTGGTACCATCTTTGGCGGAGGTGTGCATGATTATCTAAGCGGTATGTTATCCATTCGCAAAGATGGTGTGTCACTGCCGGAGATTGTGGGCGATGAGTTAGGCACAGGTATTAAGTACTTCATGCGCCTATTGTCGATTGTGTTGTTGGTATTACTGACTACTTCTTTTCTAACCGGTCCTGCTAACCTGTTGCAAGGTTTGGTTGCTTTGCCTACTATTGGTGCAGGTGCCGCTACACGTCCGTTAACATGGGTGTTGATTATCTTTGGTTATTATGCGTTGGCAACGGTGTTACCTGTAGATAAACTGATCGGCCGGTTCTACCCTATTTTCGGCGGTATATTGCTGTTCATGGGTTTAGGAATTATGGTGGTTATGCTCGGTTGGCACAGTGCCGAAATGCCGGAAGTATTTGGTCCGCAAGGTTTGGCTAATCGCCATCAAGCAGGCTATCCGCTCTTCCCGATGATGTTCGTCAGCATAGCATGCGGCGCTATCTCGGGTTTCCACGGTACGCAGAGTCCTATTATGGCGCGTTGCGTAACCAGCGAACGTCAAGGACGTTGGATCTTCTACGGTGCGATGGTGGCCGAAGGAATCTTAGCATTGATTTGGGCTGCCGCAGCCGGCACGTTCTTCGCTGACGGTGGTGACGGTATCGCTAACTTGCAGGCGTTCTTAGCAGACCATCATAATAACCCGGCGTCGGTGATTGATGCCGTCAGCCGTAACTGGTTAGGGACAGTAGGCGGTATATTGGCTATCATCGGTGTGATTGCGGCCCCTATCACCAGTGGAGATACGGCTTTGCGTTCGGCACGTTTGATTGTGGCTGATTTTCTGCACCTGGACCAACGGCCTATTCCGAAGCGTTTGGTGATTGCGTTGCCGCTCTTTGCATGCGTGTTCGGAATGGTGTTTGTTGATTTTGGTGTTGTATGGCGTTATTTCGCGTGGACGAATCAGACTTTAGCAACGTTTACGTTATGGGCCGGAACCGTATGGTTGTATAAATACCGCCGCGATAAATACCCTTGGGGATGGTTGATGGCGGCTATTCCGGCAGTATTCATGACCGTTGTTTGTATCACGTATATTTTAGTGGCACCGGAAGGATTTAATCTGCACTTATGGTAAGTTCTGCCAGTTATATTATCTCAAGTCCGGACGTGAAAGATTGTCCGCAGAGTAGCTTGCCGGAGTATGCATTTATCGGTCGAAGCAATGTAGGCAAATCAAGCCTGATTAATATGCTGTGCCATAATCCCAAGTTGGCCAAGACGAGTCAGAAGCCAGGGAAAACACTCCTCATCAATCATTTTTTGATCAATAATGAGTGGCATCTGGTGGATTTGCCGGGGTACGGCTATGCGCAAGCAGGACAGAAACAACGCGAGGCTTTGCGACGGATGATTGAGCGGTATTGCTTATTGCGGGAACAGTTGGTGTGCTTGTTTGTGTTGATTGATTGCCGGCACGAGGCGCAGAAGATTGATTTGGAGTTTATGGCTTGGTTGGGCGAGAACGGTGTGCCTTTTGCGATTGTGTTTACCAAAGGTGATAAGTTAGGCAAGGTGCGACTCAAAGAGAACGTCGAAGCCTATAAGACACGATTGTTGGAAGAATGGGAAGAGTTGCCGCCGGTGTTTGTAACAAGTTCGGAGACCGGTCTGGGTGGAGATGAGTTAACCGCTTATATTGAAGAATTGAATCAAGACATACAATCTTAATAATCGTATATTATTTGCTCTCGTATCAACCTCGTTTCGCCCTCGTGTCAACCTCGTAACGCCCCCGTTAAGTCTATACATGCATAAAATCTTAAAAATAGTAAACTTTTTGTTGCTGTGTTGCTGCAGTATTTTGGTTCATGCGCGCACGGCTCGTGTGTATGGATATGTAGTGGACCAAGATAACGTAGGTATCGAATTGGCGAACGTGGTAGTACTGAATACTGAGACGCCGACCGGTACTGCTACGAATAAGAATGGATATTATGAGTTGTTGATGGAGGAAAAAGATACGGTGGTATTGTCGTTCTCGATGATTGGTTATACGACGGTGCAGCAACGTATTATTGATTTTAAGGATGTGCTCAATATCAATGTGCAGTTACTGACCGACGAACAGGTATTGACGGAGATTGAAGTACGCGGTATCAAGCATACGGAAGGTACGATGGACCGTATTGACGCGTCTGCGACGCGTGTGATGCCAGATGCGACAGGTGGTTCGATTGAGAGTCTGCTGATTACGTTTGCCGGTGTGAGTCAGACGAATGAATTGAGTTCGCAGTACAATGTGCGTGGCGGTTCGTTTGATGAGAACTCGGTGTATGTGAACGGTATTGAGATTCACCGTCCGTTGCTGATTAGAAGCGGCCAACAGGAAGGTCTTAGTTTTGTCAATCCGGAGATGGTGGAGAACGTGTCGTTCTCGGCCGGTGGATTCGGGGCGCAGTACGGCGATAAGATGTCATCGGTATTGGATATAACATACAAGCGTCCACAAGCGTTCGAGGCGAGCCTCAGCGCCAGTTTATTAGGTGCGCAAGTGTATGTAGGTCACGGAGATAGCACTTATTCGATGATGCACGGACTGCGTTATAAGACGAGCAAATATATGTTAGGTGGTTTGGCGACGGCAGGTAATTACGAACCTACTTACCTTGATTATCAAACGTATATCACATGGAGAATTAAAAATGAAAAATTAAAAATGAAAAATTCTCCGTGGTATATGTCATTTCTCGGCAATGTAAGCCAGAACGATTACCGTTTTCAACCGGACTCTTTGGCGCAGGCTTGGGGCGGAGACAATGCCAATCATCTGAACATCTACTATGATGGACAAGAGAAAGACAAGTTCTTAACGGCTTTTGCTGCGCTGAGTGCGAAAGGCAAAGTGAGCAAGGAGGTAGAGATTGGATTTGATTTGAGTGGATTCTATACGAATGAGCGGGAGAATTTTGATATCACAGGTGAATATGTGCTTAGTCGCGCCGATGTCGTAGCTACAGGAGTTTTTCATCAACATGCCCGGAATAGTCTGCAAGCCGGAGTTATCAATCTTTCGCATAATGGTGCTTGGACGAAAGAGAATAACACGCTCAGTTGGGGTGTGAGTGGCCAAGCGGAACTGATTCGAGATTATATTAACGAATGGGAGTGGCGTGATTCGGCAGGTTATTCGCTGCCGGAAGACGGAGCGAACATGGAGCTCTATTATGCCTTACGAGGCGACAGTTCGATGCGCTCTGCGCGGGTACAAGCATATGTGCAGAATAAGCATAAATGGAACACGAACTCGGGTCAGTGGATATTGACCGTAGGCGGACGACTGCAATGGTGGAGTTGGAATAACGAAGTATTGCCTTCGCCGCGTGCGTCTGTGGAGTGGATACCCGGATGGAAACGCGATTTCTGTTTCCGGTTAGCGACGGGTTTGTATTATCAGGCACCTTTCTACAAGGAGTTACGGGACACTATTACGGATGATTTAGGTATCACACGTATTCAGCTTAACCGTAATCTGCGGGCACAACGTTCGGTGCAAGTGGTGTTAGGTGGCGATTATTATTTCCGTGCTTGGGGCCGTCCGTTCAAGTTTACGGCGGAGGCGTATTATAAGTACATTGACCGCATGGAGAGTTATACGGTGGATAATGTGCGTGTGCGTTATTCGGGTAAGAATGATTCGGAAGGTTTTGCAGCCGGTTTGGATCTGAAGCTCTACGGCGAGTTGGTACCTGGAGCAGACAGTTGGATATCGTTCTCAACCATGGGTGCGCGGCAACGACTGGTAGGCACCAATACGTGGACTCCAAGCCCCCAAGAGCAACGGTTCAATTTCTCGATGCTCTTTCAGGACTATATCCCGCAATTGCCGCAATTGAAGTTCCATATCAAAATGCAATTTGCGGACGGGCAACCGTACTATCTGCCGTCTAACAGGCAAGTATCGAGCCGCATGCCGGTCTATAAACGTATTGATTTGGGTGCCACGTATATCTTCAATGCCAAGACCGCTAAGTTCATGCGCTCACCGTCGGCCAAGCACGTCAAACAGTGGGCAATACAATTCGAGGTATTCAATATCGTGGGATGGAAGAATGTCAACTCGTATCTATTTATGGAAGACGCTTACGGCATGCCGTTCATCAGTCCGAATTACTTGACCGGTCGGCGGTATAACTTAAAAGTGACTGTGGATCTGCGATAAAACGATTATGTCGTTTTTTTGCAAAAATCTATTCAATTATTGAGAAAAATGTAAAAATATTTGCATATATCAAAAAAAAGCAGTATTTTTGCACCTTGGAAACGAAAGTAGAAACGCATATACTTACAGATTTATGAAAATACGTTCATTCATAACGCCTTTTATTTTAGGTACATTATTGTTAGGCATTGCACCCGCTCAAGCACAGCGCGTAGCGCATAGATCCAAAGATGTGGATGTACAGACTCGCTTTGCACGCAATGCAAAGGATACGCGTGCAACAACGAAGAAACAATCTGAAGTACATCTCTATCACGGTATTGTAGGTACTGTTAGTGCCGTTTATTTTTCCGGTGATGTTATACATCCCGGAGACTTGTCTAAAGGAGCTTCATTTTTCGATAATGTGGGTGCCAGCCTTACCGTCAATTATAAGTTGACCCTGAATCCGTATGTCAGCCTGCGGTTTGGTTTGCAGTATGCATATCTACAGGGAAGTAACAGAAAGGCGTTGGAAAATTTCGGATACATCCATGAGTTCAAGTCGCACATGTTTGAGCCCTACGTAGGTGCAGAGTGCTATCCTATTCTCAACTATGGCTTCTTTATCTATGCCGGCTTTGGTGTGGCAAATAGTTGTTTCATTAATTATGAGCACCAAAGAACAAACGAGCCAAATCCACTTCCTATTTATACCATTGCGAATACCAGCGATCCAAAATATATCGTGCTCAATGATAAAGTAGGTGTCGTACCAATGTTCCAATTGGGTATAGGATATAACTGGTGGTTGGATCAAAACTGGACCCTGGGTGTCGAACTCTTAGGACAAATTGGTGTGATGGATAGAAAACTGACAGCAGATGGTATCAGCAATACCATCGATGGTTGGCCGTATAAGGGAGCCTATTCAGAATACTCAGAAAAGCAAATGGAGGCATATAGGAAGGCCACTGACCCTGACGGATGGGTGCAGCTTGGCTTCGTTATTTCATACCATTTCCATTGATTAAGTAGAGCACTACTATAAAAGAACGAGGACCCTATTTGACGGGACCTCGTTCTTTTTCGGTTACAGTACCGGTCTCGGCATATTCCACCAAGTTTTCCAATATCGTTTTGAAGCGCCACTCCATAGCATTGCGCCAGGTCTTGTCGGATATGAACGCAGACAAGAAACGTCCGAACACTAACCGGAACTCATAGTGGACGGCCGTCTCGGTAGGAGAAAGGGGCTCAAGCAGGAAGATCACGTCTCCTCCTTCCAAGATCGAACCGCTGTAGGTGGCTGTCATATGGGCGTTGAGCGGATAAGGTTTTTCTGAGGGACGCGTCAAGCGATAATGCGTGCCCAGATGTTGATCTTTCCACCAACGGATACCCAGTACGTAGATATCAATCGCCACATCTCCGTTTTTCTCTACCGGATCATAGAACCGGTCTTTATACCGTAATTGCACGGCATCGCGGCCTTCTTTCGATTTAGACTCTTTCACTTCCGCTTCTCCTAAACCGATATAGGCCCATTCGAAAAGCGAATCTGGGTTGGACTGAAACTGGTAACAGAATTTCTCCACTACTTCTAGCATCCGCTCTGTGGGTGCGTGACAGACGGTATCAATCACTACTTGTCGTTGCTGCGGACGCGCAAAAGCAAGGGTGCAAACACCCAATAAAAGAAGGGTTATTCGACTTCGCATAAACATCAACATTCAAAATCCAAACAAGTCCTCACGGCGGTGTACGGACGAACGAAACCGTTTGCTACGGCTACGTGTGCAGGGTGCACCGCATAACCTTTCAGCGATTCAAACGAATCGAGCGTTGAATCCAACATGATATCCGCATTACTAGTCTCTAACCGACCGTCAATCTGTACGTGGATATCCATCAAACCCGGCACTTGTCCCTTCAGACCTTCCAGTCCTTGTTTAATAGCGAGCGACCGCTCGCGTTTCTCTTCTGCGCTCAAGTCTTCACGCAGTTTCCAAAGAATAATGTGTTTTACCATTTTATAGCTGTGTATATGGTTGAAATTCCAAAAGTAAGCGGGGTGAATTGAGGCTCGCTAAACCCCGCTTCGCGCAGATGTTGTGCAAATGTTTCGCCCCAGCAGAAATGTTTGACGCTTGTATTAAGGTAAGTGTACGCCTTTTTATCTTTGCTCACCCACCCTCCTATCGTCGGCAGAATATGGGTAAAGTAAAGGTCGTAGCACCACCGGATGATTTTATTCTCAGGATAGGAGAATTCCAGAATGACCACTTGTCCACCGGATTTGAGCACGCGGTACATTTCCTTGAGTCCTGCATCCAAGTCGCTAAAATTACGACATCCGTAGGCACAAGTCACGGCATCGAAGGAATTATCTTCAAAAGGCATCGCTTGCGCGTTTCCATAGATAAAATCTACCTTTTCTTTCATCTTTAAACGTTCAACCTTCTCCCTCCCATATGCCATCATCTCGCGTGATAGATCTAGACCAGTTACGCGATGCGCCTTGCCTTTTTTCAACATCTCAATCGTCAGATCGGCTGTGCCGATTGCCACATCCAACACATGTTCTACGGTCAGCATCTGTGCCACTGTTTTCCGACGCCAACGACGGTCGATATTGAGGGATAGACCGTGATTGAGACCATCGTACGTAGCTGCAATGCGGTCAAATAACCGACCTATATGTTGCTTCTCATCCATAATCCGCCGCAAAGGTACAAAAAAATTTGCATATATGCAAAAAAAAGTGTATCTTTGCATAGAATTTATCCTTTTGACCTTATAAACTGCCATTTTGGCAGAGATAGTATCATTGGCACAAAAGTTGTTCGATGTTCATTGTTACTAGTTAATTAATAAAACACATATACTATGAGTAAAATTCAACCATTAGCAGACCGCGTGCTGATTAAGGCCGCAGCTGCAGAAGAGAAAACAGTAGGCGGAATTATTATTCCGGGCAACGACAAAGAGAAACCGATGCGAGGCGAGGTGATTGCGGTAGGCGCCGGCACAAAAGACGAACCGATGGTTCTCAAACCAGGCGACCAGATCTTGTTTGGCAAATGGGCCGGTACAGAGTTCGAATTGGACGGCGAGAAATTCCAAATCATGAAACAAAGCGAGGTATTGGCAGTTATTAAATAGGAAAACCCAGGTAGACCTAGGAAGACCTAGACAGACTTATAAATCAAAAAAATTATGGCAAAGGATATTACATATAATACCGAGGCGCGGGACGCGCTGAAGAGAGGCGTTGACCAATTGGCAAACGCAGTGAAGGTAACTCTTGGACCCAAGGGTCGCAATGTAGTGATTGATTCGAAATATGGTGCTCCGCATATTACTAAAGACGGTGTAACGGTAGCCAAGGCGATTGATTTAGCCGATGCAGCAGAGAATCTGGGCGCACAGTTGGTTAAAGATGTAGCATCAAAGACCGGAGACCAAGCCGGTGATGGTACTACCACTGCAACCGTGCTAGCACAAGCCATCATCGGTGTAGGTCTGAAGAACGTAACCGCAGGCGCTAATCCGTTGGATCTGAAGCGCGGTATCGACAAAGCCGTTGCAGCAGTTGTGGCAGAGATCAAGAAGAACGCGGTCGTAGTAGGCAATGACTTCGATAAGATTGAGCAAGTGGCTACTGTTTCAGCCAACAACGACGCGGAGATCGGTAAGTTGATTGCTGACGCGATGCGCAAAGTATCCAAAGACGGTGTGATCACTATCGGCGAAGCAAAAGGCATGGACACTACCATCGACGTGGTACAAGGTATGCAATTCGACCGCGGCTATATTAGTCCGTATTTTGTAACGAACACTGAAGAGATGCTCGTAGAGATGGATAAACCGTATATCTTGATCTACGATAAGAAAATCAGCAACTTGAAGGAGTTACTGCCTATTTTGGAACCGGCTGTACAAAGTGGTCGTCCGTTGCTCATCATCGCCGAAGACGTCGATAGCGAAGCTTTGACCGCACTGGTGGTTAACCGTCTGCGTGCACAGCTCAAGATCTGCGCCGTTAAGGCTCCGGGCTTTGGTGATCGCCGTAAAGAAATGCTCGAGGATATCGCTATCCTCACCGGTGGTACAGTGATCAGTGAGGAAAAGGGTATCAAACTAGACCAAGCAACCATCGATATGTTAGGCACAGCTGAAACCATCACTGTTAGCAAAGATAACACGACCATCGTCAACGGCGCGGGAGACAAAGAGGCTATCGCAGCTCGCGTAGGCCAGATCAAAGCGCAGATAGCTACCACCAAATCGTCTTACGACAAAGAGAAACTGCAAGAGCGTTTGGCTAAGTTGGCCGGTGGTGTAGCTCAATTGAACGTAGGCGCCGCTTCGGAGGTGGAGATGAAAGAGAAGAAAGACCGTGTGGATGATGCGTTGAGCGCTACTCGTGCAGCCGTAGAAGAAGGTATTGTACCCGGTGGCGGCGTGATGTACATCCGTGCACAGGCTGCTCTTGAAGGTCTGACAGGCGACAACGAGGACGAACAGACCGGTATTGAGATTGTACGTCGTGCGATTGAAGAACCGCTTCGTCAAATCGTCGCTAACGCCGGTCAAGAAGGAGCTGTCGTAGTGGACAAAGTACGTGCAGGAAAAGCCGATTTTGGTTACAACGCCCGCACTGAAAGATACGAGAACTTGCTTGAGGCCGGTGTGGTAGATCCTGCGAAGGTAACCCGTGTTGCATTGGAGAACGCCGCTTCTGTAGCCGGTATGTTCCTTACTACCGAATGCGTGATCGTTGACCATCCGGAGGAGCACCCTGCTCCGGCAATGCCGAATCCGGGGATGGGAGGAATGATGTAATCATTCCGTTAAAACGTTAAATCGTTAACAAAAAATCGGGCAGGTAACTGTCCGATTTTTTAGTTTCTGATAGCGGAAGATATTTGAGCGAGATGTTGGCGGAGCACCGGATCGTATTCCATCTGTTCGCGAACGAGTGCGATGGAGTGCAACATAGTGGCGTGGGTACGTTTGCCCATACGGAAACCGATTTCAGACAACGAGCTGGAGGTCAGTTCCTTACACAAATATGCTGCAATATGTCGCGCCTGCGTTATTTCGCGTGAGCGATTTTGCGCAGAGAGCGCTTTCTCCGGAATATTGTAATGATCTGCGACCGCCTTCATCACATCGGCGATAGTAGTCGGGTGTGACTGAATAGTTACCAAATGGCTCACTACTTGTTCAGCCAATGCCATGTCTATCTCGCGATCTGTCAGCGTGGAGTGAGCCAAGAGCGATGCCAATACACCTTCCAGGTCTCGCACCGAGTCGCGAACATTATGCGCAATGAAATCGACGATCTCATCACTCAGCACGATACCGTCGCGACGCATTTTGCTAACCAGGATACTGCGACGCAACGGATAGTCCGGACGAGCAATCTCTGCCGACAGGCCCCATTTGAAACGGGTGAGCAGACGCTCCTCTATATCCTTCAACTCAATCGGCGGACGGTCGGATGTCAAGATCAACTGTTTGCGGCTCTGCTGCAAGTAATTGAAAATATGGAAGAAGGTATCTTGCGTACCTTTAAGGCCTGCAAAATACTGGATATCATCCACTATCAGCACATCTACCGATTGATAGAAATTGAGAAAATCCGGAATCTTATTCGCATTACGTGCGTCCTGGTATTGCAATTTGAATGTGTTCGCACTAACGTACAACACGCGTGCTTGCGGATTGAGCGCCTGCACCTGATTGCCAACGGCATTGGCCAAGTGTGTTTTGCCTACTCCACTCCCACCATAGATAAACAGCGGATTAAAAGCTGTATAACCCGGTTGTTTAGCTATGGCCACGCCGGCAGTACGCGCCAGTTTATTAGGTTCGCCGGCAATGAACGAATCGAAGGTGTAGAGCGTATTGAGTTGGGACTCAAACGTATTGACCACCGGTTGGCGGAAAGCCGCTTGTTGTGCTACGGTTGAGGTATGTTGGGCCGATGAGGGTAACTGCGTACCGGCACCCGATGCCGCATCAATCAGCACTCGGTATTCCAGACGCGTACCTTGTCCAAACACACGCCAAATAGCTGCAGAGAGCAAATGGATGTAGTTCTCCTCAATATACTCCGCTACGAACTGTGATTTCACCTGCAAGATCAGCACTCCGTCTGCAAACTTCAACGGTACAATCGGTGCGAACCACATCTGGTACACACTGGCAGTCAGGTTATCAGCCAAAACGGTCTGACACTGGGCCCATTGTTGTTGAATCGTTTGCATTTAGTTTCCTATATTTATATATAAGGTGTTTCATTCGGAGGCTAAAAAATCGCCCCACAAGCGAGCTTGGGTGACGAGCCTCTTGATTGAAATCGAGTGCAAAGGTACTGCTTTTTTTTGATATACGCAAATTTTAGAAAAACACGCCATTTTTAGCATCCGCTTAACTTACGCATTTTTAGATAGTTATATTTAAGTGTTTTGTTTTCAGCAACTTATGCAAGTTATCAACATGTAACTTATTGATTTATAGGTGGTTTGAAATATGCAATAGTTTTGCGTATTTTTTTGTAAAAAAAGTATGTAACCTTACATAAATGTGAAGATTACATACAGTTGAATTTTCTAGCAGATTAGAAAATATACAAACAAAGAAATGCCTTATTTTTCCTTTTTTCCGAAGATTGAGAAGTGTACGTAGCGTTTGGGGTGCGCTTTTAGGTCTGTGAGCAACGAGTCGGCCGATATTACAGTTGCGTCTATATGATTATAGAGCGAGCGGTTGTAGATCAGTTGTCCGAGTGTGCCTTGCTGTGTGTTGACCTGTGCGATGATGGTGTTCACGCCGTCGATAGCGGTATCCACGCGTGCTACAGTGGCTTTGAGGTTAGCGGATTTGATGTCGGCTACGACCGTATTGAGGTTAGCGATCGTTGTATCGGCATTGTTGACGATGTTCGGCACTTGCGTTTGCATCATCTGTTTCAGATCGGATGACACGTACGACAAGTCATATGAGATACGATCAACGTTGGCGAGAGTAGCTTTGAGATGGTCGCCTTCCAATTGCCCGTGGACTACTGACACGAGCGAATCTACTTCATCGATTGCAGCCGCTACTTTTGCCAATAAATCGCCCTGAATTGATTCAAAGAGTCCGGGAACGTAAGTCGTCGCAAGGAAGGAACCTTTTTCGATTGATGATTGACGATTATCGTTCGCAGGCATTTGGAGTTCGATAGCCATTCCGCCTAAGAGTCCATCAGCGATGAGCGCCATTTGAGTGCCCTGCGGCAGATCAATATCCTTTTTGATAGATATATCAATCGTGAAAGCGCTATCGCGCGAGAAATCATAGTGAATAGCATCCACTTGTCCCACTTTATGTCCGCGCACGTAAACGGCAGCTTGCTCTTCAAGACCGTGCAAGTTATAGAACACCCCGTGGTAGGAATTGGTGGGTGAGAAGATATTAACGCCCTTTAGAAAATTAAAACCAAAGAACAAAAGGAAAAGACAAATGGTGGCCAGTACGCCGACTTTTATTTCTCGTGCATGTTTCATATCAGTAGTCAGTATTCAGCAATCCGTTTTTAAAATATTAATTATTCTTTATTTCTATTATCCAGCAGTCAGGGAAGAGGGATTTGAGTTGTTTTTGTGCTTCCACTACTTTATTGCGGTCAGGATTCGCAGCGGTATAGTATTTGTACCACTCGCCGGCTTGGATGTAGTCACAGACCTGTCCTTTGAGTTTGGGATCGTTCTTTTCCAGTAGTGTCCGCGAAGCGCAAATCTGTACGGCATATAGCGTTTTGCACTCGTTTGGCCTCGGTTCCGCCTCTGTAATACCCCCGTTCCGATTCTCTCTCGATTGTGTCTCGCTAGTCTGATTTGCCACCTCTACCGCCGTACTGTCAGGTTTGGGATTAACCGGTTGTACAACTTTTGTGCGACGGGTGTAAGCTCCGAAGGCATCTACGAGCGCCTGCGCCATTTGGGTAAGAGAGCTTTCCTGATTGAGGAATTTTTCTTCTTCCGCATTCGAGATAAAACCCATTTCGAACAGAATAGAAGGACAGGCCGTCTTGAGTAGTACCCAAAAAGCCGCTTGGCGCACCCCTCGGTCATCTCGGTTCAAATGGCCCACGAAATGTTGCTGCACTTGCGAAGCGAACTGAAGCGATTGGTCCATATAGGCATTTTGCATCAATTCGAACATGATATACGAATCAATCGAATTGGGGTCAAAGCCTTGGTAGGTGGTCTTATAATCGGACTCCAATTTCATCACGGCGTTCTCGCGCATGGCTACATCAAGGTTCTTCTCCATTTTTTCCGTACCTAAGATGAAGGTCTCCACCCCTCGCGCGGCTCTATTCTCAGCGGAATTGGTATGAATGGACATAAACAGGTCCGCGTTGCATTTATTGGCGATGTCTGCGCGCGTCTGCAGAGGAATGAACACATCCGTCGAACGCGTATAAACCACCTTCACATCTGGGTATTGTTCGTTGATGAGTTTACCCACCTGCAAGGCCAGGGATAAGTTCAAATCTTTCTCCTGCGAGAATTTACCTACCGCGCCGGCATCTTTACCACCGTGTCCGGGGTCGAGCACGATCGTATAAGCTTTTTCAGCCGACATCGGCATTACCGGCAAGAGAGCGAGAAGGATATAGAGTATTTTTCGCATATTCCTATCTTATCAAATCGACCGCAAAGGTACAAAAAAAAATGCAAATATGCAATTATTTTTCATTTTTTTGCAAAAAAATTTGCATATATCGCAAAAAAGCAGTACCTTTGCACCCGCTTTTGAAAAAAGGCCCTGCTCAATGGTGTAATGGTAGCACTACAGATTCTGGTTCTGTCTGTCTGGGTTCGAGTCCTGGTTGAGCAACAAAGTCCGATAAATACTGGCCTCACGGGGTGTTCCTCAAAAAAGGCCGTGTCAAAATCGGGTCAAAAAATATTTTCATGGCTAAAAGTGCTGACATCAGTAATGGTGCCAGCGCTTTTTAAAAAACATGAAAAATCGTTTAGAAATTTTGGGTTACAAACCCGCGACACTGAAACACGACACCAATGGTTGGTACATTCTGTACTACGTGTATTCCCCAGTCACAAACAAGTTAGAACGTGTCCGCACCAAATTAAATGGTGTACGCGAGAACTTTAAACGCCTTAATGACTTCCGCTCTTATGCGGATAAGATGGTGCAAGACATCAACCTTAAGTTAGCCGGTGGTTGGACTCCGCTTATCGAGCAGCAGAATGCTTCCCTCTTTAAGCCGATGAACTTAGCTACCGAAGAATTCATCAGCATCAAGAAACGTGAGTTGCGTCAATCGACGATGGTAGCGTACAAATCAGTTCTTGGCATCCTCAACAACTGGATCGTTGAAGAACTGCATTCTCCTGACTGTCCGGCTTCGATGTTCAACCATGCTTTGGCGGTTCGCTTCATGGACTACCTCTTTACGGAACCTACCGAGGAAGAGATCCGAAAGGCAAAGGCGCAAAAGAAACAGCCACGCAAGGCATTGTCTGCTAACGCTTGGAACACCTACCTCAAGAAGTATCGCGCCATCTTCAGTTGGTTCGAGGAACATTGCTACTGCAAAGAGAATCCGTTTGAGCGTATTAAGACCAAGCAGAAAGAGGAGAAACGCCGCGGTCTGATACCGGTAGAAGTTCGAGGTCAGATCTTCGACTACTGCGAAGAAAACATGCCGAATTACATTCTCGTCTGCATGCTCATTTATTACTCGCTTATCCGTCCGAAAGAGATTGCGCTTATTCAGCTACGTGACATCCATCTGGACGAAGGTTACATCCTTATTCCGGTAGAGAAAGCAAAGACGCATATTGAGCGTGCTGCGCCACTATCACCTGAACTGATCGAACGTCTCAAAGCTATGCATTTGGAGAAGTATCCACAGGATTATTACTTGTTAGGGACAGAATATGTTCCGTCTGAGGCTCCGGCTTATCACGGCAAGTATAAAAAGGATTGGATGAAGATACGTGAAGCCCTCCATCTGCCGCAAGAAATGCAACTCTATTCATTCAAGGATGACGGTATCACCGAGATGATTGATGACCATAATATGAACATCCATCTGGTACAACAGGCAGCCGGTCACCAAGACGTCACAACGACTATGAAATATGCTCGTAAAATTGACCCGAATATGATAGAGAAAATACGTTCGTGCGGCACCAGTTTCCGTCCGGTAAAATAAGAGCTTTTTTCCGGTCGAAAAGAAGCAGCGTTCAAGCACATGAATACTGCTTCTTTTTTTGTATATTCGTATTAAGTTAGGAACGCGCGCAGGGAGAAAACTTGTGCGCCCGTGAAAATACACGAACACCCGTTGAAAAATTTGGTGTGTTCGTGCTAAAAGATTTTCATTTTATTCCGTTTTTCCGGTCTATAAAATCGTAAATCGCTGTAAATAAGCCAGATAGCGACGAAAGATAGCAAAATCTTTCGTCTTTTCCCTCTGGAGAGCCCCAACCGCCCTGCTTAATTTGCCCAAAATCGGCTCTTTTTGAGCGGAATATGCAGTCTACACTTTCAACTTGTTGCCGAAGTCGGCTCAATTCTTTAGGACGAAAGTCTCCTTCATTTTCTTACATCACAAGTCGCATTTTGCGCACAAAATTGATAGGTCTCCACAATGCCTAAAAAACCTCCAAAGTCACCCCATTTCTCACGCGTAAAAGTCCGACATTTTTGAGTGCCGAAAGTCTCCTCATTTTGCGACCTCAAAAGTCCGCTTGCGCTCGCGCGCCTTTGAGGTCTTACATAAACATAACTACCGCACGTTTCATCACGAAAAGCGCGGTAGCGACGAAAAGGGACACTCAAAAGTGATTTAGATAGTAAACAGCA
>Ga0265301_10001141_pt1 | contig 35945 bp, 48 predicted proteins | sample AusTroGonzalo_MG_2_FD_193488 | JGI IMG/M metagenome (GOLD analysis project Ga0265301, IMG submission 193488) | Bovine rumen microbial communities from tropical cattle in Woodstock, Queensland, Australia - Gonzalo_04 | ecosystem: Host-associated > Mammals > Digestive system > Stomach > Rumen ...
GACGACGAGGGGAAGAAGTACTTCATTACGGCAACACTGTATCACCCGATGCGACACCCCTACACGGGGACAACGTATTACCCCAACTACTCCTTCAGCGTGCAGCTGTATCAGAAGGGCACACACGAGCCCGTCAACCTGGAATTCTTCGACAGCTGGAAAGTGGCCGACGTCGAAGAAGCGGTCGAAAAAATCTGGAACACGGGGCTCTGGGAACACTATTGCCTCTGGAAGGATAATTAATCAACATGACAACTAACGACGACCTTCGCAACACGCTTTCCGAGTATTATGACGAGGACACGCTGAACGAAATTGTGCTCTTCGAAAACCCCGACTACGCCGACGCTGTTGTGGGTATCTCTCATGACGATCGGCTAATCTACTCCTATGCCAAAATGGTTGAACACCTTATGCGAGTAGACGGCATTACCGAAGAAGAGGCAATTGACTTCATCGATACTAACACAATGCGCTCATTGCCGTATGCGGCGGCTTATGGCGCACACCCTCCGATTATTCTCTTCGACTTATTCTTTTGAAAAAAACAAAAAAACTTTCAGTTTTTGGTTGACAAACTTACCAAAATCTGATATAATATAAGTGTAAGGGGGCGTGAGCAAACGCCCCCACAACAAGATCATCTACCATATCCTCACTGAAGATGATCGCTGTCTTATAGAAAACGGATGATGAAAGGAAACAAGTTGAAAATGAAGCATTCTGTGGACAAATACAGAGATACTGTTGTTAACAGGATCGCAGACCGAATGATCGCAAAACACGGGGTCAAAATTATTGACATTGATGATGCACTTGACAGCGTTGAAGAGGGCGGCGGTACCTACATTGACCTCCTTAACGCCTATGAGAAAGGCAGGATCTCGCTCCTCCGTTCTGACGGCGCGTTTGTTGGGATTTCCTATAACCCCAAGGTTAGAAATCGCGTCAAATATGCACTTGCTCAGCTGCGCTTTCAGAAAGCGTATGAGGGTGTCGACGTTCTGGGATACATTGACTCCATCGTCCAGGCCAAGCTCGCGGGCAAGAAGATTGATGCAATCGTAGAAGAGCCCATGTTCCCGAGCATCCATATCGCATACACCGATGGCACGGTAGAGACCATTAGCAAGCCCATTCAGACTGGCAGCTATTCGGATTGTACCCCCTATTATCCCATCGATGATGAGGGCGAGGATCCGGAAAAAAGTTAAAAAATTTGTCAAATTCTACTTGACAAGAGACTAAAAATCTGATATAATATAAGTGTAAGGGGCACGAGCGAACGCCTCCACCAATTAAGTTTTTTAAGCAGTTCCGCTCGCCCCCCGCACCGGAAGAAAGGACTTAAAAATGGATCCCAACACCTCAAGTAATCCGATCAAACTGACGACCGTCGAACAGGAATATATCCTGGGCGGCTGCGTCGCCGACGCCTTCTTCACCCTGGACGCCTGCAAGTGCCCGGCGTTCGCCCGCAACATAAACATTTGGCGCCGCGAGGCCGAGCAGCACCCCGACGATGCGAAGATCATCTTTGAAGACGACGACCACGTCATCTTTAAGATCCGTCGCAAGGCGATGACGCTCCCCAAGCCCAAGCGCACCAGGACGATGTCCGAGGAGCAGCGCACGGCCGCCGCAGAACGTCTGAAAGAGGCTCGCAGCAAATAAGGCATTTCGGCCCTCAATTTCATGACGCTCATCTTCAAGAGCACGAGAATGCATCGCAGGTGAGCGAAAACGATTCTAGCCCGAGATCGTCCCATTATTAATGGGGCTCCCGAGGCTAATTTAGCCCCCCAAACACCCCCAAAATCAAGGAGGAACAATTTAACATGTCTGAATGGAAAGATGTGGCCGGTTTTGGCGGCCGCTACCAGTACAACGAAAACGGCGATTTGCGTGAGGTGCTCCCGGGCGGACGCACCGCGCCGGTCGAGCCAACCTGGGGGCATATTGCCTCCCATCCAAAATGTTCTCTCGCCGGAGCATCTGTCGCCCGGAGCGTGCAGGCTACCTCTTCTACCGCCGAAACCGATTCGCTTTAGGTCGACGAAAACGAAGAGTTAGAAATCTGGAAGAGCTCGCCCTCGGCCCTCGGCTATGAGGTGAGCAGCCTGGGACGGATCCGGTCCGCCCGACGCGGATCGATCCTGCATCCGAGCACTGACGGCCGGCGCGGCTATGAGTTTGTGAATGTCCAGGTCGGCGCCCGTCGCCGTCACTGCCCGGTACACCGGCTGGTGGCCGAGGTCTTCTGCCCCAATCCCGACATCACGACCTATACTCAAGTAAACCACAAGGACGACAACCCCGCCAATAACCGCGCTGACAACCTGGAGTGGTGTACCCCGGAGCAGAACATCCGGTACATTTTCACGGGGCGACCCGTCGTCAATCCGGTCACGGGACAGGTCTATCCGTCCATCCGGGCCCTGGCCGACGCCCTCGGCATACTCCCCCTGGACTGCAAGCGCCGCGTGGCTCGCGGTGAGCCGGCCCCTGACGGTGTAACATATCAATTTCAGGACCAAATTACCCCGTAAACAAAATACGGCGTAAAACCCTGGTAGTCAATTGCGCTCATTCCGCGATGTCCGAATATTCATCTCGGATGAGCGTAATCGATTCTAGCATGAGATTGCACCATTATTAATGTGACTTCCAGCCCATATTTTACGGCTGGAAACCCCCCATTGCCAGGCGCGGCGCAACCGGCCCGCTCCGGCGCTCTCAAAATTCTCCCCGGGACGGTAGCCCAACGGAAGAGGCGGCGCTCTCAAAAAGCGCACAGTGAGGGTTCGAATCCCTCCCGTCCCACCAAACGCCGCAGTAGCCCAACGGCAGGAGGCAAACGGCTTAGGACCGTTTCAGTGCGGGTTCAAATCCCTCCTGCGGCACCATCACCGTCTCCCCGGTTATCCCTTCATCACGACGGTCCCCCACGGCATCCCGGTTTCTTTTTCTCCTTTCTCCGGGACGCGACGTGCGGAAGAGCAGGGGCTTCTCCTTTCACCCCGCGATTCCGCCGCCCTGCCGTGTCATGGTCCTCCATGCGGGACCGGACCGGGGAGACGGCCCCCCCTTTATCAGGGCATAACCGACCCTGTCACCCCTGGGGTACCGGGGGCCGTACCCCCCTAATACCCCCCTGCACGTGTACTCCGTAAGGCTATTCATCGGATATAGGGACTATCATCCCTATATCCCCACTACATATAGTGTACTCCGTAAGGCTATTCTTACTACATATAGTGTTATTACACTATACTACCCAATAAAAGGACTCTTTTATCCTCTCTTATCTTCTCTTCTATTTCCTATAGAGAAAGAAAACATATACTACGTATATGTAAAAGAAAGAGAAAGGGTTCTTCCTCCTCTTCTTCTCTCTCTTATAACTCTTTCTTATAAAACACTCTCTCTTATAAAAGAGTGGTCTCTCTTAGGTTTATAGAAAGTATAGGTATCCCGATATGAGGTTTCTATGAAATAGAAACCGAAATATGGATCAAAAGACAGGATATTAGGGAGTAAAGAGGGGAAGAAGGAAAAGGGGGCAAAACGGCCCCGGGAAAAAGGGGGCAAAATGAGCTCCCGGACGACGAGAGGATAAAGCACGGGACGGCACGGGAAAAGCACGAAGAACCGAAGAATCAGAAAGCGCACGAAGAATAAGACCGAAAGAACCGGAATATGAGGTTGCCGGGAAAAAGAAACTGCACGAAGGATGAGACAGGGGTCGCGTGCGCGGGCGCGTTGGACGAAGGACCGGGTAGTCCTTCAGGGAAAATGAAGAGAATCACGATGAGAGACAGCGTGGTACATGTGAACAAAAAATGAATAAAATGTGAAGCAGGCTTGAGAAAAAACGCGAGGTCTCGCACGCGCGCGAGGGGAAGGGATAGAGCGCATACACACTATACACATACACTATACTACCCGTATAACACACATTACTGTTTATCCGACGGTGTGTCTTGTTTTTCCCTCTCATTTTCCCTCTCATTTCGGTCGCCATTTGTAAACATTTTGTGAATTTTTTGTGAACAAACGGCCGCTTTTTCTGTCGCGTTGCGCCCTCTGCCGGAAGGGCAGTTTTCGCCCTCTCTCTCGCGCAAAAAGGCCCCCGGAAGTCCTCTAAATTGTAAATTTTTTGTAAACTTTTTATGAACAAAAAGGGCCTTCCCGGACTCATTCACCCGGCCTTTTCCACCCTCTATGCACTTTCTGCATATTGCCAAAAAAGTGCAATTTTTTTGCATTTTGACTTGACAAAAAGGCAAAAATCTGCTATAATATAAGTAGGGGGCACTGCCTACTAGCCACTATCTAGTAGCCACTATCTAGTAGCCACTGGCTAATAGGCAGCGTTGCGCTCCGGCCCTTTTTACGATTCTATTTTAGGAGATTTTCCAAATGTCTGATCACATTACCCTTTCTAAAGTGGCTCTGGACGCTGCCATAAGCACTCTCTCCGATAGGGGTTTTAAGCTTTACATGGCCCTCGTGAGAGAGAATTTTGGCGAGTCTACGATCGCTCTACCCCTTACCGCGGTCGTCTCTATGGGGGTTTCTAAAGACCCGGGCTGGTGCACCAAGGCCCGTCAGGAGCTCGTGAACCTGGGCTTTTTGACCCTGATTTCTGCACCCTGCACGTACCGTTTTTGCCCCCTGGGAGCGCCTGATGCGGCTGAAAAAGCAGCTGTCGCGAGGGCAAAAAAGGCCGCCCGGCTCGTGAAAAAAGGGGGCACCGGAGAGGTGACAACAGGCCCCGGACAGGCGGAATGGGACGTGGATTTTTGACAAAAACGGCCGGCAAAATGCACAATTCCGGGCTAAAAAATTGGCAAAAAATTGGCGATTTTGACGGGAGTTTGACCCGGTTTTTGCCCGGTTTTCGCCCAAAATTTTGGCCGCTCCTGGGGCTAATTATGAACAAATTGTAAACTTTTTGTTAATTTTTTTTAAAAAAATAAAAAAGAAACTCCCCCATCCGAGGATAAAAAAATGGGGGATGCCCTTTAAAGAGGCGGGCGGGCGGGAAAAGAAATTCCCCCATCCGGACAAAAAAATCCCCCATTCGAGGGAGAAAAGACCACCTTGCGGCAGTGCGTTAGAATGCTGCTATATGACGTTAAAAGGCTGTCTTGGGACCGCTTTTACAGCTTGCTGTTATGGCTGTCTTTTATAGCTTTTTATCTATTATTGTTGTTGCTTTTTATTAAATGTTGCTTGTTGTAGTCAAAAAGAACGCCCCCCGGGACATACCCGAGGGGCGCCTTGTCGCACTTGCGTCACCCTGCTGTGACTGCCATGACGATCGCGTAACCGAGTGCGATTATGATCGCTATCCCGGTAAAGACCGTTTCGTGCATCAGCCTGTTATCGCCGAGTTCAGCCTGTTTGCGCGCAGCCTTGAGCTGCTCCGAAAACAGTTTAACCACTGTGTAAATCACTGCGATAACCATGAAGATTCCGATAAACGCCATTCCCTCTCACCTCCTTTCTATTGGTGCCTGTTGTGTTGGACCGTGTCTCCGTGTTAGCTACGGTCATTGGTGTCGCCGCTGTCCTTGTTGTTGTCCTTGGTGTCATCTTTCATGATCTTGTTGATGATCTTCCCTGACACGTTCGTGCCTGCGTCGTAGATCGCGGATATCAGCGGGATTCCGCATACCACGAGGATGATCAGCCAGATTATAGCCATTGCCAGGCCCTCCTTCGTTATTATGGTCTCTCTTATATTATAGCATCTTTTCGGCCGTTTGTCAACTCGCTGCTGCAACTTTCTCGAGTTTTTTCACGAGGACAATCGGCGTCATGACGTGTTTCACGCTGACCTGCTTCCCGAGCCATTCTACCTTTGTGTCGTAGGACGAGCCGGCTCCGGTCGGTGCATCGATTACTTCAATCGACGTGCCGGGGAGAAGCGCCTGGACGCTCTGCAGCGTGTTACGCTCGACGAGCCTGTACGGGATCACCGTGGCAGCAGGACCGTCGTCGGATTCCAGGATTTCGCGTGCTCTGGCGAGATACTGCGAATCGGTCGTGCCGTCGATATCGGTGCCGGCTTCCAGGTACTTGAGGGATCTTGCAGCCTCCAGGGCCCGTGCGGACGCAGCGTCGTCCGAGTAGAGTTTGATAAGCTGGTGCAGCAGGTTGACCGCCGATCCGATGGTGCCCGCCATGGCTGCGGAAGCCTCATGCTTGAGCTCCTTCAGCCTCTCGAGCAGGCGAATCCGCGGGACGGCGCAGGTAGCAGCCGGGCCCTGAAGGATCTCTACGATTCCGGTTACGTTGTCCTTCCAGGTGCCGTTCGAATAAGGAAGTTCCTCGGGTGAGCGCTCCCTGAGTATTCTGATGATGCTGTCTACCAGGTAGGTAAACGTTCTGTCTTCCGGGGCAGGGCCGCCGGCGGCTGCGGGCGAGGACATGCTTGCGTGCACGTCTCTCGTGAGAAAACGTGACACTTCGGGCCAGTTGGTTGTGAGGAGATCTCCATCAGACGAGTATTCGTCTTGGCGAACCGTCGTGCGGTCGAGCTCGGCGATGAAGCTCCTGGTTGACGGATCCACGTGCATCGCTTTGCAGAGCGATTCCCATTCGTCGATCTCGTAGTTCTCCCGGTCAAATCTGACCCAGATGTTTTTCTTGGATTTTGGTGTTGCAGGTGCCATTGTTCTGGTTCCTTTCTTTATTTAGTCGACCCATCCGTAGACCTGCTGGATCTTCGGGCCGAGTTTTTCTGTGCAGAGCTCGATCAGGTTACCGCGCTCTTCCTTGTCGTAGATTATATCTGTTTCTATCAGGCGGTCCCAGTCCTCGTCGCTGCAGCCCGGACGGCGCTCCCGGTAGGTGACGTAGTCTGTACCGTCGTGATGCGTGATGCGCCCGCAGAGTTCGCCGTGCTCGTCGACGTAGAATCTGATGTACGCCCCGCCGTAATGCGGAAGTTTCTCGAGGACGTCGGTAAGCTTGTCGTAGATTTGGTATGCGGCGCACCGGCCGTTCCAGCGGCCAAGGTCTGCGATCGCCAGGATTGCGCCGCCGTTCGCCGGTTTGAGGTTGTCGATTTCATCTTGGCGATATTCGTCGTTGAGCTCGCTCGCCTGCTCGTAGTCGAGCTGCTCGTCTTCGTCGTCGCACTCCGCGTTGTAATCTTCCATTAAGGTTTCTATGTCGTCCGGATCGTTCGTCCAGATCGTGTGCTGGTTGGGTTCTATGCGCGTTGCTGTTGCGTTTGCCATTGGTTTTGCCTCCTTGTGTCTCTGCTATATTATAGCATTTTTTTAGGATTTTGTCAACTTTTTTGTGACTTTTTTGAGATTTTTTTTGGACTTTTCGGGATTTTAGTGCTCTCTGATATATTTTATGAGCTGCTCCAGATACTCGCCGTTCAGATGGGCGCGAAGCTCGCTCTCTTCGTAGGTCTTGCTGATGTCGCGATCGATTTTTCTCAGATCGTCGTGCACTCCGAAGATTACACTCCGGCACGTGGCGCAAATGCCAAAAACATCTTCTGTCATTTTGACCATCGTGAATCTGTTACCTTCCTCGAAGCACACTGTGTCCTCCACTAGTGCCGCTGCTGCCCTTCGGCTTGTGTCATGCATTTCGCTGGCGCGGATTTTGTACGCCACGTCGCCCGGCAGGCGGCGCAGGTCTACGAATGCGACGACGCCACCTGAGTCGTTATTTATGGCGTTCTCGATGTGAGTTCCCTCTAACCAAATGGTTTTGGCCTCTCCGTTTTTGATATCGCGGCTCCAACACCATAACCCGTCGCTTAGGAGAATTCTTTTGCTCTCGGGGATCTCGTTCCACTCTGCCACCGAGGGAATACATATCGTGTCGTTCAGGTAAGCCGGCTCGATCGGGTATTGGTCGGCGAGGAACTCCTTCTTGATGTCGCTTTCTTTTCCACTCGAATCGACCTCGCAGCATATGGTTGTGCCGCGAAACGCGTATTTTGTACCCGCAGCGTTCCGCGCTTCGAGGACGACCGGATCCTTTTGCCAGCATTTTGCTGCGGCACTGACTTTGTACTGTCCGAGTCCCGGTCTGTCAGGGTTATACGGAAACGTCATGTCGACGACTTCCCCCGGATTGTATTCCTGGATCGCGTTCATGCATTCTTCTTTTGTGAGATCGCGCCGGACGTTTTCGAGGGCGCCCGTCTCATGGTCGTATCTTGAAATCAAAACTATCATTCTTGTGCCTCCTTTAGTAGAGCTGGTTGGCGGGATCACTGTATTTTCTGCTCATGATTAAGCTCCTTTATTTGTGCTTTTTGTCTCTCGAGATCATAGATATAAGATTGCTCCAGATCGTCGATTGCTACCGGATCGAGCCCTAGGTCCTGGCGGGTCTCAGATAGCTCCCGGATTTGGGTTAGTGTGAAGCCTGCCCTGTACAGGATCCACACTGGAGTTATAGCATCCTCGTCGCGCTCGAAGCAGTCGACCATTTCCCGGATCACGTCGTCCGAGAAGTCCTCTTTATTAAGCTTGAAGTAGTCGACCTTAGATGGTTCGTTGTTAGGTCTCATTGAACCCTCCTCCACTGAAGTTGGTTGGCGTCCTGGTCCTCGCCGGTGAGCTGGAATTTGCCCTCCGGGGTGAGGTCATAACGCCGGTGAATGCGCCGATCATCCCGGGTTAAAACATAGAGCAGCTTGTTGTCCTTGTTATAGTAGCTGAGCACAACGTGTTCTCCCTCATCCGAGGGCAGCTTGGCAAACGTTGTGCCAATCTTTTTTATCTTCTTCGGCATGGTTGCACCTCCTTTAGACCTTGACCGGATACGCTTGAATTTTGCGGCCGATCGAGATGATGATCTCCGGGTACTTGAAAAGTTCTTTGTATTTCTGCGCCTCCTCGTCAGTGAGGCTTCTGAAGGAGTCTCCGGTTTCGGTGGTACCTATGATCAGGAAGGTGCCCGCGATCACGTCATAAACTTCACCGCCTTCATCCTTGAGCGAGCGGTTGAAGGGAAGACCGTTGATCTTGCCCTCCTCATTGCACATGATGCAAACGTCGTCGTCCCAGGGGTACACACATTCGATGTATCCGTCGACTTCCTGCTGGTATCTTTCGGTGCTTGCTGCGATTTTGATATCTTCCGGAGCCTCGCCCGGTTCTATTCTGAGGACTCTGATTGTCTCCATTGGTTTTACCTCTTTCTGATGTTCAGTCTTCCGTGGCGAGCTTGTAGATCTCGTCCACTTTGCCCTTGAGTTTGGTGAGCAGCTTGGCATACGCACGCTGCGTGTCGGCGATCGGCCCGTCGCCCCACAAAGCCTGCAAAAAGCAGGGGTCGCTATTTGCGGCACTTTCTTCGGCGTCTTCGGCGGCTTCATCGAGCATCTGCTCCAGCCATTCTTTGATCAGGATTTCTGCTTCCATTGGTTTTACCTCTCCTTAAAGATTATGGTGTATGATTTAGTCGAATGGGTAGCTTTCTCCCCATTCAAAATAGCCCGCCTGTTCGACCCATTTGCCGTCCTCCACGATGAATCGCCAGGTTTCCCCGTCCTCACCGTGCCATTCGATGTGGGCATTGATGATTGATATGCTGGCTGCCGCCAAATAGTTCGTCAGGTTGATCAGGCACGCTTGGGCCTCGTCTTCGTCATAATTGTTTTGTGGGACGGATAAAACAATTTCTTCACCGTGAATGCTGTCGCAGCTATAGAAATCGAGTATCGTTTGGACATCCTGTGCCTGACTATTGGTCAGTTTTTTGGAAAGTGTGAGTTCGCCGATGGCGTCTGCATAATAAGACATTTTGTTTTACCTCTTGCTAAATAAGTGTGCGGCTCTCGCCCTACTGATATTATACCATTTTTCACTTGGTTTGTCAACAGGGCAAGAGTCGTTTTTTTTATTAATTTTGTAAACTTTTTGTGAACTTTTCGCATGCGACTAAACGGTCATTGGTTTGTCTCCTCATTGTAAATCAGATAATCGTATGTCTTTGTGCGATAAATTATCGCGGGACGACCGTCGACGCAGATGTCCATCGCCACGCTAAACTGGGTGCAGCTGTGACCCGTGATCCTCAGATTCGTGGCGCCCAGCCGCGCCGCCATTTTTTCGCAGTCGCGCCAGGCTTCGCGTTTGGCAGCTGAAGGGGATACATAGACGTCGTCAAGATCGCCCTCATTGTACCTGGCGGCTCTGAGAAAAGCTCGCCCTTTGGACTGTGCGGGGTCGATGGTGAGGAACTGGTAGTCAATGTTGAGAACATTGTTTACCTTCCCTCTCAGGGTGGTGATGATGTTTTCTTTGCTCATTGCTTTTTCTCCTTTAGTCCCAGTCAGTTTCTGTGTAGTCCCATTCTTCTACGGTAATCATGTAGTCAGCTGGGGCGTCGTCGTTGATCTCCAACTTCACAAACTTTGCGTCGTTGAAGAATCCGGTCGGCAGCGGCGTCATGTCGGATTCGTCTGTGTCGTACAGACCGTCCCACTCGATCTCGCATTCGTCGGGCGAGTCCGGATCGGTATACATCGCGGAATCCCAGAAGGTGATACGGTAGATCCGGTCGCCTTTGGCGAAAACCGCGCAATTGATCTCCGTATAGTCGTGGTTTGTCTTGCATCTGAAGTACAGTTTCATGTTTCTTCTCCTTTAGAAGTTAAAATAATTATACCACAAAGAGCCTGTTCTGTCAAGCCCTTTGTGGTATTTTTTTCAGTTTTTTACCTTGCCCCACTGGTCGGCCATCGCTCTGGCGATGCCCCAGAAGGTTTTACTCCGATATTCGGAACGCTCGCTTGCTTTGCAGCGTGAACGCAGACGGCTGTCGTGTTTGACCTTCCCGTTGGCGGCTATGTATTCGTAGACATCGCTGCTATCTACCTCCACAATCTCTGTGGGCTGGAGCAGCGGCAGGCCCTTGAGCCACAAGCACGTCTTTTTCACCGTGGGGTGGCCGAATTGCCAGGGCTGAATTGTCTGATCGCAGGGGCGCCAGGCTGTGCCCATCACACCCACTGGGTTTTCAATGGCGATGTGATCACAGTCGGCATTGGCAAATTGCATAAAGAAGGCCTTAGCCTCCTCGCGCAGGCGGATGCGCTCGCGGGCTTTATCACCGTAACGCTCGACGTTGAACCAGCGGTTGCCGGTCACCGTAAGATACGTGCAGTCAGGATGAGCTATAATCAGATCCCATTTCTGATCGTCCAGGCAGTGCCAGACACCGTCCATGGTTTGGAATTTGATGCGGGTGTGGAGTGACGCAGGATCCTTCTCATCAGACTGGTAAGTCTGAGGGTTCAGGATTGGAATTACGTCTCCCTGTATGTGCCACTCGGGATGCCCGCCGGAGCAGGGCTTGAGGTCACAGGAGTATGCTTCGTGGCCTTTTTCTCGGAAGGAGATGCATACTCTCTGGCTCTCTTCGCAGGCGACTAAAACGGTCATTGGTTTACCTCTTTCTGGGCTGTTGCCCTATTAATATTATATCAGAACAGGTCGGCCTGATAGGCCCTGGCGAGTATTTCTCTGTGGTTGAGCAGCTTGAAGTCCGGGCTTGCCGCCAGGCCCTCGGCCCATTCCACCTCTGTGTAGTAGCCCCCGTACAGCATCTTGCCCACCTCTCTGAAGACCGAGCCGGTGCTGTCGCCGGTGACGTTACGGTAGCAGGCGGCACCACCCTTAAAGCCCACCTTGATGAGCTCATAGTAGTCCTCAGGGTCTTCCACCCTGTAGGCCACCAGGTACTGGATGCTCTTGGCGTCCCCGAGCCGCCCACCGTGGTTTTCCAACACCTGGATTGCCGCGTCCAGCTCTGTGGCAAGGATGGCCTTCTGGGCCATGCACTTTGAGGGCACAAAGGGCTTGGCCTCTTTGGTGGCCACCGGCGGCTCGGGGATTACGTAGAAGTCGTCCCCGTATTCTGCGCACAGGGCACAGCCGCCCCAGGTGCCGTGAAGCTGACCGGCGCTATCGATGCTAGTGATCTCGCCCTCGCGGCCGTCGTAGTTGGTGTAAGGATCCGAAATGTGGTTGATGTGGACTTTCTGTCCGATTGAGTAAGTAGCCATTGTATATTCCTCCTTGGCTTTATATTCTTTCTGGATTTTTTTGCGGTCGCGTTTGGCTTTTGCCAGATAAAACGGCCGCTTGATAGCGAAGATGAGGTCTTGAAGCGGGTGCCAGTGCTTCAGATTCCAAGGCAGCATCGTGAAGAAGTGCTCGGGGCTGCTGTAGTAGTTTACCCGACGGGTCTTCTTGTAGAACCTGTAGGCAACCCCGTATCCGAAGTAGACCTTGTATTGGTCCCCGTTGCGCATATCTTTCACGTGCGCAACGTAGTACCCATTGTGTGGGCGGACTTCAATGTCAAACCACGCATCGTCGAGCTTATAGGCTTCGTCGTCGAGTGTGCTGAACAATGATCTGGTCCATCGTTTCCAGCCTTCGTAGTCTTGGGCGTAGTCGAACCACTCGGAACCCGACTCGTACTTGCCGTTTGTCTTTTTTACCCACCAGGCCATAGAGCTTTTATAAAAGCCCAGTGTAATGTCTTTGTTGCCTATGTATACGAAATACTGTCCGTCGTCGATTGCCTCGTGCTTGAAGCCCAGTGTGTCCTCCTGTGGGGTAAACAAACCTGTGGAGATCAGCTTGCCGTTCTTGAAGGCGATGGCGCCGTAGTCGATCATCGCCATTATTCTTCCTCCTTGTTGAGGCCCAGCAGCTTGACATATTTGTCAAATGCGGGGCTGCCGTCCCAGGGGCCATCAAACGCGATGTACCTGCTGGAACCGTCGAAGCCTTTCTGGAAGTAGAAGCACTTCTTCAGCTCATCCAGCGCTGCCTGAAGCTCTTCGTTCTGCGCCTGCAGCTCCTCGATCTGGGCTCTCTTTGCGGCCACTTCGGCCTCGAGGTCTTGGATCCGCGTAACCGCGTAGTGTTCGAGAGTTTTAATTTCAGCCATTTTTCATTCCTCCTTGGCTTGGTGCTGTGTTCCCATATATATTATATCGTATTTTGTCCGTTTTGTCAACTAACTACCTGCACTTTTTCGATAAAACTCGTCAAAGAATCCAGATATTCACCGTTTAGGAATGCGCGCAGCGTGCTATCCTTGTACTCGGACTGTCCATTGGTGTCAAAAGCTCCTAGGTCTGTGCGGCTCAGGAGTATTTTCCAGTTGTCTGAGCTGCACGCGTAGATATCATTGGACACCTTGATCATGCTGACGTCCTCATAACCCGCCGCAGAAAGGGTCACTCTTGTCCTGCGCCCCATCATTTCGCGCATTTTTGAAGCCGTAGCTTCGTCAATCTGGCGCAGGTTGATGAACGGTGCGATGCCGCCAGAGTTGTCATTTGCAGAATGCGCTAGGTTTCTGCACCCCCGGGCTGAAACGCATTCCACTCGCCGCCTCTCAGATGACCCCGCATCCGCTTTGGTTCTGGTCCAAATCCAAAAACTCGGCGTTATGTGGTCGCGCATTCTTTCAGGGAGCATCTCCCACTCGGTCAGCGACGGGATGCACACCGCGTCGTCCTTGTACATCGGCTCGACACGGTATTTGGTCAGGAGCTCGTCCATGTTCGGAAGGTCAGACGGTTCCTCGCCCTTGGCTCCGCAAACGGCTATGTCTCCGCGGAATGCGTACTCTTTGCCGTCGTGGCCCTTGAAGCGATACGAGACCGGCAGGGTCCGACTGCAGGTTTCCGGTGCCGCCACGAAGATGGTGTCGCCGGCTTCGGTTGTGAAGGCGCGCAGCGGGATATTGTCGCCCGATGCCATTCCGAATGACTGGGCGACAAAATCGCGCATTTCCTCTTCGTCGAGGTCTCTGAGGACCGTGTCGTAGGACGACTTGCTGCACTGTGTCTTGATGAAAGATTTCATTGTTCTTCCTCCTTGTTATTGTTTATTTCGTTTTACGCATCGATCTCGTCGATGAGCTTCGGGAGATACTCCTCGTTTAGGTGCCTTCTGATGTAGGAGTTGTCATAGCAGTCCTCCTTCGCCGTGTCCTTGAAGAATGGCCGCCAACGAGACGACATTCCCTCGAAGTTGCGCTGAACTGCACTGATGGCGTATACGTCGTCAGTTATTCGGTAGAATCGCACCCCCCGGGACTGACCGATCAGCGCCGTCCCCCCGTGTTTTTCCACCTCTGCGCGGATTTTAGCCGCGGTCTTCTCCGGCAGCTTGTTCAGATTGACGAACGCTGCTATACCGCCGCAGTCGGTCGTACCCGGCACCATGGAAAAGCCGGCTGGGTTGCCCGAGTCCAGCTTCCCGATGACCCACACATAGTGGTCCATGGCGGCATCGCGCATCCAGATCCAGTTGCCGCTGCGGATCTCGCGCCCGAGCTTATCCGGGAGTGTCTCCCATTCGGCCATCGACGGGAGACAAATTGCATCGTCCTTGTAGGTGATTTCCGCCCTGTTGCCCTTGTAGAAGGCACCCGGGAGGGGCCCGGCGTCCGCACCGTCCGCGCCGGTCACGATGATCGGCCCGCGATACCGGATTTTCTGGCTCCCCACCTTGAACTCCATCGACTTGGGCGTCTTCACTTTGCACTTGATCGGCGCGACAACGCTGATGTTGCCGCGCTCGTCCGTGTAGCTCGTTCGCGCAATCGCAACGCTGGGGTCGCAGCCGTGTTCCGCGAGCAGGCTGGCGAAATCCTCCTCTCGGACGTCGCGAAGGGTCTTCTTGAGGCGGGTTCTCCCGTCCAGTTTTTCAGGTGTTACGATGAGTGAAAGCATGTTAGTTTTCCTCCTTTATGAATGTACGGATATATTTGATCATGGTAATCAGATAGCTGCCATTCAGTTCTGCCCGAAGTGAGCTGTCGTGATAGGTTTTACGTGCGTCCTCGTCGATGCGAGTGAGGTCCTCTGGTCCTCTTCTAGCGGAGGTCGGGAAGCGATTGAATGCTCCGATGCCATAAACGTCGTTCGTGACCTTGACGAAGTATGGCACGCCGCACTCGGGTTCTCTGCCCTTGCATTTATGATACGATTCGAAGCAGACCAACCCATCGGAATCCGTCTTGTCGCGGATGGCCTGAGCGACGTCTTCGGGAAGACAGGGGAGCCGTATGAATGCCACCACGCCGCCGCTGTCTAGTTTGATGGGATAGAATCCCCTGTCTCCGCAGGCGCCGATGGTGTTAGCGACACCTTCGTTGTCGATGGTGCGCGACCAGCACCACATGCCACCGGCGAGTGTACACCTTATCTCCTCCGGGACGGCGAGCCATTCGTCGCGCGACGGAATGCAGATGGCGTCATCCTTGTAGATGGGCTCGATTCTGCCGTCCTCGTCGTCGGCCGGAATGTAGTTGTCAATCGAGCACTCTTCACCGTCGCGCACCCCGCAGATAATCACCGTTCCGCGAAACGCGAGGGTCGCTTCTCTCGTGGATATCCGCTGCGTGATGGGCTCGGAAGCCCTGCAGCGTGCAGGGGCGTAAGCTCTGATACGGTCCCCGTAGCCGCGGAAGCCGTCGTATTCCCCGCAGGCGATGATCGCGCCGGGGTTTTCCTCGGCGAGCATCTCTTTGATCTCGTCGCTTGTGATGTCGCGACGGACGGTGACGGGTTTCCCCGCCACCTTGTCGTATTTCGATACGAAAACTATCATGTTGTACCTCCTGTGGTTAGATAGTTATTTTATCCCAGTCCCAGCGCTTCCATGGTCTGAAGCGCGGCGATCTGCGACGCGGCAAATGCGTTGACGTCGATCGGATCGCGGTAGATCATCTGCCGACGCTGCAGCATGCAGCGCATCTGAGCGCTCTTGGACGCGTCGCAGCCCATGTATCCCAGGGTTTTGAACGACCCGTCGTCCGAGGTGATCAGGATGAAATACGGCGTATCAGGGTCGCTGGACTTCCTGATGCGGTAAACATGATGTCCGTCAGCGAGCTCCGCGGTCAACAACGCGTCCTGTCCGATGCGAAGCGCGTCGAGTTCCTTGCGGAGGTCTTCGATCGAGCGGAACGGCAGGATCGTGCCGCGAAAATCGCGGTTGTCCAGGCGGAAGTCGCTGTAGGTCCACTGGCCGTTCTGATAAACGTAGTGCCACTCGGTGATCTCGTGGACGATCTCGTCTCTGGACAGTCGCTTGACCGTCTGGTCTTTGTAGGAATAAACCATGGGGGCTTCTCCGTCCAGGACCCACGACGAGCTCCACTGTTCCGGGGTCATGCTCTTGCACGCCGCGATGAACTTCTTCGCGGTCTGCACGTCGTCGGCTTGCGCGATCCAGCGGCGATCCGAGAAGTCCGGAATGTCGGTCTTGAGGTCTCGGAAGGTCCTTATGACCTCCCAACCGCCCGAGCGGTTGCTGGCTGCCGCAACCTTACTTACGAGCTTCTGCAGCTCGTCGTCGGACATTTGCTGGTACTCTTCGCGGGAAAAGGCCCCCTTGATGGCTTCGCTGTTAATGTCGCATGAACCGTCGTGGACGGCGTCGATCTGACGCAGCAGGCTCATCGGAAGATCGAGCGCGTCTTCGAGCGCTTTTGCTTTCTGGTGGTATTTCCAGCCGTAGGAGCTCGTCGGGCTGAACAGGTTACTGAGTTTTCTCCCGACGGTCAGGGAGCCGAGCGTCTGGGCGTACCACCGCAGCAGGCCGGCCTTGCGAAGCATCGAAAGTATCGGCTTGCTCTCAGCGTAAAGCGCCACTGCTGCCATCGGAGCGATCGCCGTATCGGAGACGATTTGGTCCCAGGTGAGCACTTTTGAACCGCTACCGTACCAATACGTGGGAAGGATCACCGGAGCACAGCTGTTGACGAGTTCCTCGACGACGGTTCCGGCGAAGATGCTCTTGGCGGTCTGGCCCGAGGCGATTTTTGTCTTCACGCCATCCGCAGCCGTGAGCTTGTCACTCGCGGCCTTATCGAGGCGCGGGATACCTATCGTCCACTTGCCATTCTCCAGGGTGCCCTGGGTCATCTTTCCATCCGGAGCGAAGAACGTGGCGACCGTGTAGTATTTGCTGGTCTTATGTGCGAACATGATGTCGCCGGCGTCAGCGCGGCCCCAGAGGTCGTCGCCATCGGCCAGCGCGTTGATGTCCGACGCGAAGGGCGCTATGAGAGCGTCAAACGTGTCCCGGCGGGTCGCGACGGCTTTCTGCGCGCCGTTGCCGCCGGTGCAGGCGGCCCAGTAGAGCGCATCGATCACCATCCAGTGGGGTTTGTATCCACCCGCGGCAGCAGCGTCCAGGTTGATACCTGTCTTACTCTTCCACTGCGCGCGCATGGCGGCCTTTTCGGGCGCCATTACGTCGAAGAAGTTTTCGAATATCTTCGTTGTGGCATCGCCGGTGTACACACGGTCGTTGGCGCTGGTCCTGACGAGACGCCCACGGGCGAGGTCGCCGGTCCAGTTGAAAATCAGGTGTTTGAAGCCGGACACGTCCTTCAGGTGGATCTGCGTGGCGGCCTTTTTGACGTCTTCATCGGTGTCGACGCGGACGAGTGCCGGCTGACGCGTGAAGCCTTCGGTGATTCTTGCGTCGCCGTGGAGGGCCTTGTTCCACGTTGCGCCTAAGGGCTTCTTAAGGTGCGTGTCGACATACCATACATCCTGACCATCGACAAGTTCGTGATGCAGCACCGCGACCTTGCGGTCTTTGTAAATCCGGATCTGGACGGCAGCATTGTCTGCGGGCGCGAAGTCACGGCTATAGTTAGACCACATGCGCTTGGGTCTGAGCATCGCATAGCTGCCGCCGTGGATCTTAGCAGCGGCGTGGAAGTCGCTGACGCGAGCGGTCGGGTTGGGATGATTATAGCAGGACGTGCCGTTGTGAACGGCGTAGGGCACGATGGAGAGGTAGTCTCCGGTGTCGCATACAGAAGCACCGGCAACATACCAGCCCTGGTCGACGGTGACCGCGTGGGCGGAAGGGGTTTTGGGACCGTGCAGAACGCCACTGTCGGACCGGAGGATAATGTCTTCTTTCGTCCAGTCGATGGGATTCGGGTCGATTTTCATGAGTTTGCTCATTTGTTTTCTCCTTTATTATTTATTCGCACAAATAATTGCACAAAGTGCATCCAGGGATTTGAGGAGTTCCCGGCGGAGCGACGACTCCTTGTATCCGTATTTGATTGTCGAGACGTCGGCATGCAGCGGGACAAGGTTCCCGCCCATTATGGCTCCGATGTCGTGCGAGCGAAGGGCGCAAAAGCGATCAGATAGTCTGATCAGGTGAACGTAGTCTGTGGCGGAACGCAATGCGAGCACGCCGGGCCCGGCGCGGTCGAAGAGCTCGCGAAGCGTTGTCCCGACGTCTTTGGGAAGCAGGTCGATATTGATTATCGCCGCAACAGCACCGTTGTTTCTGGGAGAACCGCCGGCGTGTACCAAGCCAACCGTCGGTACGTCGTTGGGGTCGGGATCGTCATGCCAATACGCCAGCTGGGCGACCCTCTTGTCGTTCATATACGTTCGGCTCCAGCACCAAAGACCGTTGACCATATTCTCTTTCGTCGCTTGGGGGATGAGCAGCCACTCCCCATATGAGGGGATGAAAATGGGGTCGTTTTGGAAGCCGAATTCGACTTGCGCGCCGTCCGCGAGCTGCGCGTCGATGTAGTGCTGCGGCAGGTTGATCTTGGCGTTCTCTCCGCTGCGCCCCGAGATGGCCATCGGACCACGGAAGTGGCACGTCTTACCCTCCGCGGAAAGAAGCTCTGCTGCGACGGGGCTGCTCCGCCGCGCGTTCGTTGCGCAGGAAACCCACACCTTGGTGTCGCCGTCAGAGCAGGTGAGGTTTTGATAGCTGGGGGCGAGACGCTGCTGCCTTATCTGCTGGAGCAGCCAGCTTTCTGCCTCGTCGGCAGTGAGGTCTTTGAGGATCTTGGTGAAGGACGCACCATCATTGTTGAGAATGAGATGGATCATTGTTGATTACCTCCGAAAAGTGTTTTTATTAGGTCGAGAATAGAACGTTTCTTGGGCGCTGCCACGGGCGCATATCGATCATAACGGCCTACCGTAACGGTGCCGTCGTCCTGAATCGACAGCTGTTTGTTAACGTAATAGGCGAGACTGTCGGTCTTCCCCGCGCCGGCGATGCGCACGGTCTGGTAATAGGTTCCGTACGATGTGGCGCCCTGCGGGAAGCGCAGTGTGCAGCGGTCCGGCGTTATTTTCTGGTAGCTGTCGGCGTCCAACGCGTAGGTGTACGGCTTACGGGACCCCGGGAAGTTGATGGTTACATAATAATACATCATTTTTTCCATCCTTTCAGCTCTTTACCAAAGGCGTAGAGCTCTTTATTGCTCGTCACATCGGCAATCCACAAGTGGAGCCGTTCGGTTTCAGTCGTCTTGTCGATGTCCAAGTACTCCTCGAGGACATAGCTCAGGTAGCTATACCAGTGGAGTATCTGTCCCAGGCGCGGGTCCATCTTGGCGCTCCGGAAAAGCGACGCACGCGTCGGCGTCAGCGCGTCTCGCCATCCGCGCACGACGGCGATCATGTCGCAAAGCGAGTCGCAAAGGCGGCTGGCCCGTTCTCTCTCCTCGCGCTGCTGCTGGCGCTGACGCCTGCGCTCCGTCAGCTCGGGGTCCCCCTCGAGGGAGGGGGAAAGCCCGAACTGAGCGCAAAGCCATTTTGCAGCATCGAGCGGAGCGAGGTTATACACCCGCGCGACCAGGTCCACGCCGTCAGCGGCTTTGTTGCAGCTGAAGCAGTAGCCATGGTCTTCGTAGACCTGGAAGCTCGGGTGCGCATCATCGTGGAAGGGACAGATGCACTTGTGGTCGCGTCCGACGTCGAGTCCGCAGAGCGCGACGACGTCGGGGAACGGCACTGTTCTGGCGAGTTCAAACCAGTTACTCATGATTTACCTCCTTACCGAATGAACTCTTCGTCGATCAGGTTGAACATATCCTCGCCGAGGTGACCGAGGTCCTCGTCGCTGTACGAGCGCGCCACGCCGGGGCTGGTGAAGCTCTGAAGATGGGCGAGCTCGTCGGGATCGAAGTCGATTCCGATCGGCACGAAGAACCAGTCGCCGCGGTCGCTCAGCTCGGTGATGGCCTCTTGAATCGGCTCTTCATCACAAACCGAACCGTCGGTCAGGAAGAAGACTATCTTGACCTCATCGTTGACGTACGCCGGGTCGTACAGGAGCGCGGCAAACGCGCCCGACGGATCGGTGCCGCCGGTGGCGTCGTGCTCTTGGAGCGTCGTCATGATGTTGGAGTTCTCTCCGCACAGGACGGCAGGTTCGTCGAGCGTCTTCACCTGGGTTGTGTTGCCGTTGAAGACGTAAATCGCACTCTTGATGCGATGGTCTTCAAACGCATGGCACATAGCCGCCAGGACGCCCGAGGAGACCTCGAAGCGACGACCTTCCATTGAACCCGAACGGTCCAAGATGAATATCACCTGGAAGTTCTTTCCGTTCCGTGCATGGATGGTGCGTTCCCAGATCGCCGGGCTCTTCTCGGTGTACCAGTCAGTCACGAGATCTTCTGACAGGTCGCCCGACTGAAGATGCGTGAGCGTCTCGTCCGCCTGGTTGAAGATCTTGGCGAACCACGTCGTGCAGTCCTGGTACAGAGCATTGGCGAACGGCTCCAGTGCCCCGCGAGGCGTCGCCGTGAGCGCTGCGGACTTGATCCCGAGTGCCGCGTTCCGACGCTCCTGCTCGGCAGCCTCGCCGGCTTTATCCTTAGCGATCGAGTTCTTGTCCTCGGTCTTGCGCTCGGCGTCATGCAGGCGCTTCATGATCTCCTGGGCGGCCTTTTCGACCGCTTTCCGGAGCTCCTCATCGCTCATGCCCTTGCTGCAGCCGGAGCCGCCGCTGTCCTTGGAGCTGTCCTTCTTGTCGCCCTTATCGGACTTACCGGAGCCGTCGGCATCCTTGGACTTATCGCCCTTGTCGCCCTTATCGCCCTTATCGGACTGGCCGGAGCCGTCGCCCTTATCGGGTTTGTCGCCCTTGTCAGGCTTGTCGCCGCTCCCCGAGCCGCTGCCAGGCTTGCCAGGCTTGCCAGAGCTCTTGCCGGAGCTCTTACCGGAACCGCTGCCTTCGCCTTCGCCTTCGCCTTCGCCTTCGCCTTCGCCTTCGCCTTCGCCGTCGTCGCTATTATCCAGCTGATCCTTGTGGTCGCACAGGTCACGCCAGACCAGCGGAGCGAGCTCTTCGAAGGTCTTTTTCAGGCGAACGTCGGTGTCGACGATGGTTTCGACGAAATCGAACATCGCGAGGGTGTCCGGCTGCCAGGGCAGCTTCGGGCAATCGAAGAGGCGCTGAACCTCGGGCAGGTGGCCGTTGTATGAGCGGATGATGAAGTAATACAGAGCATTGTAGGGCGTTACGCTCCCCTTGATGCCCATGGCGTAGTTATTCACCTGCCCCTGACCGAATATCTGGAGAAACGCCAGCGCCTTGTTGTAGCGCGGTCCGGGATAGTCTTTCCGGAACTGCGCTTGGATGAAGCTGTCCTCCACTATATTAGACAGCAACGACAGCAATTGCTGCGGGATCGCTTTCACCTCGGCGGGCGCGATGTCAATCGCCTTCTGCCGCTGGGCCGCAGAAGCAGAGTAGAGATGATGCCCGAGCTCATGTAAAAAGAGTCCGAGCATGAGCGTCTCGACGAGGTTAATCGCGGAGTCGCGATAACTGCGGATCGTGAGCTTGGTCAGATCCTCCTCAGTCCTCCCGGCTGCCCCCCACTCGGCGAGACCGTCCATGATCATCTCCTGAATTCTGTTGGCACAGAAGATGATTTGACGTCTCCCGTCGAGCGTTATGGCCGCGGGGGCCGGGAAATCCTCCATCCACGTGATATAGCCCGCTCCCGGCAGGAAGACCTGCATAGTGGTTTTAATGGGGTCCGGCGTGGTGCCGTTGAGGTAAGACATTGCGTCTTTTATAGCGCGTTCAGTATAAATCCTCATTTTAATACCTCCTTTAAAGAGCCGAAGCCTTGGTGGTGGCTTCGGATATTATTTTTGCGACTAGCGCGTTGAGCCGCGCTTTGTTGTCTTCCGGAGTGGCGCACACGAGGTCCGGTGGATAGAACTCGTGATAATGCGCCTTGTAGAACGGGCGGAATACGCCGCCTGAGTCGACGACGCCCAGCTCTATCGAGGAGGGCGCTGTCCAATCGTAGGCCCGTGAGCCGAGGTCGGGACGCTTGTTCCGCTTGTTGCGGAAAAACGCATAAATCACGACCGTGGTCGAGCCCTTGAGCACCTCGATGCGCGCCGCCGACTCGATATATTTTATATAATCGGTCGGATTCGGCACGCCCGAGAAGAAGACTTTTGCGTCTTCGGGCGGCTTGGTTGCCGCGAAGCGGGCGCTCGTAGCCCGCGGGATGGCCGCCAGCGCGGGCGGCATGCGCTCTGAGAGTAAATATTTGAGCGCAAAAACGTTGAACTCAGTGTTCATATTATTGACCTCCTTTTCAGATATGGGAGGGGCTCGCGGCGGCCCCCCTTTTTGCCGAAATTCCGTCCCGCGCGACGGAGGCGTTTAATGCGACGACGGTGACGCAGCCAGTCTTGAAGCTTCATCGTGTCGCCTCTTTTCTGATCGCGGAGATCGCGCGCCGATAGGCGTTGTGCACGCCCTGACGGGTGATCGCGATGCCTTCGCGCTGGAGCATGTCGGCGATCTCGGTGTAGGATCGTACTCCTGCGCCGCCGCCGCCGAAACGATACTCCAGGATCTTGCGCTGGGTATCGCTCAGCTTCCCGATGGCGCTTACGACCTTGGGAGGCAGCGAGCTCCCGAGAATCGGCTCACGGAAATCGCCGTCCTGATCTTCGATGATCGCACTTGCGGTCAACCCGTCGTCACCTATTGGCGCGTCGAGCTCGACCATGCGATTGAGACCGCTGAGCCGCCGGGCCAGCATAGCTCTCTTGGAGCTCACCTGGCCGCTGACATAGGTCAGCAGCTCCTCCTCGGTCGGCTTACGCTGAAGCGTCTGCTCGAGTTCCCTCTCGGCCCGACTCAGAAAGGAGTTTATTTCCAGGTCGGTGTCGGGGATGCGGATGAGCCGCCCCGTGGCGTTCATCCGCCGAACAATACGGTTTCTGATACGCGGGATAGCGAAGCCACCGAGCTTATAGCCGCGCTCGGGGTCATACTCATCTATGGCGTCCCAGAGGGCCATGTTGCCCTCCTGGATCATATCATCGAGATCAACCGCGGGACCGAGAGTCGCGCCGAACGAGTCGGAAAGCTCGAGGGCGCAGCCGGTGACCAGCGAGAGGTTGTGATGGAACAACCTCTCTTTGGCCGCCCGGTCGCCGTTTTTGACGCGGCGGCCGAGCTCAAGCTCCTGATCCTTTGTGAGCGGCCCGAAGGATCTGACCGTAGCCAGCCACTCCTTTGTGGCGTCGTTTAAGTTATCGAGGTTAATCATGATATCCTCCTTAGCTGTGGTAGAGCTCATCGAGCTCATCGGAGGCGGCCGGAGCCGCCGGTGTGCTGTCAATGATTTCGGGGTTGGCGATCATGTCGTCGCCCCCCTCGACCGTCCAGTCCGCCTCGGTGAACACGGCGGAAAGCCATGCTTCCTGAGCGGCAGTCGCGACCGACTCGTCAATCGAGGTGAACAGCTTAGTGTTCAGCTCGTTGATCTGGTCGGTGAGCTTCTCGCAGATTTCGACTGCGAGACGCCTGGGCGTTCCGTCCGCCGCGGGGTCGACCTTGGTGTCCGTGCTGAGCACGTTGCAGCCCGGGAGGAGATTGAAGATGAATTCTTCCGTCCCCTTGCGGACGTCGCGGTAGCACAGGACCATATCCTTGAAGAGGGCTTTTGCTCTCGTCGGGATATAGTAGGCCGCGCTGCGGTCCGGATTCTTCTTATCCTTTCCGCGGGTCGCCGCCTTCAGCTCACCGTTGACAACCTCGACGAAGGCGTCGATGGCGTTGAGCTTACCCAGCGCGACATCCTTGGCATCCTCGGCCATCTGGCCGCGATGGACGCTGTTGAAGACGCCGTCTGTCACGCTAACCGTGGTCGGCGGAACCATCAGGTCGAGCCGCGTCTGGGCGAACCACGCCAGGTCTTCGGCAGTACCGAACTGGGCATGGACGCTTGCCCTGAGCGCCTCGCGATGCGCCTCGTCGAGCGGTGCGCCGTCCACGATGGCGTCAGCCAGGCTGAAGTCCAGCGGCTGATCCTCGAGTTCGCTCTCCTGCAGCAGGGCCGCATTCTGAGCGTTGTCGATGATGCTGGCTTCCATGGGCGGCACCGAAATAAGCCCGAGACGGTCATAGACCTTCTGGTCGAATGCCTTTGAGCCCGCCGTGTTCGGGTTCCACGAGAACACCCAGAAGAGGGTGCCGTGATTCTGCCCAGTGGTGACGCCGTCGCGATAGGTTCCCGACGTGATCGTCGCGAAAAGTTCGTTCAGCAACATCCCGTTGCAGAGATCGAGCTCATCCACGTTGACGATGCACGGAAGATCGTACTTCGCGGCCTTCAGCGCCGTGGTCTCAACCCTTACGAGGTTGACTTCCCGCTTGGTCGCGGTCTTCAGGCGCTCCCAGCGCTGCAGCGCGGCGTCCTGCTCTTCGAGCGACGCACCTGCGGCCACGAGGGTCTCGTACGCCGCCTTGGCGGCATCGAGCGCCTTGCCCGTTCCCTCTTCGTAGGGATTGAGCATCGGCTCTTCAGCGCTGGGCAGCGTCTTGCCCCAGATATCGGTCATGGCCAGCTGCGGCGAGCCGTTGTGCTGGTCGAAGCCGATTCCGAGGAGCACGGCGAGCGCCTGAGCGATCAGCGACTTGCCGCCGCCGGCGACGCCGTGCATTCCTATGGCGACCCACGGACGTCCGTGACGCGTGGTCACCTGCCTCAGTGCATACTGGAAGCTGGGAAGCTCCCAGAGAACCTTGAGCAGGTGCAGCGGCACGTGCGCCGTGGCGGCCGCCTTCTCCTCGGGCGAGAGCATCGGGCTCTCGAAGAACTCGAGGCCGTCGATGGCTCTTCTGCCGAAGCAGAACGGCGCGACCGCGCTCTTCGAGAGTCCGTCCTCGAAGTTGGCGTCCTCGGCGATCGTGAACTTGTCGAGAAGGTAATCCTTCAACGTCACGGCCGAGTTGCCGAGCTCAGTCTCTTCCATCCCCATAGGAATGAAGCTGTCGGCGAACAGTGGCAGGATACCGCGATCAATTTTCGATTTGATCACGATCTCCTTGCTGTTGACCCTCGTCGGGTGAATCGACAGGGCTTCCCCGACGAGGGTTACGAGGTTGGGATCGTCCGCCGGCGGGTCAACGAAGCGCCCTGTCCCTTCGACGAACGTCCTGAAGAGGACGTTGTTCCCCGTCGCGGGGTCGGCCTCAAGGATCCAGTGGCCGAACGTCTTCTTCCCCGTAGGGAAGCCCACCACGATGTTGAGAAGAGCCTCGGTTCCGGCCGGGGTCGTGGTGGTGGCGCTGAAGATAGCGAGTTTGGTTTTGCTCATGTTTATACCTCCTTAATGAGCTCGTCGGCGTCTGTAATTTGATATGTGACACCGAATTTTTTATTTGTTTTTGTGATCTGGCAGTTGGAACCCAACTTGCCGCTGTGTACGGCCGCCTCACACGCCGTCGGATTGACAGCAGCTGTGGCGCCTTTGTAATATCCCCAGTAGGCCGCATCAGCGACACTGAGGATGATACGGCGGGGATCTTCGGGGTCGGTCGTGACCGTGTACCCCGTGGCTCCTCGAATTGCGTCGGCATCGAGAGTCTGTTTTGTCGTGCTCTCTTCGCCGACGTGGATTTTGACAGCGACCTCGCGCGCTTCCCCATTTACCTGGGGGACCTTGAGGGTCGCCACTCCCTCAGTATCGAGCCCATGCGCTTTCGCCAATTTGGCGACGGCGGGCTGGTACGCGTCGAGGATACGCTGAAGAGCGGCTGCGTTGGCTTGAATTTTGGCCAATGTGGCGACCGCAGCCAGGTGCCGCTCCTCTGTCCAGTTAGCACCCGTGAGTTCCGACAGCAGTTTAACACCTACTGTAATTGGCAGCGAGGTGTCAAGTTTGACGTCTTTGAGATCTTTGCTCATTTTTTACCTCCTTCTGGGGTGAGCTACCCCATATTTCCTTATTTCCTGATGAGTGCGGCGTCGCGCTTTACGTTTAGCTGTCTCAGTGCCGCGCGAGCCACGGCACAAATGGTGATGTCGATTATGTCCCCGGCTTGAGAGGTAGCCCACGGGCATGCCAGCCATTTGGCTGCGTCCTCGCGGACCTCACGCAGGCGAGCGCGCCATCCCTCGCGAGACTGGCCAGCGTCCACGTAGTTATCGGCGAACTCGGCCATGTGGAGCAGTCTGCGATAGGCCTCTTTGCAGGCTTCGCCCTGCTTCGCTAACGGGAGCCAGGTGGTTAAGTCCACCCGGGCCAGCATGATGGGGCAGACCCACCTATATCGGGTGCTTGCCCTCGCGTTGGGGCGCGGGATCCCCACCCAATCCTTGCGGACCAGGTTGCGCTCTGATACTCCGTGCCACCCCAGGGCCTGTGCTGACACCCGTTTCGCAGCGACCAGGGCTTTTATGACATCCCAGGTGTCTTCCAGCCCCTCGGGCACCATCAACAGGGCCCACGGGGCGACTGTTGCATACGTCCTCACTAACTGTGTGATTCGTGGGTCACTGGATTCTATGAGCAGCCGGTCGGCGTCCTCGTAGATGAGTTCGTCGGCTTTACGGCGCCTGGCCTTCAAGCGGATTTTCGCCGCTATTTTTGCGAACTCTGGATCTTTGGTCCAGTTTTCGATCCAGACCATGTATTTGCGATCCATTCTTGTCACCTCCTTCCTTTAATTGTAAAGGAAATCGAGCGGGTCGGTCAGGACTCCTCGAATTGCATCGGCATCGAGAGTCTGTTTTGTTGTGCTCTCTTCGCCGACATGGACCTTAACAGCGACTTCACGAGCTTCCCCGTTTACCTGGGGAACCTTGAGGGTCGCCACTCCCTCAGTATCGAGCCCATGCGCTTTCGCCAATTTGGCGACAGCGGGCTGATACGTGTCGAGGATACGCTGAAGAGCGGCTGCGTTGGCTTGAATTTTGGCCAATGTGGCGACCGCAGCCAGGTGCCGCTCCTCTGTCCAGTTTGTACCCGTGAGTTCCGACAGCAGTTTAACACCTGCTGTAATTGGCAGCGAGGTGTCAAGGACGACGTCCTTGAGATCTTTGCTCATTTTTAGGAAATCGAGCGGGTCGGTCAGGACTCCGCCGTTGACCGCGGCATAAGCCGCCTGCAAGATGTCGTCGACGTTGTCCTCGCCCACCTCGCATACGAGGCAGTTGACGACTTCGTCGAACTGTTCGTCCGTGCAGTCGGGGTCGAGCAATCTCACGCCAAGGCGAGCGGTTTCTCTTTCGAGCTGCTCGGCGATAGCACCTGGGTAGGTGCCGAGACGGTCGCCATAGGCGACCTCTGCGGCGTTGTGGATGGCGACGAGCGCGTCCACGGTCGTGAGGCTTTCAGCCTCGATTGTGACATTGAGCTTCATGATGAGCTCCTTTCTGGGGATTTCCCCGATAGATTTTTACCGTGTTTCACGGCATATATAAACTCACCAGGATGTCCTGATGAGCTTATACCCGCCGTGAAGCGGGTGGGCAGTTTTAGGCCTTGCCCGGGGCCATTATCGCATAAAATGGGCCCTTCCCCGGTTCGGTTATTCACCTCCGTTATGGTCCCGTATATACCCGACAAAGTCGTCGAGTTCTTCGGGAAGGAGAAAGCAGACAACCTTATCGTTACAACGAACTTCGGCCTCAAGGCCATTCAGGATGCCCTCTTCCGTGTCGTTGAGGGGAGAATGTATTAGTGCAACGCAGTTGCCCTCAAAGCGGAAGGTGGCAGCGGGCGTGAAGATAGGATAGAAGACCACGCTGGGCGTGGTCACCAGATGCATTTCCACGGCAAAGCGGACAGAAGCTGCCGCCAGTTTGGCCTTGATGGCCGAGACCATCTCGTGGATCTCCGTGCACATTAGTACATTCTGCGCTTCACAGAGGGCTTCCCACGTGGCGTCCGCGGCGGCCTCGGCCGCTTCTTCCTGGGGCGTACCTTCTGCGTCTATCGCGGCCTCGGAGGCCTCACAGTCAGCCTCCATAGCCGCCTCGTAGGCGGCTCGTGCCGTTGCCGCATCGGTAGTCGGCACGTTCTTCAACGCGGCACTCAGTGAGCTGAAATGTCGCGCTATTAGAGGGTCGTTCCCCTCATATTGGGTGATAAATTGTTTGCTCATGTTAACCTCCTTTTGGGGTGAGCGCCCCTGTTTGTTTGGGCCGTTTAACGTCATGCCCCGGACATGAGCTTAGCATTCTTCAGGGCGCCAAGCCTTGGCCAGCTTTAGGGCCAAGTCTTCGGTCCGCTCGGGTCCTATACCAAAGCCCACTTCGGCCCACAGAGAACCATCACGTTTTCTGTGGAACACGAAGATGGCCTCTTGGCCTTGGCCCAGGTCTGCGGCCTTGTAGCCGACGGAGAAACTCGCTCCGTTGACTATGAGGGCGCCGAGCCCCGACCTTTGCACGGCGACGGTCCCGCGGTACACCTCGTACCACGGTTTGTAGACCGTTCCGAGGTACCCGTTGCCGTTGAAGACGAGAAGCATCCTCACGCTCCTCCTTTCTAAATTTTTGAGCCTAACGCTCGTCTCCGGGCCCTAAACAGAGCCTAGGACACGGAGACCGGCGTTAGCCGGTGTGTGGGGGGTTATCGGTCAGAGCAGGTGGGTAACGACCTCGACCTTTTCGATTCGTTCCCACCCCCCGTGCTGGAATATAAATTCCTGCTCGGGGGCACCGGACGCGCCGATAATCGTGCGTCCGGTCGGAATGCGTCTGTTTATGGCCCGAATAACGGGCCTCCCCGACGCCAGACGCAGGACGTCTGAGATCAGATTGATCGGCAGAACGACGCCGATTACGTCGTTTCTGCCGATAACATCGCTCAGGTCAGCGGCGCGGTTGAAAGTGCCGTTGACCTGCTCGATCTCGATGTCGTCTCCGTAGATCCTACGGAGATCCGACATCTGATCCTCCGTAAGAGTGTGCCTGGATATCCAGGCAAATTTAATTTTGGCCATATTTGGCCTCCTTTCCCCTTTCGGGTTTTTATTTTCGTCAGCAGAGTTCTGCGTAATCTTCCTCTCCTAGGAGGACGCTCCTGACGTAGGCCCACTCCCTGCTGGCCACGGAGTCGGCCTGGGCGCGATTGAGAAATACGCCTAAAATCCAGGCCTTGGGCTCACACCTATCGGTGTCGTCCCAACTGTATACTACGTAAGCCACCTGGCCCTCGGCGGCAGCCGCGAGCGCCTCGATGCGGCGCATCAGCGCGGGGCTAAATACGCGCTCGACCGCATCAGCCGCGTTGTGGGCCTTGCGTGCCTCGTCGTCGGCAGCGACAAAGTCGCCGCACTCGAGTGCTGTTGCGGCCTTGTCGATTTTGGCCCTTAAACGGTTGAGTTCCCCGTTAAGGGCCTTGACCTTCGGGGGGATCTGCCGCGCTATGTCGCGGAACCCCCAGGCCTCGGCCTTGGCGGTGGCTTGGTCGCATTTTACAAGGAACAATTCATATTCCTTTAAAATGCTATCGCCGTAGCGACTGATTGCGGCAACATGTGCCGCGACGCGACCGTAGTCGCGTATTTCCTCCGCTGCCTCGCGGAGCTCCGTGGCGATGATCATCTCGGCCACGAAATTTTTCGAAATGTGATCGTTTTTCATGGTATTCCTTTCTCCCTCCACCAGGAGCCTTGCTCAACTGGCTTCAGGAACCCTGGAGTTAGATTAGCCTTTCGGCCTCACAGGGCTTGCCCCAGCCATGAAACTGGGGACTACGGTCTTAGCTGGCTTGCGCCTTATCCGCCTCCGCGTGTGGGGTTTGCACCCACGGACGCTCCGTTGTGGAGGCATCGCCCATTGTTTAGCCCCCCGGGCCAGGGGGCGGGCGCTTGGGACAGGGGCGCCTTGGCCCCGGGCAGTGGTGAGGGGATGCAAGCCCCGGGGGGATTAACGAATCGCCTGCAGCCAGACGGCCACAACCTCTTCGGCCGTGTCTCCGATGAGGGACTCCCCGTAGAAGCGGGGGTCATCCTCGTCGCAGATCTGCGGCGAACCGACCCAGTCCGCCTCCTCTTCGCGGAGGATGAGCGAGACGGGGGTGCCGTCGGTGTCTTCGCTTTCGACCACGAGCGTGGACCAGTCGGCCCAGCGTGTCTCCACGCCGAAGCTGCCTTCCAGCTGACGCTGCAGGTCAGCTCCGGGGATGTCCCATTTCCCCAGAAGCCGGGCGGTTTCTGTCATAATTTAGCACCCCCAACGGACGATTTTGCCGTTATAAATCACGGCAATACGGCCTAACCCGCCGCAGGCCATTGATATGGCGAGCAGCGCCTCTTTCGCCGCCAGAGCGGCCTCGGCCTTGGCCCAGTCGGACATTGGCCCGCGGCCGTCGACCTCGAGCGCCTTGCGCGCGGCTTCACGGGCGATGATCGCCTTTCTGGCGGCTTCTGTTTTCCCGCCGAGGGTGATCCGCCCCTCGAGCGCCGAGATGGCCGCGAGGTCGCCGGCCTCTACGGCCCTGAGGATTGGCCAGACCATCTTGGCCCAGCGCAGGCCGACGGCCTCAAATTTAGGCCCGTAGGCCTTTGACTCCGCTGTGAAGCGGAGGGCGATCTGCGCCTGGTGGCGGCGCGCCTCAGCCTCGGCCTCGGCCTTGGCGGCGGCTTTTGCGGCGACGGTGGCGGCGGCGCGGCGCTCGGCTTCGAGCTTGGCGGCTTCGGCGGCTTCTTCGGCGGCGAGGGCGGCCATTGCCGCCGCGAACGATGTATAAGATCTTGCCATAGTTTTTCTCCTGCACTAAGGGCCTAGAGCAAATGGCTGGCTCCGCGAAACCCATTTAATGGCCTTTCCGGGACTTGGGACCCGGCCCTGTTTCCAGGGGGCCTTAATCCCCCGGAAGGGGGACCCCTCGAGACACTCATGTGTCTTCCTCCTTTCGGAGAATTTTGGCCGAAGCCAATCACGTGAGAACTCTGCACGAGCCCTTTCGACGCACGTTCGCCGCCTCCCTATAGCCGCCCCGAGAGGTGGGAGCACCATTTTCTTTTTTCGCCAGAGCCTAGTAGGGCGGCAATCTATACCCCCTAGGTTGGCGGTCGTCCGCCGCCAGGGATTAGGTCCTGAACGGCTCGAAAGCCGTTTCAGGGTCGACTAACCCCTGCCGCACGTAGCGGCGGAAGACGGATTCCCTCCGGATCTCCTCTTCATACTTTTGTATGAAGTTGGAGATCGAGGGGGAGCAAGTCAGCTGTAGTTCGTTCGCGAACCTAACGGCTCTCGCCCCCTCGCGGAGGGATATCCTCGAGGACACCGAGACCAACCGGCGCTTGCGCCAGTCCTCGGCGCCTCGTTGAGTCAACCAGAGATAACCTTTTGAGTCTAAGGCCACCTGGTTGACTCGAAAATCCCGAGTCCGGAAGTAATCGGCTAACGATGCGTGCGGTGCATCGTGCTCAACCTCAATCCGGTCGTCGCCCTTGGGGGAGCGATCGAGGGTGTAGTAACACCGCTCGATGTCTCCTTCGGCAATGACCGTGAAGTCGAAATCGTGGATGGGCGCGCCTGCCATCAGCGCACGGCAAACGCCGCCGATGAGGTAGGCACGCCCGCCTGTGACATGGACGTGCTGGAAACGGCCCACCAGCTTTTTGAATAGCGGGCTGTTTCCAACGTAAATCTTAACGATCTCCACGATTGATGATTACCTCCTTTCTCGTGGATTGGCTCCGGGATTTGGGACCCGGTCTCACGGTTGTCCGTGAGTTGCCTTACACCTGTCGGTGCCCTCGGCGGGTTGGCAGTTTAACCACTTAACTGCCAAGGGGTTTGGTGGGTTTTCCTTCCCTGATTCCCGCTTCAGAAACTCAATCCTCTTTGATCCCTACGCAGCCGACGATAGTTATCGCCGCGGCGACGAGTATAGCGCTGATCCAGCCGATCGTTCCGCCGAGCATGGCGCGGGCCAGGAAATATACGGCTGCGGTGACGCCGATGCCCGTGAGGAAACGGATCGTCCAGCGGACGGCATGGCGCGAAAAGAATGCCACGATAACGCAGCACCAATCGAGAAGTATCTCGTAGACGGGTTTTTTTCCCATCTTTCTTTACCTCCTTTCGATGGTATCGGGCGTCGGTCGCCCTCGGGCTCTCCGGGACTTGGGACCCGGTCCCCTTACGGGGGGCCTTACAGCATAAGCTGCCCTCGGTGATGCGTGTTTGTAAGCCGGATGCGCCCCCCGGCTGGGGAAATCACTCGTCGATTCCCCATAGCAGACGCAACACGCTCTCGCGTGCCTGCCAGGCCTTCTTTCTGTTCCAGGCGGCCGACCAGCGGCGGTGCGCCCGCGCGCTCGATGTGCGCGCCGCGGTGTAAGCTTTCACATACACCGCCCCCGCGCGGTCCCAGTTTTGTGCCTGGGCCTGGAGCAATTTCTGCTTCAGGTTCTCTGCGGCACCGCAGGCCGCCTTGTGCCTTTGGAACAGCTTGTCGGACCTGCGGGTCACCCGCTTGGCCCAGATCGAGACGAGCTTGATGATAAGTTTTTTCATGATAAACCTCCTTCTGAGGAACCCAAAGGCCTTAAGGTTACCCGCTAGCTTGGCTAGTCAGGGGCCCAGGGGCCGTACACTGCATGAATGGGCCGAAGCCCCAGTGTACTCGTGGCTGTTGTCAGTCCACGGCGATGGAATCCATCGACTTGGGAACGCATTTCTGCCGCACTAGGCCTAATCCCTATTTAGCGTCGCCTAGTCGACGCACTCCGCTTTACCTACGGAGAATGAGCAATAGCAAGGAGCCCATTCTGGGCCAATAGACACCGCATGTAACCTTCCGGTGCCTGACGGTGGGTCTGCTATCTCTCCGACCCACAGGGGTTTATTTTAGGATGTTTTCCTTCATCCATAGTTTGCCCTTCTATCTACACGGCACGATTTTTGTGTAGCCCGCTTACCTACGGGGTCTGCGCGCACCAGCAAGGGTGGCAAGGGGTTTGTTTATGGTGTTGTCCTTCACCCGGTAACATGCCCTTACTCTACACGGGACTTTTGTGCAGAGGTGAGAGGTTGTGGCGTCATCTTCTGTCGCTCGGTCAGACGCCCGGACATTTCTATCGGCTGTCCCTGTCCACCGATTCTGAGCATATGACGAGGGTGCAACTCCACGCCATCCTCCTTGCGGAGGGCCCACGCCCCGGATATACGGGGGACGGTTCTTAAAACCGACAACTGCTGGATGTCCCTGGTCCTCGTGCCACCATAGCACGTCGCGCCCTCTGCCGAGGGGGACACTCGCCCGTCCAGCCAACGGGCATGACGGTTTGAGACACCGTAAAACTACCCCACTGCACCCGGTCATCTCAAGTTATCATCTTGAGAAGGCTAGTTGGTTAGGCTAGCGTGCTTGAGCCACCGGTGGGTGGGTACCATCACTGCTTGATTAGCTCAAACAGTAAAGCGCGGATTTCTGTCTCCTTGCGGTGCATACATCCGATGTCCCCTTCGGTTTGGTCTGAACGGCGCCTTGATGATGGCGCACCTCCCTGGGTTGGGCGAATCTGAGAGACTAAAGTCTTCAGTTGTGGACGGACGTATATTGGGCAGCTTGCACCACCCAATCGTGGTATCCATGCGAGGTGTTTATTCTCGCGCAGGGGTTCTTACTCCCTGAAACTTGCCTTTATTAGTTGTCTCACGCTTCACGTTACCCACGCTACGCATCTTCGCAGTGCTTATCCTATGAGTTTTTCACTCCTCACAGACAGGGCAGTGAACTGTCACCTGTATGCCATGCTATCGTTTGGTTCAGCGCCAAACGCAGAGTAGCGCTCTACATGAGACTTACGGGATCGGGCCGCGGATTTCGAGTCCGCGACTGCAAGTGACCAGCATGTTGGTGCCGGCGGCTGACCAAGCCTTTTCCCCCAGCCAGAAGGCCGGGGCCACCCTTGCAGTGGTGGTGCGCAGTCGGCTTATGCCACAATTTCCACTTTGGGGTCACTCAGGATTTGCATCCCAAGATACCCCTTAGGGGAAATCGCAGTGTGGCCGCCCGCAAAACCGTGACACGTTGCGCCCTGGGGACCAGGGAACGTGTCGGGCCAGCGGGCTTGCCGACCACTTGCTTCTGCCGCGAAGGACTGGGTAGCCCTTCTTGGCATTGGCCACGTAAATGTGTAATTTACATATTTAAAAGTAAAAATAAAATATAAAATATATAAGTCTGGTCATCCATCCCACCCGACTTCTCTCCCCCTATCCCCCTTTCTCCCACGCAAAAAGGCCCCCTTCCCGGCCGACCTGTGTTCCATTGCGTTGCGCTGGAACCCAAATTTTCATTCCCCGGGAAAGGGGACCCTATGCTATTCAGTTATATGTGCTTACGCCCTGTGGGGACCGAAGTTGCATTTGCCCCGTATTTACTTCGTGCCGCCGGACCTTCTCTTGGGCCTGCCCCGTGTGGCCCCCGATCCCTTGGTCTCAAGCTTGTCCACCTCATCGGCGGGGACCCAAAACCAGTCGACTGCAAGGATTGCGGGGTCCCAGAGGCCGACAACTACGGAGTCCTCGGGGGGAGTGGAATCCTCAGAGACCCTGGGCCAGGGGAGGGCCTTGTGCCCCTTAGTCCCCTTACGCTTGCGGAGCTTTGGAGGCGTCTCCCCGGGGCCGTCCTCTATGAGGGCGTGGGCGAGGTGTGGGGCTTTGCGGGCCCGACGCCCATGGGCATAGCGGCGGTATTTACAGCCCCTGGCGGCCTCAAGGTCTATAGCCTGTTGAAGGGCCTCGACGAGCTCTTCGTAGAGGGAGGGCTCGATCTTGTCGTGCTCCTTGTAGAGGTGCTCCTCGGGGCTCTCCGCGGGACAGGAGGCGGACTCAATTTTCATCTTCGTCGTCCTCTTCATCGTCGTCCTTTGGGCCCGCGATCTGCTCGGGGGTGAGATTCTCGCCGCCCTGGATGTCCGCAGGGGTGACGTGGCGGGGAAGCTCTTTGCCGACATAGACATAGACGCCCGACTCGTCGGAGTAGCCGATGATATCGTCGAGGAGCTCCATAAAATCGAGCTCGGTCTTGATCTCCTCGATGGTTTGCCGGATTTCTTCGATATCGGCGTCGAGCTCATTGATGGCGTCGAGTTTCTCTTCGATAGAATTATCGAATTTGGCGATGGTGTTTTTACGCTTATTGTAGAGCTTTATGCGCTGTTCCCAGTCGCGGAGGTGCTTGGTGTACTCGGTGATGATGGCCCTGACGTCTGTGGCCTCAAGGGGGCAGAGGCGCTCATAGGGGGCATATGAGGAGAGCATCTCGGAGCGGCAGGCGCTGGCGCCCGTGGCGGAGAGAAGGGCGAAGGTGTTGCCCTTGCGGAGGTATACTTCTGTATAGGTTGACATTGGGGTGGCCTCCTTTAGGAATTGCTAAGGCTGGGCTGGCTCAGGTCCTTGATGAGGGCATTGAACTCCTCATTGGCCGAGCGCTGGTTGGCGATTGTTGTATAAGAGCCGGACTTGGCGTTGGTCTTGATGGTGAAGTTGGGCACTGTTGTGGCGTCGGGAGTGGTGCCGCAGGTGACCTCCAGGGGGTTCACGCCCGGGCCCCAAGTGATCGTTGGAGGGATGGATGTAGTCGAGGGGGTCTGAGCCTGAGCGCGCCCGGCCTCAAGGCCTTCGCGGTAACCCTCTGCGCGGGCTTCTTCGAGCCACTTTTTAAGCTGTTCTTCGGTGACGACAATCTTGCCGTCTTTGTTTTTCTTAACTATGACTATCATTTCTTCTTTACCTCATGAAATTGGTTTTTGACAGTGTCGTAAAAGCCGATGGCCCCGTCGGAGATGCGCTGGCAGGGGATTAAGCATGCTATCAGCTTATTGCCCTGGTAA
>Ga0265301_10001145_pt1 | contig 35877 bp, 47 predicted proteins | sample AusTroGonzalo_MG_2_FD_193488 | JGI IMG/M metagenome (GOLD analysis project Ga0265301, IMG submission 193488) | Bovine rumen microbial communities from tropical cattle in Woodstock, Queensland, Australia - Gonzalo_04 | ecosystem: Host-associated > Mammals > Digestive system > Stomach > Rumen ...
TTGCAAGTAATCGAAAATGAGGACAAATAAATGTACAGAGTAGCAAAGAAAACAACAAAGAGAACGCAGGGGCATTGCTTGAAATGTAAGCACTGTAAGGAATTGTACGAGTTTTCGGGGGGGGGGGCAATCGTTGAATGCACTGCCGAAAACCGTTGTATGATTACTTCTTTTAATTCTCGTGATTATTATTGCGTCGAGTACAGAGGTGCAAATGATATGACGGAATCAGAAATGGAAGAAATCGCACGAAAGAATAGAAATAATTATTCACTTGAAGCGTACAAAGAATATGTAAAAAAATACTACCCCAAAAAAGAACACAAACAAATGATAAAAGATTATAAGGAAAAATTAAAATGACAGAATTGATGATTTCAAAAGATAGTGAAACTTTGAATATGCTTGGTTTTCAAGAACTTGTAACGGGCAATAAGTTTATTTTAATGAAAGAGAATTTCGCCAAAGCAGTAAGGGAATTGAGATACTGGCAGCAGAACCCGACTGCAAACAATTTTCATTCAATGCTTTACAACTTAATTTGTAAGGCCGATGAAAGAAACAAAACAAAACTTCTTACCGGTTTTCCGGACGAAATGACAGCATATTTATTATGGTATAAGTCCACTTCTTCTGATGATTTTTTCAAAGAATGGGCATACTTGGAGGGGAAAAGTGAACAATAAAGATTGCGTATATAGACATCAATATTATAAGTGCAGCAATCCGGAAAAACCGGAAAGTCCGGAGGACTATGACATTTGTTTTTTGACAAACAAACTTATACCAAGCAAAAAGAATTGCAGAAAAAATTGTGTTTATTATCGCAGCAGATTCGGAGGGAATATAAATGAGTAGTTTAGAAAGACAACTTGACGTTGCAGTGCAGCAATACAATGCCGTTGTAAAACAGAACAAAGACTTGCAAAAAGAATTGAACGCATATAAAAAAGCACTTGAAGAAGTGCTGCCATATGCCGAAAGATTAAAGAACAATAACGATTATAAAAGTCTTGAAGAAGTTGAAAACGACATCAATAAAATTATATTGACGGTGAATGGGGCTTTGAAATGAATAAAATCACCCTCATAGTTGAAGACGACAAACTAACACCCGACGCATTCAACAATATAATGCACTTTGTACAGCGTTATTATGCAGACTTCGGGGCAGACTGCATTGACTTTATATTTGAAGTGCAGCCGGTTCAATTATGTGGCAAGATTTCCAAACTAACAAGTTTGGGCAAGCAAGCATTCCGTCTCTATAACAAAGAAAATGCAATGCGTAATATTCACTTGATAAAACCGGAGGGCAACAATGAAAGAACTTGAAATTGAATTGCTGCCACCGGAACAACCGGTTGAAGTATCAGAAGAAGAAATTGCTTTTGAACTTGCAAAACTTTTATATTATTTTACATATGATTAACATATGTTTTTTCTTTGTGCTATTATCTTTTTATGAAGCAAGTTGTCATCTATGCTCGTGTATCGTCGGACAGACAGGAAAAAGAGGGCTTCTCGATTCCTGCACAAATTTCGTACTTGAAACAATACGCAGCACAAAACAATTTTAATGTCGTTAAGGTCTTTTCTGAAAGCGAAACAGCAAAAAAGGCCGGACGCAAAGCGTTCAATGAAATGCTTACATATATCAAAGAAAAGAAAATAAATATAATACTTGTTGAAAAGACAGACAGATTATACAGAAACTTCAAAGACTATGTAACGATTGACGATATAAAAGGGCTTGAAGTTCATCTTGTAAAAGACAATACAATTTTAAGTGAAAAGTCTTCATCGCAAACAAAATTCTTACACGGCATAAAAGTTCTTATGGCCAAGAATTATATTGACAATTTGCGTGAAGAAGTCAACAAAGGACGTGCCGAAAAAATAAAACAGGGGTATTATCCACACAAAGCACCGGCCGGTTACATCAACACAAAAGATGAAAACGGAAAGAAAATAATTGCCATTGACGAAAAGAAAGCCCCGTTTATAAGAAAGTTATTTGAATTATATGCAAGTGGTGTGTCCGGTGAAGAATGCCGCAAGCAACTTAATGCAATGGGTTTATATCACAATTCGAAACCATATGCAAAGTCTATTCTTTTGAAAATGCTGCACGACCCGTTCTATATCGGGAAAATGGAAATAAAAGGGGTTATCTATCAAGGCAACCACGAACCGATAATTGACATTGCTTTGTGGAACAAAGTACAAAGTATGTTTACCCAAAGCAAAGCACGGACACATAATGTTGTGTTCGATTATGTCGGGGTGATTAAGTGTGGCCATTGTGGTTGTCAACTTACAGCCGAATTAAAAAAAGGAAAATACATATATTATCATTGCACCGGCAAGCGTGGTGGTGATTGTAAAAAAAGTTATATAAGACAAGAACAAATTGAACAAGCAATTATAAGAGTGCTTGAACGAATACAGATACCGGAAGAAAATGCCGACAAAATAATTGCAGCATTAAAAGAAATGCAGGGGGTCAAAGAACGCTTTGACGAAACCAGCAGCGAAAGTATAAACAAACAAATAAAAATATTGACACACAGAATCGACGCTTTATATGCAGACAAACTTGACGGAAAAATAACGGAAGAATTTTGGGAAGAAAAACACAATCAATGGCATAATGAAAAAGTTACATTGCTTAACAAATTACAAAGTTTGAGTGTAGCAAGCAAGAATTTTTATGAAAGTTCGAACTTGCTTTTGAACTGGTGCAAAGACGCACCAGCAAAGTTCTTGGGGAAATCTGCCGAAACAAAAAGAAAGATATTGAATTTAATAGGTTCGAACTTTATATACAAAGACGGGAAGTTAAGTATAGTGCTTAATCCCGTCTTTGAATTGATATTAAATTCTCATTTTTCTAAAAATGGTGGTACACATCGGACGATGTTAGAACCATATACATTTATAGCAGAACTCAAAAAAGTTGTCAATGAAGAACTTTATGTCAATTTGAAGTTGGTTGCTTAAAAATTACACCCGTCAGAATGCCCTACAACGAGAGTTTTTATATGTCCGAATGGTTTTATACCTCCGTTTTTTTGCATAAAAAAAGCCCTTACCCGAAAGTAAGGACTTCTTTTTGAAGAACAGTAAAAGAGTAAAAAATGAAAAGGAACTTATGAAATTTTGAAACATTGTTTCCGGTTCTTATTTCTAACAAAAGAAATGTGAACCCACCTGTCATATTCATTTATAAGTTGGTCGTACTCAATACCGGACGACTTTATAAAATTGATTAAATTGTTTACGGTCATTCCCGAAACAATGATGTCGGCTGCTTGGCCTTTGCAATGCTGGGACGTTCCGACCCCACCGACAAGTTTGTTGACTTCTGAATTACGGAAGCCACTTGAAATCTTAATTGGTTTTTTTAGTTTATCCCGAAGTGGTTGCAGCACAAAATATATTAAATCAAGCATACAGTCCATTGAATTTATGTCGGGCATATTATTTATGTTATACTTAACGGCCGTGTCTGAATGCGTCAATTCACTCATTGAAAAGTTTAAGTTCATTTGCTGCCACCTTTCATTATAAATTCTTTCAATTCTTCAATGCCGGTTGTAACCTTTTCAAGTTCCGAGTATATGTGATTCTGAAATTCTTTATACGCATTCACTTCAACATATTTGTCTTTGAACCTTTTTTCAATCTCGTCAAGTATTTCACGGTGTTTCTTTTCAAGCACTTCGGGCTTGATGAATACATTATTTTGCCACATAAATAAAAGCACCACTACAATAACCGGTGCAAATTCTATAATATCTTTGTATTGTTCCATTTCAATTCACCCTTTTAATTCTTTTCAAATACACTCTTGCTCTGATTCGGTCGGGCTTTGAAAATAGCACCATATATTTTTCGATTAAAAAAGCCATATCAAGAAGCAAGTCTTCCTGTTTGTCAGACCTTTTATTCAATTTCTTCTTTGTTTTTAGCACATCAGTTTCGCATTGTTTGTTCTTGCTTATTTCAGCATATGAAAATGCTTGTTTCAATGCGTCAAAGAATGCTTGTATCGCTTTTGGTATATCGTACATTCTAATTCCTCCCGAATAGTAAAAGGGGGTCAAAGCCCCCTTTGATTACTTCTTGATAAGTTCAACGACTGCTTTAATGTCGTTAATAAGTTCTTTTACATCTTCAATGACTTCTTTGAACTTTGCGAGTTTTTCGCCGTCTGAAATTAAGTCTTTGATAAAAGTAAGAACATCAATGAAAGAAATTGCCATTTTTACCTCCTTTGCAATTCACTTTAATAATGGCATACCACCGTTGTATGCCCCTCCCGAAAAGCCCAGCCACCCAGCCATAAACTTTTATTCTTCACCGATTATCCAAAGATATTCTTCTTCGGTTAATTGTCCTTTGTCATAACGGGCTTTGACTTGTTCTTTGGTCAACTTTCCTGCGTCATAAAGTCTCTTGATACTTTGTGCAAATGTACTCATTACAATATGCCCTCCTCAATTAGTTTCAATGTGTAGTCGTCAACAACGTCGTCGTCGTGTTTAAGGTTGATGTCTTGAATCAGAATGTATCTGTCATATTCTGAATGCGTCAAAAAGACTTCATCATAAACATATTTTATGTAAGTCTCTTTTGTCATCGGGTCTTCAACACTTACGGCTTCAATGTTCTTTCGCATATAAACCCCGTGTGGTGAAGAAACTTTGTCAAGTTCCACTGGGGACAGTCTGCTTTCTGCTTTCGTCCAATTTAGTTCCATTTTTGGTCTCCTTTATATTTATTTTGTTCTGTCTTATACTTATCTGTCTTTTGCAATTTTTGATATTTACATAAGGTTTAATGTACTTTTGAAACGTGCCGTAAGTATCTGTTGCAAGAAAATAACCCATATAACTTATGAGTTGGCAGCAATCAAACCACGTCAATTTCTTTTTCTTGTACATCTTTTTGGCTTTGCGTGTGGCTTTCAACATTATCGTTCTTCTTAATGTGGTCTTGTCCCGATAAAATTTGAACCCCATAAAATCAAGTGGCCGACCTTTTCGCTTGCCCTCTTTGTCGATGTAATCGAACCTATATACTTGATAATTGCCTTTAAGTTTTAAGTTTAGTTTGGTAAGTTCTTGTTCAATCTCTTTCAAGCATTTATGCAATTCTTTTTTGTTTCTGCCGAACAAAACAAAGTCATCAACATACCGGACGTAACCTTTTACTTTTAATTTTTCTTTTATAAAATGGTCGATGTCCTGCAAAAACCAATTGGCGAACCATTGAGAAGTATAATAACCAATAGGAACACCAATTGTTTTTTCGCTGCCGTCTTCCATAACGGCCACGTTTGAATCAATTATTTGGCCGAGCAGATACAACATTTTGTCATCGTGAATAAGTTTACTTAATTTCGCTTTCAAAATGTTTGTATCTATGTTCGGGTAAAAGTGCCGAATATCGAATTTCAAAACATATTTGATGTCTGCTTTATGTCTTCGAATAAACTTTTCAACATATTTCTTTCCATAGTGGCCACCCCTGTTTGGAATAGAACCACAAGAAAATTCATACATTCCTTTTAAGAAAATCGGCTTCAATACTTGAACAACTGCGTGATGAATAAATTGTTCGTCTTTGATGTCCGGTTGAATTACAAGTCTTTCTTTCTTCGAAGACCCGTCTTTGATTATCATTGCTTTGTGTTTACGGGCTTTGAACTCTTGGTTCAATAAGATACTTTTTAACTTTTTGATATGTTCTTCTCTGTTTGCTAATATCTTTTTAACATCGAACCTGTTGCGTTTCCCTTTGATTGCATTGTCAATTGCTTGGTTTAAGTTTGCTTCGTCCACGACTTTTTCGAAAAGATGATTGTACGATTTCAAGAATTATCCTTTCTTAATGTCTCACGGTCTTTCAACGTGCTACTGAACCGTGCCTTTAACGACTTAATTTTTACCAAGTGGTAAGGAACATAAAAAGCATTTATGGTTTTATTTCATTAAGAAGTGGAAGCCCCGATGTTCCAGTTCGAGTTCGAAACGGCATTGTTCAAGTTCGAATAGAAACCACCAACAATCAACCCATTGTTGCAATTCCCACCCACGAGGGCAACGCTTCTTATGTCCCTAAAAACTATATGGGGGAATATTCCCCCAGTCCCCCTTTGCTGCTACGCAGCAGGTTTACAAGAAAGGGAAGCCCCGATGCCCCAGTCCGAGTCCGAAACGGCAGCGTCCAAGTGCGAAGAGAAACCACCAACAAGCAACCCATCGCCGCAAGCCCCACCCACGAGGGCATAATCAGTTTGTGAATTATTAAACCACATACCGTCGCAAAAATAGGTTGTGTCAGAGCCACTTGCCACTTGTGGAAATAAGCCGTAATTGGTAAGAGTTGAAGAACTTATGTAACCTCCACTTGTGCCACTCGGCGTCAAGCCGATTGAAATATAACCCGTTCCGTCCGTGTTATATCCGGTTACGGTTGAACCGTCCTGTGTGCCGTAAGTCATTTTGATTTTTTGTGTTCCACTTGCGTTTATCCAACCGGCAATTCTTTTCCAAAGGTTGCCCCAAAAGTTTTCAATACCGAATACTTTTACACCGACACCAGTGCCGTTGCTTCCCCAGAACAAACCACGAGTGTTCATTGTTCCTGTTGCAATTAAAGAACTTGCACTGCTTCCACCTGTATAATGGCCATAGCCAAATTTTGTTTGTGTGTTTGTCGTCTTACCCATAAGGGTTAATAACATAATAATCATTTGATAATCTGCAAGAACCCCTGTGTACCAGTAAGTGCCGTTTGCTGTTGCTGCACTTATTTCGGTTGTACCTGTTTGGGTGTTACACGGTGTTTGTCCGGATAGACAACGAAGTTTATTACTTATCAAAGCACCGTCATATGCACCAACGTATATTTCGTCAACGAGTTCGTTAAGTCTGTTATAGTGTGTATAGTTTACATAGTCGTCATCTGCTTTTTTGTTTGAAATATAAACTTCTTGACGGTTTCCATTATTTACAAACTTGAACCAAACTTGTGGAAAACCGACCATAACATTGCCGTTATATGATGTATTGTTATAATCAGAAGCCGTGCCGTCTTTTTTCAAAGAATAGTCGTCGGGGTTGATTTCGTAATCAACTGTTCCGTCTGATTTCAACATAACAACTCTTGGCATAAAAAACGCATTTTCCCAGTCGCCATAATCAAAAGAACCTCCGAAGTTCATATGGGCTGCTGTGAAGTTTTCATTGTCGCACCCCTCAATATAAGAAACTCTTGTGTCGGGGTTTGAATCAGTTTTGTCAATTGCAAAGCCATATATAATTGCGTCCACAAAACAATTCTTTGTGTCGTAATTATAAACACCATTTACAGAATAAGGGAATGCCCTGTAATAATAGGTCGTTCCTGCTGTAATATCACTGTCAACATATCCCGAAGTTAAGTATTGATTTTTCGTTTTATTATCAACAATAACTGTTCCGTCGTCTTCGTTCGTTGGATAACCACCGGCTTTTCTTACAATTTTTGTACCAGCCCAAGTACACAAATATTGTTTGTCAATAATTGTGTCGTTCGGGTCTTGCCACCTTAACGTGTTGCTTGATTCCCCACGCTGAATTACAATGTTCTTACAATTTGACGGTGGCAACCCTGCTGCGTCAGAACCTCCACCACTGCCATTTCCTATGATTGCTACGCTTCCCATTTTTCCTCCTATATTACTTTTGTACTTCCCAAACCACAATACTTATTTGTTGCGTGGTTGCTGATTTTGCGTATAATGTTAATGTATCGGCAGAAGTAACACCAGCATATATTTTTGCAAGTTCTTTTTGTTCTGCCTTTGTTGTTGTCATATTTGAAGCATTGGACGGTATCAATGCAATTTGAACATTGTCTGTTGCAAGAAGACCGGACAAAGTAATTGCTTGCGAATATGGTGCAGAACTACCAGCCCAAGTCGTTGAAACTGTTGCCGTCCAAGTTTTAATTCTCGGTTTATTTTGTATATAAGATTTTGCAGTATTGTCGTTTTCGTCCCAGTTTGATTGAACTTGGCCTGTTGCTGCTTGTGCTGCCCAGTATTTTGCAGAACCTTCTGCCGGTTCTGTCGGTTCACCAATTGCATATTGTTTTGACAATGCAGCGTTTGTTGAAGCAGCGTCAATATTCGTCAAGTCCCCTGCAACTGCGTTAATGTTTGTTAAGTCCCCTGCAACTGCATTTATATTTGTTGCGTTTTCTTTTACTGCGTCAATGTTCGTCAAGTCCCCTGCAACTGCACTTACGTTCTCAATATCTGTACCAACTGCATTTACATTTGATATTGAACCGGCAACGGTCGTAACATTTGCAGCATTGTTTTTGACTGCTGTTACATCGTCTGCTATTCCTGCAACCGTTGTAACATCATTTGAAACCCCTGCAACTGTCGTTATATTTGTGTCATTGTCTGCAACTGTTTGCACGTCGTCTGCTATGTCTGCAACGGTGTCAACATTGTCAATACTCTCATATATTCTTTCAACCTGTTCAACCAACACAACAGGGTCAACGCTTGAAGTCATACCAACCTTAACACAACGGTCGATTTCTTCTTGCTGTTGCTGTTCCAGCATAGTAAGTTTATCAAAGCATTGTTCAAAGGTTTCTGCCGGTGAAGCATTGAAGTCTTGATAATCTGCTTCTTGTTTCAATGTATGCTCACGATAAATTGTAATTGTGTAGTCTGATGTCTTTTTATCTACAACCGTGATATGTCCACCGGAACGGTCAGAATTAAGAGTAACTGTGTAGTCTGTTCCGTATTCCAGTTTTGTTTCAACCCCGTCTGCGTCGGTTACAATTGCTTTAATTGCTTGCATTGCTTCTGTTGCTGTCGGGTCTTTTAATAGAATATCAAATGTAAATTCGTATTCATACAAAGTCCCCATTTGCTGTGCAGTCTGTTTATTGCTCGTATTCTCAACTGTCATTCTTTGTCTCCTTTATATTCTTTGTACCAAGCGTTTGCTTCAAATGCTGTGGCAGAAACTTTCTTTGCAAGTGATTCAATACGGTCTGTCTTTTCCTCACCCGAAAGATTCGCATTGTCATATATTTTTTGAATGCGTTTGTTAGTCTCGTGAATACGGTCATAGTATTGTTTCATTCGTTTGTATGCTCGAATGTCTTTGCCGTATTTTTCGTAATACTCGTGTTTTTCTGTCCCACTCTTTTTCTTATAAGTCTTGCTTTTTGCTTCAAGATTTTTATATGTATCGAAAAAGTCATTTATGCTTTTTGTTTGGTAGCCCTGTGGTTCTCTTACAACAAAACTTCTTAATACCGGTACGTCATTGAGTGATGACGGCTTTTCGTTTATTTCTTCCCCGTTGTACTTTTTAACACTGTTTATTATAAAGTCCCCAGCGTCAAGAACATATTTTGAAGAAGTCCCGATTGAACCACTTATTGCGTTTTCAATCTTGGCCGGTGATATATCAAACTTTTTACCAATCATTTGTGCTGTTTGGCTTGTATATCTGTTTTTGCGTTCTGCTGGTTCGAGGTCGTCCAAGTATTTCGGATATAAACTTTTGCCGGTGAAGAAGTTATAATTCGTTATGTTTTCAACTGCAACCCTTAACAAAGGTGGCATAAACCCTCCAACATCTGTTATTGGTGATGTTGCATTGAATAAACCTTTTACAGTTTCAAATATCTCTCTACCCTCCGGCAATTCTTTTTGATATGCCCAAGTCATAAACCTTTCGGGTAATGAACCGAATATATAACCTATTTCAAACGGCTTTGGTATTCGCCACCAGTTATCACCGACTTTGAAACACCAATACATATCTTTTTGCCATTGTGGAATTTCCAAATATTCTTGCCTGTCATCGTCCGGTGCAGCATACAAATAATAACCGGTAAATATCAAAGACGGCAGCGTTATTGCAGAAAGACACTTAATTGACGCAACAACTGGGTGTTCTTGGAATGTACGAACCATTTTGTCAACACCCTGTATTGCAGCATTGAAAAATGGAATATATCTGTTGACATATCTTCCTTTGCTTCCGGAACGTCCAAAGTCGAGTGTCCCCTCTCTTGCTTCAAGTGCTGCTAACAATGCCGGTGAATTAAGTCTTTCACGGGCATATATTCCGATTCTTGTTGCTTGTTCAAAGGCCATTGACACATCTTCAATTGCTTTGATACCGGCAGACTTCAAATATCTTGAAAGTTTGTTTTCGGGGTTTGTCAATTCTTTTACTGCTTCACGCATACTCTTGTCGGACAAGTCCATATAAGAATTGAAAGAACCACCGGCAGCAAGCCACTCTTGATATATTTTGTCATTCTTTATTAAACTTGAAAGACCTTTTGCCATATCAACAAACGGTCTTGTTTTGTTTGTTTGAATGAATGCAATAGGTTGGTCTCTGATTATGTTACGAACCCAAAAGTCCGGCATAATCGTTGCACCGGTTCTTAACAATGAAGAAGAAGCAGTAAGCATTTTTTCTACAAAGTTGAGTTCTGAAATTGTTAAGTCATTGACTGCTTCCATAACCGGCTTTGTAACCTCAACGAATTTTCTTTTTCCGTCTTCCCAGTATTCAATAACATTTCCAGCCGGTTTAAGTTTGCTTGGTGTCCATACTTCCTGTTCAATTTCTTCAATGCCGGTTTCTGATGACGGCCTAATATCTTTCAAAAATTTGTATTCACCGGTAAATAATTTCTCAATAAATTTATATGATTTCGGTGCAACCTTTTTCATATATTCTCTTGAAGTAAAGTACAAGTCAAACATATTTGCAATTGCTTCTTTTGTACTCTTGACATATTCTTGATAATTACCGGTGTTTGCTTCTTTGTCGAACTCTTGCTTAAATTCGCCATTTTCAAAAGTAACTATTGTTTTGAAGCGTTCCTCTGCAAGTTTTGAAATCTCTTTTCGCATTTCCGGTGTAAGTTTGTTTTCAATGCCAAGAACAAAGTCTAACATATGGCCAAACTCGTGTGCCATTGTTCTGTCTTGTGAACCCAGTCTTTTTCTTACAAGTTTTTCTGCTGGGTTATAAGAACCAAGAATAAGGCCACGTCCACCCTTAATTGCTTTTTGATAACTTACATTTCCACCAAAGTATTTTATTGCTGCTTCAAGTTTTGCTCGCATTTTTGCGTCATAGGCAACTTTTACTTTTGCGTTTGCAATTTCATATATTGGTTTTCTTACTTCGATATATTCCGGTAAAACATCACGCAAATTTGCAATAGATTTTGCGATTCTGTTTCTGTATGAAATATCCATAATTTGATAAGTATTTCTTAAAATACTTTCGAACGGGTCTTTTATGTCTCTTTCAGAACCTTTAATTGCTTTGATTTTAGATTTTGCACCACTAAATTTGCTGCGTGAAGAAACGGCCGAAGAAAATTCTTCGTCCATAACTCTTTGAAACGGAATATAATGTGGGTTGTTTTCAAGAATTTTGTCGTATGTTTCTTGGGACATATTGCCACTGTCAACCAAGTTATGAAGAACTCTTTGTTGATAACTGTATATTCTGTTTGCATATTTTTCGAAGTCTTGAAGTTTATCACCGTATTTTGCGTTCAAGTCTGCAATTGTTTTGATTGCTTCAAGTTTCTGTTCTTCTGTTGCTTCGAAGTCTTCACGATTTTGTAAGTCAAGCAAGAACCTTTGTGCTTCAAGATAGTTTTTCAAGTCTTTGTGTCTTGTATCTTGCTTCGGTTCAACGTCCTTAAATTCGCTGTCATAATCATTCAGAATAGGTAAGAAACCCTCACCGGTTACTTTTATATTTCCGTCCGGTGTAATTTCAAATGTATTCTTTTCAATCTGTGTGCGTGTTGAACCAACAAGACCCGAATATAATCTTGCCATAGTGTTCGGGCTGTCTGTTACGTCCAGTTCTTTTCTTTCACTTGCTTTTTGTTCAAGTGCTTCAATAGGTGTTAATCTGTTCACCCAGTCTGTGTATAATTTTCCAAATAAACTTTCACCACGAATTATTTTGTCAGCCGATTCGTTTTCCGGTTCTTTTTCTTCTTCAACTGCTTCTGCGTTTTCTGTGATTGTTTCGGCAGCAACATTGTTTTCAGCGTCAAGTTGTTCTTGTGCTGCTTCTTGAAAGTTAAGTTTCAATTGTATTGCTTCGGCTGCTTTGTTTACTTCTTCTTGGGTGATGTCTTCATTCATTTTGACTTTGCCAAGAATTTCGTTTGCCATATTTTCTTTCTCGTTTTCGGAAAGATTATTTGCAATTTCTGTCGCTTCTTCCTCGCTGTAACCTTTATTTTGTAAATCGGAAATGACAGTTCTTGTGGCAAGTGAAGCACTGCCCACAATTGAAAATATACCGGCTTCAAGCAGCAATTGTTCTGCTTCCGGAAATATTGCACTTATCCATTGGTCTGTTGTGTAACCCTCTGTGTCGTCCAAGTCAAAAGCAACTCTTAAAACATCTTCAAGTCTTTCTTCGCCCATTTCTTCGGCCACACCGTGAAACTCTATATTATTATTTTTGAGTTTCTTGCCGTAATCGTTCATTACTTTGTTGACTGCTTCAAGTTTAACTCTTGTTTCTTTTGGTAAGGAATTATAAACCTTTGCACTTACGGCAGAAATTCCCCTGCCAACATTTGTTGTTGCAACTTTGTTTGCAGCACCTTTAACAGTTCCTCCCAGTATTCCTCCGGAAAGTTCGGACAATATCATTACTTCACCTGTTCCAAGTGCCTTAAATTTATTTGCTGTGCTTCCCTCCGGTGCAGAAAATAAAACCTCCCCTTTGTCTGTCATTTTGAGACCGTCTGCAATTTGTCGTTCATTATAATTTTCATAAGCATACATAGGGACAAGCACGCTTTGATATGCTGCACCCTTTCCGACGATTTCGGCAGAAACTTCAAGTGCGTAACGTGTTCCGACTTTTTCTGTTACTTCTCGGCCAAGATACATTGCACCTACTTTTGACGTTGCAATTTTTGTTCCTGCTTTTATTGCTGCTTTGGTTGCAACAACCCCAGCACCTTTAATTGCACTGGTAGCAGCAATTTTTCCAAGTCCACCGGTTAATGCAAATTCAATTATAAATGCCGGTGCTTGAACAAACATTGACGCTGCTTTTGCACCCCAGTTCAAGCCACGTCTTGAAATCTCGACTTGCTTTCTTAATTGAGAATACATATATTCTTTGTCTGCGTCTGTTACGTCTTCCCCATTTTCGAGTTTGTTTGCAATTGTTATAAGTCTTGCTGCGTCTGTCCCCTGTTTCAATACACCAAACGGGACGTAATCTTTCGGGGTTACAAATCTATTACGATATTCAACCCAGCCCATTTTGCCTTGACTGTCAATTGCTTTAAGTTCTTCGGGTGAAAATAACATATGTGCAAGTTGTTCTTGCTGGTATTCCTTTTCGGACACATACGGGTCATCTGCCGGCATTTCTGTCATATTTTCAAGTGCTTGTTGATTGTGTGGCACTTGTTCATATTGCCCCCAGTATGAGTTTGCATATTCCTGTTCTTGTTGATTGTGCAACGTATTCGCATAATTGTTTGCGTCTTCAACCGAATTGAACTTTCCCAAGTGTTTTCCGGTTTTCTGATAAGTTGCAATTGCTTCTTCATTCGACATAATTCTGCCGTCATCTGAAACGGTAGGAATTAAAACTTCTTTCTTGCCGTCATTGAAAGACATACTTCTTACCGTCGAAATGCTGCCGTCTTCGTTTTTTACAACCGGCCTATTATGAATGTCGATGTTGCCCTCAACCTCGAATTGTTCCCAAAAGTCTTGTGTCATTTTATATCCTTATTCCACCATTCTTCAACGCTTCACTTACTTTTTCTTGTGGTACAAGAACAATGCTGCCATTCGGTGCTTTTATTCTTACTTTTCCGTTTGCCACTGTTGTTTGATTTCCACCGGAATTTACTGTAACGTGAATGTGGTTTTTATGGTTTGTTCCAAGTTTTTTGTCTGTCGCTGTAAAGTCTCTTAATTTTGCCCCGTAAGTATCTTTGTATTTTTTCAAAAGTGCTGGGTCTGATGTAGAGACATATTTTATTGCAGGGTCGTCAAGCATTGCTTTTACAATTTTTTCCCTGTTCTTTGTGCTTTGTTCTGACATTGAAACATCAAAAGCAATTCCCTTTGTGTGTTCTGATGTCCACTTTCTTTTTGCATATCTGTCCGTTACGGTCATTTTGACACCAAGTTTCTTTTCTAACTGTGGTATTTTTGAATCGACATAATATGTCAATTCTCTTGTTTCACCCTGTTTAACGGCCATTGCTTTTTTTCTGTTCTGCTGTGATACTTTTTCAACGGCTTTAATTGCAGAATTATAATATAACTGCTGCAATTGCTTTTTATCCATTGAAGAAGTGTCTTTGTTTGATGTATCATAAAAAACTTCTCGTATTGCTTCGGCTCTCATTTCCGGTGGCAATACTTTGTCAATATAATCTTTTGCAGAACCGTAACCGTCTGCAACGGTGTTTGTTGCTTCTGAAAGTTTTTTGTTTGTTGCTGCACTTAATTGGTTATTCATCTTGATTGCGTCTGCTGTTGATATGTCCCCGTTTTCGTGCATTACATTTATGTCGTTTCGAATATTTCGAATACCGGTCAAATAGTCTTCATCGCTTACACCACTTTCGTTCAAGTCATATGCACGACGCATTATTTCGTCAATTGACTGTGCTGTTGACAAAGTGCGTTCATTGTTTGGCTTGAATTGTTTTATATTTCTTCTTGCTTGTTGTGCAAACTTTTCTGAAATATTGCCGAGAAATTCTTGTTCATTGATGTATTTTAATTTGTCATCATAAGAAGTGTTACCATAAATATATTGCGTTGCTTCGTCTTCACCTTTGTTTTGCTTGACGTTTTCTTCATACTCTCTCATAAGTTGTGCGTTTGTTTTTATCTTTGTAAGGTCTTCAAGCAAGTCGTGATAGTCTTCGGGTTTTATATTGTACTTTCCTGCTTGCAGATTTTTAATTGCAGTGTCGGGGTCGCTTTCTGCAAGTCTCATAACGTGGTAAACGTCCCACTTATCAGTTTTCAACCCCATTTGTGTTTTGTATGATTCGTCAATAAAACCGTAACGAAACATTTGTTCCAAGTCGTTTAAGTAACTCATTTTGTATTCTGCATTGCCGGTTGCAATATAATTTTCCATATTCGTTTGTTGTGATTGAATCAGATTACTTTTTGCGTTGTCAATATATTTGTTTCTGAAAATCTCTTTGAGTTTTTCTTTATTGTGAAAAGTTGCAAGACTGGCTGTTTGTTGAAATTGTGCAGCGTTCATATTGTTTGAAAAACCGTTTACAATGTTCGGTGTGATTTCGTCCATTCTTGTAAGCAGTTCGTCTTCTTTGCTTTTTAAGTCTTGGAAATTATTGTAATCTGTGAATGACTGTGCTTCATTCAATACATCTGTCATTCTTGCAACAAGTTTATTTTTACCGTCCAAGTTTTCAACTTGGTCTTTCATACCCTGCCATTGTTCTGCCAAAGCACCCAAGTAGTCAGCCGTTTTCCTCACGGTATTTATACCGGCACTTGCTTCTTCAATATTCCTTACTCTTGCCGGTGCTTCTGATGTTATGTTTGCGTTAATATTTCCCTGTGCTGTATATACTGGTAATCTTGCCATAATAACCTCTTAACTTGGTAATCCTGCCATTGCCCACTGGCTCTTTTGTGATTTTATGCCGTGTGTAATGTTGTAAAAGCCGTTTGAAATAGAAGAACCATAATGTTTTATGGTAGTTCCGAAAGAATTGCCGTTTGTTCCGTTATTCCAGTATTTTGAATAATAAGAACCGGCACTGCTTAATGCTGTCGTTCCTGCATTCATAAAACCGGACAAAAGGGCTTGTCTTCCTTTTTTCCTTTGAAATGCTGCTTCATCAAGTGCTTGTTGCCTTTGTACTTGCAGATTGTATCTTTCAACGTCCAAATTATATTGTTCATAACTTTGTTCAATTTGCAGTTGTGTAATGCTCTGTGAAATTGATTGTGCAACGCTTCCGGAAACTTTAACCCCTGCGTGTGCAGCAGTAGTTACGGCAGTGCCTTTCAACGCTGCCTGTTTATTTCTGTATTGTCCAGCGACAATATTCTTTTTTGCTTGAACATTTTGTTCTTGTGCTGCAATGTTTGCTGCTTGTGCTTCATATATTTGTGCGTTTCGTTCGGCTGCGTTTTTTTCTGCGATTCCTCCTGCAATAGAAGAACCAGCACTAACAATGCCCGAAACTGCTGTTATTGCCCCCAGTACACCCATTATTTGTCAACCTCCGTAACTATTGGTGCTATTGTTAATATGTTCATCGGAAATGGTCTGCTTTGTTCAACCGTTACATTTGCGTCCCAAACCCAACCTTGATTGTATTTGATGTTTGGAATTATGCCAGTGTACAAAGGTTCGGGCAAGCCCATTTCTGTTTGTGGGTTTCTAAACCCAACATTTTGCAAGTTATTCAAACTTGTACCAACTCGGCAACCGAGTGTTCGCCAAACTCTCAAAGAAAGTTCGTTTATTCTCTTTCTTTTTCCGACAGCCGTGCCATTTTGGCTTCCTGCTTCAAGTGGCATTGTCGTAATATAACTTTGATAACCAAGACCGACAATTACTTTCCAGCCGTCAAGTTCAAGTGTTATGCTGCCGTTTTCAACTGTCTGTGGTGTTTGTTCTGCACCGTCAGCAAGAATTTGTACTTCTTTCCCCTCCAAGTGTGAAAGTCCGTTAAGTGTTCCGATACTTAAACCCCAAGAACCACCAGCAATTGAAGTTACTTGAAAATCTTTTATAACTCTTGCAGCAACAACAGTTCCACTCGTATATTCCGTAATTATTGCTTGACTGATTACGTTTGCTTTGTCGTCAATCACTCTTATTCTTTTGCCAACAGAATTGCTTGTGAATATTGAATTTGCAGCAGTAACAGTGATTGTTCCTGTTTTTGCAGATAAGGTCAAGTCATTTTCTTTTGTTGCGTCAAAAGCGTTATAAGCAAGCCCACTTCTTACATACCAGCAATCTTGTTGAATGTCCGGTGTAATAGGGTCTTGCATTCTTTCAACATATCTTACGGAATTTCCGTCGATTATTCTTTTGATTACAAACCAAACTTCATCGTATTGGCCTGTGTATGACGGTATTGTTTCAATGCTTTCAACTATTCCGTCAAAGTCAAGCAATGACCACGCTTGCACCGACTGGTCTTGTTCAAGAGTAAGTAAAACAACTTTGCCGTCATTTCTTAAAAGATATATGATACTGTCTGTATTTTTCTGATATGCAATTTGTCTTATGCCACTTTCAAAGAAGTGTTCTGAAAAGATTGAAACATCAACGGCTTTGTAAGTGTCATAATAGTAATCATATTGAAACTGTCTTAATTTTGCACCGTTCCTTTGAATAAAGTGTACAAAAGAACCGGCAACAACCGGTTGTATTGCTTCACCACCCCAGTTGCTTCGTTGTTTAGCAGAAATGTCGGTTGGTGTGATTGCACCGTCCCCCGTTCCTTTTATAACAAACTCACCACCGTAAGTTCCACAAAGCAAATAAGACGCACCCATAAGCCACTTAATGTCTGAACCGTCCCCGTTTGCGTTTGTTGCAAGTTCAATATTTATTGCCCCGTCGTCTTCATTGTTGACAGCCGGTGTATATTTTTCATATGCGTATGGTACAGAACCATAAACATTTCTTGGCTGGTGTGGTGTTCTTGCATAATATAAGCGTCCGTCAAATAAACCTATTACAGCCGGCCAGCCCCTATAATCAGACCACGCACCCTCACCCCATATTTTTGTTGCTGATGTCGTACTTAATTTTGATTGAACTTTTGCACCAACACTTGTTGCACTATTATATGATGTTACTTTGAAAAAGCCCTGTACGTCTTCGCCGTCAATCTGCTGTGTTCCACCTATCCAAAAATAAGCCCCGACGTGTGATTGCTTGAAGAAACTTGAAGAAGCCGTAACGGTTATGTCGCCGGTTGCAGCAGAAGCCGTCAATGTGATATCTGTTGTGTTTTCGTCAAGATAAGGTGTTGACTTAAATTCAACCTCCTTAAATTCCCAGTCGTCCGGTGCATTTCTTATAAGTTCTCTTGGTCTTGCAGTTTTATTGTCATCGTTTGCCGGAAGACAAGTGAATTTTATAATATCGTCAAGTTGAACATATTGCAGTGAATCAATTTGACTTTCTGTGAAATCGTTTGGAATTTCATATATATTTTGTTCAACCCACTTTCCGTTTTCGAGGTCAGTTGCAAATGTTCCTGCTGTGTGTGCTTCTACGCAGTAATATATTGTGTCGCTTTCTTTTACAAAGTTTCCGACTTTGTAAGCAGTTCCGGTTGTCCAGTTGTCTGCGTCTTCTTTTAAGACATAGCCACCGTCATTATAAAATCTGAAATAACCTGCACCGACTTCGATAATATAAGCGTCAGTTGCAGAAAAAACAAACTTCAAAAGTCTTGCATATGAATTGTTTTTTGTTCCCTGTATGTATTCCGTACCTACAACACGGCTTGCACAACCGTATGGTCTCACCCACATATTACGGCATTTGTCAAGACAAGACGGGTATTGCTCAATGTCAATACGGCCGAACATTAAGGGTGATACTTCACCTTTTGCAAATGTAGGATATACCGGTGCAACTCTACCCATAAATAGCCCCCACAACAGAAGTAACCCAGTGGCCGTCCTTTATTTGTGGACTGCTTGCTTCACGGGCATTTTTAGTTCTTGCCAATGGTAAGAACTCACCTTTGTATAATTCAAGTAACGCTTCGGTTTTTGCTTCGGAATTTGTCAACTCGTAGCACATATCGGCAGCAAGTTTGATTGCGAATGCGTCAACAAAGTAAGACGGGTACAAAGTCGTGTCATCGCAAAAATAAACATACTTTATTCCGAACTCACTTTGATTTGAGATAATTTTTTTCGCTTCTCTGTCCCAAACTGCTTCGTCATTCATTACCCCGAATATTTCCACGAGGTCAGACGGCAATTGAAAATAATATGCCATTCCGTTTTCTATGTATGCCGGTTCTTCATTAAGTTTATTTAGCAGCACTCTTTTTGTTGCAAATTTCCAGCAGCATTCTGAAAGAATAGAACGAAGACTGTCTTCATACATATTACTTGCACTTTGGGCTTCAAGTGTTTCATCTGAAAGTGATGTAATTCTGTTTGCCCCCAAGTATGTAAGTGCTTTGTTTACGATTTGTACTTTACTCATTATTTGATTTCCTTATATTCGAGTTTCCAACCTTTTGAATTAAAGTCGGTCTGATAGAGTTTCAATAAATCTTTGTATTGCTCAATAAATTGTCGAACGGTTACGTCGTCATATTGTGCAGTTGCGTGGTCAATGCCAACAAGATAAACTTCGCTTTGTGGCCGTACTATTGAAATAAAATTAAGTGCAGCCGTTGTGGTGAATCGGTAAATACCCAAAACCGGAAGTTTGTCGCTTATAATTCTGTATTCCGGTTCAAAGAATTTGCATTTCTCATTTTGGTATTTTTCATAATCTTTGTATTTGATGTTTGTGCAAAAATATCTGCACATATCAAGTTTCGTCAAGTTATCGTTCGGTGTGTCGTATCTGAAAATAATATCAACATTGAACGGGCTTTTGTTTATGGCAATTGAATTGTATTTGTTCACAATATCTTGTGTCAATTCTTTTTCTTGCCCCGATGAACCAATTATAAGAAATGGTTTGTCTTCAAGTTTTATACTTTCCATTTTTCCTCTTTATAAAAAAAGGTTGGGGGATAACCCCCAGCCCTTTTACATTGCGTAATAGCAAGCAACTTTTAGTGTACCGGTTGCAGCACTACCAAGAATTTTTGCTGTTACAAGTGTGTCGTCGTGTTCTGCGTCTGTTCCGATTGCATAACCCAAACCGTCAACAAGACAACCAACAGTTGAACTTGCAGAAGTTGAAACAGAAAGACCGTCAACGTATCTGTCAATGTCGCCCTCGTCGCCTATGTCGATTGTTACACCTGTTCCCATATCATCGTGTGCAACGATGAAGTTTTGAATGATAGCACCTTTCGGTAATTTGAATAAGTTTATAACTGTGTTTGCTGCTGCTGCACTTGCTTCATAAGTAGTCATAATGCAGTGTAATGTTGCGTTTGCAACACCCTGTGAAAGTGCGACTTTTGAACCAATTTGTGCAGCATAAGTTGTTGAATTAACTGTTGCCATTTTATCAAGTCTCCTATATTTTTTGTGTACTAACTATGAAACAGACTGGGAAAAACCCAGTCTGTCAAAATTCAAAGTAAGGTTATGCAGGGTTTACAACAACCGATTCATCACCTTTAACTTTGATTACTTTTGCTTCTTCTAAACGAGCAGCACCGGCAGATAATTCATAGTAAACTTGTTTACTGTATGACTTGTCTGCTCTTTCTTCGATACGCAAGAATAATTCTTCTAACATACCGAAGCAAACACCTGTTTTGTGGAATGCAAAGTAATCAGCAATATTTGATTCAACTTTGATTATTCCGTCCGGAAGAACAACGAATTTGAAACCTAACCAAGTATCAAGTTCGCCACTTACAAGTGCTTTTACTGAATTGTAATCAGAAGAAGTAACTTGTGTTGAACCAAGTAATTGTTCTAAACCAGTTGCAGAAGTTACAAAAGTTCTGTCGCTGCTTGGAACACCCTGTGCGTTCAACATTTTTGCTGCACGTCTGATTTTTGCTGTTGTCAAACCAGTTGCAGTTCCGGAAGTTTCCAAGTCAACCTTAACGGTTTTTGCTGCTGGGAAAGAAACGGAAGTTGCACCGGTTTCACCTCTGTATGCTGTACCACCCAAAGCGTCGTAAATAATTTTGTCGATTTGAGTACCAACAGCAGATTGAATGCAAACACCAGCAACGCTTGTTGGGTCAGAAAATTCTTGTAATTTCAAAGAACGGTCTAACATTCTTGCGTCGTTGAATGTTCCCATATCAACACGAGTTCTTGCAAGATTTGGGTCGTTTTGTGGGGTGTCAGCATTAACAGTTGTTTTTGCAGACATTTCCCATTTTCCGATTTGGTCTTGATAGAAACATTTGCCGATGATGTCGGTCTTGATGAATACTTTGTCATAAAGCATTGATTTTTCTTGTCTTGCCAAAGGTAAGATTATGCGTGAATAATCTTGACCCCTAACGTCAAATTGTGTACTTGTCATTTTTTAAGTCTCCTATTTTTAAGTTACTAACACTGTTTGCCGTTACCCTTACGGACGGACTTAAATTTTTGGGGTCAGTTACGATTGTCCCTGCATAGCCATAAGCGAATTAACATAATCGACACGGGCTTTTCTTTCTTCTTCGGAAACATAAGAAAGATGATGTTCTTTACAGTATTTCATATCGTTTCTTTTGTTTCTTGCCCCTGCCCAAAATGCGTCATCGGGGTTATTCAATATTTCATCAAGGGCTTGTTTTGCTTCTGCCGGTGTTTTGGTGAAGCCACCATTTTGACCCTCGAAACCTCCCAAGTTACCCTCTGAAATAGAATTTCCCATTTTAGAAAGAAGTTTTATGAACTTTGCGTCATTGCCTATTAAGTTATTAAAATAGTCGTATTCTTCTTTTGAAGAAGACATTTTTTCCAAGAATGTGTTTGCCTGTTTCAAATTTTCTTCGTACTTCAAGCCCCATTCTTTTTTCAACTCTGTCGTTGCTTTTGTTGCAGCGTCATTGAATGCTTGTGCTTGTGCTTGTCTGTAATTGTTGAAATCTTCAATATGTGCATTCAATAAGTCTTGTGCTGCTTCTTGTGAAATGTGGTTTTTGTATAATCTTTCTTTGAAAGCGTCAAGTTGTATATTTTCAACCCCCTCAACTTTTAAGTCGTATTTGTCGGGACTTTCCGGAACACCAAACGCTTTGTGTACTATATTCCAAGCATTTGTGTCATCTGCACTTTTTGGAACTGGGACTTTCTCTTGCCCCATTAAACTTTCAAGTGATAAATAACTTTTGGCCATTCCGTTTACATCTGAAAACTTTTGTATTGACGGGTGGTTTCTGTATTCTTCACTTAATTGTGTGTGCCAGTCATTACCTGTGGTTTGTGTTTGTGTGTTCAATGATGTTTGGGTGTCATTGCCTGCACCGTTGTTGTTTTCATTGGCTGCTGCGTTATCTGCATTTGCAGACGCACCAGTTGTCAATTCGTCTGTCATTTTTCCTCCTATAAGTTTTTGTAATATCCTGCAATGTGTTCGGGCTTGATGTCCGGACGCATTATTGTTTTTATTGTCAGTATTACGTCTCTTTTACCACCGGCATATGTTATTTCGTAAGGGTCGGAAGACATAACGGGTGTGTTATATCCACAAAATGTTTCCAAGAAGTCAAAGACTATCGGAAACTTTTGTTCGACATCAATAAGTGCTTGACTTAATGTTGCGATGTCATTTTTGTTTGTTATGTCAAAATTCCCTCTACTTGCTGATTTCTTTTGCATTCAATTCCCCCTCACTTGCAGTCTTATAAATATTTGCCCCTGCTTGAAGTGCTGCAATTTTTTCTGCTTGTTCTTGTGCTTCTGCTCTTGCTTTTCTGATTTGTTGAACTTCATTGTCAGAATTAAGAATACGAGTTGAAACACCGGAAATGTCAAATATGTCTTCAACTGCTTGGTCTGCATTAACTTTGTCAAGAACTTCGGGTTTGAATTGTGCAACCTGTCCTGCGATTGAAATTGCATTAACAATATTGTTCAATTCTGATTGTCTTTGAGTTTGAACCAGTCTGCCAACAAACTTCACTTCAAAGTTTGGGTCTTGAAGCATTACGTCCGGAAGTCTCGGAAGTGAATTTGATTCATAAAGAATGAACACAACTTTTTCTATTAACGGCTGCAATACATCGTTCATATAGCGTCCGACTGCTGGGCCAAGAAGTGTCATTTTCTCTGATATTCTTTCCATAACTTCGGGAACTGTCATTTGTTTTGTTATGTTTGCGAATGCTTGGAAAGTATCAACAAACATAAGTCTTTTAATTTGCTCTTGATAGTATTGAAGTTCTGCAAGACCGACTTGAAGATTTCCGGCATTGCCAAGTGGAAAGATGTCGTCTTTCGGGCTTAATTTTCCACGTTGATAATAATTGATTTGTCTTGGGTTGAAGTTCGGAACACCAAGAAATGCGTCGTCCGGAATTGCATACGCTGGGTCTGCTGTCTTCATTGAACTTCTCAATATTGTATCAGTCATTGTATTTACAAGTCTTACATACGGCAATGCTTTCATTGCTGGTGAATAACCGTAAACAACTTGTGGCTGTTTATAAAATCTATGTGCAACACACGGCATTGAATTAAAGCCACTTTCGGCCATTTGTTTTCTTGTCTTTGCGTCAACCCATACCATACGAACTGGCATATTTTGTGTGTCGATTTTTTCGGGGTCTCTTTCAAGTCTTCTGCCAAAATAACAAATAAACTCAAACTTTTTGTCTTCGTTTCTTCCTGCTGCATAGCATTCTTTTATTTCATCTGAACAAGCGTCGCCAAAGCGTGAAAGTGCTTGTTCTGCCGTGTATTCGAATTTCAAGTAAAATTCGTTTGGTCTTTCTCTTGCGTCTTCGGTCAAGTATAATTTGCTTATTGGTACATTATAAAATCTTACACCGTCGTCAAAGTCTTTTTCACAGAAAAGCCCAGCAGTGCCATACACACCACTGGCTTTGTAAAATATTGGCATTTGATTGTAGAAGTTAGAACGTGAAAGCGTCAAAAACAATTCGTCCATTGTGTCTTGACACCACTGTTTGACTTCTTTGTTATCTCTTAATGCTGGGTTTGCGTGTTGTAAGAAACACCACTTGCTTGCTTCCGGTGTCAAATAATTTGCAAGTCCGGACGCAAGAACGTCCCCAGCGTCCAAAGAAGTTGCGTCAAGAAGTGCGTTGATTTCTGCACCTTTGTTCTTTTTCTTCGTAACATTCGCACCCTCAACATAAAAGTAATTGTGCAAGACTTGATAGAAACTGTCGAAGTCTGCACGAGAACTTTTGAGGTTGCCAAAGTTTTTACATATTTTCTCTGCTGATAAGTCCACTTGTTATGCCCCCAATAAAGTTTTCTTGCCGGTAGAAGCACCACCAAGAGAACCCAAAGCAGAAGTTCTTGTTGTTTCTGTTTGTGCTTGTATTCTCTTTTTGTTTGAAGCACTTGCTTCTTCCAACGCTTGTTTCTTTGCTGCTGCTTCATCGTAGGAAGACTGGCCACCACCATTTAAGGCCGTTGACCCTCCACCCTTTGCACCTTTTGCAGCACTGACAATTCCGGTCGTTGCTGTTGCAACACCTGCTGCCACCCCTGCTGCTGTTACACCTCCGACAATTGCTGCTGCCGTTCCTGTTGCTGCCCCTGCTGTTACTGCTGTACCAATTGCAGTCAAAGCACCAACGATTGCTGAAATTACTGCCATTTTCTTTTACCTCATATGTTTTACAACTACGTCTGTTGCGTAACCGAACCGTTGCAGACACTTCAAGACAAGAGCGTCATTGTACCCTATATTGCTTGCAATTCTCACTGACTTACAATTTTGAGTAATAGCGATTGCTTCAAGATGTGTAACGAGTTCTTTGAATAATTTTATTTTCCCTCTATATTCGGGCTTGATATACATAAATAGTTCATTTACACTCATTTCCCCTCGAAAGTCCGGTGTGATAACATACACCATAATTCCTTTTTTGTCTTCGAGGAAATACCAGCGTAACTGCCCCAAGTTGTATAAATTCACAATAATTTGTTTAACCTGTTCTTTGCCGTCATTTGCGAAACAATGTAATTCGCTGTCGGCCAATTCAACCCAGTAGTCAATTTCTTTTAGTACGTCAACCATATCAATACCCCGCAATGTCGAATAAACTTTGATTTTGTTGCTGCTGCATTTTCTTCATAACAAAACTTTTGTTATAAGAAAGTCGAGAGTTGACAGGGGCAATTGCAACTTGTTCGGTCATTGCGAAAGCGTCAACACAGTCAATATATTCTGACTTGATTTCGTCTTTTGTTACCCCTGCTAATTCCGACTTAAATTCCGGCAGCCAGTCGGCTTCGTCCGGAAAGTAAATACTATGTGCTTTGAATCGTGGTTGCAGCAACTTTATTCTTTCCAACTTTGTTCCCTGTTTTGCGTGTTCGAGTGGAACTATATTGAAAAATATATTTCGTCGCTGCATTTCTTTCATAAGGAATGGTTTAATAACCTGTTCATACCAACCTTTCTCAATATGAAAGTCTTTAAGTCCATATGTCTTCACAATATCAAATATTTTGCTTATTGTTTCGTCGCTGTCCCAGCGTCCAAACCGAACATCGAGCAAGAACCAATAATTATCTGCGTCAACTCCGGTTACTGTAATTGCCCTATAACAAGCAGTGTTGCTTGTAGAAGAAGCAGGGTCAAGACAAGCATATACATTGCACCTACTTATAAGGTCTTCTTTGTTATGTCTTGAATAATATCTGTAATCGTCTTCTTGGAATATTCTTGATTCAACGGCCAGTGCTTGACACATCTTTTCTGCGTACCATATGTCAAGTTTACCCATTGCAGCGTAACTTGCCATTTCTTCTTTGATTTCTTCCAGTGATTGTTTTTCTTCCCACGTTGGTTTTCCGTCTTTCATAACCGGAATACGCAACGCTTGAAACTTCAATTCTTTTGCGTGGTTTATCGTTCTTTCGATAACACAGCGTTCGCCCAAATTATTACCAATAAGGAATATACGAGCAGTTTTGCCAAGAAAGATAACATCAGACAAAAACCAGTTCCAATCAGTTTCCGTAACAGTTTCACTTCTTGCGTCCTCTTTGTCTTGAATGTCATCTAAAACAATTACTTTTGGTCTTCGGTCTTGGTTAGACAAACCACGAATTGCAGCCCCTTTGCCGTATGCTTCAATTCTTACATTGACGATTTCGCCACGTTCGTTCTTAACGTCCACCGAAAATGCTTGTGCATTCTGTTCTTTAATCTGTACCAAATTATGTCTTACAAGTGGGTTGTTTGCATATTCGTCAATCAACTCTTTTAACTTGTTACTTGCAAGAGTTTGGTTTTTCTTGATTATAACAATATAGTCTCTGTCTTTACTTGGATATGAAAGCGAATGAAGTGGGAATGTTCGAAGTGCATATGCACTCTTTCCACTTTCACGGAACATTTCAATTGCCACATTTCCTTTGTCTTTCAATAACAGGTCTGATAAGTCGTAATGAAAATATGGGCTTTTTAGTTCGTTTTCTGCGTCATTGCTCAATACTACATATCTGTAATCAACGAGACAATTTTTAATCTTTTTCAATACTGTTGATGATAAATTCATTATTCGATTTCCTTTGCTTTTCTTTCAACGTCTTTTTCGAATAATGAATAAGAAACATTGTTGTCCACAATCTGTTTGTCTGTCATATCTGTAATATTCTTTGCTACAAAGATTGTGTAAGTCGGGTTATAAAAGCCACGCATTGCCAAGTCGTTCAACATATCCTTTTGAAAATCTTTGCACTTCTTATATGTGTCGGAAAATTCTTTGTGCTGCTTCTTCCACTCGTCCAGTGTATCTCTGCAAACACCCACCATTGCTGCAAATCTCTCGAACGTCGGTAACTGGTTGGCCACCTCTTTATAAGTGGTAAAAGTTTCACCTTTTTTGTTCGTAAAGGTCTGTTCAATTTCTCTTGTGTGTTCGATTGAAAAAAAATCGAGCATTTTTTTACAATATTGCTTTTTGTACTTTGTCGGTCTTGCCATTCGATTGTCCTTTCGGGTCGTTGTCAAAAAAGAGGGGTTTTTCACCCCTCCCGATTCATCTATTCCCCTTATCTCAATTCTTCGATTGTTTGTAAAGAAAAGTGGTCAATATTATCTTGGTCGAGGAGAAAACATTGCCACTAATTTTCGTACTTTTTGTCATCTACTGTAATTTTAACTTGTTCAATAACTGGTATATCTTTTATTTTTTCCCTTTGGCCGTACCGTCCGACTGCGTTCATTCGTTGGTATTTTTTACCCCCGACCGTAACAATTTTGTTTTCACCGGAACGAATATACTTAGGGAATGTCATTTTACATTTTTTCGTTTTCAAGTCTTGGCTTGAATAGTTTACGCTATTTATACATAAACCTGTCAATCGTTCAACTTTTTCTTTCCCGACTGCCAGTTGATAAAATGTTTTGTCGTCTGACTTTCTTTTTTCTTTAAGTTCTGCAACCGGTTTTTTACATACCGGACATCTGCCGATAATTAAACTTCTTTCATAGAAACCTTTATTGTCGTATAGATACCAAGTTTCATATGGTTTGAATTTTTGGCTGCAATGTTTGAACAAAAATAAAACCCTCTAATTGAAAGAGTACAGTAAGTCCTGTAACTTTGCGTCCGTCAACTTCTTTTCGTCTGTCCCCAGTTTGTGTCCCCACAAATTAAAACTACTTCGATTGTCCGAACAAATTACAAGACAATTATACAACATTCGAACACTTTGTTGCAATAGTATAACAAAATTGTTACATCTTTTGAACATATGTAAAACATATGTAATTCATATGAAAAACATATGGAAAATGAAAATGAAAATATAAATGTAATTTCTTTTATATAGAACTTGGTTATATATAGAACTTATTTTTCTTTTGCTTCTTTTCTTTTTCGCAAAAAGAAGATTACTGCAATTAGAATTTGTGGCAGCAAAGCAACCAAGATTGCACCGGCAATTCTTTCAATAGTAACTACGATTTCATTGTCGCTGCAAAGAATATAAAAAGACCAAATAAGAGTAAGTGCAATTAAAAGTTTTTCTTTCATTTTTATAACCTTATTCTTGGCAATATTCTTCCGAATATCGTTACTTCTTCTTCCGGTTCAATAAAGAACGGTTCGTATTCTTTATTCAAAGGAATACACTTGATTCGTTTTCCGATAACACATACTTCTTTCATAAAGCATTCGCCGTTATATCTGAATGCAAATATGTGGCCGTCTGAAAATGTTGTAACTGAATGGTCAATTATAACTCTGTCCCCGTGTTTATATTCCGGCGACATAGAATTGCCCGAAACTGTTACGACTTCGCAATTGGCTGGGTTTATTCTTATTCCCCTGTCGGTAACGAATAATTTTTTATCAAGCAATATTGTTTCTGCTTCTTCGTCATACACTTCGATTCCGTAACCTGCTGACAAATATACATTCGGACGATAAATGACACTTACGCATTCTTGATTTGAACTGTCTTGAACAATTCCACCGGACAACTTTATTTTGTAAAAGTCTTCAACCATTTTAATTCTGTCAATTGTAATGTCGCTATTCGCTTTTGCCAAATAAGAAACATTACCCCTGCCACAATTCCATATCCTTGACAAGTCGGACTGCGTAATGTTAATTTTTGTTAAGTTCTGAACTTCGCTTATAATCTGCGTTACATTCACTTTTTACCTCCTGTTACAAAAACTTTTTCTTGAACACCACTTGACAAATTGTATAAAATGTGCAAATAATAATAGTACAGTATTGAACATGTTTACACATATGAAAGGTGTACAAATGCGTAAGAACAAAAACTATGTATTGACTGTAATTTTAGACGATGAACTTGAAAAGAAAAAGAACTTCTTAATTCAAAAAAGAGGTTACAACCTTTCAATTGTTGTCAGAAATTATCTTGCCAAATTGTACGAAACGGAATATGCCCAGTACGAAAAGTCAAACACATTCCAATAACATTATAACGAAAGAAACGAAAATTTCAACAATAATTTGTCAAATATGTAAAGTAATTTTAACAAGAAAGAGGTCGAAAAAATGATTAAAAACATCAAAAGGAAAATTCAAATGTTCTTCAAGAAAAGAGAACAGCACAAGTACAATGTTGTGCGTCAAGCGTGGCTTGAATTTTACACAATTCGTTGGCAGCACTTAAAACCGGTGGAATTTATGCCACCGATGTTGGCAGACCAACAAATGAAGTACATTATGGCAGCCGGTGAACTCAACGCATATTACAACAGGGTTATGCGTACCAGTGGCAGAAAGGTGGTTGCATAATGGCAAGTTTTACCGGATATGGAAAAGTTCAAGCAGAACTTACAAACGGTCAAATCATCGAATGTGAAACATCACTTCTTGCTTCCGGTGATTACCGTGAGTGGTACGAACCAGCACCGTGCGAATGGATGTATGGCTGGACAGAATCAGAACAAGACATTGACGACGATTCAATTGAAGCAAGATTTCCCGACGAGTTCGAATGTGAAATTGATGTTGCCAAAGATGTAAACATCAAAAGAATTATAAAAGTTCTTGAAGACATCGAATGGGAAGTTGAAGACGGTTGGGACGAACCCGACCCCGACGCAGCATATGACGCTTGGCGAGACGAGCAAATTGCGTAAAAGAAAGGTGGTAACAATGACAGAAAAAATCAAGTTTAGTGAATTAGTGGACAACCCAAACTGGAAAAAAGCAGTAATTGTTTTCAAGCAAGAAAATTTCAACAGGCCGTATTCCGAAAAAGAACGCAGTTATGAAATCTGCAACGGTCAATGGGGGTTGGACAGCAGCAAAATGGGTCGTTGTATTATTGGCGACTGTTTGGACGGCAAAGACTTGGGGGTTCGACTGGACGCATACGACTGGGAAAAAGAATACTGCTACATAACAGAAAAATAAGTCCTCTGATGAGTCTTTGAAAATTAAGACGAAACCCCCAACAGTGCAGGGGGTCAGGACATACAAAAACAAAAGGTGGTAACTTATGACAACACAAACAATTTCAAAAGACGATGTAAGAACGAATCGCCACGAGTATATTGGTGGTTCAGACATCGCAGTTGTAATGGGAATGTCTCGTTGGAAGACCCCATTGAAACTTTGGGCAGAAAAAACACAAAAACTTCCATTGCCCGACTTATCCAACATTGAAGCAGTGCAACTTGGAACAGAATTGGAACAATTCGTTGCAGACAAGTTTGTAACAACAACAGGAAAAGCAGTAAGAATTGCACCGAAAGTTTATCAACACAAAGAATTTCCGTATATGGTTGCACACATTGATCGTCTCGTAACCGGAACAGATGAACTGCTTGAATGCAAAACGTGTTCATTCTTCAAAAAGGACGAGTGGGACGGTGAAGAAATACCACAAGAATACATTTTGCAAGTTATGTGGTATCTCGGAATAACCGGCCGTAAAGTTGGTTATATTGCAGTCCTTATTGGTGGCCAAAGTTTCAAATATAAACGCATTGAATTTGACCAAGAATTATTTGACACAATGGTTGAAGCAGCAAAAGAGTTTTGGGCTTGTGTCAAGAATGATACACCCCCACAAGTTGTTGCAGATGATGACGAAACTTTGAAAGAACTTTATGCACAGTCTTCCGACCAATATATTGAACTTTACCCGACAGACGAAAGAACAACAGAAGCAGTAAATGCACACGAAGAAAAAATTGCATATTTGCAGGAATTAAAAGCACACATTAAGTCTTTGCAGGACGAACAAAAAGAAATCGAAACACACTTAAAAGACTTAATCAAAGACAATGAGGGCATTGAATCGCCAAAATATGTTGTTACTTGGAAGACACAAAAGGGCAGCAGATTCGATTCAAAGACTTTCCAAGCAGAACACCCCGAAATTGCTGCCGAATATATGGTTGAAACATCAACAAGAGTTTTGAGAATTTCTAAAAACAAAAAAACGGAGGTGGCATAATGGTTCAGAATGCAGCAGTAATGCAATTAAAACAAAAAGCACTTGAAAATCGTGCAAAGTCAAAACCTATTGAAGAACTTATACAAAAATCTTTGAATGAACTTGGCAAAGCAGTTCCAAGCCACTTGTCAGCAGAAAGACTTGTAAGAATAGCATTGACGACAATTCGTTTGAACCCGTCATTAGCAGACTGTACAAAAGAAAGTTTCTTGGGTGCGTTGTTCCAGTCAGCACAACTCGGACTTGAACCGAATGTTGAGGGTCAAGCATACATAATTGCTTATAACAATTCAAGAAACGTAAACGGCAAATGGGTCAAAGTCAAAGAAGCACAATTTCAAATCGGTTACAAAGGATATATTGAACTTTTTTACAGACACGGAAATTCAGTTTCAATTGATATGCACACAGTTTATGAAAATGACATCTTTGAATATGAATACGGAACAGACGCAAAACTAAAACACATACCAGTATTCAAAAACAGAGGTGAAGTGGTTGCATATTACGCAGTTGCCAAAATGAAAAACGGTGGCAGTCTGTTTAAGGTTATGCCGAAAGAAGAATGTATTGCACACGGAAAAACACATTCAAAATGTTATGACGCAAAAACAGATACATTCGACAAAAATTCGCCGTGGTATAAAGACCCCGACGCAATGTGCAAAAAAACAGTTTTGATTCAACTTGTTAAGTTGCTGCCGAAGTCAATTGAACTTCAAAAAGCACTTGCAATGGACAATACAACAAAGGTTACTGTCAGACCGGATATGTTCGAAGTACAAGACGAAACAAACTGGGAAGACGAAAACACAATTACTGTCGAGTTACCACCGACAGAGGAAACGGGGGCATAATGCCCCTGCTTTCCGGCAATAGTAGGTAAGAAAAGGAAAAAGGAAAATGAACAAATTTGAACTTTTAGGACGTGTAGGAAAGGTTGACATCACTTATAAAGAAAGTGGCACTTGTTTCACACAAATTTCAATTGGTGTAACCAACGGAAAGAAAAACACAGAGGGGAAGAAGTTATATGACAATTTTTATATAACATTCTTTAACACAAAAAATTCAAACACGGCAGAAAGACTTGCAGAGGAAGTCAAAGAGGGCGACTACATCAGAGTTGAGGGGAAATTGACCGACAATGTATATACCCCACAGGGTGCAGAAAAGCCGAAGCATTCGCTTCAACTTATTGGCTGGGGTTTTTGCAAAGTCGTCTTCGATGAAGCAACAAGAAAATATGTTGACGTGAAGAAAGAAGACGGGGTTGCAAATGAGGGAAAAACAGAACAGCCAAAAGAAACGACAATTGCAGACGACGAAGAAATACCATTTTAGCCACACGCTGCCGACTGCAAAAAGGTGGACAATTTCTGCAATAAACTGTTTTGAACGTGGGTGTGTATGTAGTGGTTGTTATTATGATGACTTCTTCAAAGACAGTTCCCATAAGTGCCGAATGAAAGAAGCAGTTATTGAACTTATCAGAACATTGGGGCTACCGGACGGTGTAAGGACACAAACAATTATTCAAGAGGAAATATGAGCAAAGACCCAGCATTTTTATTTTATTCAGCAGACTTTCAAATTGGAACGGAGGATATGACCGACGCACAAGTTGGCAAATATATTCGACTTATGTGCAGACAACATCTAAAAGGACATATCACAGAAGAACATATGTTGAAGATATGTGGAACATATGACGAAGAAATCTTTGAAAAATTTGTTCAAGATGAATCGGGGTCATATTATAACGAACGGCTTGAAGAAGAAATCATCAAAAGACGGAATTATTCACAAAGCCGTGCTGCAAACAGAATGGGTAAGGCCAAAGAAGAACCGAAACCCAAAAAGCCAAGAAAGAAACCGGCAGCAAAATTTGTTCAGATACCGGAATGTGAATTTGTTTGTTTGACAGAAGACGGGCTGCAAAAAATATTTGATAAGTGGGGACGAGACAAAGCACAAAGAATGATTGAAGTGCTTGACGAATGGCTTGGCAAGTGTTCCGACACAGCAATAAAAGCACGGAACAAAGACCATTACGGATATTTTCGCAAAGACGGTTGGGTTTCAACCCGTGCAGATGAATTATTAAAAAGGGGAACGAAAGTAAATTATGGAATATAGGGACAAATTACACGAACTTGGAATAACATTGACACATAGTGGCAAACAAAGGTGTCCTGTATGTTCCGATTCAAGAAAAGACAAAAGAGACCCTTGCTTGTCTGTTACATTTTCAGATGACGCAGTGTTATATAAATGCCACAATTGCGACTTTCACGGGGCTGTATATTATCGCAGCAAGTTTGAAAACTCGCCAAAGATTTATAAGAAACCGGCACAACCAAAGAAAGTTGATAAACTTGAACCGTTGTATGAATACTTCAAGAAAAGGGGAATATCAAAAGCAATTGTTGATCGTTACGGAATTTCTTTGAACGACAAAAATGAAATAATACTTCCGTATTATAAGAACGGTGAATTGGTAAATGTAAAATACAGAACTTTTGATAAGAAGTTCAAACAAGAAAAAGACACCGAAAAAACTTTGTTCGGAATGGACTTGGTAAGGGACACGAAAACTCTTGTGTGGGTTGAGGGTGAAATGGACGTTCTTGCGTTTGCAGAACAGGGCATTGCTGCCGTGTCAATTCCACAGGGGGCAAGTGAAAAGAAACTTGAATGTATTGAAAATTGTTTTGACTTCATACAAAAGTTCGACACACACATTCTTGCCGTTGATAATGACGCAGCAGGGGACGGCTTGAAGTTGAATTTGTTGAACCGTCTTGGAAAAGAAAAATGTAAACTCGTTGAATGGAAGCAATATAAAGACGCAAACGAAGCATTACTGGGTGGGGAACAATTGCAATCATATCTTGATAATGCAAAGGACATTGCACCGGACGGGGTAATAAGTTTTTATGATTCATTCGACGAAATACACAAATATAACTTTGAAAATGACACAAACTTTTATAATTCCGGTTGGTTGAAGTTAGACAATATGCTTAAAATTCGCACCGGTTACTTAATGGTTGTGTCCGGTTATCCAAGCAGGGGAAAATCAACATTCGTTGATAACCTTTTGATGAACCTTTCAAAGCGTTACGACTTAAAACATTTGATTGCGTCATTCGAAAACACGCAGCCAAGACATTACAATACTTTTCTTGAAATGTATTATGAAAAACCACTCACACAACTTCTTGATGTTGAAACGGTTTTTGGCAAAGCGTTTGAATTTATTGCCGAACACTTTTACAGATTTGATGTGGACAGACTTTGGACGGTCGATGAAATATGCGAACGTACAGAACTGGCCGTGAAAAAATACGGGGTCAAGACTTTAACAATCGACCCATACAACAGACTTAATAATGATTTTAAGGACAGAGAAGACAAGTACATTGGTTCGATATTATCAAAACTTTGTATGCTTGCAAAGAAACTGGACATACTTGTTATCTTTGTTGCACACCCGAAGAAACCGGACGGGGAAAAAATGCCAAATATGTACAGCATTTCGGGTTCGGGTGATTGGTACAATATGGCCGACTACGGAATTATTGTACATCGTGAAAGACAAGCAGACGGGAAACTTGGGAACACCCCGACAGTGTTTGTTGAAAAGGTTAAGAACTTTTCTTTGGGCAACCCAAGTGGTGGAAGTATTGACCTATTCTACAATAGCGACAAAAGAATACTTGAAAATTGCAAAGAGGTTTACAACGGATATGGATATTAACTGGCAAGAATACGAAAGAATGAAAAGACAATTGCCGGATAATCTCACACCGGACGAATACGAGCAAGCAATAATAGCAATAATGAATGTGCTTGAAACGGAGGAACAATGGAACAATTAAATCTATTCAACCAACTCAAAGGGAAATCACAAGCAGATAAAGTCTTGTGGTATTTAGAAACACACGGACGCATAACAAATATGCAGTGCCACGAAATATTCGGGATAAGACACGCACCGTCCGTCATTCGAGATTTACGCAAGCGTTTCAAAGAACAGGGCAGCAAATATGAAATTATCAACGAAAGTAAAAAGGGTTGCAACAGGTTCGGTGAAGCAGTTTGGTGGGACGACTATGTTCTTGTAAAGAAAGAAGCATAAGGGAAGTACGATGACAGAAGCAATCAAAGAAAAGAAACTTTCAAAAAAGATTATGAATGAGGAAATCAAAAGACACCCAGTATATGTATTGAATATTCTTGGGCAATTGATTCCGGCTGCTTGGATAAAAAGCACGGACGATTACGACCATTCACAATTCAACTTGCACCACTTCATTGAATTTCAACATTATAAGAAACATTCAGACTGGTACGAAAAGCAGGGCATAAAACAAAAACTTATTCTTATAAGAATAAAGACCCACGAACAATTGCACTTCATCGCCATAAAGAACTTAACAGACGAGGAATTTGAAAAGCGTTACAGAATTTCTCGTTGGGACTTAATATACAGCAGAAAACACACAAAAAGAAAGTAGGGAAAATGGGTACACTTAATTTAACAAACGTTCAACACAATATCAATGCTATTGAATTAAATTTTAGTTACATAGCAGACACACTTCAAGACTTGGCACATTATGTTGCAGAACTGAAATGCCAAAACAATGACAATATAAAGATTTCAACACATCTTTTTCTTGTGGCTGATTATGCAGAACTTTTGGCCGAAAAAATAAATCATATGAAATTAGATATTCAAACCGAAATACAAAGGACTGTATCAAATGAAGTGGGTGCTTGAAAATCACGAGGGAACAAAGGTTTATTATTCGGCCGATGTAATCGAAAAAATAAAAGACCTTTGCGAAAAAAGGCCATTTCAAACGGTCGAAAAAATTTTGCAAGTAATCGAAAATGAGGACAAATAAATGTACAGAGTAGCAAAGAAAACAACAAAGAGAACGCAGGGGCATTGCTTGAAATGTAAGCACTGTAAGGAATTGTACGAGTTTTCGGGGGGGGGGCAATCGTTGAATGCACTG
>Ga0265301_10001146_pt1 | contig 35877 bp, 44 predicted proteins | sample AusTroGonzalo_MG_2_FD_193488 | JGI IMG/M metagenome (GOLD analysis project Ga0265301, IMG submission 193488) | Bovine rumen microbial communities from tropical cattle in Woodstock, Queensland, Australia - Gonzalo_04 | ecosystem: Host-associated > Mammals > Digestive system > Stomach > Rumen ...
CGGGTGCAAATATACAAAACATTTTTAAACTCCACGGTAAATCGTGGTAAAATGTGGTAATATTTAACTTATTTTAAAGTAAATGGCGGTAAATTATGGTAAAACAAGAAGAAATCAATGGTTATTTCCTTGAAGTTATCCGTTTTCTCAAAAGCGAATACGGATATACGCAGGAATTTATCGTCGAGAAGGCAAAACTCGGGAAAAGCGCAATATCAAAAATCAAGAATGGAGACAGCAATGTAGGCGACAAAACGATAGGCAAACTCTGCGATGCTTTTGACATGCTTAATCCCGATTTTTTCTACGGCAAAAGTCCGTATAAAACCAAACGCGAAGAGATGGAGGCAAAAATGGAACATGCTTTAAAAGACGCTCAATATGCTTGCAACGAAAACCGTCCAATAAACCGTGAAGAATCGTTGAAAGATGAACTGATTGCGTCGCTAAAATCACAGATTGCTGTCCTCAAAGATCAGATGGCTGACAAAAACCGCATCGTCCAACTTCAGGAGCAGAAGATTGAAATGCTTGAAGCCATGCAGCACATCGACGCTGGCGATCTACTACATTCTCCATTTCCGGTCGGTGTGGCAGATAAAGATGACAGAAAATCCATACGCGTATGATATACATCTTTATAATAGAAATAACCTTAATATTTGGCAGTGTTTTACAATTGTTTTACACCGCCACTAATACCTATTTGTTAATCTATTCTATATCACCCAATTATCTGAAACACGGGGAGCCCCAAACGGATCACTTTGTGAGACGGCGGGAAACTCCACAAAATACGCGCGGACCGCCTAAAATAAAGGGAAAGAGCTTAAATCTGAGAAGATTATGAAATTCCGATTACGGGATATTTTGGGAGAAAATGGCTGAAATGTTTTATATATGTTTTACATCAAAAACACCCAAAAGTCAAACATGTAAAACATTCAATGAAACATGGCCTAAAAATATAATAAAGTACACACACGCACATATATGTGCGCACATATATATATAAAGATGATAACAACAAAAATTATGTTTGACAGGCGCAAGGTGGCCAATCGAAGCGTTCCTGGTGCCGTCGAAATAAGAATAACGGCAAACCGCAAGTCGTACTACATTGCGACTGGTATCAGCGTGTTGCCTTCACAGTGGGTGGCCGCTCAGGTGGTCAACCGCATGGATGCCTCGGAACTGAACAAACGCCTTGCGCTGATATATCAGAAGGTGATGGAAGAAGTGAACATCTGTATCGAATCAGGCCATTTTAACATTGACACAATCAAGAAGAACGTGTGGGCGTTGGCAGAGAGCGGCCCATATTTTATAGATTGGATAGAAGGACAGATTGATATGCTGCGAATATCTGAAGGCACCCGCAAGCACTACAGGCCGTTGGTCGTGCGGCTGGTTGAGTTTGGAGGCATGAAAAACTGGCAAGAGGTGACGGTGGAGAATATATACGCCTTCGATGCGTGGCTGCATAAAGCCAACCTGAGTGACGCTGGTGTCTATAATTACCACAAATGCCTTAAAGCTCTGCTGAATCGTGCCGTTGAGTTTGGCCGTCTTGATCGTAACCCATACGACCGACTAAAAGGTAAATTTAAAAGAGGTGAAAAGGAAAACGTGGAATATCTGACAGAAGAAGAAATGAGGAATTTCGAGACGATGATACTACCACTTGGTTCTCCGCTTGAACTGGCTCACGATCTGTTTGTCTTTCAGATGTGGACTGGTCTGCCATACTCTGACATGCAGTCTTTCGACATCAATGACTACAAGTGGGATGGTATGCGATGGAATAACAACGGCAAGAGAATCAAGACGGGAGTGCCGTATGTCAGCAGTATTCTGCCGCCAGCCTTGCATATCCTCGAAAAGTACGGCATGAAGATTCCTCGCATGAACAACGCAGACTACAACCGCCACCTGAAAGCACTTGGTCTGATGGCAGGTATCAAGACGCGACTACACTCTCACCTCGCACGACACACGTTTGCGACCTATATGCTCCGCAATGGCGTGAAGATAGAAAACGTGTCAAAGATGCTTGGGCACACCAATATCACGCAGACGCAACGCTATGCAAAGGTGCTGGCTCAGTCCGTGCATGAAGATTTCGACATGATTGCTGAAAAGCTATCAACGAAAAAATCCAAACAAAACAAAAAGTTTAACTTTAAAAAATAAGTATTATGGGAGTAATCATTTTTATTATTATCTTATCAGCCATACTTGGCTTGATTATCTATTTGACCGATTCCGCACCAAGCCACGAGCAGACTCAGCGCGAGCTGGCTGCAAAAGTGAGTGGCAGTAGTTCAGGTGTCAACACTGACGACCTGTTGGCAGACGTTGAGATGATGAAACTCAAAGCAGAGGTTCTGATTCAGTCAAAGGCCGTTGGTGACGACAAGACCTATCAGGCTGTCATGAATGACGACTACGACGGCCCGTGGCCTGAACAGCGCGGAAACAATTATTATCTCAGTCTTTACGATAATCTCCGCATTCTGAGTATTGCCGGCATCAACTATCGCCAAGGCATCAACCGTTACAAAGGACGCGTGATGTGCGCCCTGGTGTCTGAGCCAAATAACGAGTACGATCCAGATGCCATTAAGATTGTGGCCGAAGATCGCCATCATCTTGGCTATATACCCACCGATTACACCGACATGGTGCGCTCGATGGCTGGAGGTGTGTTTCCGTACCGCTGTGAGGCTCACATCTATGAGGCCAATGACGAAGATGACAAACACGATTTCTTTTACGGCTATGTCTATATTGTGCAAAAGGTCAAAGGGGACTGACACTTGCTCCCCTACCCTTAAATAATAACACTATTAAAAACAAGCACTATGAAAAAATCAATGATGGCCGTGGCGGTGGCCTTATTACTGCCAGCATGTAACAATGATCCAGAGGTGGCCGTGAAGACCACACAACAGGCAGACACGATGAAGACGGTGACAATCCGCTTCAGTTTTCCGCAGGTAACGCAACAGGCAATGACGAGAGGAACGTTGGCCGAATCGCAAATGACTGACCTCTGGCTGTTTGACTATCTCAATGGAAATTTAGTTCAAACCAAACACCAGCAAAGCACCGATGAAGGCTTCGGCAGCGTGGCCGTGACTGCCGATACTGGTGACCACCAATTCTGCTTCGTGGCGAGCCGTGGCACCAATGCCACCGTCACAGATGGCGAGATCATTTGGGAAAAGCCAAGCGACACGTTTTGGCATAAAGTCACGATGACGGTTACACCGCAGACGGCTACGGCTCAATCTGTGGAACTGCAACGAGTAGCAACGCGACTCAGGATCAGCGTGACCGATGAAGTGCCTGCCACACTCTCTAAACTATCCATCACAGCAGACACTTGGCATTGCGGACTTGACGCGCTGACGGGCAATCCTACGGCAGCGACGGAGCGACAGACCACTATCAATGTGCCTGCATCGTACCAAGGCACCACAGGCCAACTCACGGCATCCATCTTTGGGCTGTGCGGTGATGATTACACTACCAATGTCAGCGTGACGGCTCTCGACGTCAACAGTCAGACCATTGCATCTGTATTGCTCGAAGACGTGCCAATGAGCAAGAACACGACTACCATCTACACTGGGCCACTCTTCACGCGACAGCCGACTTTCAGTCTTACCACCGCCGACACATGGAATACTGACATCATAGCCACTTGGTAACACAAAAATGGGGCGACCGCCGTCGCCCCTACTTTAATACAACTAATTATACTTATGAAAAATAGACTACTTCAATATAATTGTCTTTTCTACTAAAGGATCGAATTCATCATAAACATATTTATTGTTCTGACAAATGAGATAGCCTTTGATTTTCACGCCGTTCTCATAGACCTCTACGATGCTGGCTTCGGCATCCTCGTAGCGTCTGGAAGATGAACCGCCCTCGATGTATCTTGGCTTTGAGAGCGACGGCAGGGCCACGAACCACGCACCCTCACCGCAAGGCTCCATGCTGTCCTGTGTATAGACAAACGCATTACCAACGGACGGCATCACAATCGGGTAGTCGTGATTGTCGAAGTGGTATTTATTCCTATAGCTGATGTGAGAGTGGCCTGTGTAGAAGATGATGTTCTTATGTTCACGGGCGAGCTTTGAGATAAACCAGAACTCGATGCCCGACAGGGCGTTGCTGCCTTTGTTCAGACCCTGAGCGGTCATCACACCAGCCTTGTTGATCTCCGAATAGTACCAACCGCCATTCTTGGGGATATTGTCGCCGATGGGGTCGCCATTGCCTACCCTGTTCGGCATGAAATGGTGCATGAAGATATGGATAATCTTGTCGCGGTTATTCTCAGCCAGCTCCTTCAACCAAATGAGGGCGTTGGGAGAATAGTATCTGTAATTGTACGGCTCATCGGCCTTTGAATAGCCTGTGTCGGCCACGTACTCCAGCATCCGCTTGATGTAGGGGTCGTTCTCGTTAAGGTCTATAATCTGACGAGCGTGAATCATGCGGTCGTGCCACTCGTCGTTAATAGGCCAAACGTCGTTGCCGTAGTCCACGGATATGTTTGCAAAGATATGGTTTTGCTTCTTCATCCAGAAGTTCAGCTTTGAGTAAGCGTTGCGCATACCGATATAGCCGTTGTTCCAACTGGTCAATTTGTCCTTGCACTCGTCCCAATGATTCAACACGTAATCCGTCATGCACTTCACGGCTTCGTCGCTGAAACGGTTTTCTGTTGGAGCGATACTTCCGGGGAATCCTGCGGCATTTTGATACATTTCGACGTAGGCCATAAACGACATAAAGTTCATGTCGCCTTGGCCGCTGGTGTGGGTCTTGCCATCGTCGGTGTCAAAGACAATACGCCCACGACCAGGCACAATCGCGTTGATGCCCTGGCCACTGATGGAAATCTTACCAATCCTATCTCTCACACTGTCATTGTGGCCGTCAATGCTGTTCTCGTTGGTGAAACGTTCAGGCATAATGGTGTCGCCCATGCGCGACTCATAAATGCCGTAAAAGTCATGATTGCCCAACGGCGTGAAGAAACGCAGACCGTGAATCTGCCAGTAGTTGACATCAAAGATGCCAAAGAACACATTGTAATCGTCTTCGGGTGTAGCTTTCTTCGGGCTTCCGCACTCCATCACGTCGCCAACGTTCTCAATGAACAGTATGTCGGGGTCGTATGCACAAATATCCATGATGCACCTGAAGTCTTTTTCATCCCACCAGTCATCGTTTGTATCGCCAGGGGAATGATCGTCGTTGTCTTCGCTGATGTGCTCATCACAAAGTGAGCAAAACTTAAACAGGAACTTACCTAACTTCTTCTCGTCGGGTTCTGGTGTTGGTGTCGGTGTAGGTTCAGGCGTTGGCTGTGGCTTTTCGCCTGTGACCACCACCTTGAAGGCTACCTCCACGTTGTGCTTGGGGTCTTCAATGTCTGCAATGTCGTTGGGATTGGCCACAATGTCAAAAAGTTTGGTGTCATCATGCACCACTACATCGCAGTCCAACGTCCGTACCTTCTCCTTAAACCGCTCGATGCACTTCCATCCTTGCACTTCGCCAACCTCATAGATGGCTATATAAACGGGCTGATTGAACAATGCGCCGATATTTACTCTCTCACCTGCTGCCGCGCGAATGACATCCGTTGACAGCGTTGCACTCATTTCCTTTGCCATAGTTCTTTATGTTTTAATTGTTAGTTAATCGTCTGGAGACGGGGTTCCAATCTTGATCCAGAAGCTGCCGGCCTGACAGTAGTCGTGTCCGGTCTCGGTCACGGGATTAACACCGTCGAGATACCAAATCGTGACCTGGACGCGATAGCCGTCGTTTGAATATGTCTGTGGTATGTTCATCGTTTGAGTCGGGAACTCACCTATCAGGTTGAACCGCGTGGCCTGATCAACTTGTGTGTTGCTAACGTCAACGGTTGTGCCAGACGGGAAGCTGGCGCGTGTGCTCATCGAATAGACCACGGATGTTCCATTATATATTTGATAGGTATATTTCACCAGCGAACTATACAGGGTGAACGACGTGACAGCCGTTGTGTAGTTGTTCACCACGCTCAGAAGCTGGAGCGTCGTGGCAGTAGTGCCCGGCTCGATGACGGTACCGTTTCCGTTGAAGTCGAGATAGCATAGACGCGATGCGGGATGCCACGTCATGTTGTCATATCCAAGACCAGGCAGCGGTATCAGAGTGTTGATGTCGTTGGCCGCATGATACTTGTTAGCCTGTGAGTCTATGTTCTGATAACCTGCAAATGAGAGTGGTGCAAGGAATCCGACAGCATAGATGCTGATGTCACTTGTTCCAGTGAAATAGTTTAACAACTTTGTAAAAAGCGCGTCAGGGATGATCAGGTCACATTCAGAAACACCCATCGCATTCTGCGTAATGCTACTGTAGCCTGTCCCCGTCTCACCGCCAATATAGTAATAGGTCGTGCCGGTAAACGAAGCACGGACGATGGCCACGCCTACGGCATACTGCAAGGCCGACTTGAAGTTCTTCGGGTGGTACGGTGACATCTTCACAAAGAATTTTCCTGTATAGGTCTGCCCCGCAATGATGGACTTCGTACCTTCGAGCACTTCAAATGTTGTGGTTTCGTAACTGTTTCCGTTATTGCCGTCATAATGGTTAAAGTCTGTCAGTCTTGCATAGTGCGTCTGCTCTATTGGCTTGTTGTAGACCCAGCCGTTACCGATCGAGCCCCGTGTGTTTTGGTCGGTGGAAGAAGGCACTGTTCCCCATGTGTTTGAGTTGGTGACGATGCCCCTGATGATCTGTTCAAACGTGATGCCTGTCCACGGGAACGTCGGAATATCGAAGCCCATGTTACGGTCGATAATATCAGAGTCAGACAACACACCAACCTTATCCGTCTGGTTGTTCAGGTTGCCACGGATGGGCTTGTATGGCGACAGTCGTTTGATCTTGTCGCTACGGCAAAGGGTGTAGAGGTCGCCTGAAGTCTCACCCAATGCGTGCTGCACGTCCTCGATGCTTACAGGTGCGGAGATTATGTTGTTCGTTATGCTCATAACTATTCACTCTTCACTATTCACTCTTCACTATTCACTTTTCACTATTCACTTTTCACTATTCACTTTTCACTATTTACTCTCCGTCAACAGCTTCTCAATCCTTGCCAGCCTCGCATCAAGGTCGGCATTCTTGCGTTTCAGCTCGTTGATTTCTTTCTGCTGCGCCTGCACCTTACGGGCGAGGCTGATGGCAGAAGCGGCCCCAATCACACCGTAGTCCAATGCCAGCGTACCATCCTCGCTTTCGACAACGGCCTCTGGCAGTATTTTCTGCCATTCCTGAGCGATACATCCTACGTGAGTGGTGAAGTCATCACTCTCTTTCCATGTAAAATGAATCAGCGATGCACCAGCAATCGTGTCGATGTCAAGTGCAAACTTGTCTATGACGTTCTTTTTCCGAATATCAGACAACGCCGTCACGTATGTTGTCGCATAGATACCGCCATCCACATGCAGCTTGTGTTGCGGGCTTGTTGCACCACTGCCGATGCCGACGTTGCCACTGCTGCTCAGTACGAATCCGACGACACTGCTCTGGCCGTAAATCAGTTTTATGTCCGTGCCTTTTATTTCTGAAGAATACCCGCTGTCGCCGATGATCATCTTATTGCCAGAAGTGAACGTAAGAAGCCCAACAATCGTCGAGCCGTCAGAATGTTTGAACCGAATGGACTTGCCGTTGTTGATGGTTATGTTTTCCACATCGGTCATGTCGCCACTGATAGGCGAATTTGTTGATGGCCAGTTCTGACCCCAAAAACTCGTAGGGTGGTTCTTGACAAAGCCCTGATTGTTCACCCACGTCTGCGTAGCGTTGTCTGTTGCTGATGCAAAGTTGTTGCCAACCCACTGCTCCGTGGCATAGCCTGAAAGAAGCGAGGCTAATGTCACGTTGATCCAGTGCGTGCCGTCGTACTTGAGCACGTTCCCGACGGCAAGCGATGTCAGCTGCACGTCCGTGAGCTGGCTCAGTGCCGTTGCACCGCCGCCGCCACCACCGCCTGAGCCCTGACCGAGTGCTGACAGGAATTTCTCAGTCCACAGGCCATAGACCGACTGGATGTTGACGCTGGTGTCGGGTGTCGGCATCTCTTCGTTTGGCTCGATCTCTGTCGCGCTGCTACCGTAGCCGACGAACACCTTGAAGATGCTGGTGAAGAAAGACTTGCTGATATAGTTCTGCTCCACCCAGGCTGCGGATACGCCGCCACCACCGCCGCTGCCGCTGCCGCCACGACTGCGACCGCCGATGTTCAGGTCTCCGGCAGCAATCATCCTCTGTATGGCTTGTCTGTTCAGTTTCATATCTTTATCAAAGTTAGAGTGGTTATATCGTCGCGCCAGTTTCGGCTGATAGCCAGCGGGAAGAATCCGTTGATGTCGGACATTTCCTGATAGGCGTAGAACATCTGCGACGGATTGGGGTCTTTGTTGTTCTGCGATGCGATGGCTGCACTGTTGAGGTCAAGCTGTAAGACACGGTGTGTCGTTTGTCCATAGACGGAGATGATGCGACACAATTCCTCTTCAGGCGTAACCTGTACGACGGATGCCCCGTCGTCTGTAATTTTGTAAATGGTGGCCGCAGGCTTCTCGTCGCTATTGTTCAGGATGTAGCCAAGTCCGGCAGGCATGTGTCGTATATAATTGCCTTCGCCGTATGGGTAGTCTGAGGCGAATATTAAGTCTACGTTGGTCTCTTCGTTGAAGTTGCCAGACCGCATGATAAATTCGTTGCCGCGATGCTTGGTGTCTTCGATGGAGCCTCGGACAAAGCCTATCTCAAAATCGTGCAGCGGCAGGAATCCGTTGATGTAGGCTGGTGTTCCAAAATCGCTCCAGTCGACAGTCACAAACGGATAGACATCTACGACCGTGAACTCTACAATGCCACGCTTTGTGCCCTGCACCCTTACGCCATAACCGTCGTATTGTGGGACATTAACGATGTCGCCACCATACTGTTGTATGTAGTCAGGTCGGTTGGTCTTTGCACCTTCGCTTGTAAACGAAAGGTCAAAGTCAACGGGTGAGCTGCTCTGCACCCAGATTGAGCCGTTCCAATAGGTGTTTGTACCGATCTTCAGACGGCATTTTGCCTTCGGATATGTCGGTGCAACATCATTGCCAACGAGCCAGGCACTGACCTGCTGACAGCGAAAGTTAACGTATATCATTCCGTCCGAGAGTACAAACACCTGCTTAGATGAAATCTTAAACAACGGTGTCGTGTTGGCCGGCGTGTTGTTGTCGTAGGAATGGAACAGCTCGATGCACTTCACCCAATTAAAGGCTCCTTTTGACTCCGGCACTCGTTGTGTCGTAAGATCATCTCCTACGTCATTAGCGTCGAACACGAAGAAACGGGCATAACGCTTCTGGTTGCCTGCACCGTCGGTGACACCGGGCTTTCCTTGCATATATACATCCAGCGATACGGTGTCGTTCTCGTAAATGAGATGGCTGTCGTTGGCATCAGGCTGACGGATAAGGTTGTAGAGATGGTGCGAGTACCAGTCTACGCTTCGGATGATGATGCGAGGGTCTTGGGCCGTGCCTGCCGGTATGCCTCGGTTATAGCGGTCGTACAGTTCCTCGTATGGTATCTCTATCAGATTATCCAGTTCGTTGATGTCGGATCGCACGGTCACATTTCCGATACCTGGTACGATCTGCTCGTTATTGTCGGTATCCGTGAACATGGCGTTTGTGAGCGTCATCTTCAGGTTGTTGCGGTTCACGTAGCTGCCTTGTGCGGGGTTTGACATCTGGGCTGGTGTGAAATAGCTGAAACCTGCCGTGTTGTCAACTGGCATTGTGAAATAGACCGATGTCCCGCAGATGCGACACGTCCACCCGAAGAACTTGCACACCTCTTCGAGCAACTGCTTGCAAGTGTATTTTGCCTTGGTCACTCCCTGTGAGTCTGTGTCGAGGAAATTTCCCCACATCAGCTTGGTGTTAAGGCGTGTGGTGTTTACGGTCAGGGTGCCTTGAAAATAATAGCTGGTGATGGTTGTGCCAGTCAGATTGCTGAAGATGTAGGAGTGGATCAGGTTGCCGACAGTCACCACCGGGTGGCTGTTGATGTCTGTGTCAACATCAAGGGTTGCGAGGACGCTCAGAGGGCACTGCACCTGCATCTCATGCTCAGATGTACCGTTGTACGGATAATCATTCTGAAACACCTGTGGCGTGACATATCCCTGCCAGTCGATGATGGTGCTGCCGCTTTCCGAATGTGTCAGCTTCACGGGAACTGACAGCGCGTCGGTAGGTATCATTCCGAGCCATGCGTTGCGCCCTGTCGTACCGCTACCGATAAAACGGAAACTGCCGCTTTGAGTCCTCACGGGCATGAACATGTCCGTGCCGTTTTCCTCCTGTGTCTCAAAGGTTGTCGCAGCACCATCGACGGCAGTGCCGCCGCCGTTGATCAGCAGGTTATAGGTCCTGTTAGCCCTGAGTGATACAAATGTCAAAGTGTAGCCCATACCTATTGCAATCTACCTGTTCCCTTGAATTTCACATTACCCTTACCGAGACCACCAACTGGGCCGCTGATGTCTGCTTGTTGACAGATTACGCTGCCCGTCTTGCGCGTCTCGCCTATCACCACGCTGATGGTGTATGTCTGTCCGACGGCCAGCAGACCCTCGAACGGTGCGCCGCTGCTGACGAGATGGTCGATGGCCACGTCCCACTCATATCTTCCTGTGGTGAACTCCTTGGCATCGGCCTGCGTCGAAGAAGCCTTCTCGATGAGGTCAATCTTCTTCGATATGGTGCAACTCTTTGCGGCTGCTATGAGTTTCGTAGTACCCGTCGCGCCGTTATAGATAAAAATGTTCTTTCCTAATACTACTGCCATATCTTTTCAATTTTCAATTTTCAATCTTCAATAAACATCACTGTCCCCACGTCACCAACTCTCCGCGTCCCGACTTTGCCAGTGAATTGTCGAGCCACACCAACAGCTCCGTTCCTTTTACCTTCGTCTTCAGGCTCATGCCGCCCATTGCACCGCCCTGGAGACCGCTGGCGACGTTGGCTTGTTGCGCTTTATTAAGCACGATCTCGCCTGCATTGAGTCCGACCAGCTGTGATCCGTCTACGATGCCTCCGATGTTGTCACCGCTGTATGAATTTCCCTTGACCATACCGCCTTCAGCATACCCCGTAAGGGAGTGAACCGTCTGGATGGTCGTTGCAAGTGCTGCCGTTCCTGCAGCAACGTAAGCAAGCCATGCCCACGGCCCCATCTTACCGGCCATTGCAACTGAATTGGCAAAACCGAGCGCGATATTGGCGATGGCACTGATGACTGTGCCGGCGGCCTTGGCAGCCGGGTCGTCGATACCAGCCAATGCAGCACCGAAGTTGGATGCTGCCTGACCTGCCATGTTCAATGCCATCTGCTGTTGCTGCAAGGCTTTGTTCATGTCATTGATCTTGCCTGTTATTTCATCTTTCACGGCCTTGTCACCCAACTTGGCGAGCGAATCGCCCAAGTCCACGGTTGCTTCGCCCAGACCAAGGAAGCTCTTTTTCGTTTCATCGGACAATGATGCCCAGAGGCTCATTGTCTCAGGAACGTCCGAACCCTTCAAGCTGTCTGCGCCAAGAATGGATTTTCCGATAAACTTCTCAAAGTCGGATGCTGACGGCCCGTTGCCCTTTCCGCCGCTACCACCGCTTCCGCCGACAGCCGGCGTGGTTACCGACGCAGCCGGATTTAGTATCGATCTTGCGGATTGCTGGTAATCAGCTAGCATTTTCCTTGCCGCCCTTATCTGGTCTTGAATGTCTCCGACATTATTTGTGCCAAACGCTTTCTGTTCGGACAGCAGATGCTGACGCAATCCTTCGTCGCCAGGGTTTTCAATCCACCGCTGACGGTCTTTCATATAGTTCTCACGGCGGTTGATGTAACGCCAGAACTGCTCCTGTTGCCGCTGGTAGATGCCAGTCCTGTTCTTTGCGCTTGCCCCTGCCAGGTTGGATGTCATGCGGCCGACCTTGGCGTTTCCACCCAACAGGCCGTACTGGTTGGCAAGCCGTCCGGCCTCAGTCAGCTTGTTCAGGAAATCCGTAAGAGGGCCGCCTACTATGTCGAGGATCCCTATCTTTATTGATGTCCAAAAGTTGTTGCTGGCCTGTTCCAGCGGGCCGAACTTTCGTCCAAGCTCCTCCATCTTGTTCTGTAGTGACACGTTCGCCTGTTCTGCCCTGTCTGCTGCGGTCTCCACATAGTCACCTGCCTTTGACATCTGATCACGGATGATTTCACCGACGGCCTTGGTCATGTCTCCCGTCTCCTTCATCTTTTCCTTAACCTCCGTTGCGCTCAGTCCGAGGTTGTCCAGGATCATCAGTGACTTACGGCCAAGGCCAGTCACAATGGAGTCAACCATGTAATCGACGCTCTGTCCAGTGTCCTTTGCCTTCTGCTGTGCAAATGCCAGCATTGTCCCCAATTCTTCTACCGGCAGCTTAAAGTCGTTGAACTTCACGGCCGCCTTCATCAGTTCAAGGTCTGTCACTGTTCCGTGTGTTGCCTCACGAAGGCCGTCAAGGATGTCACCGCGTCCCAAACGCTCAAAGGCAATCCTGATGCCTTCACCCTGCCGAGCCAGTTCAACGCCCTGCTTCACCATGCCGACCATCTCCGAACCAAGATTTACAACGGCCCCGGAAGCCTTTGTCATCACGTTACCGGCAAAGACCTGCAATGCTCCGGACATCTTTCCTCCAAGACCACCAAACAGGCCGCCACCGGATTTTTCCGTAGCGTTTCCAAGGCCGTAGAGTTCCTGTTTGGCTTCCTTGATACGGCTTTGTAGCTGTTTCATGGATTCTGCCAAAGCCTTACCAACGTCGTTCTGCTGCATATCCTTCGACATGGCGTTGTAGGTATTTGCCATATCATTGAAGGCTCCTACCAACTCCCTTACCTTGTCTTTCGAGTTGTTGGCACCCGTTTCAATCTTTCCAAGGGAACGGGCAGCTTCGAGCGTACTCTTTTCAAACCCCTTGAAGTCCTTGCCTGCAAGTTCGGCCATTTTCACGACCTCCTTCAGGCCCTTCACGGAATCGCGGAGCTTACTGTCATATTGGGTGGTTTCGAGTTTAAACCGGGTGATTACGTCTGCCATATATCGTCGTTATTTAAATTCGTCGTTAATGATTCTATCTACCAATTCTTGCATTTCCCCTGCAACGGCCTGAAGTTCTTTCAATGAAGCGTTCCCAAACCAATTACGGGCTTTGATGGCTCCACGATTACCAGTGTTAGGGTGTTTGTTCCATTTATCAACCTTGCGACTTTCGTTTTCTGTAAACTTGATGACACGAGGATTGGTTTTCGTCATACCGTTATTAAGCCATCTGAGGATAAAGCCGCGATCTACGCCCTCGTATTTGTCAAGGCTCCGTGAGGTGCGAAGCCTACGGTTGCCACCGCGCTGACCAGGCGTTAGTGTACGTGCCGGACGGTAGCCAGTTTCTGCACCAGCCTTTCGAGAATTGAGGATATTCACCTGACCGCCAAAAAGATGTTTGTAAACGGCATAACGCACGGCCTTGTAAGCATGTCGCGGGTCGCTTTCCATCCGTAGTCCGCTTGCTACATCCTTGCGCAGATTAGCACGGGCATGACCTAATATTTTACGGATAACACCCCGAAGTCGCTTCTCGAAGTCGGGGTTGTCAGTCTTCAGTTTTTGGAGCTTTGCTTCAAACTCTGAAAGACCCGTGATGGTGACTGCTCCGTTCTTAATATCTGCCATACAAAAAATGCGCGATTAGTCTATACTAACCTCGCATTTACTCGCTTTTGGTTTACTTGCATACTTATTTCTCAGACACACCTGCTGCTGCGTTCTCTTCGCGCATGAGTTGGCGCAGTCGCTCCACTTCGGCCTCGTTGGGTATGTCGCCAGGATCGCCGTCATCGTCGGCCTCGCTCTTGTCCCACGGTAGTGGCATGAGGTCTTTGGGTGAGTGGATGCCTGACTTCTTCATCGCGTCGCTGCCAGCGAAGGCTTGCATGATATAATATGTCTCCCATCGGGTGGCACTCCACAGATGGCGGTGGCGACGCTCGTGGCCGCGCTCTATCTGTAGGATGTCGGAATAATGCAGGTCGTAGAGGTATTCGGTTCTGTTGATGCCTATCTCGCCCACGAACTTCATATATCGCTCGTGGGCGACGATCAGTTTTTTGCCGATTTGCCCTCGTCGGCCTCCTTGCTCTCCTTGGCCGCGATGTCGGCCACGAGCTTAGGCACCTCGTACCATTCGCTGCGCAGTTCGATGATGGTGTTCAGCAGCAGGTTGCGCTCTGCGGGCGTTGCATCATAGGCAATCTCCTTGGAGGTGATGATGGCATCGCGCTCGTAGTAGGTGTCGGCAGCGACGATGCCAGCCAGTGCCAGATAGAGGTAGTCTTCGTTGGTGGCCTTCGGCATCTCGTCAATGACGGTCTCGCCTTTTTCGTTTTTCTTGAAAGTGGGCAGGAACACACCGATATTCTTATCGGTCATGCGCTCGAAGCCGTTCTCTGTGGCGGCACAGTAGAAAATCTCCACATCCTTGCCGCAGATGGTAATTGTTCTTTTGGTCATAGTTCTGAAAATTTGAGTTTAAGATGAAACGGGTCACGGGGTGTACCTCGTCAAGTCGCCCGTGCCCGTGAACTTTGCCGAGTAGTTGGCGATGTCCTGGTTCTGTGCAGTCAGTTGCAGGTCTGACAGGATGGCCGACCCTGTGAGCTGGATGACGTTCTGGATGGGCGTGCGGTTTTGGGTGCCTGCTGTCGTGGCGGTCTGCGAGAACCGTAGCACATAGACATGGCCAACTATTAGGTCGTCTACTGTAATGCCCGTCTCCTGATTGTCCAAAAACACAAGCGCATCCACCTGTGCATCCCAGTTGATGGCCACGGGTTCCTGAACGATCCAGTCGTCTTCTGTGTCTTTGGTGGTGTCTTCTTCCAACTGAAGTGCAAGATGCACAGCACAGTTGGTCGATGCGGCCACGCAGGTGAGGTGTTCAGTATCCTCGCCCATCAGCACACGGAGGTTTTCGCCTTTGATTGTTGCCATTGTTTCATAATTGTGAATTGAACATTGAAGATTCAAAATTAACCCGCCGCCGCAAGTATGTGTGGCGACGGGCTTATGAGAGAGAGCTGCTACAGTCCAACCCTATGAAAGCGGGCCGGTACCCTGGAATTGGCAGCTGATTTGTGAGTTCTGTCTGTTTTGCGCACTTATAGACACGTCCACGAGGTAGGCAGACCCTGACCTCTTGATAGCAGAGTTCTGACCGATGCGGTTGTTGGTGCCTGCGGTCTGGTCGAAAGTGAGCGTCACCAATGTCTTATTGATGATAAGACTGAGCAGATCCTGCGGCAGTTCACCACCGCTTCCGTTGTCGGTGAGTGTCACCAGGGAGTCGGTCTGTGCGTCCCAAGAGAGACCAACCACCTCCTGCTCGTCCCAGTCCCCCGTACTATCTTTTGTTGAGCTCGATTCCATCTTCGCTGACACGTGAAACGTGGCGTTTACGGCCATCGCAATGCACTTGCCTCCTACCATCACACGAAGATTCTGACCCTTGATTGTTGACATATTCTTTACGGTGTTGTGTCGCAGTTGTATGTAAGAGTCTGATAGTAGCAAGGCTTCATCGAGTCGTAGCCGACGGCACTGGCCGTGAAGACGTAGTTGGTCGGCACATACTCATAGTCATCCCACGCATGACCTTCGGTATCCTCGAAGTAGGCGATAATGGTATCCCGTATCGTCTGCATGATGTCACCAAGGTCGTCGCGCGTGTCCGCTGCAACTTCGATTGACACCTGAACCTTATCCTCACAACCCTCAAAGGAATTATCTTTGGTGAAGCCCTCGTTCTGAAGACCGTCGAAGGTGATGATGATATAAGGCACAGGCGTATCAAGAAACTGATCATCAGGCACGGGTATGGAGGTCGATTCGATACGACCGTCCACCGTCGCCATCAGTTCAGCGTTCGAGCGAAGCGCGTTGTAGAATACCTTGTCAGTAATCAGACTCATCGTTACTTCTGCAACTGGTTTTACTTGTTCTAACTGATTATTTCTCTTTGAAACCGGCTGTCAGACAACCTTTGCTGCTGCATCGGAGCCGACAGCCGGCAGGAACTACGACCTGAGAAATCCGAGAGAGTTTAGATGTTGTCGTTGCCGCTAACCTCAATGAGCTTGATGAGGGCGAATGCCTGCGGAGTGCCGTCACCACCGTTCACCTTGCCGGACAGCTCTGTGAGAGAGTAGTCGGTGCTCATACCGATGGCAACCGTGCCACGGTCGAAGTTGGCCGAGCTGGTGCCGTCGATGTTGAAGCGGAGCTCGCCATGCTGCTGCTCTGCCAGATAGCCGAAGTGACCGATGGCAATGTAGCGGTAGGTGGCATCCTTCGTAGCAACACCGTTGCTGGCAATAGCGTAGTCCACGTAAGGAGATACCTTGTAGCGGTAGCCTACGCAGCGGCCATCCTCGATGACGGTGCGCTCGCCAACGCTGCCAGGGATGAGCTTGGTGAACTTCAGATCAACCTCAGTCACCTTGTCCATGATGATTTCGGGGTCGCCCTCGAAGCCCTTGTCGTACATCTTGGCAATCTCCTTGGCGAGATTCTTACCGATGTTCTCGTCGAGAGTGAGTTCAATCGGAGTAACCTTGCCGAAGGGTGACTGAAGATCGGTGTACTCGCCGTGTGAATAGACATGCAGAGCGCGGAACATAGCCCAGCCCTTCGAGAACTTGAAGGTGATGAAGGCGATGATGTCGAAAGCGGCATTGTCGATGGCACGGAAGCTGACTGGAACGCTGGCAGCGACACGAACGAGAGATGCCTGGATGTTGGCGAAGTCGAGAGCCTGCTCTGCGACCTTTGTCACCTCACCGTTGACGGTGAACTTCACGTCGTTGATTGAGTAGGGGATGACCTGGGTGCCGGTCACGCCAGTAGCCATCATCAGGTCGTCTGGCAGCTCAATGCCTGCAACCTTGGTGTCGATGATGGGCAGAATCTCGATGGGGATCAAGCCACCAGCCTCCAAGTTGGCGTTAGTGTTGCCCTGGGCAGTGTCCTTCAGAGCGAGGATGGTCGTGCTCTCGGCACGCTTCTCCAGACCACAAGCCTTGATGCGCTCGCGCAACTGCTTGCCCATGTCCTCACGCTCACGAATCTGCTTCAGTTCCTCGCCGCTGGCCATAGCCTTGGCACGGGCACTGAGTCCGGCAGACTCGGCGCAAAGTGAACGATACTGGGCGTCCTCCTGCTCGTTGAACAGAATTTCGCCGTTGTTAGCCTCACGAGACTTCTCTTCCATCTCGTGCATGCGATTCATGATTTCGAGCTGACGCTCCTGAATCTGTGCTTTTGTCATTTCTTTCATAAAGCGAAAAATATTAAATTGTTAATAACTAAGTGATTCCATAATCTCGTCGTTGAGTCGGCGGGCTTGCATCCGCATTCGAAGGGCACGGCACTCGCGGAAACGCTGCTCCTGCTCCTCAAGTTCGCGCTGTTCGCGGGCTTCTTTCTCAGCATTGGTCTCGCCACCGTTGGCCTCGCGTTCTGCTGCTTCGCGAGCTTCCTTCTCGGCATTGGTCTCGCCGCCGTTGGCCTCGCGCTCTGCCTGCTCACGGGTTGCTTTCTCCTCGTCGGTTTCCTCACCGCCACAGCCGCGCTTGTCCTTGTCATCGTCAGAGCCACCGCCGCACTCGCGCTTCAGTTGATCCTCAATGGCTTTGTCGATAGCCTCCGACTGCTCACGCACACCTACCGATGTCTGCTCGTAGGCGGGGTGGGTGACGATGGCCACGTCATAGAGGCCAGTTATGCGCTTAACGTGGCGCAGCCACACTTCCTTGCCGTCGTGGATTTCGCCTGTACGCTCAAAAGACACACCATTCTCGGTGTCCTCGTAGTCGTCCTCGAAAGCGAACGACATGCCGGTGATGTCACCGCGCCGCATCAGTTCAAGGGCAGCGTCGGCGTTAGGGGTGCGGGCAATGTCACAGCGGCAACCGATATTGTTGGCCCTCATTTCGAGCGAGAGCGTACCCTTTCCGTTGCGACAGCGACCCAGCACGTCGGGAACCATGTTGGAGTGGTTCAGGTTCAGGATCACGTCAGACCGCTGCAACAGGTCGTTGGTGATGCAACCAGGCTCCAGCACCTCATAGACTTCGCGGGTCTCGCTCCACGGTGTGAGGTTGACTGAGCGCACACCGAAGACGATGGGCGTTCCCTCGATGGTGCGACTCTCGGTCTGTCCTTCCTGCGGCTCGCGCACTTGCAGGCCGCAGGTCTCGATGGGGGTAAATCTTACTTGTTTCATCTTATCTCGATTAAATGATGTTACTACTTAACAGCCGAAACCGCGTTGTGGGTTTACTGCGTGACGGACGCGCCGCTCGCGCTTCTTCTGCTGCTGATGGATTTCGCGCTCCAGGGCGTCGATTTCCTCTTTTGTCGGGTTTGGTGTCATATTCGTTGTCTTTTGCCAGTTTATCAATCGGCTTTTGCCAGTTTCAAATCGGCTTTTGCCAATGTCGAGATTGGCTTTTGCCAGTTTACTTTTCGCCCTCTCCATCCTTGGCGGGTTCTGCCACGGTATAGTTGCCGGGCTTCAGCGTCGTAGCCGCGTCGCTCTTGGCGATGAGAGCCTTCAGCGTCATGAGGTTGGCCGAAGCCAGTGGCGTGCCACCGTTCTCCACGGCTGGCATGTCGTGCTCCTGGCGTATCTCGTTCGGAGTTTTCGTGCCGTTCTGCAACAGCAACTGATCCACCTTCGCCTGCCTTTCGGGATCCATCGCAAGCAGCGGCTTTTCGCAGATGTGGATGCGGCGCACACCGTAGTCCTTGAAGCCGATGAGCTTGCGGGCAATCTCCTTTTCGTTGCCCGTTTTCTGCGGCAAAATGGTTCGCGTGTGGAACTCCATCGTCGCATTTTGATAGTCATTATAATGGCTATTTGTGTCGAGCATCAGCAACGGACGCGGCACACCGAAGAATCGGCTCACATCGTCGTTGGTGGCTCCCAGCTGCTCAAACATCTGCATCTCCACAGCAGACATGGATATGTTTTGCACCTTATCGAGTCCACGGATGGCGAGGATGTCGTGACCTGAATACATCTTCTTCTGAAGTTCCTCGGCGTATGAGTCCATCGTTTCCTTGTTGAACATGCCGAATGCCAAAGTACCTTGACCGCTGGCTGGTTTCTCTTCGCCGATGATCAGCTTAACGCGGCCACCCTTTGCCGCCGTTTCAAGTGCCTGTTGTCGCAGGGTACGGTTCAGGCTCAGTGTCTCGATGGCGTACTGAAGCGTCGGGATGCCCCAGATACCGTTCTGATAGCGGAAGGTGTTGGCGAAGTGCAGCACATCTTCACGCGGCACATTGGTCAGCGTCACATAGCCGTGGTCGGTCAGATAGACGATGCTGCTGTACGTGCCCGTTGCGATGTTGTAGCCGCCAGTCTTCACCAGCCACAAATAAACGGGGAATTCGAACTCGTCGCGCTCCACATACACAAAAGCGTTGCCGTAGAACAGGCGGTTGATCTCCACTAGCTTCCACATGTCGGCAGCACTCATGGTTGGATTAGGCTCTTCCTGCAACAGATAGTTGATGCGCTTACCCAGTCCCCGCATGTCCGTGGTGTAGTTGCCACCATCGAAGTCGCGCTTCTGGTATTGTACGGGCATGACGCTCATCGTGTCGGCCCTCAGATTCACTGCACGATACACTGAACCCACTACCAACGCCTGTTCAGGCCCACGGACGTAGGCTATGCGCTCCTGATAGTCGCCTCCAGTCACCTTCGGTTCTGATGGCATCGTCGAAGTCTGCACGCCCGGCGTTATCGGCTGGGGTGTCGCCTCGCGCTGTCTGAATCGGAATAAATTCGCAAAAATATTATCCATAATTATTTGCCTTTTCTATTCGTAGATTTCTTGGTCTTGGGTTTACCAATGCCGTCGCCTTGTGAATCATGGGGACAGGTTGCCTGATTCTTCGCGGAAGAATCACGAACCTGTCCCCGTGATTCGCGCTCATCCCAGCACTCGCACGGCTGGTTGAACATCATCGGCTGAATCTTCCCTGGGTTGCTGATTGGTCGCATCGACTTGTGGATGTACCACTGCGCCCACTTGCTGCCCATCGTGATCAGATTCTCGCTCACGGGCAGCACCTTCAGGTCTTGGTGCAGCGTGTTTACAACGAATGAGAAGATGTGCTGGTCGAGGCGGTCAATCACCTCTTCGCCGCCCGTGTACTTCATCAGCTGGTAGGTCAGACGGTTGATGTCGCGGTTCTTCTCGGTGTTGCGCACAATCTCGAAGCAGCCTTGGAACATGCCATGATAGCCGTCCACGTCGTAGCCCCACGCCTTCATCATCCGCAGCGTGCGGTCGGCCACCTCCTGCGGATAGTGCCGCTGAGTCACCCAGCACTCCAGTTCCTGTGCGAAGTTATTACGAGCCGGGTGAATCATCAGGCATCGGTCGTAACCACCCTCGTTGAAGTCATTCAGCAGCGGTGCCAGCGACTTCTTTAGTTCTATTGAGCCGTCGATACGTACCACCACGTCGGTATGGGCGTAGCGGAACGGGTGCAAACGCACGTCGTAGTTTGATTCAATAGGATTGCAGCCTGCCAGTGACGGGTCGCAGATAACCTCCCACGTCTCACTCTTCAGTTTCTCGTCGTCAGTAATCAGCAGATACTCCGCGTCGGGGTCTTTCTCCATCACCTCATGCGGCACTTCATAGCCGCCGAAGATGTAGGTCATCACCGTGTACTTCGCCTCTCTCGGCTCAGGCTCCGTGTACCAAAGGTCGCGGTGCTCCTGCAACCACTGCTGCTGTCGGCCCGTATCGTTCTTGTACCATGAGCCGCTGCCGAAGTGGAACATCAGCGGACGGATGTCGATACGCTTGCCGTGGCATTGCGGTTTCTTCGTCTGTATGTCCTGAAGCAAGGCCGCGCCCGTGTCCCAGCCGTTCTTCTTGTTGCCGTATCCACCAGGATTGAGTGCCCACGAACGGTCGGGGTCAAAGAACCGAGCGCCGCCCTCCTTGCACATCTTCGAGCCTATCCACAACAGCATCGGAGCCAGCCTTTGGTAGTTGTTCGGCCCACTGCTGCCGATGATATGCCCCACGCAGCACTGGTCTTCCTGAAACATGAAGTCCACGCTCTGCCGAATCAGGATGTCGGAATCCATCAGCAGGAATCCGTCGGTCAGCACATGATCCATGATGTACTGCACCGTCATCATGTGCTTGTCGCTGCCGAACACACAACTCTTCACGCAGCCGATGTCCGTGCTCTTGTCAGGGTACTTGGCCAGTTCCTTCTCAAAGTCAATCACCTGACCCTTCGTGTTGTCGATGACGGTCACGCCAGGCATCTCGGCCGTGAATGGACGCGCCTCGTACTGCTCGCCCGTCTTCTGGTCGATGGATGGTGCTGAATTATCAAACACCGTGACGTGATAATCCTCCCCGCCGTGCTTCCGTAGCGACAATATGGCCGCTTCCGTCAGTTCCGGGGTGTTGTAGTGTACGATTGCTACTTGTCTTTCTTGTTTCATAGTTCCTTTGATATTTTGCTAAACCACCAACAGGTAGTTGTCGGAGGTCTTGAAGATATAGCTGCTGCGATCGGCGAGATAAAGGGGTTGCCCGAGCCTTCCCTGGCCTGTCAGCGAAATTTTACAAATACCACGCTGGCGGTTCTGTGCCGTGATGCTCACGTCGTTAAGCACGGCGAAGCCTGACATGAGCATACTGCCTCGCGTGGCGTTGTGTTCGCCGCCGGCGATGGCAAAGTCTATCTGGAACACCTGCCCCACCATGCCTTCGAGTTGGTCGACGGTGAAGCCGTAGGCAACGCTGCTGCATACCACCGACTCGGACTCGATCGTCCAGTTGAGAGCAACGATACCATTCTCTGTCCAGCCGCCTTCTATGTCCTTGTGCGAGATTTCTTTCACGACCGCCTGAAGACTCATGCTGCATGTGGTCGACATCGCAACAACCTTATTGTTGAGGAACAACCTCAAGTTCTGACCCTTTACTACTGCCATTTCTATATTTGGTTTTTCTTAACCGACACAAGTACGTCGTGGGTTTACTCATCTTCTGTTTTTGTGTTTTTCCTTAAATAATCTTATCAAAAATGATATGATTAAGAATTATTCCGTATATTTGCACCGAGGGATAGATGGGGGTCATGGCCCATCGAAGAGGTGACACGCTAACACCCTTCCCTTTTCCTTTTTAGCGTGTGTTCTTTCAAAAACCTATTAGCGTATGTTACACAAAATTTCTTACGACGTGATTTTCAATCCGTCGAAGCAGCACCGTTCGGGTGACGGTATGCTGATGGTTCGCGCCTCTCAGGGTCGCAAGTCTGTTGATATTCCGACTAACATCTATTGCGAAAGTCGGCAGTTCTCTGGTGGCTACATTAATAGCCTACATCCTCAGTTCGATGGCCTCAATGCCATGCTCAATCAGATTATCCTCGACATCCAGGCAACGGAGATCGAGGCTTTCCGCCACGACATCAACATGACCGTGCAAAGGCTTTACTCGATGTATGTCGAGTCACTCAGCACCACCGTACCGCTGACGGAATTTTCAGAAAATGTCCTGAAGTACTCCAGTACGCGGAAAGAGGTGACCAAAAGAACTTACCGCGATGTCATCAAGAACATTGACGAGTTCTCGCCCAATGTGTCGCTGGAGGATATTGACCTCCACTGGCTCAAAAAGTATGAGCATTATCTTTACACACGCGGCAACAGCGAGTCAACTATCATGACGCGCATGAAGGTAATCCGCACACTCTTCAACGAGGCTATCAAGCGCGACCTGCTGAAGCCTTGGCAGACTCCTTTCAGACTTTACACCATCCCAGAGACGCGCTACCGCACCGACGTGTTGCGCTTCGCAGAGATGGAGGAACTGCTGACCTACAAGTTTGACGATCCGAAACTCCGTCGTGCGCGTGACTTCTTTATGCTTGGCTGTTATACAGGACTGCGATGGGCTGACCTCATTCGTGTCAACTCTGATAATATCCGTGAAGTTGGTGACGAGACGTGGCTGACTATCAAGACGCAGAAGACGGGCATCCTGGTACAGATACCGCTCACCATCATCTTCTACGGCAGGGCCATGAACATCCTGAAGAAATACAAGCGCATCGAGGATTTGACTGGGTATAAGTTCAACTCGACTTTCAACCGCCAGTTGCACGACCTTCTCAGCATTTGCAAGGTTGGTGGCTCGCAGCATATCACCATCCACACGGCTCGTCGGTCTTGCATCACAGGTCTTGCCGACTTTGGTGTGAACGTCTATACCATCCAGCGTGTGGCAGGCCACGCACGCCTCTCCACAACACAGAAATATATTCAGCTCTCTACCGCATCCATCGAGGCTGACCTGCGCAAAGCATTCCCAAAAGATGCCGAGGTCTCTATACCTCTCGCCGTTCCCGTGCCTGAAGATACGGACAAATAACAATCTGACACAAAAAAAAAGAGTGGCATCCGTTTGGGTGTCACTCTTTTTTATGATCTTTGCATCAGTTCTGGGCGCATTGATACCACATACAACGTTCGTTTCTGGTGATGTCAACGAAGTGAAAATTGTAGGTGTTTATGGACACAATAATAATGCTACAAACACACCCTTTCCATACGGCATTTTGATTGTATTTCCTGCTATTGGCAGCAATTACCAAGTCCAATTTGATATCAACCTATCAACAACTGGTGCCAAATTTGCTTTAAGATTGATTGGTGAATCATGGAGCTTGTTTAACGCGGGATAAAGGGAGGTATTAGCCTCCCTATTTTAAACTTTGAACAAAACTGAAACTTTAATATTCAGCGTTGAATCTGTATCGGTGTATATTTGAAGATCGTTACCTCCTGAGAACCTAAACGACATTATATTATTGCTTTCAGGATTTGCTTTGATGGTCTGTATTGAACCATTTGTAACCATTATCAGAGACGAAATGCCCATAGTGTTATTTTCAAAAACATAGTATATTCCATATTTACTTGAAGAGATTGTCGTCCAAGTTTTACCTTGTATTTGAGAAGTTTCAAATACTGCGCCCAGGGCAGATGCGAGGGGAGATAGGAGTTCGGAGTTGGTGAGGATTGAAGAGTCATAGTTTGTCTTCCAGTTATCCCAATTCCCATTGTGGTATACTCTAACATATACAGCTCTATTTGTACCAGAGATATTATAGAATGTTTGAGTCATTGCATCTGAAGTTCCAGAAACAAGAAGAAATCCCCAGTCTTCAGAAACAGGCTTTCCTGTTGTAGTAACCGTAGGATTCACAAGATACCATCCTACATGTGATTTTTGATAGTACGCATCTAATGAAGCACCAGCCGTTCCATTTGAGTAATTTGCGCCCAGAACTGATGCAAGGTTGGCTGGAGTGACGCTTCCAAAATCGCCAGAGGCGATGGCTGCGATCTGTGAGATGGTCGTTCCCTTGTCATTATTTACGAGAAGACTTGCGAGGGTGTTGCGCACGGCTTCGGTGAAAGAATCTTTCTGAATTTTATGATACTGCCCGTTGGTGTCTTTGAGCATGATGTAATCCGTGGTCAGCGAGGTGGTGGCACCTGCTCCTTTTGCATTGTCGGCATCGTTAATGATGTCCTGTACCTCTGCACCTGTCTGGGTGAGGTTATATACTCGATCTGCCATAGTTGTATGATTTTGATTGTTAAACTTCTGATTAATTACTTTTTAACGGCCCTAACTGATCCTGTCGACTTTGTGCCGAGAGCGATGCCAAAGGTGCCGTCGGCCATATTGCAACTCCACATGCGGTCGTTTGAGAACCGCTGCGATGTCCAGTACTTGCCATCACCAAGAGTGTCGCCGCCGAGTGCTTCCATCTGCTCGTTGATGGCATCCTTGTTGGCGTGGATCAGAGCCATCTCGCCGCCTGAAGGCAACCATCCGAACTCCGTGCAGGCATCAAGTGCCGGTACTTCCTTTTGCTCGCGCTGATAGAATTCAATAAGGAAAGCACTGCGCTGCTGGCCGTCCATACTTGACATTGACGGGCTGGGAATATCCTCTTCAAGGTCTTCCGACTCATCGCCACCAAAGGCCAGCGACGATTCGTTGAGAGCCACGATCAGCAGCGTCTCACCATTACCGTCAACGATGGCCACACCGTCGGCCTCCCAGCCTTCATCGAGCGTTTCATCCACCTTGGTCTCTCCGTCCTTGACCTGTGACACCATGCAGCGGATGCCGTTGACCTGAGCATCGCCTGCCGTTTCCTCTTCCACGACCGCTTCCTCCAGCTGCTCCTCTTCAGGGTTCTGGATTTCCTGGCCTGCGTTCTCCAGCTGCTCCTCTTCAGGGTTCTGGATTTCTTCTGTGTTTCTTGTCTTTGCCATAATCTTATCTGTTTATTTATCTGTCAAAACATTGCTGTGGGTTTACTTAGATGTCACTACTTATGACATCCTCACTAAGACCAGCGTCGCCGAGGTCGCTGCTTGATGGTGGATAGATGATCGCAACGTTCTGGTTGGCCATCTCCGTGGCGGTGATCTGGATCTCGTTGTCCTGGTACGATTCGTTAAAAGACTGAATCTGATACCAACGGCCATTGTATTGAACAAGACACCAGCGGTCGATGTCGGCGTTGTATCGCATTCTGAACATGACCGTATCATAAGCATCAACAGCTCCTTCACGAAGCGACTTTACGCCCTTGTTGAACTTTTCGGAAGCCCAGAACTCACCAAGCAGGGTGTACTTCTGTCCACCAGATGACCGGCCGAAGCCACCACCCTCTGAGTCCACGCGCTTTGCAATCTTGACGCGCTTGTTCATCATTCCTGTACTATATGCCATATCTATTCGATTTTCAATGTTAATTACCTACCATCACTCTCAGCATCTTACCGTGTGCCAGTAGTTGAGTGCCGTCTGCCAACAGTAAATTCATGCCCGATGGCTGGATCACCGTCACGCTCACGCGCTGCGAGGCTTCAAGGCATGTCAGCGTTTTTCCGTCACTTGTTCCAAGCATATAGCCGTTGCTGGTTGCGAGGTCTTGCCGGAGTGCGCCTGCGGTCACATAGAAGTGAATCGTCTGACGACGCTCGAAAAGCTCTGTATTATCAGTATCGCTGGTTACAACAACGGTTCCATTGCCCTGACCACCGTAGGTCAGGACAATGTTTCCGTTTCCGTCGTTCCAAGGAATACTCAGCGTTGCCATTACTCGATGCTCCAGTTGGTGTTAGAAGTAACGGTGAACGAAGCCGAGGTCTCAGCGGTGGCAGCGTTCCAGTCGAGCGTGACACTTGCCGGAGATACACTGAGCGTAGGATCGGCTGCGGCCTGGGTGATGGTACAGGTGGCGGTGTTGCCAGCATTGTCCGTCACGATGAGCTGTACGCTCTTGGCCGTGATGGTCGGGTTTGCACCTACATTGACAAATTGGATCGAGAATGGGAACTCCTGACTCGCTCCCGGGTCGCCCGTGATAGCCGCTCCGTTGTTGGTTGCCACACTGTTTGCCAGATAGGTGGATGGCAGTGTCAGGTCGAGCGTGCCACCGCTGGCGAGGCTGAAGGTCAGCTTGCTGGAGTTGGTGGTGCCCGTGATGGTGATGGTGCCACCTGTCTTGTCGATAGCTGCCGTTGCTTGCATCGACACGAACTCAGGCTTACCAGCCTGAATCACGGTGCGCTCCACGTCCGGGCAGTTCGCAGCCTTAAAAGTCATTACTGTCTGGCGCGAGTTCCGGCCAGTATTGTCGGCACCAGCCGTCACGTTGACGGTATCGTTGCCTGCGCCTGATGTTTTGCTCGGTACGAGCCATGATGCGTATGCCATATCTTTTCGATTTTATTTGATTTGCCATTTCAGATTTGTCGAAGTCTCGACGGTGTAGTCGATGCCGTACTGAGGAACCAGCCAGACAAGCTGCTGCGGTTCTGTAGGCGTGACATTAAGCCAATGAAGCAGACCCGTGTCGCGCGTCCTCTCGGCACTGCCGTCTATAAGTCCGACGGCAACTGCCTTGCTTGTTGCCAGCACACCGAAGGCGGCAGCGTTTGCCGTCGTGTTCCCGATGCAATAACCACTGCCTCGGATGCTGCCTACAAGTCTTGCACTACCTCTCATCCTGTCACCTGTATTTTTGGATTAATGTTGATTACCTCCTTGCGATAGCCGCGCTCGTAGTCGGTATCTGGTATATGCACGGTAAGTTTCAAAAGAAGCGATCCGATACCGAGTTCTGTTGTGTCTACCAGTACTACATAATCCGCTCCATCGCCTATCATGATACAATCTGCCTTGGTGAAGTTCAGCACATTATCCTTTGCGTCGGCATTGATTACCTTACCATTGAAGTCGATGTCTTTCAACAACAGACCGTCAGGAAGGTCGGCTGTGAATGCAATCTTCACGTCTGAGCCTAATGGTACGGACTGCACATCACCGACATCCTGAGATGTAAGGCGCATGTATGGCTTTATCTTTGCGTCAAAGCCATACAATACATAATACATGTTTTGCGGACTTGCCGGACTTCGGTGCTGATAGCTTGCATCCACCAGCATCAGCGTGGCGTGAACCACGTCCATCGGTATCTTCCCGTAAGTTTCAACAACGTTCTGATAACTACGGTTCAGATAATTCAGCACGGTGTCCTCCGCGCTTTCTCCGTACATCTCCAGCAGCGTGTCTTCAGCAGTGAAGCCTGGTTCAATGCGCAACTGCTGTTTGATCTGTTCAAGTGTCAACCACTTCATCATATTGATTTTGCTTTTTATCGTTCTTTTCAAATCTGACAAAAAGCCGTCGGGGGTTTACTTGTGTTTTCCATGTGTCATTAAAACGTCAAAAACAAAAAAAGGAGGCCGCTGCCTCTTTGATACGAATCCTAAAACAAACTTATAAACCTATTATATATGAAAACCTATCATTTCTTCAGTAAATCGTTGATGGCCTGTCGGCGATTCTTTCCGTCGGCGCGATAAGACACATGCACCCAGTAAGAATCCTTGGAGTTGTGTTCCCAAATCAACTGGTCGAAGTCACAGTGGTTCTTAATCCAATTAAACCACTCCCTTCCCTGCTTCAGGTCGCCGTCGATACAGAGGTCTGCCGCCTCTCCACGCATGTGCTGAGAGTTGCGCACACCGCCGACGGCATTGTTCAGCGCGAGACTGCGGAATCCGCTGCCGATCTTGATGGGTCGGCCCCACCAGTTGCGGAGCGGCTGCAACACATTATGCACCAAGGCACACAGATTGATGATGTCAGTCTGCCCTGGCACATTTCGGATGCCTTTAGCCTTAGCCGTGGCACTCGCCGTCATTTCCTCCAGCGTGAAGTTCTTGGATATATACGTCACCATTTCAAACTTTAATTTTCAATGTTCAATCAATTACTTCGTTTGAGGGTTCGATGTCGCCCTGCTTTGTCTCAGGCCGTATAGTCTTCTCAAGTTCCCCGGTTGCCGAGATTGTCACGGGCACGCACTTTGGGCATTTTTGTGCGAGGCCGCACGTAAAAGGGGACAGTGCCTCCAACATTCTGCCGTTGCGTGCAATGTCACGTTTCATCGTGGCACGTTCATCTTCAGTCTGACTGCGGAAATCGCGGAACTCCTTTGACAACTTATCCAACCGATCGCGGAACTCAACATAACCTTGTTTGTAGTGGTCGCGGTCTTCACGAAGCTCATTGATAAGCCGGTGATTGTCTTCCACCTCCTTCTGTTTGTCATCAAGAATCTGCTGATAGGTGTCCTGCACTTTCTGGGCCATATCTATCTCTGCGGCCTTTGTCTCCACTTCTTTCAGTTTTGCCTCGGCCTCTTTCATTTTGGCTTCAGCTTCAGCTGCTTTCGCTTCGGCTTCCTCTTTTCGTTTGTGTTGTCTCCAGAAGAGGAATCCACCGACACTGGTACCGCCAACAAACAGGCTGATGAGTCCGATGATTGCTTCAAGTGTGATCTCCATCGGTTTTTAGAGCGTTAAAACAGTAAAATACTTCTTTAACTCAGGCCATGCTGAGTAGGTGAGCACACTCACACCGATGACCACTGGCCACGAACCGCAGAAGATAGCGTAGCCTACGCCTCCGATGGCACCCACCACACAGAGGCATAACAGTAAGAAATTTATGAACTTTTTCATTTTCTTCGATGTTTAAACAATACTTTTTACTAATCGAAGAAAACTTTGTTTAAGGTTTACCAAAAAAGCTCTGGGGCAAAAAATCTAAAAAGGAATGAAAGTGCCCCAGAGCACGAACTATAAAGTCATAACATGAATGAAGAGATATCCTCACGGACCGCTTACGCCTCACGGCGTTATTTTTCTGTATATCCATAATGCGATAATGAATATCACAAATAGAACGACTGCCATTATTGTTCCGACAGTCCATGCTTCGATAAACTGGTCTACTGTAATCATAGTTTTGTATTTTAAAAGAACTTGTAAACTTTCCACAGGCGATAACCGCCGTAACCCAAGAAGATCAGCAGGACAATAATCAGCACGTCGCCAGCATACATTTGCGTCTGCTGCCACCATGACAGCGACTTTTCTACATATTCCGTTACCGGGTATGGCACAGGGATGCTATCGGTCTTGGATTGGTAGAGCGTGTCGTGCTTAATGCTTTCAATGTACTTGGTGTGCCACTTCTCAATGCGCACCGTGTCGCCTCGCTCAAAAATTCGGATCGAGTCATGCACATGGATGCTGTCATGCTCCCATTTGGTGATGTACGTCGTGTCCGTCCTGACGCGCTCCACCTCCACAACCTTTGTCGTTGTGCATCCGCAGAAAATCGCACACAGAATCAGACCGATAATCATCATTGCGACGATGCCGCCGATGTGGAGACAGCCAATCATCATCCTGCCGTCTTCGTCGAGTCCTTTATAAGGGTCGTAACCCGTCTGCATCCACGGGTCGTTCGGGTTGTTGTAGTCAATCATAACATGTTGTTTTAATGTTTGTCTTTTTTGTATGTTCCACCGCCGTCATGAGCATTTGCTTCCATACGACTTCATCCATCACACCGTGCTCGCGTGCAATGTGCGTCACTGTTCGCTCGATGTGCTTTTTTATTTCTTGCAAATAGTCCATAGTTCTATATAATAAGATGAAAATTCTTGCAAATTTTGCTTAAATTATCAAGAATTAGCAAAATAAGCATGTTTCAACAGGCTTAATCTGTTATTTTTATGCCGTACTTCTCTTGGAGTTTCGCCAGTTTCTTGTCGAGTTTAGCTGTGTCGGACTTTGGCACGGGCCATATCTTGAAGTGATAGGCCACGCAACTCTCGATGTTCGCACCGCGTGACTCCTGCCAACCTGGTAGTTTATATATAAGGTCGCAGCGCGTCAGCAGCCAAAGGTCATAAAGCAACGTCAGGCGATAGCCGACGATACGGTACAACCACGGCCACCGGCACGCCCACACCCGGATGGGATTCACGATGCGCTGGTAGCCTCGGTCACGAAGCGACTGCTCCGCCCGTCTGAACATCTCCAAGTATTGCTCCCGTGGCACGCCGCTCATGGGTCCAGAGATATAAACTCGTTTGTCTTTGCTCATAGCTCAATCCATTTTAGCCAGTTCCTCATCCGTTGACCGGCTGACTATCTCCGTGGCAATCGCCTCGCAGTAGCCATTCGCAAACTGCTGCTGTTCCTCCTTACTCATGTTGGGAGCCGCTTTCAGTTTCGCGTCCCACTCTTTCGCAATGGCTTCCTCAGCCCAGAACACCGTCTGCACGATGTCCTTCCATCTGTTAATTGCTTCTTTTCTTGTCATAGTCCCTAATCTTTTTTCTGATGTACTCAATCATGTCAAACGATGCGTTCTTTGCCGCTAATTCGAGCGGATGCAATCTGCGCTTCTTGCTCATAGTTTCTAATTATTGAATAGTTCACCTTCTCTGCTTTTCGGCCAATGGACAATGCCGACAAAGTGAAACGTCTTGAAATCGTTGGTGCATGTGGCGAACTCCTGAAACATCGGTTCGTCATGCTCGAAACACTTGTGAGGTCTGTCGGGATGCTGCTTGAACATGTCTTGAAAGCATTCCTCAACTTCTTCGGGAGTGTTGAACGTGCATCCTGGATGATACCACCAAGAGCCGTCCTTGTGTTGCTCTAATAGTGAAAACATATCTTTAACTTATTTGTTTTTAAGTTCGTTTTCTAAATCCGTCCTGCGTCGGTAGTCGGAGAGATACGGCGACTTGTATTCCTCGCAGTCGTTCACTTGAATATAGTCCATCCGTGCGATGGCCTGTCCCGACTTTGAGCACGCCTTGCGATTCATGCCGATGTCGTGGAACGAGTGCTGGCAGTGTTGACAGGTGTGCAAATCGTCAGGGTCTAATCCTTTAAACGTTATTGGCTTCATCTTTTCTCGGTTCAATGTATATCCAGATGTGGTCAGGCAGTGTGCCTGAAATAACTCTCAGCAACACCACGTAACATCGTTCTTCCTCGTTGGCGTCTCCATAATGGAGCACAACCATGTCGCGCTGCTGCGGTATCTCACCCGTCCAATTAGGCCAGTCCTTGATGTGTTCGCCAGTCTTGCTGTCTCTAAAATGAATCTGTGTCATAATTCGTTAAATTCGTTAAATTCGTGTTCTATTTGTCAGCCGATGCCGTTTGTGGTTCAACATACGATACTGGCTCGTAGAGTCCTACACCAGTCAGCAGAATAGGCCCTACAACCGTCTCAGCCGTCAGGATGCTCCAAACGACATTGCCAGCGCACACCTCATATTGTACCCCGTCAATCTTGTAGTCGTTCTTGTTCATCCATCCGTAAGGCTGTGCCGTGAACTCCGTGCCGTCGGCCTTCTTGAAGGTCTTGCTGTCGGCACAACTACTCAATACCATTGCAGCGATTGCTGCGAAAATCATAATCTTTTTCATAATTACTTTTGTTTAATTCTTACAAATTCTTGCTAATTCTTGCAAAACTTTCAAGTTTTTGGGGAAATTCCCCCGTAATTTCCCCAAATTACCGCTTACTGCTCCACGCGGCCTTCATCAAGATCGAACAGGTACACAGCATCCATTAAGGCATGTACAGGGTCTATCTTGCAACTGGCCGCAGCCCCGCCCTTCACAATACGCCGGAGGTTGGTCGATTCATTTGTTTCTACGGCACAATTCCCGAAACAAAAAGGCCAGAGTGGTGACATGCTGAATGAGATAAACGGGTCGTTCCGCTTGATCATCTCCTCGATTTCCAATATTCGCGGGTTTTGCACCATCATCGTTTGCGGCACGGGCACCACCATCTTCTGAATGGTCTTGGCGATTTCTGCCGCCGACACGTCCTGACGTTTCTGGAAGAGCGTCTGAAGCCACGCTTTTAACTGGTTGATGGGCTGGATGCTCTGTGCGGGGTCGTAGCCGAAGGACACGATGTTGATGCCCTGCTCAACGATGGCCGCGAGTTCGTTGATGGCGTGCATCGAGTCGAACACCTCACCGGGGGCCTTGCGCAGCCAGCCTTGCTCCACCCATTGCTCATACAGCGGCAGGTTGGGGCTGTCCCTCATCACGTCTTCCAGCACCCACGCGATGGTGTCCGCGAAAAAGATGTCGCTCGAAGTCTGCGCCTTGTAGTTGACCGCCAGAAAAGTCATGGCAAAGAGGTCGTCGCCGTGCGAGAAGTCGAGTCCGCAGTACACCTTCTGCCAGCCCTCCACCATCTTGCAATCGGTGATGCGGCGGGCTATCTGGAGCGGCCTTATTCTGTCGCCCTTCATCCACGTCGTAATCCTGCCCTGCTGCCACATATTAAAGTCCTTTGTCAGCACCTCCTGCTTGGTGTCCTCGGTGCCGGTGGCGGCTTCGTGCAGTCGCTCGCGGTAGTAGGTGGGCTGTACGGTGGTGCCTATCGAGCGGTTCACCTTGCGGAAGAGTTCGGGGTCGTCGAGCTTCGTCAGGTCGTCGGTCAGTTCCCACTTGTCGAGCTGGAGCAAGAAGGCGCACCAGTAGTCGTCAGAGGTGCGGATGTGTGAGCCGAGGGGATAGCGCATTTCATTAAGAAGCGATGCTTCCACCTGCTCAATCTTCGTCTTGTACGGGCCTTCCTTGATGCGGCCGGCGGTGGTGGTGTGGAGCAGCAGCTTTTCACGACGCGGACCGGTTGAGCCCCAACAGGTATCGACTGCCGCCTGCATGTCGGAGTGGGCGTTGACGTAGCCCGCCTGTCCGTGCTCGTCGGCATGAACCACCGAGGCGTAGAGTCCGTCCTTCGAGGTCTTGCCCGCCGCCATGCACTTGATTTCGCCCTTCATCGGGTGTCCGGGCTGCCAGTTCATACCCTTACGAGTCATGCGGAAATATTTTCCGCCCATGCGATTGGTACACGTAGGATCAATTTGCATGGCGAAATTGCGGATGGCTTCATAGGCTATCTGGCTTTGCTCTGCTGAGTTGGTGCAGATGAGAGCCTGACCATTCACATCACCGAGGAAACACACCTCGATGAAGTCCACCGCGCCGCCCAGCTCCGTCTTGCCGCTCTTTCGGGTGAGGAACCAGTGCGCCTCCTGCGTCAGCCGTCGCGTGTCCCACACCGTGCCGTCCTCCGCCACCCATTCCGTAGGCAGCAGCATGTCGCCGTCGTGGTATTCGCGCTCCATGCTGACGTCCACCTTGAAGGCGTAAATTTCAAAAATCATCCAGGCCTGGAACGGCATCAGTCTGACGTGCATGTCGCCGCGTGGCGTGTCGAACTTCAGCCCGCCCTTCACGTGTCGCCCGTTCGCCCACTGTCCCTCGATGGCACGCAGCGTCCGCTTCACGCGCTCGGGGTCGAGGTCGTAAGAGTCCATCAGTCGCATTTCCTTGCGGATGCCGAGCAGCTCGTAGAGGTTCGCGTGGCTCGCATTGTTCGAGATAGCGTCCTCCACATACGGCAGCAGTCGCTCGTCGATGCTGTTCAGTCGGTTCACATAGTCGGGCAGTGCCTCGGTGATGTCCCGCAGGCACTGCGCCTTGATCTGTTTAAGTTCGTCGAAGTCGGTCATATTGTTACTTATGGGTTATTTCCTATTAGGGTATCTTTCGACGTACATTCGTTCCGTCTCGTCCATGATTTCCTGCCAACGCTTTTCCCAATCGGGATTCAGTCGTTTCATTTCTTGGATGAGCAGACGTTCCTCGATTTTGAAGTAGTCGGCACCTTCGACCATTCCGCGAAAGAGCTGCTGACTCACGCCGTACTCCTTCTTCCAGAACTCAATCGAATTGTTGGCCGTTTTCAGTTCGTCGCTCAGTTCCTTGTACGACTTCTCTTGATGCTTGGATGCCAATTCGTCTTGCAAACGCTCACGATACATCAGCGAATAGCCTACCTGCTCGCGGTAGTTCTTCTGCCACGTCTTCATGTTGTAGTAGAACTTCTCGCCAAGGTTCAGCTCTGCATCCGTCAACTTGCGGTCGTGCAATCGTGGCGCGTCAACGATGGTGCGCAAAGTCTTGCCGTCCTCGCTGACGTACACCAGCCCTGCGTATGGCGGTATCTCATCGGGTTCGAGCATTCCTTCGGGCACGGCATAGTAGAAGTAGTTCGGCATTCGCTTGTCGCGGCAGATGCTTTCCACGTCGCCCCATCGCTCCATGACCTGCTCTTTCGTAATCTCTGGGTATCGCTTGCGCTTTTGCTGGTAGAGGTTGTCGAATAGAGTGGCCTGTATCGGTTGCGCCTGCTCGTCTGGCATAGTCGATGACAGGATGATGTGCTTGTCTATCTTGTGCTTGAAGTCGTTCTTGAAGTCGGCACGGCTTATCTTCACCTCAAATTCGTAGTAGTAACCCGCTTGCGTCCTCAGCAGCTTGTCGCTTTCCCATGAGAACACAAACAGCCCGTCGATGTTGTACTTCTCCGAGGCGAAGAAATGGTTCAATGCCTTCTGAATCTTCTGTTCTGTCAGTTGGGTATTCATAGTTCCTTCAATTAAAGAGGGGCACCCTTTCGGATGTCCCTCGGTTCTCACATTTCAGACACGGATAAGCGTCCGTCAGCCTTCCAACTCGCCCGGATTGCCACCGCCGCCGTTGTTGCCGCCGGTGTTACCACCTTGTGCGGGTTCGTCGTCGTTGGGGATGGCAGTGTCGGTTGCCACCATCTTAACCTTTTGAGCTTGCTTGCTCAGTGCAAACTGCTTGCTGAACTTCACGCCGATTGTGGCACCAAGCACCCAATTAAGGCGGTCGGTAGTCAGGTCGCTCTCTTCGGCACGGGTGCGGACGGGAACGCTTGGGTCAGCTGTGTGGGCTGCTGTGGTCTCGCGCTCGATGTCGGCATCACTCACGCTGCCGTTCACCTTGGGGTAGATGCTGACCATCTTTGTGCCCGTGTGGTCGGCAAGGCTAATGCGGTTGCTCTCCAACACTTCCTCGCTGATAATGTCAGCGATGGCTGCGATGACCGTTGTCACCTCGTAGGCCTTTACGCCAGTACGAGCGGCAATCTTTTCAGCCAACTCGGCGTTGGTGATTTCGTTGTTAATTACTGCTTCGGCAAAGAAGCTGTGGCTGCCCTGCTGGGCACTCGTCGGGTTGTACTCCCGAACCCTGTACTTAACTTTACTCATTGTCGTATCGTTTTAATTGTTCAACCTATATTTCTTTTTTCAGG
>Ga0265301_10001147_pt1 | contig 35857 bp, 52 predicted proteins | sample AusTroGonzalo_MG_2_FD_193488 | JGI IMG/M metagenome (GOLD analysis project Ga0265301, IMG submission 193488) | Bovine rumen microbial communities from tropical cattle in Woodstock, Queensland, Australia - Gonzalo_04 | ecosystem: Host-associated > Mammals > Digestive system > Stomach > Rumen ...
TTACAATGATGGACAACCTTGGTGTTGCAATGAACGCTACTACTTTAGAGGCATATGCTTTGGAAAAAGGTATAAATAAAACTTATGCTACAATGACCAATGCTGAAAAAGTAGAATTGGCAATGGAAATGTTTTTAGAGAAATCTGCTTATGCAATGGGCAATTATGAAAAAGAAAATCAAACATTTGCAGGTTCATTTACAACATTAAAGGCATCAATTGAGAATTTCTTAAGTGGTGCTGGAGATATTGGACCAGTTGTTGATAGTGTGTGTAATTTTGTTGAAATACTAGTAAAGATGATTTTAGAAGCAGTTCCAAGATTAGTAAATGGAATTGCCAAAGGAATACCAAAAATTGTTGATCAGTTTCAACAAATGATGCCAACAATAATAACAGCTATAACAAGTGCTTTGCCACAACTTATAACTGCAGCAGGAAGTATCATCAGCACAATTATTCAAGGATTGATTACTGCAATGCCACAATTATTAGCTGGTATTCAGACATTAATTACATCTGTATTAACAGCTTTGGTTACATATCTTCCACAAATTATGACGTTTGTGGTTCAAATAGTAGTTATGATGGCTCAAACATTAATTGAAATGCTACCACAGATAATAGATGCAGGTATACAAGTTTTGCTTGCACTCATTCAAGGACTTACTGAAGGTTTACCACAATTGATTGCAATGTTACCTACGATCATAGAAAGTACCGTAAATGTAATAATGGAAAACTTACCTGCAATTATAGAAGCAGGATTACAATTATTAATGGCATTGATACAGGGAATTGTAGATGCAATTCCACAACTTATTGCAATGCTACCTACGATTATTAATACAATCATTACTTATATTTTAGAGAGCTTACCTATGATATTAGAAATGGGAGTTCAAATACTTATTAGTTTAATAATGGGTATTATTGATGCAATTCCACAGTTAATTGAAATGTTACCTGAAATAATAATGACTATCATTGAAGTATTAACAGAGAATTTACCTAAAATAATTGAGGCTGGTATAACAATTTTAATTGCTCTTATTAATGGTATCGTTGAAGCTATACCTAAATTAATCGCAATGTTACCACAAATAATCAAGACTATTGTTGTTACATTGACACAAGCATTACCAAAGATATTGGCAATGGGTGGTCAAATATTAAAGTCTTTAATTGAAGGTATTGGACAGTTGTTAGGTTCATTAGGCCAAATGGTAGGGAATATATTTAATACAATTTGGAATGGATTAAAAGAACTACCAGGAAAAGCTCTTCAATGGGGTAAAGATATGATCCAGGGATTGATTAATGGTATAAAAAATATGATTGGAAAGGTTGGCGATGCAGTTAAAGGTGTTGCTGATAAAATCAAGAATTTCTTGCATTTCTCAAGACCAGATGAAGGACCTTTAAGAGATTATGAAACCTGGATGCCTGATATGGTTAAGGGTATGAGCAAATCAATGAAAAAGGTTTCTCCAGAGTTAGCCAATGCAAGTAAGATGTTAGCTGAAAGGATTTCAAACGGATTTAATTTAAGCAGTGCATTTGACAAGTTACAGGGTGCAGTTGATATTGAAAGTAGTAAATTAAGTGCAAACTTAACATCAAGTCAAATTGTTAAATTAGAACAAAACGATGATAGACAGGCTATATTACAAAGCATTGATGACGGAAAAGAGATAACTGTTAATGCAGTAACTAATTTAGATGGAAAAGTATTAACTAGAACGGTTAACAAAGTAAATAAAGATAGAAAATTACAATATGGTTATTAGGAGGTGAGTAATTTGAGTGATAGAGTATTGTTGAAACATGACAATTTTGAGTTTGGTAACATTCTTTCTAATAATTATAAAATTCAAGAAGATGTGCCTGACATAATTGCAAAAGTAACAATGGCAGATGGTTCAGTAAGAAATAATTACGGACCTATGCCAAAAACAATAATAAAAGTAATTTTCGGAAGAATGGATGAGCAAACATTTGAAAACTATTTAAGCCATTTTTCAAAATTTGAAGATTATTTTACATATTGGTCTTATAAGCATCAAACATATCTTACAAAACTATTCGAAATTACTCCTCCAACAGCCAGTGTAATCCAGTCCATCGAAGAGGGTTCTCTAGATGAATGGGAGGTTGACCTTTCACAAGTTGGAGGGGAGGCAACAGCTAATGATTGATGTTGGTAGTGCAATTCGAAATGCTTATTATAAAAGTACAACGCAGTATGACAAAATTGTAGTAAATAATAATGAATATAGAATAAAAAATGTTGTTTACTTTGATGATTGCTACGAAGATGGAAATATTTTCGGAACAGCTATTGCTAGAACTCTAGACTTTGAGATTGCAAATGTAATTGATTTAGAAGAAAAAGAGCTTGAGTATTTTACTGGAATAAAGATTAATGGGGAAGTTCATTATATTAGTTTAGGTAATTTTATTGTAACAGATGTTCAGCCAGGAGATACAACTAATATTAATAAAGTTTCTTGTATGGATTATATGCTTAAATTTAATATTCCTTTTGAAACGGATCTAGATTTATCTACAAAGCAATATACCATACTTGATTTAATTCAAGAAGGTTGTACAAAATGTGGAGTGGAACTTGCTACAGAAGATTTTCCTAATGCAGATTTTATTGTTGATTCTAATCAATTTGAAGATGGAGCAACCTGGAGGCAAGTAGTAAAAGCAACTGCAGGAGGTTCAGGAACATTTGGAAAAGTTAAAAGAGATAATAAATTACATTTTATTAGTCCTAGATTAATCGATTCTAAAAAATATAAAGTTAGAGATATTCACAGAATGAAAGTTGCTGATTTAATTAATATAACTAACTTAAAAATAAGAAATATAACTAATGACTTAAAAGTTATAGGAGTTGAAAAGGAAAGTACTCATGATGTACACACTATGTTAGTTGGTTCAATGCATACAATTGAAGTTAAGAGATTAACTACAAGTATAAATGAACCAAGCTTAATTGATTGTCACGATTATAGTACATTGGAAATAAAAAGAAATACACATCCAATAAATGTTGTAACTCTGGGCTTAAGTCAAATTGAGGGAGAAAATATAACCTTAAGAGATGAAGATAGTATTGAGACAGAGGGAGAAAATATACTTGTAATTAATGATAATCCATTTGCTTATAATCAAGATAAAAGAGAACAATTAATTACTGCAATATTCAATAATGTAAGGGGATTTTCTTATACTGCTTATGAAATGAAAGGACAGATGAAACCTTATGTTGAAGTTGGCGATCCAGTATGGGTTATGGATAAAAATGGTGCTATTGTACCATCATTCTTATTTAGACATACAAATAAAAGTCCTGATGGATTAAATAGTGAAATGTCTGCTCCATCTATTATTAAGGCTACTGTTAATTATCAAAATGAGCCTGACGATTTAGACAGGTTAAGAAGAACTGAAATTGTTGTTAATAAACAGCAGGGAACAATAGATGCAATAGTTGATAGACAGACAGAAGATGGAATAGCAATAAATAATTTGCAAATGACATCTGAAGGAACAATAGAGACTATTGAAAGTTTAAAATCAGAATATGAAGATAAAATTGCTAAATTAGAAGCAACTATTGAAGGATTAAAAGTTGATGTTTCAGTTAAGGGTGGACAGAATATATTTTCTTATGCCAAAGAAAATTGGGATGAAGATATTGACGAAATAAGCACTACTGATATTAAGCAAAATTCAGTTTCAGGATTAGGCTATTTACTTGTTATTGGAACAACAAAACAAGTGGTTCAAGTTAAGAATGGAGAATATACAATTAGTTTCCTTTATAAAAACATTAATAGGCTTGCAAATGCCAGCGTGATTATTAACGATGTAACTTATGCTTTAGAATACAGTAATGATGATTGGATTGAATTTGTTCAAACGATAGAAGTTAAAGCTAATAGTATTAGCATATCATTTGTGACAGATACTAATAATGCAATTTTTATTGCAGATTTAATGGGTAATTTGGGAACTGTGGCAATGACCTGGAGCCAAAATGCTAATGAAACTTATACTGATAGTGTAAAGATAGGCAAGGGTGTTGAGGTTCGTTCAAGTACAAATAATACTTATACAAGAATGGATGCAGATGGAACTAGAATATATAACGCGAGAACAAATCAAATATCTACTCAATTTACTGAAGAAGGAACAGACACAGATTACTTAAAAGCAAATAAAGCAGAAATTGCAGGTGCGTTAATACAAAAAGTTGGAAGTCAAATATGGTTTTCAAGTTTATTATAAAAAGAAAGGAGAGATTGTAAATGGCTACAAGTGGAAGTTTTGATACGAATGGTTATAATGGAAAACATTTAACTTTTAGTTGGTCTAGATCCAATACTCCAAATGGTGCTGATAACTATTCAGACGTCTATTGGGAATTAAAAGGTGCTGGTGGTAGTGGTTGGCATATGGCAGGCGATTTTACTGTTGTTATAGATGGAGAAACGGTTTATTCAAATGCAACTAGAATTAAACTGTATGATGGAACTGTTGTAGCAAGTGGAACAAAGAGAATTTACCATAATACTGATGGTACTAGATCGTTTAGTGCAAGCGTATCGGCAAGTATATATACTTATGCTGTAGATAAGTCAGGCAGTGGTTCATGGAATCTTGATACAATACCTAGGTATTTTTCAGGTTGGAGCGTCAGTCAGAAATCAAATACATTAAATTCAGTAACTATTCAATGGGCAACCAATGAAGAAAGAGACTGGACAGGCTGGTCTTTCCAAATGGGAATACCTGATACAAGTAAATCATATACAGGTTCAGCAACTTATTCTGAAAATGTTGCAAGTAATGGTAAGAGTGGTACATTTATAATTAAAAATTTAGCACCAGGAACTAATCAATTAGTTACTATTGCAATGCGAAGAAAAGATAGTCAATTATGGTCATATAAAAATATAACTGTAACAACTAAAAGTATTGCAAATATAACAAGTCCAAATAGCGATTTTAGTCATAATAGCGATAGTTCGCTAACGGTTAAATGTAATAATTCAAGTGGAAATAAAATAGCATATTTTTTAGATTGTCCAAGTGGAACGAGAAGATTGACATCAGGAAAAACAACAAACACAAGTTATACTTGGTCTGCAGCACAAATATTATCAATGTTGCAGTATTTTCCAAATGAGAATTCAAAAAAAATAAAAGTTGGCTTAATTACATATGGAGACGATGATACAACAGAGTATTATAATGAAAGAGTTGGAACTTTAAACGTTGTAAATTCAAATCCTACATTTAGCAATTTCACTTATGAAGATACTGATAGCAAGTGTATACAGTTAACTGGTGGAAATCAAGGAATTATAAAAGGTTATTCAGATGTAAAAATAAAAGTTTCAGCAGCAAATAAAGCTGTTGCAAAGAATTATGCTAGCATTAGTAAATATCGAGCTGTAATTGGAGAACAACAAAAAGATTTCGATTATTCAAGTTCTAATGAAGTAAATACAATAATTTCAAATGTTTTAAGTAATATATTTATTGTTTATGCAATTGACAGTAGGGGAAACTCTACACAAAAACAAATAAGTCCAAGTAATTATTATAACTATTCTAAAATTCAAATAAAAGAAGGAATGGCTGTAAGAACTGGTGGTGTTGGAAGTGAAGTTACTTTGAGTTTTAATGGAACTTATTGGAATAAAACTTTCGGTAATATAATGAATTCAATTAAAAGTTTGAAGTATTATTACAAACAAACATCATCTAATACTTGGATTGAAGGAGGAAGTTTAACTCCAGTATTAAATGGAGAAAACTTCAGTTATGAAGCAACTATCAGAGGAGATTTAGGAGCTGAAGGATTTAATATAACCAAAAGCTTTAATATCAAAGTAGTTGTTTCAGACGAATTGTCTAGTTCAGAATATACAATTACTTTAGGAAGCGGTACTCCTGCAATAGCCTTATATAAAGAAGGTGTTGCAATAAACGGAATGTACAATGTTGGCAAAGAACCTGGATTACAGGTTTTTGGAAAATTATATTTGAACGGACAGGAAATAACTAATTAAAAATTAGAAAGGAGATTTTAAAAATGCCAAAAAGAACACCAAATTTAAATTTATTTGAGCACGATACAACAAACGATGAAGACTTAAATAGTAATTTTGATATCGATACTGCTTTAAATGATAACTGGGATGCAATTGACACAGCATATGGTAATTTAAATACAAACAAGGTTAGTAGAGAATTAAAAACTGGTTCACAATCAGAATATAAAGTATTATCTGATAACAATTTTACATCAGATGAAAAAACAAAGTTAGGCGGAGTTGCAACAGGAGCTCAAGTTAATGTTTTAGAAGGACTAACTTTAGGTGGTTCAAATTTAGAAGTATCAGGAAAGAAAATAGAAATTAAGGATCCTGAAGTTACAGGTGCAAGACAATCTACAATAAAAGACAAGACTTTTGCAAGTGTAGATGCCCGTATTGAAGAATTAGAAGAGGATGTTGACAATATTGAAACAACTAGAGGCCATGTTTATGGAGTTAGAAGAAAAATAACAAACAATTCTAGTTCAGCCTGGGAAAGATTATTTGATAGTGTTGGAAAAACCGCGAATGCAACTAAAAACGGAGGAACTGTAGTAAATGATTTTGATAACTTGGCACCTTGGAGCGAGATTAAATCTTGTAATTATGATTTAACAACAAAGAAAGTCAAGGCTTGGTTCGGCGATGTTGGTTTCAAGTTTGACGGTACTAACGGCGATGTATTTACATATTTTCCTGACACATATATTAAAATATATCAAGACAATGATTATGATTATATTCTAGTTGCTGATTATCCAAGAGCAGGATTTACTCATTATGATGGATTCTTTATTGCAAGATATGCAGCAGGATTGGTTGATGGAACATTAAGAAGTTATTCAGGATTAGTTCCAGCACACAATAAAACAATTGGACAATTTAGAACTTTAGCAAATGCTTTAGGTTCAAACTTTAGTCTATTAGATTGGAGACATTTTATTATTCAAGCTTTATATTTAGTAGAATATGCAAATTATAATGCACAAGGTTCAATTGGACAAGGTATAAGAAATTCTCAACAAAGTACAGCATTGATTTCTGAAAGTAATGTAAATAGAATTATAGTAAGTTCAACATCATTATATGTTGGAAGAACTATTGGTATAGGTTCTGCTTATGCAAGTTTTTCAGTTGCAACAGACAGAAAAATAACTGCTATTGCAGATTATTCTGATGGTACTATTACTGGAAAGGTAATCACATTTGATGGAGAACCAGTTAATATTGCTGAAGGTAATATTATTTGGGGTTGTGGACAAGAAAGTGGTCAATGCGATAGTTTAGGAATGAAGTCTGGTTGTATCAATAATGATAATTATCATTCAGTTATTTATAGAGGTATTGAAAACTGGTTCTCTAATATGTATCAATGGGTTGATGGTATTAATATTAAAGATAGGGTTGCTTATATTTGTAAAGACCATTCAGAATATACTAGTGATAAATTTACAGATCCATATAAAGCACTTGGTTATACAAATGGCGATACAAATGGTTATAGTAAAGCACTTGGATTTGATCCAGACGAGCCATTGTTCAGATTTCCAACAGAGGTAGGTGGCTCTGATAGTACCTATACTGCAGACTACTATGCTCAAAATACAGGCAACAGGGTTGCTCTTGTCGGTGGTAACTTCGATCACAGCGGTGGCTGTGGACCTTGGTTCTGGCACTTGAGCGGCGGTTCTTCGAGTTCGAGCGTCGGCATTGGCTGTCGTGTTCTTATTGATAACCAGTAAAACGGGGGTTTGGGGGCGGTCAGCCTCCCAAAATCTTAAAAGAATTACTAATTTGCAAAGTAGTAATTTTAATTTTAGATACATCTATATATAAAAAAACGCTAAATGGCTACTTTATATAAAGTCTAATATAGTTAAATTTATTTTAGATAAGGTATATAATCTTTTCAAACACATAGGGATTTGGTGTGTGCCTTGCCGAGTTTCTTCTCATTCGTTGAGGGTTGCTCATGTCGGTGGTAACTTCAACAACAACGGTAACTGTGGACCTTGGTACTGGAACTTGAACAACGATTCTTCGAATTCGAACGTCAACATTGGCTGTCGTGTATTTATTTTTGTAAAGACAAAACTTAAAATATTACACACCATTTTCCTTAGCCCTTGCTAAAAATTTAGTCGCAACTGGACTGGCCTAGTAGCTCCATTATGAGTCGAAAAGTTGGTAGACAAAAATAAGAAAACCAGGAGTAAGTGAATGAAAAGAGTAGGAAACATTTATCCGAAAATCTACGATATTAATAATTGTAGAGAAGCAATACTATGTGCATCTAAAAGAAAGAAAAACAGGCAAAATGTTGCTAGAATAATTGATAAATTAGATTATTATTCACAGGTATTATCTGATTTACTTAAAGAACAAAAAATCGAGTTAAGTCCATATAGGAAGATGATTATTCATGATGGAGTTAATAAAAAAGAAAGAATATTACATAAGCCTAGATTTTTTCCTGATCAATGTATTCACTGGGCATTAATGCTACAAATTCAGCCAATACTTCAAAGAGGTATGGTTGAGAATTGTTGTGCTAGTGTTCCAGGAAGAGGAATACATTACGGAGCAAAATACATTAAAAGAATTCTGAAAGATGACCATAAAAATACAAAGTATTGCGTTAAATATGATATTCATCATTTTTACCAAAGTATTGATAAAGATATTTTAAAAAGAAAATTCAGAAGAGTTATTAAGGATCCACAAGTTTTATGGTTAGTTGATTTAATTATTGATAGTTCTCCAGATGAAGGACTTCCAATAGGAAATTTTACATCTCAATGGTTTGCAAATTTCTTTTTACAAGATACAGACCATTACATAAAAGAAGAATTAAAAATAAAATATTATTTGAGATATATGGATGATGGTATTATATTAGGAAGAAACAAAAAAGAATTAAGAAAAAAATTCGTACAATTAACTGAATACCTATCTAAAGAAAATTTAACAATCAAGAGTAATTGGCAACTTTTTAAAGTTCAAACAAGGCCTCTTGATTTTTTAGGCTATAGATTCTATCGAGGTTATACTACTTTAAGAAGAGGAAATTTTTTAAGAATAAAAAGAAGAGTAAAGAAAATTGTTAAACGAGGTTATATAAGGGTAACAGATGCCTGTGCTATGATTTCATATCACGGATGGCTTACACACGCAGATAGTTATAATTACTACACAAAATATATTAAGCCCTACAATTTAACCTTGAAAAAATGTAAAGGAGTGATAAAAAATGGTAGAAGTAAACTTAAACAGTGAATCAGATGTAAGACCAAACAAATTTGCAATTGAAAATATTTTTGGTAAAAGTTGTGATATTGTTTTAATAGATAATATAGAAGAACATTCAAAGGAAGATGGAGAAGGCAACACACAAACATATTTTACTTTTGATATTTATAGAATTGTAAAAGGCAATTACAGAAATGACCTTGAAGCTGATTTATCAAAAACAGCTACTTTTAATCAATGGTTAAGATTTGCAAAAGAACAATATGCAAATCAGCCTATAGTAATTAGTGAAGATGAAAGAATATCAGCAGTTGAACAAGCAATTACTGATATTGGAGAAATTATAGGGGAGGTAATTGGCAATGGTTAAATTTTATGTTACGCAAATAAAAATGAAAAAAATGACATTAGAGCAAGTACCTGTAAGATGGAGAGAACAAGTTAGAGAGGCATTAGAAGAGTCTGAATAAGGCTCTTTTTTAATGCATACGAAAGGAGAAGTATAATGGAGTCAATTCTAGTAGCCATTATTACAGGTGGATTATCTTTAGTGGGTGTGGTTATAACTAATATGGCAAGTAATAAAAAAATAGAAACACAATTAATAAAACAACAAGCAGTAACTGATACAAAAATAGAAAACCTCACAAGAGAAGTAAGATTACACAATAATTTTGCTCAAAGAGTACCTGTAATTGAAGAACAAATAAAAGTTGCCAATCACAGAATAGAAGACCTTGAAAGGAAAGGAGAAAATAAATAATGAAACAAGCATGGAGTGATCTAAAAAGTTTTGTTACAGTAGCTATGGTAGTATTATTATTTGTGATCGTAATTGCAAATGTGGTTTTTCAAATAACTATAGCAGATAATATTTTAATATTAGTCACAAATTTAATTACTGCTGTGTTTACTTATTATTTTACTAAAAAGGATAGCAACGAAATAAAGAATAATGAAAATGTCGCTTTATCGGAAAAAACCGACAAAAACGAGTAGTGTTATTATATTACTTTTTAAATAAAACGTCTTAAAATCGATTGTGGAGGCTCGTTTTTTAGCGAGTTTTCACAATTATTTTATAATACCGTAATTTTTTTACGGTATAGATAAAATGCAAGAAGAAATCTTAAAAATCTTCCTGCATTATTTTTTTATAAGGAGGTATTCGATATGGAAGATGAAGAAAAAATCGAATTAACTGAAGAAATGGAAAAAGAATTATCAAACGGAAGGGAGGAAAACGAAGATGAGTAGATCAAGTTTAGCAACAGAATATGTACCAGCAAGTACAAATAATTATACTCAAGGAAGAAGAGGCTATAACATTTGTAAGATTACACCTCATCATATGGCAGGAAAATTATCTGCAAGAAGATGTGGAGAGTTATTCCAAAATCCTAGTAGAGGAGCAAGCTCAAACTATGGCATAGGATATAACGGAGAAATAGCTTGTTATGTTGATGAAGAAAATAGAGCGTGGACATCTAGCAACAGAGCAAACGATTGTCAAGCAATTACAATTGAAGTTGCAAATAGTGCTAACGGCGATCCATGGCCAATATCTGAAGCAGCATGGAATAGTTTAGTTAATCTATGTGTTGATATTTGTAGAAGATATGGATTCAGACTTAATTATGATGGAACTCCTAACGGTTCATTAACAAGACATGATATGTTTGCGAACACAAATTGCCCTGGACCAACATTAGGTGGAAGATTTAAAGAATTAGCCAACACAGTTAACGCTCGACTTGACGGGAAAGTTGAGCCTACGCCATCAGTCCCAAGTGGTAATAAATCAAACGAAGAACTTGCAGATGAGGTAATTGCAGGTAAATGGGGAAATGGAGACGAGAGAAAAAGAAGATTAACAGAAGCTGGTTATAATTATTCTGCAGTACAAAGTATTGTTAATCAAAAATTAAGCGGTGGATCTTCTACTCCAAAACCTAGTTTAAAATCTAATGAAACAATAGCTGATGAAGTTATAAATGGTGCTTGGGGAAACGGACAAGACAGAAAGAACAGACTAACTGCAGCAGGATATAATTATAATGAAATTCAAGCAATAGTTAATAGAAAACTTGGATATGGTTCTGCTCCAGCTTCAAATAGAAAGTCAAATGAGACAATAGCAAACGAAGTAATAAGAGGCGACTGGGGTAATGGTCAAGATAGAAAAAATAGGTTAACACAAGCAGGATATGATTATGGAGCTATACAGGCAATAGTAAACAAAAAATTGCTAGGATAAAAGTTAAGAGGTAGGGTTTAGTTCTCTACCTCTTTTTTCAATTCTGATAAAATGTTTAGAGCCTGGACTCCATTAATGTGGTCAATGTCAATTTTTCTAATTTTATTTATGATCTTGTAATAAGAATCAATATTTAATTCTTTAGGAGCGGTATCAATGATTTCATATTTGAGTTGCTTTTTATTAAGTTTTTCGATATATTTATTTAAAGAATTGATTGGAAATCCACATTTGATTATTTCAGGGCTCAAATTTGTGATTTTCAAACCTAATTCTCGATTTAACAATTTTGCATCTTCATTTAGAATGTTATAGAAAATGCCAACTCTAAACAAATAAATGATAGATGCATCTTTTTTCTTTAACTCATTGTAATTATTTAATAATTTACTCAAAAAAATCAATCTCCTTTCTTTTTAGAATTTTTTCTTATTACTAATAAATCCCCAGGAGTACATTCGAAAACATTACATAATTTTTCTAATGTATCAAAATGTATTCCAGCAAGGTCATCTTTCATAAGATTTGTGACGGACTGAAAACTTTTATTTGTTTCTTGCATAAGCCAATATTTACTACGACCACTTTCATCCAATTTTTGTTTTAGTTTTAGTTCAATCATTACTATGTACCTCCTACTTATTTATTTTATAAGATTTGAAAGTTTATTTTAACTACAATAGTCTTTATCTATTGCAGACTTACTATACTTATGTTAGAATATAAGCAAGTAAGAACCTACTGTATTGGAGGTGTGTTTTTATGAAATTAAAACCAAAAAATCAAGAATTCGATTTGGTTAGCGAATTAAATGAGGCTATATATTTATTTAAAGAAAATCCTGAAGCATCATTAAAACAGGTTGAATATATTAGAGATTATGTAATTTCAAGCAATCTTAATAAAGAATTAAGCTATATAAATGAGCTAGAAAATGATTTGAAATAATATAGTAACTATACTTTAGTTACAATTGACTTTAATTTGTGGTATAATAGAATATAAGAGATATCTCTACATAATTTAATAGGAGGTAGAGATGGAAGAGAAGCAAGTAATAACTGCTCTAATAAAGTCGGTTCCATTAAGGTATAAAATAATAATTTTCTTTAATAAACATTTTATATTTTTGATATATAGAATAGGCTATATTAGATGTTACAAGGAATTCAAATAATTGTGTTTTCCCACAATTTTCCCACAAAAGTTTGAGATACCACAAAAAACCGAAGAAAAGAAAAATGCTAAAAGCATTGAAAATACAAGAAAACTCAAAACCTTAAAAAACTGAAAAAATGCTAAATTAGTTCAGTAGGTTCAGGAGTTGTATCAGAGATTATACAATAATAAATACAGTAATAGCAAGGGTTACAGAGATTTGTAACACCTTGCTATTTTTTAATTTCCCACAATTTTCCCACATTAGTTTAGGATAGAGTCTAATAATTTGGTTGAATCTGATTTTCTTTTAGGTAAACTATCTAAATAAATTTCAGTAATCTTAATTGATGAATGGCCTAGTAAATCTTTTATTGTAATTAGATCTGTTCCGTGCATTAGTAATTGTGTTGCAAATGTATGTCTTAAATCGTGGAATTTACGATATCTTAATCCAGCCCTGTTTAATCTTTTTTGCCATTGCTTTAATAAGTTTTTATTGCATATATATGTATTATCTCTTCCAGGGAAGACCATTATATTGGTTCTTTTTTTATTAATTAGCATATTATATACGGTATCATTCATAGGAATAGTTCTAATTGAGTTTTGGCTTTTGGGTGTAGTAACCTTTAGCTGATATGTTCTTTTTCTGTTTTCATCAAAACTTGCAGAATTTGTAAGATTATGAACTATATGTATAAGTCTATTTTCAAAATCTAAATCACTCCATTGCAATCCAAGTATTTCGCCTTGCCTCATTCCTGTTGCAAGAGCAAAAATAACAATATCTTGATAACGGCTACCATCAAAGGCTGATATCAATATTTTTATTTCCTCTTCTGTAAAATAATCGATAGCATTCTTTTTTTCCAGTATTTCCATTTCTTTTTTCTTGCTTTTTGGAAGAGTAACATTGTCACACGGATTTTTAAGTATGTATCCATCTTTTTCACAATATTTAAAGAATAAATGTAATAGTTTATGGATAGCTTTTAATCGTTCCTCTGACATTGGTATTTTAGAATGGACTTTATTAGATTTCATTAATTTATTATAATAATTCTGTATATTGATAGATTTTAGATCGTTAATAGGCAATGTAGAAATTGAAGCTTGTTCAATATAATTTCTATAAAGACCTTCGTATGTTTCAAAAGTAGAAGGTTTTAATTCATTCTTTTTAGTGTTGAATAGCCAGCTAGGAAATAATTTATTGATTGTAATTCCATTGCTTATTTGTAATCCATATTTTAAATTTTGTATATATTCATTAGCTTTTTGTTCCGCTTCTGATTTACTGGATCCATAGAATTCTTTGCGAATAAGAGAACCATTAGGTTTATGTCCTACTGTTTTTGAAATTCTATAATAATCTTTTCCGTTTTTAACGCAATTTGTTTTCTTTGCCAAATAAAAAACCTCCATTTCTTCAAAAATTACTTGAAAAATAAAGGCTATTTATATATAATATAAATAGTCTAAATTAAGTTTATCCTTTGTTTAGAGAAGTGTTATATCAAGGTTAGGTCATTGTTCGAAGGCGACCTGACTTTTTATTTTACATTCCAGGTATGGCCACAATTTTGGCATACACACATTGTTTCATTTTTATAGGTTGTTTTTTCATTTCCTTTAGATTTTTTCCAAACAAGATTAGAAATTCCCAAAGTACATATCGCAGTTAAACCTCTAGCAGTATTATTTATATGCCCACCGATACCATTTCCTTTTTTCTTTGTTTTTCCACCTGTTTGAACGATTTGTGCATTTACATTTTCACTACCACAGCTTGGACATTTCATAATATAACTCCTTTCTAGTTATTAAATGCTGATTTAATTTCAACACTTACAACTTCGCCTATTGAATGAATATCACTTAATGTATCTTTTGGATATCTCATATTAAGTGGTTCTAAATCATAGGTATTATCATCATTCTTTATAACTTTACGAAGTACAATTTTATTATCTAAACACAATAAATGTACTCTACCATTATTAATAATAGAAGATTTTTCTATTATTACGATATCTCCATTACCAATTAAAGGGATCATTGAGTCATCGTGGCTTACTACTGCAACATATTCTTTATCATCTTTAATTGTAATATTTGTGTATGCGTATTTTTGCGTTGGTATAGTAATATACCTTTTTTTATCAGAATCATATTTGATAGTATCTATTATTGGAATTTTATTATTCTCATTTGTAATACTACCCTCAAAAAAGTCATCAACAATAAAATCAGTATAACCACATATCAGCATTAAATCATTATAAGTAGTTTTCCCTTGAGAGGCCTTAACTAATTTTTCTAATGTTGCAGGTTTAGGTGGTTTATCAATTTTCTTATTAATGTATCCTGACAAAAATGTTCTACTAATTTTAGATTTTGCAGAAAACTCTCTTTGGTTTTCGTAATTTTCAGAAATATCTAAAATTATTTTTGCGAATTTATCTTTATCAAACATAATTTTAAACCTCCAAATATAGTATATAATAGCAGTTCAAAAAAGTCAACAAAAAAGTTAAAAAAAATTTACCAAAAGGGTTGACAAATAATTTTTATTAGTATAATATAAAAGTGGTCAAGAAAAGATGACCAAAATATTAAGAAAGGATAAAGTTATATGAAGGTAAACACAGAGGCATTAAATAAGCTTATAAAAGAAAAGTACAGAGGTAACAAGACCTGGTTCGCTGAAATAATAGGATTAAATCCAAAAACATTAATTCAATTATTAAATGGTTGTTATTCAGCAGAAAGCCCTAAGGCAATTAGATGTATCACAGATTACTGCAAAAATAATAAGCTAAACTACAAAGATTATATTTTTTTGCCTTAGTTGGTCAAGAAAACTTTACCAGAAAGGAGGATATAACACTTGAGCAATGAAAGATGGATAAGTCTTAATCAGTTCATGAAAGAAAGAAACATCGGATATGAGACTGCACTTGATATGATTGCTAAAAATGAAGTCGAATATCACAAAACCGAAAACGGAAAAAACATCAGATATAAAATCAAGGTTGGCGGAGATTCCGTTTCGAGGGAACTCTTTGAGGAAGAGCGAGCAAAAAGAATTAGGGCAGAGACAAGATTAGATCTACTAAAGAAAGTTTTAGAGGAGGATTAAAAAATGAAAATAGTTAACAAAGGAAAGTTTATTTCAAGGATAATTGAGTTACTTATTATAGTAAGTACAATTATTATTACACCAAAAGCAATTACTTATGCAAATGCTTGGAGAGGTTACAAAGGTTATGGCGGAGAATATCTTATTCCAGTATTGGGAATGTTGGCCATATTGATTATTGAAACAATTTTAGAGGAAGGAGCAAAAGCAAATGCCAGAAGATAAATTTCATAAATGTTATATATGGCACATTATAACATTAGCAAAAATGAAACTAGAGTTGAAAGAATTAAAAAATTTTGAAAGGAAATTATATGGAAATGTTTAACAAAGAAGAAATTGAAAGGCTAAAAATTGAAAAAGAGAATGTACAAGGCCAATTGAAAATTAAAAATATGCAATATGATCAATTACAAAAACAATACGATCACAAAGTAAATGAGTTAGAAGATATTGTTTCAGATGTATTTTTATCATTTAGAAGAATTGTAGAGATTACAGAGAGAAACGATTATGGAAATCCACAACAAAAGATATCTAAAATAAAAGAATTTGCTCAAGATATGAAAAATTATTATGCTGGATTAACTTTGGGCAAAAATAAAAATAGAGTTACAACCACTGACAATGACTAATAACTCTATCAAATATTTATAAAAATACTCTTATTTGAATTATAACATTAAGAGTTAGAAAGGTCAAGATTATGAATAAAAACATAAAGAATGAAGTTAAGAAAATTCTTGAAAATAATCCTGAAGCTAGAAAATCTGATATGGAACTTATAATTCAAATCGCAGACAATCATTTACCAGTAAATAATATGAATTTTAGAAGCTGTTGTGAAGAGCTAGAGTCAATAGGCATTAGTTTTGAATCAATAACTAGAGCTAGAAGAAAAGTACAACAAGAATATCCATATTTAAAAGATAAAGAAGCGGAAGAGATTAGATCTAAAGAAGAGGAAAACTATTATTTAGAATATGGGAGGAAGTATTAATGAAATGTGTTATTTGTGGCAAAGAGTTTTCAGGATATGGCAACAATGCAGAACCTATAAAATCAGGTAAATGTTGTGATGAATGTAATTATTCCAAGGTAGTACCAACTAGAATATATCAATCAATAGGATGGAGGGATGTATCTAATGCCAAGTAGAGAGGAATGGTTAGAGCAAAGAAAAAATGGCATTGGCGGAAGTGATTCTGCAGCAATTATTGGATTAAATCCATATAAAGATAATGTTCAGTTATGGAAAGAAAAATGTGGCTTAGTTGAAGCGGAAGATATTTCAGATAAATCTTATGTAAAATACGGAACAGAAGCAGAGGATTATTTAAGGAATTTATTTGCATTAGATTTTCCACAGTATAAAGTTGAGCATTTTGAGAATGAGTCAATTAGACATCCAAAATATCCGTTTCTATTTGCTAGTTTAGATGGAGTTCTTACTGATAAAGAAACAGGAGAAAAGGGAATATTAGAAATAAAAACAACTAATATTTTACAATCTATGCAAAAGGAAAAATGGAAAGAAAAAATACCACCAAATTATTATTGTCAGGTATTACATTATCTAAATGTTACTGGATACTCATTTGCAATTTTAAAAGCACAATTAAAATATGATTATTCAGGAGATATTGTTTTAAGTACTAGACATTATTTAATTAAGAAAAGTGAAGTAGAAGAGGATATAAAATATTTAGAAAACAAAGAAATTGAATTTTGGAAATGCGTGGTAGATAGAGTTCAGCCACCATTAGTATTACCAAATATATAGGAGGGTTAAAATGGAAGAAAATAAAGATGAATTACAATTAATAGTTAGTCCAATAGATAAGATTAACGAAATAACTGTTAATTATGAGCAGTTGAAAACGGCATTAGGCCAAAGATTAGAAAATTATAAAAATATGACTTATTCGGAAAATGAAATTGATATTGCAAAGAAAGACAGGGCTAATTTAAACAAATTAGATTCAGCAATAAAAGGTAAGATTACAGAAATAAGAAAAGAATTATTGGATCCATTTACTGTGGCAGAAAAAGAATTGAAAGAATTAAGTTCAATGGTTAAAGAGACCTCTATTCTTATTGATAATCAGGTTAAATCTTTTGAAAGTAAAGAACAGGAAGAAAAAAGAGAGTTGATTAAAAAAGTTTTTGATGCCTATGTTGGAGATTTAAAAGATTTGATTTTATTTGACATAATATTTAATCCTAGATGGTTAAATAAGACATATACAATGAAGAAAATTGAAGCAGATATTAATCATTTAATTGTAAAAGCACATGATGATATGGCTGTTATAGATGGTCAAATGAAAGATGAAAATGTTAACAAGACTGTAAAAGCATATTATTTTTCACATATTGTTGATCCAAGTGCTTTAGGAGATTCTTTAACATATGGCAACAATATGATGGAAACTAATAAAAAACTCGATGAAATTTCTAAACAGGAAATACATAAAGATGTTGAAACAAAAGAAGTTAAAGAAACAGAAGAAGAATTACAGGTTGTTGATTTCAGAGTGTGGGTTACTCAAGAACAAAAGATGAAAATTAGAGAATTTCTAATTCAAAATAATATTAAATATGGAGGAGTTGTTTAATATGGAAAGTGTAAAAAATAGTTTAGTAAAACAAAATCAAAAACAAACATTTAGTGCATTTATGAGCACAGAAGGAATGAAGAAAAAAGTCAATGAAATGGTTGGTGGAAAAAATGGCCAACAATTTATTACAAGTATTATATCAGCAGTAAGTACAAATCCTGGACTAGCTGAATGCGATAACGCAACAATTATTTCTGCAGCATTATTGGGACAAAGTTTAAAACTAAGTCCAAGCCCACAATTAGGACAATATTATATGGTTCCTTTTAATGATAATAAAAGAGGATGTAAGGTTGCTCAATTCCAATTAGGATATAAAGGATATATTCAATTGGCAGTTAGAAGCGGATTTTATAAAAAATTAAATGTATTGGCAATAAAAGAAGGCGAATTAATTAAATATGATCCATTATCTGAAGAGATAGAAGTAAAACTAATCGAAGATGAAGAGGAAAGAGAAAACGCAACAACTATTGGTTATTATGCAATGTTTGAATATTTAAATGGTTTCAAGAAAACTCTTTACTGGAGCAAAAAGAAAATGGAAGCACACGCAGAAAAATATTCAATGGGATATAAGGCTCGTAAAGGTTATACATTTTGGGAAAAAGACTTTGATGGTATGGCATTTAAAACAATGTTAAGACAATTGATTTCTAAATGGGGAATTATGAGTGTTGATATGCAAACAGCAATGGAAAGTGATATGGCAGAAATTAAAGAAGATGGTACTTATGAGTATATAGACACAGAGCCTATTGATATTCAAGACCAAACAACTTATGTTGATGAGGTACAAGAAGAAACTCAAGAAGAGGAACAAGTTCAACAAGAAAATAAACAAGAAGACGATCCATTTTTGAAATAATTAGTTTTACGAAAGGAAGAAATGTATGTATACTGAGGGCTTTATAAGTTTACATAGGAAATTCCTGAATTGGGAATGGTACGATGATAACAATGTTAAAATTTTATTTATCCATTTGCTACTTACAGCTAATTGGACAGAGTCCGAATGGCATGGTATGAAAATTCTTCCTGGTCAAAAAATAACATCATTAGAAAAATTAGCAAAAGAAACTAATCTAACCGTTAAGCAAGTAAGGATTGCATTAAATAAGCTAAAAAGGACACGCGAAGTGGCAATCAAAGGGACAAACAAATATACCCTTGTAACCATTGAAAAATATGAGTTTTATCAATCAGAGGTTGGGAAAAGGGCAAGCAAAAGGGCAAGCAACGGGACAAACAAAGGGCAACAATATAATAATATAAATAATAAATTAAATAAAATTAAATTAAATTATTTATATAAATATATAAATGGAGAAGAAAAAAATTTTGAAGGTTTATCCGAAAAAGATTTATTACCATTACAGATAAATTTAAAACATCTTGGATTATATTCAGAAGGTTTAAATGAAGAATGTATTCCTGAAGATATGATGTTAAGATTTAAATTAGAAACATATGCTATTGCACAAATATATTTAAGTCCATATAAAGTATATTTAAATGGTTTAACAGAAAATTCTATTAATAGAACTTATTTATCTGCAATGCAATATTGTCCACCAACAGAGGATGATTACGAAGAATTTATGAATTATTTTATAGTTTGCTTAAGAAAAGAATGTGAGGATGTGGCTAAAAAATGAGTAATAATAAACAATGTCCTTTAAGAAAGATATCGTATGAATCAAGATTTGAAAAAAATCGTTATATTGGTATTAAAGAGGGAGATATTGAAAGCGAGACAGTTGTGTACTAAAGATAAATGTATGGCCTATCATAACGGAAAGTGTAGGATGATGAAATGGTAAATAGAATAAAATATCCTGAACTTAAAGGAGTTTGTAAAGAGGCAATTAAAAATGAATGGTGTTTAGGATGTAATAGACTAGAAGATTATAATTTTACTGGAGTGAATTATTGCAAATATGTTGATATTGGGAAGAAAGAACATCTTCCCGATGTCGGCAAAATGGTAACTGATGGTTACCAATTAAAAATATGAGGCTCGAAAATCAAATTTAAGACATTTTATTTTCAAAATGAATAATATGTCGAATTGAAATAAAAAAACAAAAGGAGCCTTAAAATTTTATCAAATTTGGTACAAAAAAATACACCTTTGGTTCTCAAAAATATAAAACGAGTTGGGAGGAAATTTAAATGAAAATAAAATTAGTTATTCCTGGAAAAGCACAAGCAAAACAAAGACCTAGAATAGGCAGAAATGGAGCATATACACCACAAAAAACAAAGAATTATGAGAATTGGATCAAGACGATATTTATTCAAAATTATCCAGTTATGAAGCCTTTGGAAACACCATTGAGAGTATCAATAGTTTTAAATGTGGAAATTCCTACATCTATTTCAAAGAAAAAACAAACAGAAATGATTAATGGATCCATACTTCCAACCAAGAAACCTGATGTTGATAATGTGGCCAAGAGTATTTTAGACGCATTAAATGGATTAGCTTATAGAGATGATAAGCAAATAATTTATTTACAAGTTACAAAAAGATATGCAGGTTTTTCTAATGCTGAAGTATTAATTGAAGAAATGGAGGATAAATAATTATGAGATGTACCAGCAAAGAAAGAGATTATTGTAATGTAGAAAAAATGGGATGTAATGGCTGTTATTATGATGATAAGAATTATCAAGAAATAAGCAGAGATGAGGTAATAAATGGTCTTGAAAGTTTAATAGATGATAGATTAAGTTTTCTTGGACCTGACGATTATTACGATAAGGATAATATATTCTTACACGATGTTAAAATATTAAGAAATGCAATCGGACTTATTCAAAGTCAGAAAGGAGAGTAACAATGAGCGATGGAGTAATAATTACACTAATTATATGTGGTACAATTCTTGCAATATACTTGATAGACAAGTTTTTTGATAAGGAGTAAACAAATGATTAAATTTATTTTAGAAGAATTAAAGAAAATATTAAGAATGTTGGAAAGTGTTGATTTAAATAGCACTAATAGACAGACATATAATGCTAGTCAAAAAAATGTTATTAATGCCTATAGTAAATTATTTGATTTGATTAAATTTATTGAAAGAGAAGAGGGAGAATAACTATGGCAAGAAATATATGTTTAGATTGTGGATACTTTTTAAACTGTTCAAAAGCTAGTCAAGAACTAGTCAGTTGTGAAAAATTTATAAAAGTACATAAAACAATAACTAGGATAGAAAACGAGAAAGGAAATGATAATAAATGCAGGAATTAAAACAACAATTAATAGGACAAAAGGAAGGATTACAATTTGCACTTGATGAATTAGAAATGATTAAAGAAAGTTTAAAAAGAAGAATTGATTATTTAGATAAAGAAATTGAAAAAATATCTGATAAGTGCTAACGCACAAATGAAAAAATAGAATAGGAGAGTGTTGTAGATGACTAGAAAGGATTTAGAGGATTATAGAAAAAAACAATTATATGTGAAAGCTCAAATTGGTTATTTAGAAGAGGCTTGGACAAAAGTAACTGGTACAAGTGCAAATTTAACAGGTATGCCAAAAGGTAAAAATGGAACCAACGATCTAAAAGAGGATTATTTAGATAAGAAAGATAAGTTGATCCTGGAGAAGAAAAAACAATTTGAATTTTACGACAAAAATATAAGGAAACAGTTAGATGAATTAAGTTTAATCAATCCTTTATATGCCTCTATTTTACATATGATCTATATTAATGGTAATTCCATTGAAGAGGTGGCATCTACAATGAATTATAGTTATTTCAGAGTTTGTCATTTCAAGGGTTGGGCTTTAAATGATTTTGATAAATTAGATAAAAATTATAAGTCAGCAAATAAAAGCAAACAAAAGCAAAAAAATATGTGATATTATAGTAGTATAAAATTTTAGGAAGTTATAAAGCCCTCCTAATAGATATTTACGAATAGGCAGTCTAATTGATAGGCTGTCTATTTGTTTTACCAAAGAAAAGGAGGCAAGCTATGAATTTCGATAGATGTATGAAATATCAGTGCAAAAATTGTAAAAATATTAATAATTGTTTTAAGAACGACAAGGAAGAACGTAAATCGTTAAAAAAGAAAAAACATTTTAATCACAGGAGGAATAATAAGTGAAGATTGCTATAGATAACATTGAATATTTAAGTAAATTACAAAACAATAAAGATGATGAAATAATCTTTGTTTTTGATAAAGAGCCTTTGGAAGAATTATTAAAAATAGATATTCATTGTGTAAATAAAGATAAAATAATCGCGGTCGACATTAATTTAACTAATTATTATATTCCTTGCGTTAAGAAATGCACTATAGATGATGATTTAACACTTCCACCAAGTAAAGATTATAAATATGCAATCATTGTTCCAAATTGTAATAATGATCATGGAGATATTGATGGAAAAACATTTTTTAGTAAATGCATAGAAAGTATATTAAATCAGTCATATCAAAATTTTGAATTAATTATTGTTGATGATATGAGTACAGATAGTTCGGTTAAAACCGTACAAAGTTATATGAAGAAAAAAGAATATGCTAAAAAAATCCACTTAATACAGAATACTAGAAAACGTTTTAATGGTGGAACTAGAAATATTGGAATAGATTATGCATTAAATAATATAGATTTTGATTATTTTGCATTTTTGGATTCAGACGATTGGTGGACAACCGAGAAGACTTTAGAAATTATAAATAAATATTTGAATGGCCACGAGATGGCTCTTATTGGAATGCAATTAGTGGATCAAAATGGCGTTTTTATGACAAAAACACATATTATTGATTGTTACGAAGATTTCTTTTTGAGTGATAATAAAGTTTGGTGTACTGCTTGGGCTAGAATAATAAGAAAAGACAAAATTGTTTATTTTCCTGAAGATACTTTAATGGAAGATAGAACCTGGAGCTATGAGCAGGCTGATAATGTGGATTATAATCACGTTGTTAATATAAAAGAAATACTTTATACCTGGAATAGAACAAATGTAAGTAATTCAGTTAGCCTTGTAAGAGGAAAGAACTGGGAGGCATCAGCTTGGAAACATATAGGTCAGCAATTAATGTTACTTACAAGATTAAAACATAATGAGATGAGACCAATATTAGAAAAAAGGATACAAGAGTGTATTAATAAAGTAAATCATAGAATTTACCAACAATATTAGGAGGTGTAAAAATGAAAGTTATTAAAGTTGAAGCTTTGGCACAATTTACTTTAGAGAGATTTGACGAAATCAGGAATTTAGTCAGAAATCAAAAGGATATCAACCATAATGATAAAACTTTGTATTATGGAGATACTTTTGAATGTGACAAAGAAATGGCTGATTACTTAACTGGAAATAATCCTTTAAAAAAGGCAGTTGTAAAAGTTATTGAAGTAATTCCTACAGTAGAAGAACCAACAAGTGCAAAAAATGCACCAGTTGAAGAAAAAGCAACAAAAAAAAGTAACAAAAAATCTGCAGCAAAGAAAAAATAATATAGCAAGGGCTATCCTATGTGTTTTAGAAAGGATAGTTATATTATGGAAGTTCAAAAAATTGCAATACAAAAGCTAAATCCAGCAAATTACAATCCAAGAGTAGATTTGCAACCAGGAGATAAGGAATATCAAAAAATAAAAAGAAGCATTGAAAAATTTGGATGCGTTGAGCCCATAGTTATTAATAAAGATATGACAATTATTGGCGGACATCAGAGATTGAAAGTTCTTAAAGACCTGGGTTACAAAGAAATTGAATGTGTAATTGTAGATTTAGATAAAAATCAAGAAAAAGCATTGAATATTGCTCTTAATAAAATTACAGGCTTATGGGATGAGGACAAGTTAGAGGAATTATTACTTGAATTAAAAAATAATGAATTTGATTTAATTGATACTGGGTTTGATGAAGAAGAAATTAACGATATTTTTTCTGAATATGAAAATGATGTTGAAGAGGATAATTTTGATTTAAGAGAAACTCTATCAGAAATTGAAGAGCCTATTTCTAAACTAGGAGATATGTTCAAATTAGGAGAACATATTCTTATGTGTGGAGATAGCACGCAAAAAGAACAAGTTATGCGTCTTATGAATAATCAAGTTGCAGATTTGCTTCTTACAGATCCACCATATAATATTGACATTTCAAATTCAAAAGGTATGAAAATTCAAAATGATAATTTGGAGAAAGATAATTTTATTAAATTTCTTACTGATTGTTTTTCTAATGCGAAAGAACATATAAAAGATGGAGCTGTGTTTTATATTTGGTATGCTGATACATCTGCATTTGAATTTTATACTGCATTAAGTAATATCGGACTTCAGGTCAGAGAAAATTTAGTGTGGGTAAAAAACAAGTTTATATTAAGCAGACAAGATTATCATTGGAGGCACGAGCCTTGTTTATATGGTTGGAAAGAAGGTAGAGCTCATTACTATGTAAATAATAGAAAACAATCCACAATTATTGACCAGAGTGTGGATTTAGATTTAATGTCAATAGACGAAATAAAAGAATATGTTCAGTCTTTAATTGATGATTCAACAATATTTTATGAGAATAAGCCAGAAAAAGACGACCTACATCCTACAATGAAGCCTATTAAGTTAATGGGAAAAATGATAAAAAATTCTAGTTTACCAAATCAATTAGTATTGGATTTATTTGGTGGATCAGGTTCTACATTAATTGCTTGCGAACAACTTCAAAGAAAATGTTTTATGATGGAATACGATCCTAAATATTGTGATGTTATTATAAAACGATGGGAGGATTTTACTGGAAAGAAAGCAATTAAAATATAAAAGAAAGGTTGGAAAAGTAATGTGAATGTTGAAGCAATAAAAAAAGATTATCTGAACACAACTCTGTCTAGAAAAGAAATTTGCAAAAAACATCGAATTACTTTAAATCAACTGGACTATTTAAGGAAAAAGAACAAATGGGCATCTAGAAAAAAGGCTACAAAATTAGGCAAGAAATTGACAAAGGGTGGCGGTCAAAACAATAATCAAAATGCAGTTGTTACAGGTTATTATTCTAAATATAGGGATTTGTTATCTGAAGATGAAAAGCAAATGTATGACGAGAGTGTTCCAGATGAAGTTGAAATGGTACTTCACGCAATTAGACATCAGGATATTTTAGAATATCGTTATACTAAAAAGATAAAAGAATTGGAAGATAAGAAAAAAGAATTAACTATTACATCGATGATTAAAAATGGAACTAATGTTGAAACAGAGGCAACAAACACTCAAATTTTAATTGATAGATTTAATAACACTTTATTAAAAGTGCAGGATGAAAGAAGAAAAGAAGTTGAATTGTTACATAAATTGGCAGTAGACAATAAAGGCGACAAAGAGGTTCAAAAAGATAGAGTCACGATCGTTAATGATTTAACGGAGGTGCAAGAAGATGATAATATCAATTAGAAATATAATTGCACCACACTTTTTTTCTACATTTAACTCAAAGAAAACCAATCAGATATATGAGGGTGGCCGTAACTCGACTAAAACATCGATGATAGCTCTAAAAATCGTTTACAATTGCTTATATGAAGACAATTGTTCAGCAGTATGTATGAGAAATCATAAAATTGATTTAAGGACATCGGTGTACAGAGAAATTAAAAGAGCCTGTACTAGAATGGGACTTATTGAAGGTGTTGATTATAAAGCAACAATATCTCCAATGGAAATTATGTTTTTTAAAAATGAAAATAAAATATATTTTGCTGGTGGAGATGATTTCGAGGCAGTTAAGGGAACTATAGATGAAAAGAAACTTATAAAAATATCATGGTTTGAAGAGTTAACCAACTTTAAAGATGAAGAGACTATTGAACAAATCAAAGCTACCTTTACTAGAGGTAACAACGATTGGTTTATGGCTCTTTATTCATTTAATCCACCTAAAAATAAATATCATTGGGTTAATCAATGGGTTGAAAGAAAAAGAAAAGACAAGGACAACTATTTAATCAGTCATACAGATTATAGAACAGTTAATCCTGAATGGGTTGGAAGATTAGCAATTCAAGAAGCGGAGAATTTAAAAAAGAATGATCCAAAAAGGTATGATTGGATTTGGTTAGGCCATGTTATAGGTATCGAAGGACTTATTTATAATCCTGATTTGATTGAGTATGTTTCTGAAGATTATATTGAAAAAAATAATATAAAAATACTTTATTTAGACTTTTCAATAGATAGTGGACATCAAACATCTGCAACAGCCTGTGGTTGTTATGGACTTGGAAATGATGGATATTGGTATTTATTAGATACATATTATTATTCTCCAAACGAGAAACCTGATAAAAAGGCTCCAAGTGAATTAAGTAAGGATTTATTTGAATTTAAAAGAAATATGATCATTAAATTTAAATCTGTTCCTGATAGAGAAACAATAGATTCTGCAGAAGGAGCGTTAAGAAATCAATATTATAAAGATTTCGGTGTTAGACTTAATCCAGTAGATAAAGGCACAAACAAAGAACAACTTGTGGATTATTCACAAGATTTTATAGCTAAAAAAAGATTTAGAGTTTTAGATAATAATAATAATCAAATATTCAAAAAAGAAAATGTAAATTATCAATGGACTGAAGATTCTATTAAGAAAGGAAAGCCAACACCTGATAAAAACGAGAAAGAATTTGCAGCAGATGAAAAATATTATAACACTCATTCAAAGAGTTTTTCTTACACTTATGCAGATCATACTCAAGATGAATTTCAGTATTGGTGTAAAGATAATTTAGTTAAATTAGGATTAAAATTTTAGGAGGAAATAAAAATGAAGTTATATGAAAATATTTCAAACGTTTTAAGTAAAGAAAACATAAATCTTGCAACTGGTTCTATGTATGACTATATGAGGAATTGGAAAGAATGGTATGCTGGCAGTGTTGCAGATTTTCATTTTTATACTGCACGTTTAGCAAATGGTACTACAACAGAGTGTGAAAGATTAACAATGAATATGGCCAAAAAATTATGCGAAGATATGGCCAAGTTGTTATGGACAGAAAAAACTGAAATAAATTTATCAAATAAGAAAGCAACTCAAGCATTATGGAGAGTTTTAGATAGTAATATTAATGCATTTACTACCAACTTTCCAATATTTCTTGAAAAAGCATTAGCACTTGGAAACGGAGCATTAATAGAATATAAATCTAGCGGAGAAACAATTATTGATTATGTTCCTGGAGATTTGTTTATTCCATATAAGTATAATAATAACTATGTTTATGGTTTGATTACAATATCAAGACAATCTCAAGTTAATGATAAAAATAAGGAAGAATATTTAACACATATTACATATCACGATTTTGAAAATAAAATTTATAAGATTAAACATGAGGCTTACAAAAGTAGCGATGCAAATACTCTTGGAAAGAAACTTGAATTTGCTACAGTATTTCCAAATATAGAAGAAACAACTGAATATAAAGATATAGATTTTCCATATTTTCAAATATTCAGGTTGAATATAGCTAATAATTTAGAATTTGGAAGTCCATTAGCTCCATCTATGTTCGCTAATTCAATAGACAGATTAAAATCTATTGATATGAAATATGATAGTTTTATGAATGAATTTGTTTTAGGACAAAAAAGAATATTAGTTGATAATTCTACAATAAAAGCTAAAGCAGTTCCAGACGAAAATGGAAATATTAACTATGTAAACTATTTTGATGCCAACGACAAAGTATATGTTGCTGTTGAAGGCATGGAAAAGCAACCTGCAAAAGAAGTGGATTTCAAATTAAGAACATCTGAACATATTGAAGCAATTAACGCAGAATTAAACTGGTTATCTGATAATGTTGGATTAGGCGAAGGATGGTATCAATTCGATGGTGCAGGTGTAAAAACCGCAACAGAAGTAATTAGTGAAAACAGTAAAGCATTTAGGACTAGAAAACATTTATTAACTAATGTAAATGACGTTGTTTATGATATGGTTAATGCTATTTGTAAATTAGAAAACATTAAAACAAAGGAAATATCAATTGTAAATGATGATTCTATTATAGAAGATAAAAATGCAGAGAAAACATTAGCTTTAATGGAAGTTCAGCAGGGATTAATGAGCAAGAAAAAATATTTAATGAAATATGAGGGATTAACTGAAGATGAGGCAATAGAAGAACTTGAAACAATTGATTCTGAAAAAATGTCTAATCAGGAATTGTTTGGTTTTCCAACGGAGGAAAATCCTGATAATACACCTGAAAAGGCAAAAAAAGAGCAGGAAGAGAAAGATAAGAAAAAGGAGGAATAATAAATGTTACCTCCAAATTATTTAGATGGTTTAGAAAGTTCAATTGCTAGTCTATACTCTCAATTAGAAATAGAAATCATTGATGCAATTGTAACTAGGATAATGAATGTTGGTTATGCTAATACTGTGGTATACAATAGTGCAATGATTGCACAAGAGGCAGGACTTTTATATTCAGATATTATTCAAAAGGTTGCAAATAATACAAATCGTTCTTATGAGGAAATAGAAAAGATATTTACAGATGCAGGAATAAAGGCAATAGAAAATGACGATAAAATATATTTGCGTAATGGCCTTAAACCTATTCCAATTAGACAAGATGAGTTTTTATTAAAGTATATTTTAGCAACGGCTCAAAAAACAGATAAAAACTTTAAGAATTTAACAATGACAACCGCTACAAATACTCAAGCTGAATTTATAAATAAAATAAGTCAGCAATCTTTATTTGTTTCAACTGGTGTAAAAAGTTATGCTCAAGCAATAATTGATACAATCGATGATTTATCAATCAAAAGCCCTACAGTTACATATCCAAGCGGATATAAGACATCAATTGAAAACGCATCAAGAACAAACATTTTAACTGGAGTAAATCAGACTTGCGGAAGACTTCAATTAATGAGGGCAGATGAAATGGGTTGTGATTTAATGGAAATATCTGCTCACGGTGGAGCTAGACCAGAACACGCAGAATGGCAAGGCAAAATTGTTGATAGAAGCGGTAAAAATAAAAAATATTTGTCATTAGATGACATTGGATACGGAACTGCAACAGGATTTCAAGGAGTAAATTGTAGACATACTTGGTTTCCTTACTTTGAGGGAGATGTTAGGACATATTCCGCTTCAGATTTAAGAAAAATTAACAATGAAAGAGTTAATTATAATGGAAAATCGTATTCAAGTTATGATGCAAGTCAAATTCAAAGATATTATGAAAGAAATATAAGAAATGACAAGAAAAAAATTGCTGGTTTGCAATCTGTATTAACCTCTTCTACAACAGATGAGGAATTGATAAGCCAGTCAAGAGAAGCATTAAAGAATACACAACAAAAATTAGCAATTCATAATTCGCAATTAAATGATTTTATTGATCAAACAAAGTTTAAGAAGAATTATGTAAGATTAAGGATTGCAAAAAATAAAAGTTATTAATATTAGCTATTCACTTTTGTGAACAGCTATTTTTATAAATGTCTTTTTACTTATTTGCAGACATTAAAGAACAATTAAGGTATGGGCATTTACTTTGTTAGCCCAAATAAAAAAATGGAGGTATGTATATCATGAATAATGATAAAGAAAATGAAAATGTTCAAGACCAAGAAAATAACAACGAGGTTGAGAACAAAGAAAATGAAAATGTTGGAACTCAAGCCAATGAAAATAAAGATGAGGAAAATTCTAGTAATGGTTCAAAAACTTTTAGCCAAGATGAAGTAAATGCATTATTGAAAAAAGAAAAGGAAAAGGCAAATAAAAAGATGCCTGATTCAAAACAATATAAAGCATTTCTTGATTGGCAAGAAAGTCAAAAAACCGAGGCAGAAAAAAATGCCGAGAAAGAAACTAAATATCAAAAAGCATTATCTGATATCGAAGAAAAAGATAATTACATTGCAGTTCTAGAGAGCGGTGTATCAAAAGAAGATTCAGATTATGTATTATTTAAGGTTTCAAAAATGGATGGCGATTTTAAGGATAATCTAGAAGATTATTTGAAAGAACATCCACAATATTTAAAGGCATCACAAACTACAGATACAAACGAAAAACAAACGACTGGATCATCTGTACAGAAAGGTGCCACAAATACAAGTTCAGGAGTAGATGATATTTTAAGAAAAAAACATCCTGATCTATTTAAATAATTAAATTTATGGAGGTAATTAAAAATGGCTAATAATGTAATTGGTACAAATGGTACACATAAAAGAAAAGAGACTTATGCTAATCAAATATTAACGATAGCAAGAGCTGAACAAAATATTTATAATGATTTTTCAGAGGATTATGAAAGAGATAAAGATACTGGAGCAATAAAAGTTCCAACAAGAAATGATGAGGTACAAGTATCTGACTATGATGTTTTAAATGGTGTTACTTTAAATCAATCAGCAACAGATTACTTAACACTTCCTGTAGATAAAGATTATGCTGTTAATGAATTAATTGACGGTTATGAGGCAAGTGCTGTTCCTGATAATTTAACAGCACAAAGAATTGATTCTGCAGCATATTCTATAGCTCAAAAGAAAGAAACTATGGCAATTGCTTGCTTAAAATCTCAAGGAACTGCATCTGCAGACACAACTGACTTAACAACAAGTAATGTTTATAGCAAAATTGTTGGCGAAGTTAAAAATATGAAGAAAAGAAATATGAAAGTTGGAAGTATGGTTATCTATATTTCTGCTGATGTTGAAGAGTTATTATTAACTGATGAAAAATTTGCTAATACATCAGGAACATTAGGTGCTGACTTAATCAGAAGTGGTGTTATTGGTAAAATTGCTGGTGTTCCAGTAAAAACAAACTATCAAATGGGCGATGAAGTTGATTTCATAGTAATGGATAAAAGATTTGCTCAAAAATATGAAATTTGGAAGAAAGAACCATCTATCGAAGATATCAAAGATGGTAAACATATTGGAGCATCTGCTTTACAAGGTAGACAAGTTGGTGGCTTAATGGTTACTAATGCTTTAGGTGTACAAGTTAGAGCTCACGGAACACTAAGCCTATAATGAGGAGGTAAAAGGTATGTTAAAGTATATAACTGAAGCCGAATATAAGGAGTTATTAGGTGCAGATAGCATACCTGATAACTTTGACAACTTGGTAATTGATGTAAGTGCATATCTCAATCTTAGAACTCGTGGAAGAATAGATATTAATAATATTCCAAACGAAGTTAAATATGTAACTGCATTACTTACAGAAAAGAAGTCTGAAGCAGATAAGAAAAAAGCCGAAATGGGTAATTTAAAATCACAAAACATTGAAGGTTGGAGCGAAAGCTACATGACTCCTGAAGAAATTGACGGAGAATTTAAAACAGAGATGTCTGATATTATAAAAAAATATCTTTGGAATGTTATTGGTAAAGATGGTCAATTATTATTGTATTGTGGAATATAAAGATGAATAAAAGATTCTTTAAACACAGTATAACAATCTACCATACTACTACAAAGTCAGCAGTATCTAATTATGTATTAAATAATATGACAGTAGAAGAGGTTGATAATCTCGAGGTACTTCGTATGCTTAATGCAGATGTTGATAATGGCGAAACTTATGTGATTAGAATAGTTTATGAAAATGTATATTTTAGACACAATAAGAAAGTAAATATGGTGGATAAAGGAATAGAGAATGGTAGTTCAGGAACAATCTATATACCAACTGAAAACGATTTGAGTAAGTATATTGAAACTGGAGATATTGTATTCGAAGGCAAAATTACTGAAAAATTTGAAGATATATACGATAGTTCAAAATATCATTCTTATAGGATCGTAAGTATTGATGATAATAGAAAAGGCGGATTACAGCATTATAAACTTGGAGTTGCTGATTAATGATTAAAAATATCAGATTAACAATGAAAAGTACTAGTTCTATTATGAAAAGACTTGGAATACAAAAAAATGGACCTGCAGAAACACATTTACGAGATTTAGTGGATAGATATTCTGATCCATATATTCCTATGGAAACAGGGCCATTAAAAAATAATAAATCTTATCCAAGTAATCATGAAATTAAATATGTAAGTCCTTATGCACATTATATGTATAAAGGATTAAAAGCAGTTGGACCATCTAGGCCAAAAGGTGTTAAAAGGACAATATCAAATACTGCCCTTAATTATAGTGGAGCACCTAAAAGAGGCAAAGAGTGGGACAAAAGAATGATGAATGATAGAAAAAATGATGTTGTAAAAAGTTTAACCAACTTTATTAAGAAAGGGGGAAATTAATATGCCAGCAGTTGAAAAATCACAAATGCAACATATTAAAGAGTTTATTGAGACTTGCAATTTATTAAAAAATGGAAAAGTTAATGTTGATTATTTAAATAATAAGCAATATTCCTATTCTGTAGATAAAGTTCCAATTAATCCTGTCTATAAAAAATATAGAGATGGTGGTTCTATTAAGCAAATTGCTTTCGATTTTAGTATCACTTTACCTTTAACAAATGTAGCACTTTATAACCTAATTAATTCAAAGTTTTGTGAAGATTTTATGAGTTGGATTGAGGCTCAAAATAATAATAGAAATTTACCAAAAATACCAGGGGTAAGAAGTATTGAATGTACCTCTCCTGGTTATGTTTTACAAAAAAGTGAAACAACCGCAATTTATATAATTCAAATGAATTGCAAATATTATGAAGATTATAGGAGGTAGTTAAAATGAGTTTAGCTGACGGAGATGTACTAAACAGAGCCGACAAAGTTGCTTTTATGGGAATAACTTTAGATGCAACAACATTCAATAGAATGAAAGGCTTTACTGATTTAGGAAATTCAAAAAATGCATCAACATACGATAGAAGATATGTTGATGAAAGGCAAGAAAGAAGCGATGTAACAGGTTATGCACCAGAGAAATCTTATGCTTTTGATGATACTAAAGGAGATCCAGTCCAAGAAGTATTTAGAACAGTTGCAGACGATGAATTAACTGGGGCAGCAGCAAAAAGACCAGTAGTAACTGTTGATTTTTCAAAACCAGTTACTGGTTCAAGCAATACCTTTGAAGCAAGAAAAAGGGTTTATACAATTATTCCTGATGCTGATGGAGATAGCACTGATGCATATACATACAGTGGAACTCTTAAGGCAGCAGAAACTTTTGTTAAAGGAACTGCAACATCAAGTGATAATTGGGAAACTTGTACATTTACGCCTGCAGAGGTAGCTTCATTATAATGTGTGGACTAGGTCAAGTTTTTCTGATTGATCTAGTCTTTTTTTATATTAAGGAGGAGATAAAAAATGATTTTAAATGGTATAGATATAGATTTTGATTTTACAGATGGAGACAATTGGGAAAAATACGAAAAGGCTCAAAAGAAAATAGTTGATGAGGCTGAAAGATTGAAAAAGGAAGTTAAAGAAAAACCTTTATCTGAAAGTATAAAAGAAGAATGCAAAGTATTAGATGAATTTATTGATTCTGTATTTGGAGAAGGTTTATCAAAGAAAATATTTAATAAGCCTCATTCTTTAGGAGAAAGAACAAGGATATACGGCCAAATTGTAGAAGAGGCAGGAAAGCAGAAAGACCAATACCAATCATTTATTGACGAGTATTCTCCAGATAGAGCAAAAAGAGGCTAGATTATGAATATCTTAATAGATACATTAGATTCTATTTTAAAGTCGAGAATTGGAGATATTGGTTTCTATACAAATTTTAGAAATGGTATTTTATTTGAACAACTAATGAACGATGTTAATGTAAAAAGAGAAGACAAGCCATTAAAGGCCATATTATTATTCTATAAAAATCCTAAAGATGTTTTAAAAAGTAAAGAAAGCATCGACAAGGCTATAGAAGACATAATATGGTTTTATTCCTGTGGAAAAGTTGAGCATATATCTGATAATCAAAAGAAAAATAAGGCTAAAAATAAAACTAGCAATATATATGATTACAATTATGACGATGGATATATTTATTCTGCTTTTTTACAGCAATATGGTATTGATTTACAAGAAATTGAGTATTTACATTGGTGGAAATTCAAAGCAATGTTTAATTCTCTAAATTCTGACACAAAAATAGTTGAAATAATGGGATATAGATCAATAGACCTAGGAACAATTAAAGACAAGAAAGAAAAGACAAGATTAAAAAAATTAAAAGATATATACAGACTACCTGATATGAGAACCGAAGAACAGAAAGAAAGGGATTTTGGTTCGGCATTATGGTAGTTTAGAAAGGAGTGCAATAATATGTCAGATGGTTCAGTGACTATTGACACTTCATTAGATGAAAAAGGATTTACGACAGGTCTATCTAAATTGGGTTCTGTTGCAAAAAGTGCTTTAAAAGGTGTAACTGTTGCAACTGGTGCTGTTGCTACAGCATTTGTTGGAATGGTAGCAAAATCAGTTAAGAGTGCAGGAGAATTGGAACAACAAATTGGTGGTACTGAAGCGGTTTTTAAGGAATTTGCAAAGACTGTTCAAGAAAAAGCAAATCAAGCTTATTCAAAAATGGGATTATCAGCAAATGACTATATGGCCACAATTAATAAAATGGGTTCATTAATGCAAGGAAGTGGACTATCAATTGAGAAAAGTATGGATCTATCAAGCAAGGCAATGCAAAGAGCAGCAGACGTAGCTTCAATAATGGGTATTGATGTGAATTCTGCAATGGAAAGTATTGCAGGGGCAGCAAAAGGTAACTTTACAATGATGGACAACCTTGGTGTTGCAATGAACGCTACTACTTTAGAGGCATATGCTTTGGAAAAAGGTATAAATAAAACTTATGCTACAATGACCAATGCTGAAAAAGTAGAATTGGCAATGGAGATGTTTTTAGAGAAATCTGCTTATGCAATGGGCAATTATGAAAAAGAAAATCAAACATTTGCAGGTTCGTTTACAACATTAAAGGCATCAATTGATAATTTCTTAAGTGGTGCTGGAGATATTGGACCAGTTGTTGATAGTGTGTGTAATTTTGTTGAAATACTAGTAAAGATGATTTTGGAAGCAGTTCCAAGATTAGTAAATGGAATTGCCAAAGGAATACCAAAAATTGTTGATCAGTTTCAGCAAATGATGCCAACAATAATAACAGCTATAACAAGTGCTTTGCCACAACTTATAACTGCAGCAGGAAGCATCATAAGTACAATTATTCAAGGATTAATAACTGCAATGCCACAATTATTAGCTGGTATTCAAACATTAATTACATCTGTTTTAACAGCTTTGGTTACAT
>Ga0265301_10001153_pt1 | contig 35786 bp, 20 predicted proteins | sample AusTroGonzalo_MG_2_FD_193488 | JGI IMG/M metagenome (GOLD analysis project Ga0265301, IMG submission 193488) | Bovine rumen microbial communities from tropical cattle in Woodstock, Queensland, Australia - Gonzalo_04 | ecosystem: Host-associated > Mammals > Digestive system > Stomach > Rumen ...
CACTCTCAATAAGATAAGGATCATCCGGTGTGCCGCTGCCCTTGGTCCAAGGCTCGGCTGTTCCGTCCCAAACGGAGACCTGAGCGTTGAGTGCCACTGCTAGGAGCACCACAATTGTTGTGAGTAAGATTTTTTTCATGGCGTTGTGTTTTTAAATATTTGACATTGATATTTTGAGGATTAATCACTATCCGAACGCCAATCTCGAGAAAGCCGTGGTTTTCTAGGCTTGGCTTATCGCATAGTGATTAATCATTCTTTGACAACTTTTTCGGAATATTTATTCCCGTCTTTATCAGTGATTTTGATGAAATAAACTCCTGCAGGCTGGCCGGCAAGGTCAATGATGACGCTTTCGCCGCTGCAAGGTGTTTTAAGCACAGGCTGCCCAAGGATGTTGATGACTTCAAGCTCCTTGAGGTTCTCGCCGGAGACGGTGAGAACACTTTGAACCGGGTTCGGATAAACTGCAACGTTGCCTTGCCAGTCGGTTTCATCAACTCCCACGTGGCTTTCGTGCTGCCATTTAAGGATAGGGAAGCCGTCGTTGAGATAGCCGTAGGTATCCATGAAGAACATTTCCTCATCTGTGTTGAGAAGGCTGACAAAGTCTTCCGACTTCATCTCGTCTTCCGATTTTGGGGTGCCGTAGTCGTTGTAACTAACAATAGCATCGGTATAGTAACAATTTTCGATAATGAGATTATCGGCTCCATGAGAATTCTTTCCGACAATACCACCAACATTATCCGCATCTATTTCTCCAGTATTGTAACATGATTTGATTAAGACCTGACTTACCGAATCCGAGATGCATATTTCTCCAACTATACCACCGCATCTTGATTTGCTTCCAAGGTAGTATTCGAGAATTTCAGCCCTGTTGTAGCATTGCAAGACTCTTTCCTTCATACTTCCACATATTCCACCGATATAGTTAGCCTGTTCTGCATAGTTCGTTATCAAGGTAATGCTGCCTGCGTTATATGACATTTCAGCAGCTACAGAACTGCCGGCAACACCTCCGATATGGCTGCCGGTACTCGTCACATCTGCGTTTATAGTAATCATACCATGATTATAGGATGAAAGCACCATGTTTGCATCGCCGGCAACACCTCCGATATTTCCGTTTAAGAAAAAGATTATGTTGAGATTGATGTCGCCATAATTGTACGACGATTCTACATTAGTTGCCTGACCCACTACGCCCCCAACGAAAAAGTTTTGTTTTTTAGGAGAAAACACAGTTATCGTTCCGTAGTTACAACAATCAATAACATCGTAACACATACTCACCACCCCTCCGACATAGATATTGTTCAGTGAATTTGATACTATGGTTATCTCGCCATGATTAGAGCAATTAATCATAGTGTAACACTCGGAAACGATGCCTCCAACAGTATAATGATTACCATTGATTGTGATATTGGCATAGCTGTGACAGTTTTCAATTAGAGGAGCACTTGAGGTTATCAATCCAAAGTGGTAAAGGTCGCTGGATTGCACTAGAACATCAGATTCTTTGATTACTAGATTTTTAATATAGCCATCATTGCAACAAACGAACAAGTTTGTTGTCAGATGGTAGATTGTATGATTGTCTCCATCGAAATAACCGTCAAATTCAGGGCACGAACTACCATTGTTTCCTATGGGGTTCCAGTTACGGTTGTCAAGATCTATGTCGGTTGTCAGTTTCCAATACTTAAGTTGCTGCCCGCAGAAATGAAAGTTCGACATATAAGCAAATTGCGCTGCATTTTCTATGAGAATGGGGTCGTCTTCAGTGCCGGCATGAATGGTGTCCCACATTTCATAACTGCCGTCCCAAACGGAGACCTGTGCGTTGAGAGCCACTGCCAAGAGCACCACAATTGTTGTGAGTAAGATTTTTTTCATGGCGTTGTGATTTTAAATATTTGACATTCGCAAAGTTATAAACATTCTTTTGATTATCAATAGTATTTTAGGAAGTTTTTTTAGGGTTTTAGGAAAAAAACTAATGCTTAACCACGATTTTCGCACTTCCCTTGTTACTTCCGTCAGTTTTAATGTTGAGGAAATACACTCCATCTGCAATTCCCGACAACTCCAGTTCGCGGCTGTGTGCACCTGTAGAATGCATTATTCTCATAATGCAGATATATAATCCCTCGCTCCACCGGATTGAAAAATCAGATGTTCTGGGAGTGGAGGGATCCAGAGCCAAGGAGAAGGAGTAGGATTACTAAGTGTTTTAGAGTTTTCATGGTATTATTTTGTAGTAAGATGTTGTCGTAAAATCTATTCCTTAATTATCGTGTCGAGGCTCTCATCAATAAAACGGGCTTCCCAAACAGGAAAATCGCCAATATTTGACTCGGCATTATCTGTATGGCTGAACACTTTTTCGTATTCGTCGGTTAGTCTGACGTATTTCGACAAGCCGTTTGTCTCCTGATACAAAACTTTAATGCCGTCAAGATTAGACATCTTCACAGGTGAATGGTTTTTATCACGGAAATAATCCTTTCTATAGCTTATTTTCAAATTTGAAATGTTTCGTGATTTGACGCATTCGACCATAATGTATGGTTTTTCTGATTCTGAAATCAAATGGCTGTATGTGTTATCGTATTCTTTGATTATACTTGCCAAGGTGTCGTTTTTTATCACATACATCGACGACAAATCATCTTCAAGTTGTTGTGTTTTGTCGAAACAGCAAGAAAACATCGTAAGCGCGAATAGTGCTATTAATAATATCCTTTTCATTGTCTTAGTAATTATTTTTCTATCTCAAGTGAAACAAACTCCCCGTTTTTGTATGTCAACTCCCAAGCCTTGGAAAAACCGTGAATCCACATTATGCCATCTGCTAACCCATATTTATATGTGCTTTGAATATTTTGAAGATAATCATTTGTCAATAATGGCGAAAGAGCTGCCCTTTCTAAAAGAGCTGTTCTACTAATTATACATGGTACATTATCAACATAGATTAATATACCATGATCCTCCATATTAAAAGAAAGTGCTGTACTATACCATATCATAAATATATCAGTATCGTCGTCGTGACTATAATTACCGTCATTGTGATTATAAACGATCTTTATATACGGACGAGGAGGGTATTCTTTGTTTTCTTTGGTATAAGGTTTGTTTACTAACTCGTCAACCTTGTCTTTGTATTCTTGCTGGTATAGCTTAATGTATTTTATCAGGGTGTCATCTGCAAATTCATAAGGAAGAGGCACATCTACAGTGTGTTTGTCCTTGGTTTTACATGAGAACATGCAAAACACAGAGATAAAAAGTAATAATGAAAGAAATTTTCGCATAAATATCAATATTTAAAGTAATTTTTCCAGTTATAATAGTTAATGTTTCTGATTTGATCAATCATTATTGCCGGATTCCCAGCTTTGTATAACGAGCTGTTGTATATTATATAAACAGGTATTATTGTATCCAGACCCATATCTTCTTTTGAAACTCCAATATCGCCATTATTATAATTCAGATGTGTATGTACTTGGGCTTCTATCTTATACATATGACCATCAAATTTATAAAAATAATCATCATCAATTTTAGTGAAACTATTAATGCTTTCTGTTGCTGTATTATTATACCATGGCTGTACAATAATTCCCTCGTTAGCAACCCACACTGATATTTCTTTATATGGGTTCATGTTTTCATCAAAACTGTTTTCATATATAAAATCAAGTGCTGCTGCTCCATCAATAAAGAAATATTTTGTGTTTTCTTCTGCAAACTTTTTCAATTCAGAAAAATAACTTGTATTGTTTCCAGAAGATTCATCAGTGTTGTAGATCACGAATTGGTATATTGGTGAATCATTGTCTGTAATATAAGATCTTATAAATATCAACGGTTTATTGTTTGGTCCGTTTTGACCTCCACCTCCCGGGCTTCCATGGTTGCCGCTGCCATTGCCGTGAGTGTCAAGTCCATGAGAATAAAGTCCGCAAGCCATTGAGATTGTCAACTGAGCCGATTCCATGGCACTTTCATATACTAGATGCCATTCTCGTTGAATCGTTCGGGTCATTTCATCAATCATTCTGTAATAGGCACCTTCGTCATATCCGTAGTACCTGTATCCGCTGGGGTCGACATACTTCAGCGGGTTGTAGGCGCAGTAGGCGTAGCGGTTGAAGCCCTGCTGTGTTGTAGGGTCCTGTATGTAACTGTCTGGTGAGAGGAACGACGCTGACATAGGGTCGTACATACGGCCGTTCATGTTGATAAGCCCAAATTCGTACAGATGCTCGTGTCCTGTGAATCCGCGCTCGTACTTCGGCAAGCGTCCAAAGTTGCCGCACCACGTTGTGGCATCGCGAAGGTTACCCCAGGCGTCATAGCTCATTCGCTCGACCACTCTCTTTGTGGAGTCTGCTATAGTGGTCCAGCTGCCGAGATTGTCTTTGTAGACATAATCGATGTTGGTGGTGTTGCCTTTCTGCACCACCACTGCGAACACGCCTGCCGGCCCGGCAAGGTAGGTCCTTACCTCATCATTGCCGTTGTTGTCAATGAACTCGCAGTTTCCGACATAGTCCTTGGTATATGTGGCATTAGCTATGTTGTCAACTTTTGTCATAGACATACGCTGGTTGTCGTATCCGTATTCAAAGTTCACCCTGTATCTGCCCTGGGTTATTTGCTCGACCTTGTCCAAAACATTGTATTTCACAGACTGCATGTCCGGGAAACAATTAATGTTGGCATCGGCTCCGACTATGGCATGGGGCTTATCTACGTCGAAGAGGGCGGAATGGAACACTGTGCCGCCGTCCAATTCCCTGCCGGTCATACGGCCGTAGCAGTCATAGGTCATGGAGCTGCTGTTAACGCCGCAGACTATTTCCACCAGACGGTCCAGATTGTCATATTCGAAGTACTCTGAGCGCAGTTTCAGGCTGTCGGTGCGGCTTGTCAGGTTACCCCACTTGTCGTACGTGTAGAAAAACTTCTGAATGCTGTCGGAAGTGACAGTGCTACGCAACATGTTGGTCGCGATGTCATAAGTGTTGTTTGTGACAGCTCCATTGCCGGTAGTGGCCCTAAGCAGACTCCCGTAGGAGTTGATATCGTCGGTATGCCACAGCATAAAGTTGTTGGTGTCATTCACGTACTCCAGGGTGCCATCCGGATAATAACCGTAAATGACTTTGAAACCGGAAGGGAACAGTGTGGATTTCAGTCTGGACATGGCGTCGTATTGGTAACTGGTGAGATATGTATGCGTTCCACGTGTCTCACTCACTGAATTCTTCCTGTCGTACATATCATAAGAATAACTTATTGACTGTTCGTCGTGTGTTATCGAAGCCAGTGTGCCTTTATGGGAGTTCTCATTGTATTGGTATATGGTTGAGAATTCTTCCGATTCTGTGGTCTTGCATGTAAGTCGTCCCATGACGTCGTAAGTGAATATGAAGACGTTGCCTTTAGGTGTCTCTTTGGAGACCATACGACAGTAGGCGTCGTATGCCGAAGTTGTCTCGCCATAGTCAGGGTCGCTCAACAAGGAGCGGTTGCCCGCGTTGTCGTATTCCATTTCCACGACCACGTTGCCGCCGGACGTGCTTGACGAAGCCAGCCTGCCGTCGGGATTATAATCATAGAACACTTCGTTTCCACCTGCATCTTCTGATGACACTATCCAGCCCATCGGATTGATTGTTTTAGTCTGAGACCTGCTTGTGTTGTCTGCCGTAATAGTTGTTACAACACTATAACCGTCATACTGGTTGATTATTGTCTTTCCGTCAGGAAAAATTGTCAATACGGGTCTGTCGAACATGTCATAGTAGTATTTCACCCACAAAACGGTGTCACCGGCCAAATATTGGTTTGACTCCTTGGCGACCAGTCCCGAGCGATAATATACATAATCTGTCATTACCGGTTCCAATTCATGATTCAGCCTCACCGACCGTATCACATCACCGGCGGCATTGTAATATGTCGTATATGTAGCGCCTTCCTGGTTATATGCAACCTTTTGATATAGGGCTCCCGCAGGGGTGGTGCCACCGGTTCCTGACCATTCTGTCGACTCGTAAAGGGTGATATTGTCAGGGGTTGTCGTCGTTACCTTCGAACCGAATGCATTGATGTAAGAATAGGTGGTTGACAATCCGTTTGCTCCGGTACGGCATGTCACCCTGTCGTAGGCGTCATACATATATGACTCCTGATATGCCAGTCCGGATGGGTCAGTGGTCTCACTCAACAAGATCCTGCTGTTGGAATATCCAAATTGTGTGGTTATCGACGGTTCATCGTACAAGCCATATGGAGCACTCAGGGTCTTGCTCGTTATGTTGCCACAAGCGTCATAGGTGTAGGCTGTCCGCGTCGTCTGCGGGTCTCCCAAAGTCAAGCTGGGCTTGGTCGTGCAGGTGGCGACATTGAACGGATTTCCGTTGGCATATTCATATTCTGTCACCCTTGTCACGCTGGGCTTGTTGGACATCTCGCTTTCCGACACCACTGCGGATACTCTGTTGATTATCCAATTGTTGTAGTCGTTATTACAGAGGCTTATGATCTTGGTGTTGCGGAACTCACATATGGATGCGTTGGCGCAGTCAGTACGGTTCACACCGTTGGCGGATTCAATGCATCCGTAAGTATCAGCATAAGTGTTGTTGCTCAGATAATTATAGGTGTAATCGTCTATAGTGACGGAAAGGAGTGTCCCGGGGGTATCGGGGTTGTATTTTTTCGTCTTTTTGGACACCATGGCCGGGCGTGTCACGAGCATCCTGCCGTCTGACAGCAAGCTTCTGCTGCATCTGACATCATCAAAGTAATATTCGTTTGTCTCGACAAGGATGTGATTGCCGCTGCTACAGTAAAAGACAGAGTCCACAGAAGGGAGTGCGACGGCGTTAACTCCCATGGTGGCTGCTTCGAACAGGCCTGTCTCCATTTTTATCGGCGAGTTGTCCACCGACGTAGTCCTGGTCACGGCGTCAAAGCCGACAAACCCTCGGCCTGTCCTGTGTAAAAGCGCATTGGTATATTTGAAGCTTGTAGTATAAATATGCGAATCGATAAACTCGGCATAGTCTTTCATTGCCAGCATCGGCATGGGAACAGGCCTTATTTCATTCAAACATTGTCTGCTGACAAAGTTATAGAAGCCGCTGCTGCCGGGCATCATGTATGCATATTGAATCTCTGTCCTGATGCCGAACCCGTTGGTTATGGCATCAACGGAAAAAACCGCTTTAGTGGACGGAAAAGAGAATAATTTGACTATATCGTCGGAAGGCGACAGGGGATTTACCGGATCAACTGCTATGAATGACATATTGTCGCGTCCAAGGAAATTCCCAATGGTGAAATACTGATTAATGAATTTGATAGAGCCGCTACTTGCAGAATACTTTATTTTGAAATCGCCTGTGGTCTGGTTGCCGGCTACTATGTGAAAGTTTCTGAAAAACAAGGGTGCGTTATCACCGTTGAAGTGTATCAGGTCTGTTTTTCCATCGCCGTCTATATCGGCAAAATACACACCATAGGAAAAACCCTGTGATATGGAGGCGAGCGAGTAGTTATACAGGCTCATTTGAGGAAACACGATGTTTCTAATGTCACTTCCGGGTACACTTATCCAATCGGTGAATCCCGTTCCGGTGGACAGTATGACGTATTTGTTGTTGTACATGTCGTTGAAGATGACATCCGCTTTGCCGTCATCGTTGAAGTCGCCGCTGAAGTAGGAAGCCCCTTCATAGTTCGCCAGGTCCTCAACCAGACAAGTCACCCTGTATGCATTGTTTTGTATGCCGAACTCATATCTTGCCATTACCAATGAATTGAACACTGCCAATTCCGTTTTGCCGTCTCCGCTAAAATCATCGGCTATCACGACGCCCATGTCGTAAATGGGATCGATAAATGTGTCGGTCGAATAAGTGCTCCCATAATGCAAGATGCTGGGACAACTATTGATATAATAGCCGTTGTTAGTGTCAATCACCTCTATCAGCAGCAGGCCGTTCTTACCCTCCCCGAGAAAATCGCCGGCTTTTGCCAAGACCTTGCCGGTTTTGTTTATGCTGTACACACTGCTGAAAGAGTTTCCGTTGAGCGATTCATAGACTGTAAAAGCGGTGTTATATGTCCTGTCGTTACCCCTGCCGGATGACGATAGTGTCTGTATTATTAAATCATCGTAGCTGTCATTGTTGATATCCAACACATGAATCCATTCAAGGTCGCTTGAAACTGATGTGGTGATATCCGGTACCGTAGCGAAATTGCCACTTTTGTCATTAATGTGAATGTTGAGAGTGACGTTACCCGTGTAACCCCCGCTTGGCTTGTACGGAACCGTCAGTACATCAGTGTAACCGTCTCCGTTAAAGTCGCCTGTATAAGTGAATCCGTTTAAAAATGATGTGTTTATCTGAGTGCCGCTGTAACCGTTGTTGTCAATGTCGTTCTGAATGGTATTCCATTCTATGATGGTGGGATTCAGACTGTAGTTACCTTTGCTAAGCGTTATTGAAGTCAACAGGTTATACATCCTGCCCAGACAACTGTCATAAGAGAAATCATACGATTCTATGGAGTAGCTAAGCCTTAGGACATCTATTCTGCTAAGAAGTTTTTTTGTTTCAACCTTGTTGCCTGCGATGTAATAATGATAGGGATCGAATCTGTTGTTGGAATAAGTGAAAGCTACCGTGAACTCCGGGCTCAGTGGTGCCATCGTATTGGACGTGTATGATATCTGGCTGATGTAAATATCACTGGAAGTGACCTGCTGTTCATAGGTGTAGGATATGGTGTTACCGTTCCTGTCTTCTATACTTGAGACCATCCATTTGATGACATTGTTGCCGTCGCTCGCCATGAGCTTGGAGTTGAGGGTATAACCGTATTTGATGATGTTGCCGTTTTCCATCCAAACGTCACAATTTGAATAGTATCCGTTTTCTTTATGGAACACTACTTTTGAGAACTCGTCGTTCTCTGTCTTGAATTCTTCGTCGTTGCCGCTGGTCCCGACATGGACAAGACGATTGCCGTCAAGTACAAAATTGTCGTCAGTGCTTAGGTCTGCGGCACTCTTTTTGCCGTTATGGTACAATGTGGACCCTGTGCGTGTTATGGATGATATTCCGTTTATATCCCAACCGTATCCCAGAAGTCCGTTACCACCCTGGCTGTTGTAAACTATATTGATTGATGGTTTCATTCCGTTGACACCGTCGGGAAGCTCCAAAGGAATCGAGTACACGGCTCCACCTAAAGAGCTGACATTTATAGTACCGCCTATCGAACCGACTATTTTACTTCCTGCCGTTGTGTTTTGCCCCTGAGATATTAGAGAGCATAACAAGAATACCACTATGAATGCTTTTCTCATATGACACATTTATTGACGTTTTATGATTTTCCAAACATATCTGTCATCGCCGTTTTCAACGTATAGGAAATACACACCCGACGTATATTGTGTCATATCAAATTCGGCATGGTCTGATGAAATGGCCGTCTTATACAAGACATTGCCCTCTACCGATATAAGTATGGCTTCGAACCCATCAACCTCACAAGAGCCCATCGACAACAAAAGATAATTGTCCACAGGATTAGGGTAAACAGACAGATTGACTTCAGTCGAAGAATCTGTATCTATAGTATTCGTTCCATTTTCAGTAACCCTGGTAACCATCAGCATCGTACTGGTGCGGTTACCATTATCGTCATAATTGAACACGACCGTAGCATTTTGTGCTATAACAGGAGTTATGACGACAAGCTGGATTAATGTCACAAATAGAATTATAAGTTTTTTCATATCAATGTATTTATTCCGTAACTGTAAACTCTCCGTAATATTCATCGCCATTTTCCAGGATGAAAGTCACGATGTAATTGCCGGCATTGGGTATGTAATAGATGTATCCGTTAGGAGTCATCATGCCGATGGAATCAAGAACAACACCAGCTGCAGTAGTGATTTTAACAGTCACATTTCCAATGTTGTTAAGAAATATCACCGTAAGATCATGACCGTTGATAGAGGCGGAAATTGAAGACGATTTGTCATTAACATTTTCATGACCTGCAATTATTGAAAGGCCATCATTAAGAACCAGGCTCCTTGCAATACTCATACTTAGTATTCCGAGCATGCAGACAATCAACATAAGTTTTCTTTTCATATAAAATAGTTTAGTATTGATGCAAAACTATTTCAATATGTAATAAATGTCAAGAAAAAAAGGGTGCGGTTTGGTGCGGTTGGTTGTAATATATTGAAAATCAATCTTATTGACAAGCTAGCGCCATATTGGATAAAAATATTTGAATCGGGTCATTTGTTTCAAATATGCTTGTCATTTTATTATTTCGGTCGATTACTGCTCTATAGGATTTTTGCATCAAGGCCGAAACATCTTTATCTTTCAAGCCAAGCAAATAAAGACAACAGTAGTCAATATCATCATAAGACAATTTGGGGTATTTGATGCATAGTTTTTGTGTAAAATTGTTGTAATGCATGTTCACAGCCTCCCTTAAAGACAACAATTGTTCTTTGCTCAGTGCGTATTCTTTGTACGCTTCGAAACTTATCTTCGATTTAAAACGGTTTGTATTAACGACATCTAAAATAGTACGGCATATTGGTTCATCAATAAATGTGTTGGCTTCCATTTGTTGTTTCATAATGGACAGCTTACGGTACTTTCTTATGAAAAATAATAATAAACAACAGAAAGTAATAATAATTAATAAGATCGTATACATCTTACGTTTGTGCAATAGTTTAGCTGCTAAATCATGTTCCTTTTGTAGTGCCTTTTTAATGTGATCCCCATAAAGTTTTGCCAATTCAGATCCTGTATCGTAGTATTCTCTGTATTTAGTGAAACAGTTTCCATATACTGTTGTGTAATATGACATACTTGCAGTGTCGCCTATTGCTTTGTAGCAATCAATCAACAATTCGGCAGATGATGTCTGTGTTGTATAAGATTCACGTTTTATACTTTGTTTCAAATAGAATATGGCAGAATCATACTGCGCATTTTTGGCATATAGGGAACCGAGAATGTAATATCTTGCCAAACGAGTATCTGCGTTAACAGGCAACAGTAATGCCTGTTTTATCATCATGAAAGCGCTGTCAATATAGCCCAAATCGTAATATATGGGGGCAGATTCTGATAAAGTAGCGCCATACGTCAGTACTTTATTACTTCGTTCTGCAATGCAAACGGCTTTTCTATAATACAATATGGCACTATCGTTTTGATGGTGGAGATAAAAAGAGCCTCCAAGATTTCTGTAGGTGTTGGCAAGATTGTAATTTTTTACCTTGCGATAATAATTTAAAGCTTGTTTATATGATTCGATAGCAGGTTTTGGATTATCATTATAATACATAATCTCTCCCAACCTGGTATACGTCAACCCCAGGAATTTTGCCTTGTATCCGACCAGATCCTCTTCGTTGAAATGGCCTTCCATGATTTCCAAGGTGTGAAGGTATTCCCGGCATGCGTCTACTATGCTGTCGGCTTCGTAGTAGCCTACACCGTTCATGTAATGGGAGCGGGCGGAAAGTAGTGTGAGGTCGTCGTTGTCGGGGTGTTGGGCGGCAAGGCTGTCAAAAAAACACATGGCAGCCAGCAAATCGTCGCGGTTTTGTTGGGTGTTGTCGGTTTTGTAAAGGGCTTCTGAAAGCAGGAGTGAACGGTAGTGGTCGGCCGGCTGAAACTCGATGAGGCGCATCAGGGCTGAGTCGGGGCGTTGCTGCAAAAGGCTGTCAATGCTATGCAGTTCAGGCGAAAGGTCTAACTGGAAAGGCTGTTCGACAACAGGCCTTTGCCGTTTACAACATGTAAACAATACTGTTGTCAATATTACTGTTATGACGAATATTCTTTTCACAGATAAAAATCAATTCTTCACTCTCAGCTCACAACGCTCTTACAGATTTTCTTTGAAATATTCTGTAATCTTGGTGATCAAGTGGGCTCTATCCATGCCATGGACGTTGTGCTCGTGGCCGGGGTATACGAAATAGTCGAGCTGTTTGCCGTTGTGGATGGCGTTCTCGAGGAAGCTCATGCTGTGCTGCCATACGACTGTCGGGTCGGTGGAGCAGTGGATGATGAGCAGTTTGCCTTCCAACTTGTCGGTTTTGTTTTCCAAAGCTGTCAGCTCATAACCTTCGGGGTTCTCATCCGGTGTGTCCATGTAGCGTTCGCCGTACATGATTTCGTAATACTTCCAGTCTATGACCGGGCCGCCGGCCACGCTAACCTTGAATGTTTCAGGATAATTGATTTTCAATGAGGTAGACATGAATCCGCCATAGCTCCAGCCGTCAGAGCCTATGCGCTCCGGGTCGATGTAAGGCTTGGTCTTCAGGTATTCAATGCCGGCCATCTGGTCGTGCATTTCGGCCTGTCCGCACTGACGGTGTATCACCTGCTCGAAGGCCTCGCCGCGGTCGGCCGAGCCTCTGTTGTCGACGGTGAACACTATGAAACCTTCCTGTGCCAGATAGTTGAGGTAGATGCCAGCTCCGGCCAGCCAGGTGTCGGTGATGAGCTGGGCATGAGGACCGCCGTAAACGTAAACAATCACAGGGTATTTCTTGTTCTCATCAAAGTTGTAAGGCTTGATGATACGAACGTAAAGGGCCTGTCCGTCTTCGGCTGTGATGGTGTCGATTTCAGTGACGCCTATGTTGTAGTCTTTAATAGGATTCTCGGCCTCAAAAAGACGCTCGAACAGACGTCCTTTGTCGTCCATAAGGTCGATGTTGCGCGGAACGTCTGTGCTGGTGTAATAGTCGATGAAGAACTTACCGCTCTTGCTTGGCAAAACCTTGTGGGTGCCGTGTTTTTGGGTTATCCGTGTCTTATCACCGCTGTTGATGTTCAATTTATAGAAATGACGCTGCAGCGGGCTGACCTCTGTCGAGGTGTAGTAGACGTTGCCGTTGTTGTCGAAGCCGTCAACTGATGTAACCACATAGTCACCTTTCTCAAGTTCACGGGCCTTGAGAGTCTCGGTGTTGTGTAACCATAAATGATAGTAGCCGTCGCGCTGGGCGAGCCAAATGAATTCGGTGGTGCTGCCTGGCAGGAAATGAGCCGGGCCCTGAGGCTCCACATACTGGGCGTCCTCGTCGTGGAAGACGGTCTTGATGAATTTGCCGTTCAAGGCATTGTACTCGTTGAAGTTGAGAGTGTCTTGGCCACGGTTCAGTATGCCTATGTAAATCTTTTCGTTGTCGTTGTTCCAGGTGATGGCTGTGAGGTAATGCTCCTCAGGCTCACCGGTCTTCATCACTACGTCCTTGCCTTTCTTTACGTTGTAGACGTGCAGTTTCACTACGTGCGAGGTCATGCCGGCCATAGGATATTTTATGGGTTGTGGTTCAGCAACGCGTGAGGTGATATCGACAAGCGGATAGTCTGTCACCATGCTTTCGTCCATCAGATAATAGGCGAGCTTGCTGCCGTCGGGCGACCAGAAAATGCCGCCGTCAATTGCGAACTCGTTGCGATGCACCGACTGTCCGGCGATCACGTTTTCGGGGTTCTTGGTGACTCTGATTTGTTTTTTGCCGTTGGCTATGTACAAGTCGTTGCCTATGGTGTATGCGACACACATTGTGGCTTCGTTGAGAGTCTGATTCTCGGCTTCAGCCGGAATGCTGGTCACGGTTTCCATCGACTTGGTGCTCAGATTGATGGTGTTCAAGGTCAATGAGCCGTCTTCATTCATTTTGTAAAAATATCCCGAAGTGAGGTCCTTCCAAGTGATGTTTGGGATTCTCTTGAACTCGTCGAAACCGTTGTTTTTTGCTATCGAATTCACTTGGTCCAATGTGAGCAGAGTGTGATTGGATTTCTCGCCCGGTGCCTGATACTTCAGCACGTTGTCCTCGGTGAACAGATAGTTGTCGGTGTCGGCTAACCATTTGTAACTCTTGCTGGCTGCATATACGCTGCGGTTGTTGTACGAAGCGTCAACCGGTGTGAATAATTTCTTTTCCTGTGCAAACGACGTCATAACCAACGTCAATGCGATTGCTGATAATAATAGTTTTTTCATATTTTAAATAGTTAAATATTTCATTCAATTCGTTTACGTTAACCAAAGATTTCTCCATTTCGCTTCGCTTCAGTCGAAATGACGGCTCAAGCTCCGTGTATCGCCTCCGCGAACTTCTGCAGCATATCCGGCTCCTTCTCAAAGGCTGTCCCGATAACAATGATATCGGCTCCGGCTTTCACAGCGTCTGCTGCCATTTCCGGAGTCTTGATGCCTCCGCCCACAATCAGCGGAACCTTAATCATCTGGCTCACCTTGGTTATCATGCTGGTCGACACAGGCATGAGCGCGCCCGAGCCCGCCTCGAGGTAGATGAGCTTCAGCCCCAGCATCTCACCGGCTATGGCTGTGCACATCGCTATGTCGTCCTTGTCGTGCGGAATAGGGGTGGTGTCACTCATGTACGACACCGATGTGGCCTTGCCGCTGTCTATTAGCATGTAGCCGGTAGGGATGATTTCGTTGCCGTACAGCTTCAGGTAGGGGGCCGCTATCACATGACGTCCGATCAGCATCTCCGGATTTCTGCCCGAAATTAGCGACAATAGCAGAAAACCGTCGCAATACTTGCTGATTTGCAATGAGTTGCCCGGGAAAATCAATACCGGGATGTTGGAGTTGGCCTTAATCAGCTTGATGCAGTGGTCGAGGCTGTCGGTCACCAGCAGACTGCCGCCCACAAAAAAGAAATCAACGTCGGCGGCGTTGGCTTTTTCTATTATCGAAAGCATCTGCGCGTCGGACGGCTTGTCGGGGTCGATGAGGACAGCAAGTCTTTTGCGTGTCTTATCTTGAAATTTGTCGTAAATCGCCATATCTTATTTTTTTAATATAATCCTGAATGTAGTTCCCTGTCCGGCCACACTGTTTTTCACGAAGATCTTACCCCTGTGGTAACCCTCTATGATGCGCTGGGCCAGCGAAAGTCCCAAGCCCCAGCCGCGTTTCTTGGAGGTGTAGCCCGGACTGAATATCTGTTTCTGCATGTTGCGCGGAATGCCCTTGCCGGTGTCGCTTACGTCTATGAACACATTGTCGTCGTCCTCGGTGAGCTCAACGGTTATCTTGCCTTTGTCGGTCATGGCATCGATGGCGTTCTTGGTGAGGTTTTCCAATACCCAGCCGAACAAAGCGGCGTTCAAAGGTATCACTATCTCCCTCACCGGCAGCTGTATGTCAAACTCAAACTTCGACGAGAAGCGGTGCTGCAGGTAGCGCATGGTCTTGTCCACAGTGGCCACCACGTCGGTTCTCTCCAAAGTCGGTATAGAGCCAATTTTTGAGAAACGCTCGGTTATGGTGTTGAGCCTGTCGATGTCGTGCTCCATCTCGGTAGTCCCCACGAAAGGTTTCTCCTCCATCTTCAGCAGTTCTATCCATCCCATCAGGGAGCTCAGCGGGGTGCCGATCTGATGGGCGGTCTCCTTGGCCATGCCGGCCCACACCTGGTTCTGTTCCGAACGTCTGACATAGCTGAACAGCAGGTAGGCGAAAATCACGAACAAGGCGAAGATAAAAATCTGAATCATAGGGAAATACGTCATCTGAGCAAGCAAATCGGAACTGCGGTAGTAGATGTAAGCCTTGTTGTCGTCCAGATAGCTCACCTTGATGGGGAAATGCTCGTCTTCCATTATGCGCAGCTGGTTTTCGACATATTTCGGGTCCTGCATCTTGACGGAGTCAAGGTTTCCGTAGGTGAGAACACGGTTGTCGGCGCTGTCTATGATGATGACAGGGGCTCCCACCGCATTGTCTGTCACATCGTTGATGAACAGGCTGAACAAGTCGTTGAGCACCCCTTTCAACTCGGTGTAAATGAGCGATTCTTTGTAAAACAGCCATTCGGTCTTGCCGAAAAGGTCTATTTTTATGGGTTGGTAGGCGTTGAACTCATCCTGCATCTCCTTGTCAAACTCCTTTTTGTCCTTGAGATGCTCGGGCAGGTTTATCGACAGGGCTATGTGCTTGCTGTTGTCGGTTATCACCACCGGAATGCTGATGTTGCTTTGTATGATTTCCAGATAGATCGAAGTGTTTTCGGTTGGGTCTGCGTCCAAAAAACTCTCGTAAGCCTTGGCCAGAAGCTGCACGCGTTTTTCCTCCTGTTCGCCCACCTCCTCGAAGAATTTCTCGGTGTAGTTCATCAGGTCGACATGGCTCTGCACCGCCTCGGCCCACATCTCTATCTGCTTCGACTCCTGGTCCGCGAACCTGTTCACTAGGTTGTTGGTATAGTATATCGAAGCGCTGATAATCAAGATGGCAAGCAACGCCAAGGCGAATTTCCAACGCTTGTTTCTGACGTAGATGTTTGTTTTCATAGCACAAAAATACAAAAATTTTATTATATTAAAGGTGTAATGCGAAAAATGTTGTAATTTTACACGTTTTTTTCAAACGCAAAATTTTAAGGATTATTATGGAATATAATTTTGAGGAAATCGAGAAAAAATGGCAGCAGTACTGGCGTGACAACAAGATTTACAAGGTTGACGTAGACCACGGCAAACCTAAGTTTTATGTGTTGGACATGTTCCCGTATCCTTCGGGAGCGGGATTGCATGTTGGACATCCGTTGGGATACATTGCCTCTGATATATTTGCCCGTTACAAGCGTCTGAAAGGCTTCAACGTGCTTCACCCAATGGGTTACGACGCCTACGGACTACCGGCGGAGCAGTATGCCATCCAGACAGGCACACACCCGGCTGTCACCACTGAGAAAAACATCAACCACTATCGTGAGCAGATGGACAAGATAGGTTTCTGCTACGATTGGGACCGCGAGGTGCGCACCTGCGACCCTCAATATTATAAATGGACTCAGTGGACGTTCATCAAGCTGTTCAACTCATTCTATTGCAACAAATGCCAAAAGGCGCAGCCTATAAGCGATTTGGTTGAGCGTTTCAGCCAGCGTGGCACCGAAGGGTTGGATGCGGCATGCACCAAGCCTATGAGTTTCACAGCAGCCGAATGGAATGCCATGAGTGAGCGTGAGCAGCAGGAAACCCTGATGAACTACCGCTTGGCTTACCTCGCCGACACCATGGTCAACTGGTGCCCGGAGCTTGGCACAGTGCTCGCCAACGACGAGGTGCAGGACGGGCTGTCGGTGCGCGGCGGCTATCCTGTGGTCCGCAAGTCGATGAAGCAGTGGTTGCTGCGTATCACAGCCTATGCCGAACGCCTCCTTCAGGATCTCGAAAGCCTTGAGTGGACAGAGTCTATCAAAGACGTGCAGCGCAACTGGATAGGCAAATCAATGGGTGCTTCGGTTTTCTTCAAAGTCGCCGATAAAGACATAAATTTCGAAGTGTTCACCACACGCGCCGACACCTTGTTCGGTGTCACCTTCATGGTGCTTGCCCCTGAACACGAAATGATAAGCCAACTCACCACCGACGCTCAGCGCACTGCCGTTGAGGATTACGTCAATTGGGCCAAGAACCGCTCCGAGCGCGAGCGTATGGCCGAGGTGAAGAAGGTGAGCGGAGTGTTCACCGGTTCGTATGCGGTCAACCCGTTCAACGGCACCCGCATCCCGATTTGGATTTCAGACTATGTTTTGATGGGATACGGCACAGGAGCCATCATGGCAGTGCCTGCACACGACAGCCGTGACTTCGCTTTCGCCCGTCACTTCAACCTCCCAATCATTCAAGTGGTTGCGAAACCTGGCGAAGAGCCTTCAGACCCGTCCACATGGACAGAGTCGTTCGACGCCAAGGAAGGAGTGTTGGTCAACTCTGAGTTCCTCAACGGACTTACCGTCAAGAAAGCCATTCTGCGAATGATTGAAGAACTCGAGAAACTCGGCATCGGCAAAGGCAAGACCAACTACCGTCTGCGCGACGCCATCTTCAGCCGTCAGCGTTACTGGGGCGAGCCTTTCCCGATTTACTACAAGGACGGTATGCCATACGCCATGGACGAGTCGAAGCTGCCTCTCGAACTGCCTTCCATCGATGCCTACAAACCTACCGAGACAGGTGAACCGCCTCTGGCCCGTGCCAAAAACTGGGTCACCGAAGAGGGATACCCTATCGAGACCAATACCATGCCTGGATTCGCCGGCTCAAGCGGCTATTACCTCCGCTACGAAGATCCGCACAACGACAAGGAATACTTCAGCCGCGAAGCCAACGATTATTGGCAGAACGTCGACCTCTACATAGGCGGTTCAGAGCACGCTACCGGTCACCTCATCTATAGCCGTTTCTGGTGCAAATTCTTATACGATATCGGCCTTTCATGCAAGAATGAGCCTTTCCAGAAGATGATAAACCAAGGTATGATCCAAGGTCGCTCAAGTTTCGCCTATCGTGTCAATTTGGAGAAAATGTGCGAGTATGATGTGTGGAACATCATCAAGGACAAACGCCTGGGCGTTGAGTTTGTGAAAGGTTTCAAAGATGGACGCCGTCAATTCGATTTCTTCTGTCCCGAAAAGGGCATTTTGATTGAAATCAACCGAATGAGCAACCTCGAGAAATTGGCCGAGGCCTGGCAGGAGTATGCCACAAGCAAGGGCTACAAACTTTTATTGGTGCCTAACATAGATGTCTTGAATGATTATCGTGACGGTACCAACATTGTCGAGCAGAAGATAAAAGACTTGATTGCCGGCAAGGAAGTTCCTACCTTTGTCGATGGTATGGAATACCAGCGCGGTATCATCTTTGTATCCAAAAATGTAAAGGACCGCGAACTGTTCAGCGACCCGATCCACGTGGATATCAACATGGTGCATAACGACATACTCGACATCGAAGCCTTCCGCCAGTGGCGTGACGACCTCCATAATGCGCACTTCATCAAGGAAAAGGACAAAGACGGCAACGATATCTTTGTGTGCGACTGGATGGTGGAGAAGATGTCGAAATCGAAGTACAATGTCCAGAACCCCGACGACCTGGTGCTGAAATACGGTGCCGACACACTGCGTCTCTACGAGATGTTCCTCGGCCCGCTGGAGCAGTCGAAGCCATGGGACACCCAAGGCATTGAGGGCACCTTCCGCTTCCTCAAGAAGTTCTGGAAGCTTTACACCAACGAGAAAGGCGAACTCGACATCAGCGACGAGCCGGCCACCAAGGAAGAACTCAAAGTTTTGCATAAACTCATCAAGAAGGAAGAGGAAGACATAGAGCGTATCTCGCTTAACACTGTTGTTTCGGCTTTCATGATTTGCGTCAACGAGCTCACCGATATGAAGTGTAACAAACGCGAAGTGCTTGAGCCTATGGCGGTTATGATTTCACCATACGCTCCGCATATAGCCGAAGAACTTTGGCATCAGATGGGTCACAACGACAGCGTGGTCAATCAGAAGTTCCCTGAGTTCAACGAGAGCTATGTGGTTGAGAACACCTTCACATATCCTGTCTCGTTCAACGGCAAGAAGCGTTTTGATCTCGAACTGCCTCTCGACATCAACCCGAATGATGTGCAGAATGCGGTCGTCAATGCGCCTGAGGCCAAGAAGTGGCTCGAAGGTGTAACCATCCGCAAGGTCATCTTCATTCCGAAGAAAATCATCAACATAGTTGTAGGATAATGAAAAAGCTGTTTTTTGCGATATTATTGATAATCGGTTTCACCGCTTCGGCCCAGAATCTTGCCGAGCCGGAGACTGACCCCGTTATAACCGACCGTATAGCCCAATGGCAGGACCTGAAGTTCGGTTTCATGATGCACTGGGGCATGTACGCCCAGTGGGGAGTGGTCGAGTCGTGGTCTATCTGCAACGAAGACTGGATAAACCGCAATGGTGCCAATTATATTCAATATAAGGCTGATTATCAGGCGCTTAACACTACTTTTAATCCAACAAAATTCAATCCCGACCAGTGGGCGGCCCTCGCCAAGGAAGCCGGCATGAAGTATGTGGTCTTCACCACCAAGCATCACGACGGTTTCTGTATGTACGACACCAAGGAAACCGCCTATTCCACTGTCGATCCCTCGTGCCCCTTCTCCGAAAACGAGAAAGCCGACATCACAGGTGCCATAGTGGAAGCCTTTAGAAATCAAGGCTTTTGGACGGGACTCTATTTCTCCAAAGCCGACTGGCATCATCCCGACTATTGGGCTGAGCAGTGGGCTACTCCCGACCGTAACGTCAACTACGATCCTCAGAAGTATCCGGAGCGTTGGCAGAGTTTCTGCGACTTCACCTACAACCAGATACGTGAGTTGACTCACAACTACGGTGACATCGACATACTTTGGCTGGACGGCGGCTGGGTACGCCCTGAGTACAGCCTCAACGACGAATACCGTTCATGGCTGGGCTGCAAAGGCTACATTCAAGACATCGACATGCCTAAAATCGCAGCCATGGCTCGCGAAAACAACCCAGACCTCATCATAGTCGACCGAACCGTTCACGGAAAGTACGAGAACTATCAGACTCCCGAGCAGCAGGTGCCCGACACTCTGCTTCCTTTCCCTTGGGAGACCTGCATGTCAATGGGCGACTCATGGTCGTACGTCGAGACTGACAACTACAAGAGTACCAACAAGATAGTGCACTTGTTGGTGGATGTGGTGGCCAAGGGCGGCAACTATCTGCTCAACGTTGGGCCTTCGCCCGAAGGCGAGCTGCCTCCTACAGCGGTGGAGCGCATGCATGAGATAGGCAAGTGGATGAAAATCAACGGTGAAGCCATCTATGGAACACGTCCTTTCTATCCTTATTGCGACGGAAAGGTGAGGTTTACTCAAAAAGACAAGCGCGTCTACGCCATCTACCTTCTGGATGAGGGCGAGAGCTTGCCTGACACCGTAAAAATCAACGCCGATTTAGGCGGTTTTAAGAAGACCAGAATACTCGGAAGCAAAGCAAAAGCTAAGCTGCAAAAGACTTCCGACGGATACCTTATTAATATTAATGGCGATGTGAATCTTGAGCACGCCGTGGTTTTTGAATTAAAATAAAATTGAAATATGAAAGAAGAACTCAAAAGAAACGACCTCCCTTGTCTGATTGCCGACCCTAGTCTGGCGGAGTGGGGAAGAAAAGACATTGAAATTTCGGAACACGAGATGCCGGGTTTGATGGCACTCCGTAAGAAATATGGCGACACCAAGCCTTTGAAAGGCGCCCGTATCAGCGGTTCGCTCCACATGACAGTGCAGACAGCCTGCCTCATCGAGACACTGAAAGTCCTCGGCGCCGAAGTGCGTTGGGCCAGCTGCAATATTTTCTCAACACAAGACCATGCAGCCGCTGCCATTGCAGCCACTGGAACCCCAGTGTTTGCTTGGAAAGGCGAGACTTTGGAAGACTACTGGTGGTGCACCATGCGCGCCCTCACATTCCCTGATGGCAACGGTCCAGACCTCATTGTGGACGATGGAGGCGACGCCACCCTTCTGATACATAAAGGCTACGAGTGCGAGAACGATCCAAAGCTCATGGAGGTGAAACCGGCCAACGCCGAAGAGGCTGCCATTTACAGCGTCATCAAAGAGACTTACAAGCAGGATCCTAAGCATTGGCACAAGGTTGTGGCCAACTGGAAAGGCGTTTCGGAAGAGACAACCACAGGCGTACACCGTCTCTATCAGATGATGGAAGCCGGCAAGCTTCTTGTCCCTGCCATCAATGTGAACGACAGCGTGACAAAGAGCAAATTCGACAACCTTTACGGCTGCCGCGAGTCGTTGGCCGACGGTATCAAGCGTGCCACCGACGTCATGCTGGCCGGCAAAGTCGTGGTCGTCAACGGTTATGGCGATGTGGGTAAAGGCTGCGCCCAGTCGATGCGTTCATACGGCGCCCGCGTGCTCGTTACCGAAATCGATCCTATTTGCGCCTTGCAGGCCGCCATGGAAGGCTTTGAAGTCACCACCATGGAGGACGCTCTCAAGGAAGGAAACATCTACGTCACATGCACAGGCAACTGCGACGTGGTGACCCTCGAGCACATGCTCAACATGAAGGATCAGGCCATAGTCTGCAACATCGGACACTTCGACAACGAGATTCAGGTCGGTGCTTTGGAGAATTATCCTAACGTAAAGAAAATCAATATCAAACCTCAGGTCGACAAGTACGTTTTACCTAACGGTAAAGCTATCTTCATACTCGCTGAAGGCCGTCTTGTGAACCTCGGTTGCGCCACCGGTCACGCCAGCTTCGTGATGAGCAATTCGTTCACCAACCAGACCCTGGCTCAGATGGATTTGTGGGCCAAACGCGATGAGTACAAAGTGGGGGTGTACTGCCTCCCGAAGTACCTCGACGAGGAGGTTGCGCGTCTGCATCTCGAGAAGATAGGAGTGAAGCTGACAAAGCTCACCAAAAAGCAGGCCGACTACATAGGCGTACCTGTGGAAGGTCCTTATAAATCTGATATTTACAGATACTAAGTTTAGTTGTAAACCCTCAGTGCTGACCCGTCAAACGAGGTGAAATACTGAGTGACCGGATAGCCGTCGCCGCCCTCGATTATGCTGCCGTCCAGTATGGAATATTTGTAGTTGCTGCAAGTGTCCATAATGAAAGGGAAATCAACGAAAAGACGGTTGTTATCGCAGGCGTACGGATAGTTGGGCGCCATGCGCTCGTAAGCCCTGAACTCGTCAATATTGTAACGGTAAATTATGATACCGCGGCTCGGCAGAGGCGCGGTAACGTACATCCAGCCCCCAACTACGTTGAGTTCGTAGTACTCCATGGAGTTAGGATATATGGTGAAATTTATGTCGATTTCGGGTACATTCGGATTCTCAGGTTTGCTGTTACATGAGACGGCAAAAATCATCGCCAAAACGGCAAAAAAAGTTACTGATGTTCTAAAAAATCTCTTCATTGAGCTTGAAATTTTTCACAAAAATACTGAAAAAACTTTTCCTAAAACCCTAAAATATCGAATTTTTGAAAATTTATTTATAAATAAGTGCAATCTTAAAATGCTTATACTTAAGACGTTACGACTGGGAAACGAAAGAAGTTGAAAAATATTTTTCCTAAATGAAAATTATTTCTTTGTGGGATTTAAAAAATTGTTGTACTTTTGAACCCTAAAAACTATGTCCTGAAAAATGGAAATTATTTGATAGTATAACATAAAAATTCAAGGTATGTTAAAAAAGTTACTATTTACATTCTGCATTGTGCTGGCGTCGTGGTCGTTGGCACTTGCGCAACAAGGTCGTCTTAAAGGTGTCATTACTGACAAAGACACTGGCGAGCCTATTGCATTTGCTAACGTTGTTCTGGAGAACGGCGGAACGCAGGTGGGTGGTGCCAGTACCGATTTCGATGGTAATTATGACATCAACCCTATCCCTCCGGGAACTTACGACCTGAGAGCAACATTCGTGGGTTACAACACCTACGTCGTGAAAGGCGTTGTTATCCCAGGTAACCAAATCACCTTCAAAGACATCGAGATGACCGAGCAATCGGAAATGCTTGATGTTGTTGAGATTGTCGACTACAAAGTGCCGTTGATCTCAAAGGACCAGACTTCAGCCGGTGCAACTATCACCGCCGAGGAAATCGCCAAGATGCCTAACCGTTCGGCAGAGGCAGTGGCAGCAACCGTGGGCGGCGTGTTCTCAGCTGACGGTGAGGTCGGCAACATGCGTGGTGCACGTTCTGAAGGTACAGTTTATTACATCGACGGTGTGCGTGTCATCGGTAACACCTCAGTGCCGCAGTCAGCTATCGACCAGGTCGAAGTCATGCTGTCAGGTACTCCTGCTATGTACGGTGACGTCACTGGCGGTATCATCAACATGACAACCAAGGGCCCTTCGAGAACATTCGGCGCAGGTTTGGAAGTTGAGCAGTCAATTGACGGCTACGGTCACACCAGAGTCGGTATCAACGCTCAGGGACCACTCATCAAGGGTAAGAAATCCGAAACAGCACTTCTCGGTTACTTCCTGTCAGGTGAGTTCAACCGCAACAAGGACGGTGCGATTTCAGCAATCGGTCACTACAAGGCAACTGACGAATGGTTGAACTACATCAAGGAACACCCGCTTCGTATAGGTTCTTCAGGTGAAGGTGTCTATCCTAACGGTGAATACACCAGAATGGGTTCTATGGAGTATGTCAAGAACTCACAGAACACATCAGACTGGAACGTCAACGTGGCAGGTAACATCAACATCCGCACAACCGAGACCATCAACTTGTCTATCGGCGGTAGCTACTACAAGAGAAAAGACCATAACTTCAGCCGTAATCATGAGTATTTCAACTTTGACAAGAACTACATCTACGAAAGCCAGACATGGCGCGTATACGGTCGTTTCACTCAAAGATTCCCAACGGCTCCGGAGAGCACATCGCTCATCAAGAACTTCTACTATAGCTTGCAGGTCGACTATTCGAGATACAACACCTCGCAGTACGACCCAGACCATAAGAAGGATATCTGGAAGTATGGTTACCTCGGTAAGTATACCATCTACAAGACCCCTTCATACACAATGGATACAGCCATCACAGTGAATGGTCATACTTACAGCAACGTATGGCACACAGCATCATGGGATTATGATACATTGGTGCAATTCCAGGCTTCGGACTACAACCCGCTGCTGGCTAACTACACATCAATGATTTATGATTTGTATGATGATCCTTCAGGTCACTATTCAAACTTCGATGACATCCAGCTCAACCAGGGTCTTCTCAACTCAGGCAGCCCTTCACCGTTCTATGGCTTGTATGCAGCTCCTGGTACCATCCAGTCAAATTATGCATATACCGAGCAAGACTTGTTCAATGTGAACCTCGCAACAGCTATGACACTTGGAAACCACGAAATCAAACTCGGTCTCCAGTACGAACAGCGTAACACCAGATCATACAGTGTAGCTGGCCGCAGCATGTGGTACCTCATGCGTAACCTCGCCAACTTCCACATCGACCAGTTGGATGTTAACAATCCTGACGTCATTTCGTATAACGGCTTCGTCGACACAGTCAAGTTCTACAGAATGTACAACGCCGACGACCAGTATCAGTTCGACAAGAACCTCCGTGAAGCCCTCGGCCTCAGCGTGACAGGCGTCGACTGGATCAATACCGACTCATACGACTTCAACGACAACTCAATCGAATATTACGACAAGAACGGTATCATGCACAAAGCTTATCTCCAGAACGGCTTTGACATCAGCATGTTCACCCCTGACGAGTTGACACAGGATGGTAACTCATACGTTTCATATCAAGGTTACGACTACCTCGGAAACAAACTCAGCAAGCAGCCGAGCTTCGAGGACTTCTTCACAGAGAAGGATGAAAACGGTAACTACACACGTCCGGTGGGTTCATACAGACCTATCTACATGGCCGGTTACATTCAGGATAAGTTCGCTTTCAAAGACCTCATCTTCAATGTCGGTATCCGTGTCGACCGTTTCGATGCTAACCAGAAAGTGTTGAAAGACCCATATATCCTTTACGATTACTACACAGTAGGCGATAAAGTCAATGATGGTGTCATCACACTGCCTAACGGCTCACAGGTCTATGTCCCGAGCAACATCGGCAACGACTACGCCGTATACATTAATAATATAAAGGACGTGACCCAAGTCATGGGTTACCGTCATGACAACACATGGTACGATGCAACAGGTGCTGAAATCAGCGACCCGACCACTTTGAACGCCGGTAGCGGTGTCACAGCATGGGTTAAGAATGCCGACCAGCAGCACGTTGACGTCAAGTCGTTCAAAGACTACAGCCCTGAGTGGAGCGTGATGCCACGTATCTCATTCTCATTCCCGATTTCGGACGAGGCTTTGTTCTTCGCACACTATGACGTTTTGACACAGCGTCCTACCAACATCAACACCAACATCTACAATTACTACTACTTCGAGCAGAACAGCGGTACTATCAACAACCCGTCTCTGAGACCTTCACAGACCATTCAGTACGAACTTGGTTTCACTCAGAAGTTGACCAACTCATCATCAATGACAATCACTGCCTACTACAATGAGTTGCGTAACATGATTCAGATGTATCGTTACACAGGTGCTTATCCTAAGGATTACTCATCATACAGCAACCTCGACTTTGGTACAGTTAAGGGTGTCACAGTGTCGTACGACTTGCGTAGAACCAAGAACGTCCGTCTGCGTGCATCTTACACCTTGCAGTACACCAACGCTACAGGTGCTTCATCAACCACAATGGAAGCTTTGATCGCAGCTGGTGTTCCTAACCTGCGTTCAACCTTCGCAATGCCTTGGGACCGTCGTCATCAGTTCAATGTCACTCTCGACTATCGTTTCGCTAGCGGCAAAGAATACAACGGACCTGTTTCAAGACGCGAAAAGTCAGGCAAGAAGCCTATCCAGTGGCTCTCCAACACCGGTTTGTCGGTGATCTTGGGCGGTGGTTCAGGTACTCCTTACACAGCATCAAGCAACATCAAGTCACCTATCTCAACAGGTACTAACTTGCTTAAAGGTTCATACTTCGGTTCACGTCTGCCTTGGGCATTCCGTATCGACCTGAAACTTGACAAGGATATCGACCTGAAGTTCGGTAAGAAGGACGGTGAGAAGCGCAACGCTTACCTCAACGTTTACCTCCAGGTGCTCAACGTGTTGAATTCAAAGAACATCATCGATGTTTACTCAGCAACGGGTAACCCAGACGATGACGGATACCTTTCAGCTCCTGAATGGCAGCGTGAAATCGCCAGCCAGACAAGCGCTGACGCTTACGCAGAGTTGTACAGCCTGTATGTCAACAGCCAGTACCACTACTCAGCTCCTCGTCAGATCAGAATTGGTATGATATTTAACTTCTAAACAGAAAATAAAATACTGATAATATGAAGACTATATTTCGTTTATTAACTGTTGCATTTCTTATTGCAAGTGTAACTGAAGTAAGAGCCGAGAAAGTCCAGATGAATGGACCGCAGACTCGGAATCTGAAACAAACCACTGCTGGATGTACACCATCATCAACTTTTGCATGGTTGAATATCAACAATGCGAGAGTCCGTGTGAACGCTGGTGGTGATATGTGGTGGGACCTTCCAGGTGGTTCAGGAGCTAAGTATTATATCCCAGCCAACGGTTCAGCAACATCACTGTATGCCGGTTCTCTTTGGATTGCCGGTATGGACATCAACAACCAGTTGAAGTGCGCCGCTATCCGTTTCCGTCAGGTCGGTAACGACTTCTGGACCGGTCCTCTTACAGTGGACGGTACAGCATCAATCGACGCCGCCACATGTATGGAATACGACAAGATGTACAACATCACCCGTGCTGAAGTTGACGACTTCCTCGCCAACTGCGACGAGAACGGTATTCCGGATGCAGGATATGAAATCCCGAACAACATCCTCAACTGGCCTGCTCACGGCGACCCGTCAAGAGGCATGAGCTACTATCTCGCTCCATTCTTTGATAGAGACGAAGACGGTAACTACGATCCTACACAGGGTGACTATCCTTACTACGACATCACCAACGAACTCTGCCACACACAGACTTCAACAATGGAAGAGGACTATGTAGGTACAGTTCACGGATCAATCCTCGCCGACCAGGTGATTAAGGGTGACCAGACAATTTGGTGGGTGTTCAACGATAAAGGTAACGCTCACACTGAAACAGGCGGTTCAGCCATCGGTATGGAAATCAGAGCTCAAGCATTTGCCTTCTCGACAAATGATGAGATCAACAACATGACTTTCTACAGCTACGAGATTATCAACCGTTCAACTTATACTTTGACCAACACATACTTCTCACCTTGGACAGACGTTGACCTTGGTTATGCTAAGGATGACTATGTAGGATGCGACGTATCACGCGGTCTCGGTTACGGTTACAACGGTGCCAACGTCGACGGTAGCGGTCAGACAGAAGCTTACGGTGCCAACCCTCCAGCGGTCGGTGTCGACTTCTTCCAGGGCCCATACCTCGATCCTAATGGTGAGGATGACCCGAAATACGATCAAAACGGCGAGCAGCTGTGCGACGAGAGTATCAACGGTGTCAACTTCGGTAACGGCATCATCGATGACGAACGTTTCGGTATGCGTCGTTTCGTGTATCACGACAACACACAGTCATCAGTCAACGGTGACCCTGACGTAGCAGCAGAATACTACCTCCTCCTTAGAGGTATCTGGAAAAACGGTGCTAAGATGGAATACGGCGGAACAGCTGTTCCAGGTGCAGCCGGTACAGTTGGTCCTGCTTGCGACTTCATGTTCCCATACGATTCAGACCCTTGCAACTGGGGTACTGGCGGTTTGACCCCTAATGGCGGTTTCAACCAGAACGGTTTCTACTGGAGTGAAGAGACAGGTAACAACGGTAAACCGAACCCTGTCAACGACCGTCGTTTCATGCAGTCAGCCGGTCCTTTCACACTGAAATCAGGTGCTGTTAACTACATCACATTCGGTGTGCCGTGGGCACGTGCTAACACAGGTAAGGCTTGGGCTTCAGTCGAACTTCTCCGTAAGGTCGATGACAAGTGCCAGTCAATGTTCGATAACTGCTTCAAAGTTTTGGACGGCCCGAACGCTCCTGACTTGACAATCCGCGAACTCGACAAGACCCTCATCATCTTCTTGTCAAATTCAGAGACATCAAACAACGCTCATGAAGACTATGCTGAAATGGATCCTAACATCCCGGACGGTGACACCATCGACGGCAAGTGGGTTGATTTCGACAAATACTTCCGTTTCGAAGGTTACAAAGTGTATCAGCTTGCCAATGCCGAAGTCAGCGCTGACGAAATCAACGATGACACCAAGGCACGCCTTATCTTCCAGTGCGACATAAAGAACAATGTCAGCAGAATCATCAACTTCGTCTATGATGAAAACCTCGGCTACAGCGTTCCTACTCTCGAAGTTGAAGGTGCCGACAATGGCGTTACACACTCATTCGTGGTGACACAAGACCAGTTCACAAAGAACAACGACCCGAGCTTGGTCAACCACCACACCTACTACTTCATGGCTATCGCTTACGCTTACAACAACTACTTGACCTACGATCCTGAGACAACTGAGGGTCAGGGTCAGAAGGAACCATACCTTGCAGGTCGTAAGAACATCAAACTGTATTCAGCAATCCCTCATAAGATTGTGAACGGTACAGTTGTCAACTCATCATACGGTGACAAGCCGGTCATCACACGTTGGACCGGTATCGGCAACGGTGGTAACCAGCTCGAGCTTAATGAAGCTGATGTTGAAGAGCTGTTGAAGATCTCTCCTGCCAGCGAGACCAACAAGTTCGGTATGACTAACTACCCGGTGCTCTATCACCCGACATACAAGAGAGGTTATGGCCCGGTGAATGTTAAGATTGTTGACCCGTTGAATGTTTATGCAACAGATTATGCAATCTGGTATCACGACTTCTCAAAGAAGGTTATAAGCAATGTTATCGGTGACCCTGCCATTAAGGGTGATACAGCTTCTAAGAAAGCTTTCAGATGGACTTTGAAAGACCTTATCTCAGGAGAAGAGTATGTGTCAGACACAACAACCGAACTCTCAAGCGAAAAGCTGTTCATCGACAGAGGTATTTCAGTTGAAATCGAACAGCCATGGAGATTCGGACCATACAAAGTCGGTACATCAGGCAATGATGACGACGCTGTTTGGAAGACTTTGGCATACAACAACGGTGTTATCACATCTTCAGTGACATACGCCGACAGTTCATACCGTTGGCTTTCAGGTATCAGAGATGATGACGCTACAGCATCAAGTCCTCTGAACTGGATCCGTGCCGGTAACTATGCTGACCAGGACAATGCCCAGAACAACGACTATAGCGTGAGTTCATCAACAAGCTCAGTGACCAAGCCATACGACCCGAATTCAAACTTCGAGAGTATAGCTGAGGGTACATGGGCTCCATACATACTCTGCAATGTGTCAGGTAACTCAGGTACATTCAACCCAGGTCCTGTCTTCAAGGCTAACTGCCGTCAGGATTCAATCTTCCAGAAAGTCGGTTCAATCGATATCGTTTTGACAGCCGATAAGGATAAATGGACCCGTTGCGTGGTTGTTGAGATGTCAATGAGTCAGTCATTGGCTGAGAACAACGCAAAACCATACGGTATCCGTCGTCACGCTTCAGTCGATAAGAACGGCAACTACGCCGCCGAATCATACGAAGCAGCATTGAATATGGAACCGAGCGACGATCCAGAGTCTCCGGCCTACATCAGCCCATGGGGTATGGGTTGGTTCCCAGGCTATGTCATCGACATTGAGACTGGTGCACGTTTGAACGTGATCTTCGGTGAAGATTCATTCTATGCCGACCTCAACGGCCGCGACATGAAATTGAATCCTCCAGCGGTTCTGGAATCAACAGCTGCTGGCGGTTCACAGCTCGCTGATCCTGTTATCTTCGACCAGATTTCAGGTAATGCAATCTTCGGTGCTAAACACTATGTTTACATATTCCCGATGAATAATGCAAAAGCCGGTAACATTCCGTTGCCATGCCCAGCATACGACGGTGGCGCTTCATTGTTCAACGCATTGCAGGCTTGCGACGCTCAGAGCAACCTCGTTTACAAGATCGCTTTCTGGGGTCAGCCAACATGGGTCGGAATGCCAATGAGCATTAAAGGTAAAGAATGGTTACCTGAAGGCAACCCAGTTAAGATTTCTGTACGTCTGAGCAAACCTTACAAGTTCGGTTATGCTACAATTCCGCTGGATACAATCACAGAAGAGTTGTACGACACTATCAACCACCAAGGTTTCTTGCCATACTACACATTCACAACCAAGGGTTACGATGTTGAACTGAAGAACGAAGCAAAGGGACAGAAAGACCACGAACTCATCAAGGTCATTCCAAACCCATACTACGCATACGCCAACTACGAGAGCAACGCTCTTATCCACAGAGTTAAGATCGCCAACTTGCCTGACAAGTGCGTCGTGACCATCTACGCTGTGAACGGCACAAAGATCCGTCAGTTCAAGAAGGATGACTCTTCAGTTACCTCAATCGATTGGGATTTGACTAACCACGCCAACACACCTATTGCGAGCGGTATCTACATCATCCATGTAAAAGACAACGTGAACGGTGGTGAACACACAGTTAAGTTCTATTGCGCAATGCGCCAGATTGACTTAAATACATTCTAAATTATTACGCGAACAAATTAAAATCAGACGATCATGAAAAAGTTATTTAGAAATATCGTAATAGCAAGCTTGACAATCATCATTGGATTTACAAGCTCACAATTATTCGCTGGTAATAAGGATAGAGCAGGTCAAGCAGGTGCAAATGAGCTGTTGGTTAATCCATGGGCTATGTCATCTGGATGGGGCAATGCCGGTATGGCATCCGTCAAAGGTGTAGACGCTATGTGGAGCAACGTGGCAGGTATTTCATTCACCAACACTATGGACATCAACTTCTCATACACCAACTGGCTGGCCGGTTCAGGTACCAACGTGATTTCGTTCGGTATGCTGTTCCGCGTGTCGGAATCGGTGGTGGGAGGTCTCTCGGTCATGTCGATGAGCTTCGGTTCAATCGATAGAACTGATACAGAACACCCTGACGGTGGCATTGGTACATACAAACCAAGCTTGATGAACATCAACATCGCCATCGCCAAATCGTTCTCTAACAGTATTCACGGCGGTTTCGTCTTGAAGATCATAAGCGAGTCAATAGCTGATATGACAGGTACAGGTGTCGCTTTGGACGCTGGTATCCAGTATGTGACAGGTATTACCGATAACATTCACTTCGGTATCGCCCTTAAGAACATCGGACCTACCATGAAGTACAGCGGCGACGGTCTGTCATACTCAGTGCTTCTCGACGGCATGGCATCTAACCTTACAGTTGTGCAGCGCGCCGATGAGTTTGAGCTTCCTACACAGTTGAACATTGCAGCGGCATACGACTTCAATTTCCAGAGAAACAGCCGTTTGACCCTTGCATTCAACTTCAACTCAAACGCATTCTCAAAGGACCAGTTTATCGGTGGTGTTGAGGGTTCATTCAGAGACATCCTCTTACTCCGTGCCGGTTACACCTTTGAAAGCGGTGCAGCAAAAGATATTGAGGACGCTGATTGCTCAAACGTCAACAGAGGTTTGTCACTCGGTGCCACAGTGCAGGCTCCTCTCAACGACAAAGGTCTGAAGGTTTGCATTGACTACTCATATCGCGACACAGCACACTGGAAAGGTACACACTCAATTGGTGCAAGAATTTTATTCTAAAAAAATCTTGTATATCAAAAAAAAGTTGTATCTTTGCATACAATTTTACGGAAAAAAGGGCCCTTATTTCGATAAGGGTCTCTTTTTTACGATTTAAAAAATTATAAATTATGGCAGACGTAGAATATTTTACCCAAGCGGGACTGCAGAAACTGAAAGATGAGTTGGAAAACCTTTGTGTCAACGAGCGCCCGAAAATCGCCGCGGCAATAGCCGAAGCACGCGATAAGGGTGACCTGTCGGAAAATGCTGAATACGACGCTGCAAAGGAAGCCCAACAGCTTCTGGAAATGAAGATAGTGAAACTGCAACTCACCATCGCCAACGCCCGTGTCATCGACGAATCGAAGATGGATACATCAAAGGTTTTGATTCTCTCGACTGTGAAAATCAAGAACGTGAAGTCAAAACAGATGATGACCTACACAATAGTGCCTGAAAAAGAGGCTAACCTTAAGGCGGGAAAGATTTCCATCACATCGCCTATAGCAAAAGGTTTGCTTGGTAAATCGGTGGGAGAGCAGGTGGAGATTCAGGTTCCTGCCGGCAAACTCATGTTTGAAATTGTTGAAATAACAAGAGAATAACCATGGCATCAATATTTTCAAGAATAGTGGCAGGTGAGATCCCTTGCTACAAAATTGCAGAAAACGACAAGTTTTTCGCATTCTTCGACATCAGTCCGCTTACACCGGGTCATACTTTGGTGATCCCTAAGAAAGAAGAAGACTATATCTTCGATATTTCGGACGCCGATCTGGCCGAGATGATTGTGTTTGCCAAGAAGATTGCTGTGGCTATCAAGAAAGCCATACCTTGCAAGAAAGTGGGAGTGGCTGTGATTGGCCTCGAAGTGCCTCACGCACATATCCACCTCGTTCCTATGCAGAAAGAAGGCGATATCGACTTCAGGCGTGAGAAGATGCATCCTACAGAGGAGCAGTTTAAAGAATGGCAGAAGAAGATTGTCGAGAATCTGTAAAGATGGAAAACTCCTATAAAATGGTCGCCAAAACTATGGCGGGACTCGAAAATGTCCTCGCCGAGGAGTTGACGTCCATGGGAGCGGAGAATGTGGAGGTGCTTAACCGCGCCGTAAGCTTCGAAGGCGACAAGGCGCTGATGTACAGAGCCAACTACTGCTGCCGCACTGCATTGCGCATATTAAAGCCTGTGATGACGTTTGTGGCTCGCAACGAGCTGATGCTTTACAACAACGTCTTCAAAATCAAATGGCATGAGATTTTTAACATAAACGAGACGTTCGCCATCGACGCGGTGACGAGCGGCTCTTATTTTACGCATTCCCAGTATGCAGCTCTCAAGGTGAAAGACGCCATAGCAGACGAGTTCCGCCAGCATTTCGGAGCACGTCCTTCGGTTGATGTGGAGAACCCTGATCTGAGAATTAATGTGCATATTGAGAATGAGAAAGTTACGTTGTCGTTCGACAGCTCTGGCGAGTCGTTGCACAAACGCGGCTACCGCAAAGCTGTGGACAAGGCTCCTATGAGCGAGGTGTTGGCAGCCGGTCTGATCAAACTCACTGGCTGGAAGTGCGACTGCAACTTCGTAGACTGCATGTGCGGCTCGGGTACCATCCCGATTGAGGCGGCCATGCTGGCACTAGGCATCCCGGCTGGTTTCTTCCGTAAGAAATGGGGCTTCATGACATGGCATGACTTCGATGAGGAGCTGTGGCAGAGAGTGGTGATGGATGCAGGAGCCGAGATGGAAGAGTTCGATTATGAGATTCTTGCATCAGACCATTCAGCCAAGGCTGTGGAGATTGCAAAAGCCAACATTGAGAACGCACATCTGCATCACGACATCAAGTTGAGCAAACAGGATATGTTCACCATGGTACCTCCGGAAGGCGGCGGCATCATGATAATTAACCCTCCTTACGGTGAACGTCTGGAAGAAAAAGACCTTATCAACCTTTACAAGGGCATAGGAGACGCTCTCAAAAAGAACTTCAAGGGTTTTGAGGCTTGGATTATCAGCTCGAACAAAGACGTTATAAAGCTTATCGGACTGAAGCCTTCCAAGAAGATCGACATCTATAACGGTCCCCTGGAGTGCAAGTTCGAGAAGTTCGAGATTTTCGAAGGAAGCTACAAGGATAAGAAGATTAAAGAGAACAGTCTTTAGTTATAGTCCAAGTGCTAAATTTTTTCAAAAATTTCTTGTTTTTATAAAATCAGCTTTTTAACTTTGCAATTCATTTTTCGAGTTTGAATAGCAAAATTGAAAAGCATGTATAAAATCACTAAACATCCTATTCTTGACATCGCCGAGGGCGAGTCAGTTGAGTTTATTTATAATGGTCAGAAAGTGGTTGGCAAAAAAGGCTACACCATTGCCGCTGCATTGCATCAGGCCGGATTCCCGGTACACAGTCACAGCCTTGACGGGCGCAACCGAAGCCTTAACTGCGGCATCGGAAAATGCGGCGCCTGCGAGATGCTGGTGGACGGCAAAATCCGCCGTATCTGCATCACTCTGGTGGACGGAGTGAAGGAAGTGGAGCCTATCAACAACGAGGCCAACGTGCTTCCTGACGCTAAGGAGCATCAGCCTCGCGAGGTGAAGGTCTATAAGACACAGGTCGCCATCATAGGCGCCGGTCCTGCAGGTCTGGCCTGCCGCGAGCAGTTGAACAAGCTGGGCATCAGCAACGTGGTGGTCGACAACAACGCCCGCATAGGCGGACAGTTCAATATGCAGACACACCAGTTCTTCTTCTTCGAGAAGGAGCAGAAATTCGGCGGAATGCGTGGCTTTGACATCGCTAAGACTTTGGCAGGAGACAATCACGAGGGAATATTATTGAATTATGTGGTGTGGGACTTGCTTGAGGGCAAGCGCATAGCCATCAAGAATATAGAGACTCAGGAGATGGCATATATTGATGCCGAGCATCTGGTGGTGGCTACCGGTGCTGTGCCATTCATGCCGACCTTTGAGAACGACGACCTTCCGGGCGTGTACACAGCGGCCGTGTTCCAGAAGATGATGAATCAGGAGCACACCCTGCTCGGAAAGAAGGTGTTGACGGTGGGCGCCGGCAACATCGGTTACCTTACATCATATCAGGGCATGCAGGCCGGCGCCCATATCAAGGCCATCATAGAGGGTATGGACCATGAGGGCGGTTTCCCGGTACAGGCCAATCGTGTGCGTCGTCTGGGTATCCCGATCATGACCTCGCATGTTCTGCTGAAAGCTATACCTAACAAAGACCACACCGGAATAGTGGGTGCTGTCATAGCCAAATGCGAGAACTTCAAGCCGATTCCGGGCACAGAACAAATTATTGACGACATAGATATCATCAACATCTGCACAGGTTTGATCCCTGACAGCCAGCTGTTGGTCAAGGGACGCGAGGTGTTCGGT
>Ga0265301_10001154_pt1 | contig 35696 bp, 49 predicted proteins | sample AusTroGonzalo_MG_2_FD_193488 | JGI IMG/M metagenome (GOLD analysis project Ga0265301, IMG submission 193488) | Bovine rumen microbial communities from tropical cattle in Woodstock, Queensland, Australia - Gonzalo_04 | ecosystem: Host-associated > Mammals > Digestive system > Stomach > Rumen ...
TGCAGACGGTCTGTTGGACGGTGTCGCGTTGTCTGCCGGTGTCAAAGTTGGTGGAACAAACTCTGAAGCTTTGATCGGTACTGTTGTGGCTGAAGACAGCTATATCACGGCTGTTCCGAGCGCACTTACTGCCGCTGCTTTGGGTGGTTTGAAAGCCATCTTGATTGTCGAGTACGTCTAATCAAAACAGGAGAGGTTCTTCGGAGCCTCTCCCCATTTGCTAAAGGAATTTATAATGGCTTTACATGGTGTAGCACATAAAGATTTAAAAGACCCTCAACTGCATGAGCTGAAAGGTGCATCTACTGCAGAGGCTAATCAGGTTCCTTTTGCTGATGGGGAAGGAAACAGCTCTTGGAATAGCATTACTCTGGACAAACTTGACTTTACTGCTGAGGAAGTGACTGGAGCTTCTACAGCAAGTGGCAATGTGATTATAAAGCTTGATACACTGAGCTTGCCAGGGTCTGCTACAAATGTTATGGATCCTGCTGCCAACTGGACGCAAGCAAATCAAAACACATTGAACAGTTCTGAAAAGATCAATGAGTGCATTGACGAGATATCGTCTCTGCAGATAAAATATGGAGATCTTGCTACAGTTGTAAACAACCTTCTCGCAACTTTACAGACTCTTGGCTTTATCACTGCAGTATATCCGAGGTAACATAGATGCCCAACAAAGTAGAATTAAACGAGCTAACACAAGTTGTACATAAGGAGCAAGCCTTCTTAGTAGCTTTAAATGAGAACTTCGTAAGACTTCAACGTGCCATCAACGACACCCTTTCAAGAAGTGGTGTCGTACCTAATCAGATGCAGGAAGTTATCGATATGAATGGTAAGAGGATTGTGAATGTCGGTGCAGCACTCGAAGACAATGACGCTCTTACAAAAGCATATATCGATAGCTTAATAGAGCAGGTTGAAGCGGCCATTGCACGGCTTGATTCTCTGGTTGATGCAGCACAACAGGCTTTACAAGTGTATGCTTCAGAGCATATCTATCCTGTTATGCAAGCTGCTTTGGATGATACAACCGCTGCAAGAGATGCTGCACAAGGTTTCGCAAGAGACGCCAACGATAGTTATGTTGCAACCAAAGGTCTCTATGATCAGTTGAGTGGTCTTGCTTCTCACCTTAACGAGCTGTTGACTGTCTATGGAGATATTGTCAATATCGATACTGTTGCTGGATTATCAGCAGACTTGACAACGATTGCTACAAACATTCAAGCCATCTTGGATTCTCCTGTATACGCTGCGAATGCTCGTATATGGGCTGAAGGTACTGATGAAGAGGTACAGGCCTTAGGAGGAGAGCACAGTGCTAAGGTATGGGCTTCTCAGGGTGGTGTGCAGTATGCCTTGGTTATTACGGATTATACGGAGTAGTAAATGGCCACACTTTGTTTAGGAGCTAATAAGGTAATCCCAGCGTTCTTTGAGAGAAAGTACTTCCCTTCAGGAACGTTATCCATAACCTCTAACGGAACTTACAACGTTGCTTCATATGCTTCTGCAGATGTTGATGTCCATCAAGAGTACTCGACATACGTTATAGATCCTGCTACAGGAGCTGTTGATAGAAACAATGCAGCATTACAAGGCTATGTAGAAGTTATTACGTCTGTCTCTGGAAGAGCTTTTCAGAGAGCTTTCTGTTATACACGTGGCGGTAATTTACCCTACAACAGCACATTGACCTTTACAAATCTTGAGACAGTTGATGGGGCTTATGCGTTCTTCCACGCTTTTGATACCAATGAGACGCCCTTTTCATGCTCTTTCCCTGCCTTGACAAACGCAAATGAAGCGCATTCAATGGATGCAATCTTCTACAATTCATACATTAAAGGGGTTACTTTTGGAGCTTTAGAGACAATTGTAAGACCTGGATCAGGCACTGGTAGCCAGTTCTACGAGATGTGTAGAGGTTGCACAGAGCTTACATCTGTTTCGTTCCCTCTGCTTGTCTCTGTAAAAACCCCTAGTGCGTTTGGATCAGCCTTTGTTGGGTGTACAAGCCTTACAGAGATGGACTTCTTCCCGTCGCTTACAACAGTTTCTGACCTTGGTGATCAAGCCTTTTCAAGTGCTTTCAAAAACTGTACAGGTATAACAACAGCATCATTCCCGTCTTTGTCTGAAGTATCTAGTAGTACAGTCTTTTATAAAGCTTTTGATGGATGTACTAGCCTTACAAGTTTGTCTTTCCCTGCTTTGAAGTCAGATAGTTTTGGCAGTTACACGAATCAGTTTAACGACATGCTTCAGGGTGTATCAGACTGTACAGTGCATTTCCCGAGTAATCTTCAGAGCGTAATAAGTTCTTGGGCATCTGTCACAGCTGGTTTTAGTGGAACAAATACAACAGTGCTGTACGATCTGCCTGCTACAGAATAAAGGAGAATAGATGACAACCGTTACAAACGTTAGACAAGTCAAAGCGAATGTTATGACGAAGCAGCAGTGGAGAGATGCTGCAAAAGAACCTACAGAGTTCTACATCTTAACTGATGACAATACTTCACAGGTTGCTGTTGATGATAAGACCATTGTAAAGGATGACGATGATATCATCACTGCAATTGGTACAGCGAATAAGAACACAGCAGAAGGAGCTACAGAGACCGTCTATGACTGGATAGGTACAGCTCAGGAATATGCAGACCAGGACATTGCCACACTGCATCCTGAATGGGTCTGTATGATTACTGACGATTCCACATTAGGTGATGATGTCTACTCAAAGTCTGAGACAGATGCTTTGATTGCTGCTGCGATTGCTACGGCAGTTCCTGCAGCTGTTGCAGCCAGTATTGGTACTCGTCTCAATGATATGTGGCCTGTTGGTTCAGTCTTCTTGACATTTAACAATTCTGAAACATGTCCTATGGCTGACATCATTCCAGGCTCTGCTTGGACTTTGGTTAGCTCTGGAAAGGCTTTGTGGACAGGTAATGGTACAAACGGTAATACAACGCTGCAACCGGGCTTACCCAACATTACAGGTACTGTTGGAGATACTACAGACACGTCAAATGCATCTGTAGATCTGGCAACGTCTGGAGCGTTCTATGATGAACCTACAGCACATAACAATGGGTACTATCCGGACTACTGGACACCTGCAAAAACGTTGAAATTTGATGCTTCAAGATCCTCTGTTATCTACGGAGCTTCTAGCACTGTTCAGCCGCCTGCAGTTGTTGTGAATGTTTGGAAGAGAATTTTATAAGGAGACCTTATGAGTATTAGAATAGGAGACACAATCATTGCTGGCAGTCCTTTGTATAGGTCTGCTCAGTATACAATTGAATCAACAGACTGGGACGAAGTTACACAATCTGTTGACCTGACCTTTAATGGTGTTACTACTGCAAGTGACTTGTTAGTGTGTCCTGCCAGTACATCATTAGACAACTTAAAAGCTTTTGGAGAAGCTTACATCTATGGGTCTGCTCAGTCTGCAAACACTGTAACGTTAACTTGTGAGACAATACCTGAAGTAGCTGTAACTGTTATCATAGGAGTTCTGAAATGATCTTTAATACAGTCATCTTTGGTAAAGCTCAAGAAAACGTTGGCGATACTGCAAAGGCTCGTTTGAGAAAAGATATAGAAGATGTCTCTGTAGGTGATAAGGTCTTACTGACTCCGTCTGATGAAATCGTTGTTGAAGCTGCGCAGTCTAAAGCATCTTGGACACGTTCAATGGGTGCTAATGGGCCTGCAGTGCCTCTTGGTGGACATATCATTGACTCAGACCAAATCGTAGGCTATTACAGACGTTGGGATAACTCAAACGGCTGTAAGGCAACTGTTGCTATCTCTGATGGTGTGATAGGCACAACAGCAACTGTTGAATCTTTGTCGAGTTCAGATGCAGGGACTTTTGTGGACTATCGAGATAATATCGGATTTGCATGGAGAAGCACCTATACCTCAACAGAAGGCTGGAAATCATCCTCTGCTGGTATTTATAAGAATGGAACATACACTCAAAAGACTGCAACGGGTGGAGATCAGAACGCAAGACACGGTACGTTTTCATACGTGAACAGTCACTACGCGTTTGGGAATGGTTATGTTGGAAAGATTGAAAACGGCACAGACTTTTATACATACAGAGCGACAAACGCAGACACGACATACTATACAATCCCTTCAAAAATGGGAGATGACTGGTATATCATACACCAGAACACTGTGAGGTCTTATAGTGCTCCTACAACGACTGTGTATAACATAACAGGAGACACATCGGTTCTGACAACTGCACGTCCCAGTGCTGCATATACAGGGTCTCTCATCTTCCTTGATGATAATGTTGACTACTTCATTGCAGATAGCGGCACAAGCTCTACACAGGTGTGGAAAGTCTACAAAGTAATCAAAGCAGATACTATCTGGACACTTCAGTACTTGGAAGATGCGACGAATGCATTGGCGATTTGTTCAGGTGACAACGGATTTGGATTTCCTGATCAGAGCTATTATTCCGGTGGTTGGATTCCCTCTATCAGATCAAAAGATTTTGGAGATTATGTTGAGATCTTTATGACATATACTGCGCCTGGATACAATTATGAAGGACTCGGGAACTGTGTTGCTCACTTGATCCTTGATAAGAGTACTGACAAGATACGTAGACTGCCAGACGTGTTCAGGAAAGAGGAACTAGCGAGTGTAGCAAACCCTGTCTCTCTACAAGTCAACTGGGACTTAGGTATTGTAAGCTATTGCGGTATTGGAACAGGCAGCAACGAACTTGTAATGGTTAATAAAAAGTTCGACTTCTGGGCTCCAGTAGCTGCTCCATATTATGCTTATCCAGTAAAGCCCTGGTTCTTTGTTGATGGTACAATTACAGGGTTTGTCTCGTCAGTGAGCGACTCAACAGACGCATATGACGATACACATTTCAAAGATATTACTGTTAGCGTTGCTCAAGATCCAGACTACGAATGGTCAGATGTAGATAAGGTCTTCGGCATGCACGTAAAGGTAAACGGAGGAGAACCGTAATGGACATTATACAAAGATTCACTGGGACAGAAGATAGACTTAACTGCTATGGTGTCTTATTCAAGATGAACACAACAGGTGCTACAAAGACACTGACAGAGTCTTTCTATGGTGTAACAAGAATTGTCTTGAAAGGACCTTCAACATCCTCTGGGACTCAATATGATTCTTACATGAACGTATTTGTAAAGTCCTCTGGGTCTTCGTCCTATACGTATTTAACAAGCTCTAAAAACGCAACAAAGTCTGCAGTAGGTCAGGACGGGGATTGGAGATTTGATAAGTTCAACATCTACACAAGCTCTGCATATCTGTTGACATTCTCAACTGCTCCTTCGACATCGTTGTCATCTTTTAATATACAGCGCATTGCCTCTTATAATATTGTATCAACTGATGGAGGAACGCAAGGCGTTGCTACAACAGAAGCTTATGCAAGCACTCCATATGCCAATATAGCGTATCTGCCTATAATGACTATTTATACCAATGAAGGCTCTATCGATATGACGAGGGGCTATTACAACAATGGTACAACTCAAATCTTTATGGACAATACAACCAGCTTTTTGACGCATTTGTATTATGGGCAGACTGTTGGTAATAAGTGCAACATCTTTGCAACAACATACAACGGTTCTGCAAAGCCTGTCCTGTCGGCACTCAACACACCGACCGGAACCTATGATGCGACAGTGAACCTGAACCATCCGGTTTACCTTACGCACTTGAACGATGTTCTGCTTGGGGACAAAGTCGAAGACATAAAGTTAAACGTCGCTTCCCCGACATTGAATTATACAGTTACAGGTTCAACAAGGGTAGATAGTGCATATGAAGCTGCCGTGTTTGGCACATCAAGTTATCTAGTATCAACGGCTTTCTCTGATTATGCGGCAGGAACCGTTTCATCATTTGAACTCGCTGTAAAGGTGAAAACACCTGTATCATGGAATTCAAATGGTCGCATACTGAACTGGATCGGGGTCAACTATGACACGACGAATGGACCTTTTATTGAGGGTCAACCGTCTTCAATAAAGCTGGTCTTCTATGATGGAGACACCTATTATAACTTTGACGCAGTGACATCTGTAGAAAACAATAAAGACTACTGGTTAAAATGGGTCTATGATGGTACAAATGTCTCCTCATACTATAAGACTGCTGAAGATGATGAATATACGCTAAACGAGACAAAGGCGTGTTCTTCTTCAATCCCTCGATTCCTTGGTTCGTCCAAGTTCTCAATTGGTGCACGTGCCAATAATCAGGCTCTAACAGTCTGGAATGGCTTTATTGACCTTAAAGGTTTCTACCTCAAAGTGAACGGTACTGAAGCATGGAGAGCCCTTGGAGATGCAACAGGCTTAAGAAACGGTGGAGATGTGAAATGGACCTATTTAGGAAGCACCATCTACATTAACGATACCGATGTCTCTGCAGCTTCTCTACAGACTGTATCAGGCGAAAGCAAAGCCCTGACAATGTATGTCTGTGGTACGAATAGCTTGAGCTCAAATATCTCTGGAATGGCCCTTGCAGGAACTGAAACGACCTACATGGCACCGTATCTGGGATATGAGTTAGTCTTTACTGATACAGACTATGACACCGTCAGTACTCTGACAAAGGTCGGTACAAGATGTAGAATCTACAGAGGCTCTTACGATGAATCAAACGATTACATTATTGCAGTACCTGTGTCTCAGTATGAGAATGGAGAAGTTACTGGTACAATCTACTACACAACCTTTGATAGTTCAAAGACTACGAAGCTTCCGATAGCTGTAGAAAACAGTACAAGCACTTATACGTACAAAAACTCAACTGACACGCTGACATATGATGGTGTTGCCTGTTCATTCGTTGATGAGTACTTTGTCAATGTTTAGGAGCCGTGAATGCCGTTAAAGAGTGGTAAGAGCAAGAAAGTAATCTCAGAGAATATCAGAGAGCTCAAGAGATCTGGAAGGTCTCAGAAGCAAGCTGTTGCAATTGCTCTGTCTAATGCTAGAAAAAGGAAGAAGAAGTAATGGATCATCCTTTTTTAGATGGATTTTTGAAAGCAGAGGCAGAGGCCAGAGAAGCTCTCATCAGTAAAGAAGAGAGTCTTCTCCATCTTGCTAAGCAAGCTTTAAGATACGAAAAGATGGCCAAGATCTGCAAAGATCCTAAGACGAAAGCACTGCTTGAGAAATACAAGAAAGAAACATTACAGCTTATGAGGACTAACTAATGTGTGATAAAACAGAAACAGCCTTAGCAGTGCTTAAGGAAAAGATGCCGGAGGAGATTGCTATAGTGTTTGAACAAGTTGTTGCAGATACAAAGAAGCAAGGAGATCGTATGATAAAGCTTGAACGAGGATTCACTGAGTTGTCTTCTAAGGTTGTATCAATGGAAGTAAAGCTTGATAAGGTTATACAGTACATTGAAAGAGGGACATGGCTGCAAAGGTTCTGGGAGAAGTTCGGAGACAAGATAACAATCACTGCAATCATTGTCCTGGCTTGTTCTGTCTTGGGCCTGTCTTTGACTGAATTGTTGAGTGTCTGGAAAGGGATCTGATGTACAAAGTTCTTGCAGGTTGTGTAGTTATTATTGCGGTTCTGCTTTTCTTCTTGAAATCCCTTCACGATGATGTACAGACACTCACACAGCAGAACAGTCTTCTACAGAAAACGATAGAAGCCAACCTGCAAGCAGCTAAACAGAAAGAGGAAAGAAACAGAAATGAACTGGAACGACTTCAAAAACAACTTACAAAACTATCAAAGATTGATGATGCTTGCCTTGCTAACCCTGTGTCTGATGATCTTGTTGTCTTCTTGCAGCAATTGCAGAGGGACTCAGACGGTACCATCAGTTTTACTTTTACAGAACAGGGTAGAATGTCAGATAAGCAATAACAAGAGCATCATCAACTGCTTTGTCAAGACTGTCTCAGCACTGCAAAGTGCAAATGAAGATAAAAAAGTCTTGACAAATTATCAATAATGTGCTATAATACAGACCTAATTGGAGACTATACAGAATGCCAATGAACCTTCAAGAGATGACAGAGAGAGTTGCAGAGTTTGTCAATGCTGACAAAGTCGACTCTATCCATGACACAGATGAATCTTTAAAGATTGCAACGATCATTAAAGAGACGTATGAGGAGATGATACTGTCCAAAGAGATTCAAACTGCGTTGGAGTTGTTTCAGCTTCAAAGCTCCTCCAGTGAATCTGCAAAGACATGCCTGATCATACCGGATGAAGCTCTCACATTGGACATTGTTAAATACACTCATAAAGATGGTAAAATCTACAGTCCTCAGTATATGGAGCCTATGGAGTTCATTGACTGGACTTTAGGTCTTGATACAACCTTGGATGTTGTAGAGACTGTTACGGATGCTGAGTCTGGTGCTGTATACAACATAAGGACTGATAAAGACCCTTCTTACTACACAATCATGTCTGGTAAGTACCTGGTCTTTGATAGCTACAACAGTGAATTTGAAAGTACTTTACAGGGACGTCATTGTATTTGCTACGGGCATACTCTGCCTGCTTTTGAGCTCGATGACTCCTTTGTTCCAGATCTTCAAGAGCAGCAATTTGCTATTCTATTAAGCCGTGCAAAGACCGCAGCTGACATGGAGCTTCGTGGTAATCTTAACCAGCTTGAATATGATAAGGGAAAGAAGCTGTTCTTGAACACGACAAACAAATCAAAAAGCTTTACAAGAGGTAACACAAGATGGAACAACAGAATCCTGTTCAGAGTCTAGCAAGAGAAACTACAGAGCTGTCTTTGAATGATGTCTCAGTTCCTTATGAGTTCAGAGATGGCATGTACTACGCTGAAGGTGTTGAAGGTGGGTACATGTCTTTGACAACTCTTCGTAGGGCTTGGGCATTAGCTACACGGGCCAAGAAGATTGCTGAAGCAAGACACAAAGCCTCTGGTGTTGGTAAAGGCTGTAGCAATGCACCAGAGCATATCAAAGAGAAGGCTAGAAAGGAATACCGTAAATGGCAAGCAACAAAAGTAGAGTAGGGACTTCTACAAACTCTTTGATGTCTTCTTCTCCTTTTCTGGGAGGTCTTAATACAGAACTATCTGGTATTGTAGACTCCACAGATTTTACAAAAGATGAATGCAACATGATGATCAGAGCTGATGGAAGTCGTTCCAGAAGACCTGGTGTGGACTATGAAGAAGGCTACAAGTTCAGCAATCAACAGCTTGATACAAGCATTAACGACCTTGCATTCCAATGTATAGAATGGACAGACATCAACAGCCCTGATGAGGCTGATACATACACAGGAGCTCCTTACATTGTCTGTCAGATTGGTGGAACTCTGATATTCTACAAGAACCTTGGTCAGCCCTTCAGCAAATATCAAGAGTCCTACACTCTGGATCTTGTATCGTATGCTCTGAATCCTTTGAGCGATGATTACAAGAAAGAACGTTGCAACTTTACAGCAGCATACGGTTGTATCTTTGTAGCCTCTAAAGCTATTAAACCGTTTTACTTAAGAGCTGCTCAAGACCCTGATGATCCCAGATTACCTGCAGAGACTCTTCCGCATGGTACATTACCTGTCAGTATCTGGAACTCTAAAAAGGGTAGATTTGCTGGTTATGGCTTTGGAGAGTTCTATCTCAACGGTGTTAGTGTAGGCAGAACAACTATTCAGGATTGGAATGCCGGAGCAGTTGGTAACTGTTCTACAGGTCCTTGGTTGATGTGTTCTACCCAGTATGCTCAGTGGTGGAATGATCTTCCTGCATCTCTTAATCAAGGTATTGTAGCAGCTCCTAAGTACGTTGATGGTACTCCTATTGGATGGGGCATTCATACAAGCGGAGGAGACATTACAGCTGGTAATGGTGGCTACGTAGATGATTACATTATCTTCACAGCTCCTTCAGGATCTGGTACAGCATTCAGAGGGACACAGTTGAGATTCCATGGAGAAGGCATGTGTCAGTGGAACCACTCTACAGAGACCTGTGCAGTTGATTACTCCTGTACACTTGCAGGTGGAAGCTCTTATCAGTACAAGAGTCAGTTGGAGTTGCAGATCAGAGACACTCATGTAGGTGCAACAGACTTCTTAGCAGTAGATGATCAACCTACAAAGATGTCTTATGCACACTTGTACAATTTGTTGAATCAAGGCTGGACTCCTAAGCTCATTGCAGACTATTACAACGCTCAGAGTCCTGGTGCTTTCCCTGGAAATAACCTTGCTCAACAGATGCTGAAGGATGATCAGACAAGTGCTTTCAAGCCTCAGAATATCATCAACATGACCTTGGGCAATTCTCCAGCCAGTAGAGGACATGAGAAGCTGAAATACTTCAATCAGGAGAGAGTCTCTGTTAGCAGTCTTGTACAAGCTTTCTCGAATCTCTGCTCTGAGCTTGGTATAGCTTTTCAAGATATTGTGGATACCTCATTCACTCTGGTAGATCCTACAACGCCTAATGCAACTGATGCAAAGTCTCAAGTACCTGATGCAAAGCCTCGTAAGCCTTATGTGGCAGACTTGTGCGCATATGCTGGTCGTATCTTTTATCTGTCTGGTGACACCCTCTTGTATTCTCAAGTGATTGCAGAGGATATATCAAAAGCTGATCAGTGCTTCACAGAGGCAGATCCTACGTCTGAAGAGATGTCTGATGTGATTGAGACGGATGGTGGTCTTATCAGTCTTCCTGAGATTGGTGATGGTATCAAGCTTGCACAGTATGGACAATACCTGTTCATCTTCGGTACAAGAGGTAATGCGTACATTACAGGAACTGCCAACAACATCTTTACAGCAACTGCTTATTCTGCTGGAACGCTTGGGTCTGTACCTACACAGGCTCCTCAAAGCTTTGTGAATACAGAGTTCGGTGTCTTTTACTGGGGTACTACAGGCATCAATGTCTTGGGAAGTAATGAACAAGGTCTTGCTGTACAGGACATTTCTACTGATAAGATTCTGACATGGTATGGTAAGCTCTCTAATACACAGCACAAATGGTGTAAGGGTGTGTACAGCAGCTCCAAGAAGAAGATATACTGGTTCTACCCTGGAGATGAAGAAAACCCAAGAAACCTGAATAAATGTCTTGTGTATGATATTCAAAGAGGTTCTTTTGCACCTCAAGAGATTGTCTCAAAGATTGACGATGTCGATGGAGATGCTTCGGACCACGAACTGCCTGAAGTTGTTTCTGGATTATCTGTCAAGGCTCCGTTCAAAGCTGTTAAAGAATACCCTGTCATTGCCTCGAACAACACCTATGCAGTACAAGAGGGTGAATATACAAAGTTTATAGGAGGCATTGACATCTCCAAGAGTGGTCTGTTGTTCAGATGCGACTTCAGTGCTTTCTCAGATCTTGAAGCAGGCCAGTCAAAGGTTATTTATAAGCTCGGAGATGCTGTACAGATTGCTGTGTCTTGTAACAGTCCTGGTGACTACAATGTGATTCATACAGTGAATGGCAGTGACACTCCAACAGGATCTTGGTTGTCTTCTGAAAAAATGTGGATAGGTCTGTGGCCTACTTCAATGAGCGATGGAGAGATTCAAGCAGCCTCTACAGGGTTTGTAGGAGAGTATGAACTGCCTGACTCAGGTTATACTGCACAAAACCTGCCAGACTTAGCAGCAGATCTTATCAACGATTGGGGAAGCGTTACATGGACTGATGTGTCCTCTACAAACTTCGCAGATGTCTCAATCTACACAGCAATGCTTGGAGATCAGACAACAGGCTTTTCATTTGTTACCGAATCCTCTGACGTCTTTACATCCCGCTGGGGATCTCTTGAAAGTGGACCTGATCAGAATGTCTACGAGATCTTTGATGACAACGGTGTAGCAATTCTTGCAGACAATCCTATCGATTCTGAGGAGTTTACTTTTGAGTCTTCAGTGCTTATGTGTCTTGATACAGCAAACAGAAAGGTAACCTTCGGAGACTTCAGAAATAACCTGTTAAAGGACTGGACAGCCGGAGACTGGAGTGGAGATGGGTACCACTTTGATAGCTACCTCATCAGTCATCCTATGAATGCTACAACAACGTCGCAGTATACTGGTAGAAGATTGCCTGATACAGTTCATACAAAGAACATGCCGTATCTTATCACATACTTTAGAAGAACTGAAGTAGGAGAGCTTACTACAGGAGACTACATCTACCCTTCAAACTGTCAAGGAAGCATTCTCTGGGATTGGAGAACCTCTGGAAGATACGGTAAATGGAGCAGTCCTACAGAGCTGTATAGACCTGTTAGAAAGACTATTTTAGATAACGGTTATATCGTGAACAAGACAAACATAAGAGGCCTTGGAAAAGCCTATCAGATCAAGCTAGAGTCCGTAGAAGGATCTCAGTTCATCTTAGAAGGGCTTGTCTTTGACCTCAAGAATGATGGGAGAATTTGACAATGGCATCAGCAACAGTACAAGGACAAGGTTCGGTAGCAGCAGGAGCGGCTCTGGGAATTGGGATAGGTTCAGTCATTCCTGGAGTAGGAACTGCGATAGGTGCTCTTGTAGGTGGCTCTATAGGCTCTGCAGTTGGTGGAGTCTTTGGATCATTTAAACTGGGTAAGAAGGCCAAGAGCAATGCCAAGAAAGCTGCTCAGGTTCAGCAACAGCGTGAGAGGAATGCACAAGAGGCCTCGTACCTTGCACTACTGAGACAAGCAAGAATGGCCAGAGCAGGGTCTTTGGCAGCTTCTGCAGCCTATGGCATTGAGACAAGTTCTTTGGCAACATCTGCTCTGTCTTCCATAGGTAGTCAGACAGCCTATTCAATTCAATACACAGCGAATGACCAGAGACTTGTCCAACTGTACAACAGCTATATGAAGAAAGCAGGAAGCTATGCAAAAGCTGCACAGACCACCTTGGCTACTGGGCAATTGGCTTCAATGGCTTTCGGAGTTGGTGCATCCTTTGCATCTGCATCTGCTGCTGGTGCTACTGCATACGGTGTTGGGCCATATACGCCTACTCAAGAACTGGCTGCACAAGCGTTGTCTAGCTCTGCGTATTCAACAGCACTTCAAAGTGGTCTGCAACAGACTGCTTTGTGGAGTTCAATAGCCTCTCCAGTCTTTCAAGGCGTGTCACAATACAATAGAGTTCAATAAAGGATTAAAGAATGTCAGTACTTGAAACGATCTTAGATGAACAAAGCAAAGCAAGCGGAACAGTTCTTGATGAACTTCTGGACGTGTCTGCTCCTAAGCAATTGTCTACACCTGATCAGCTGTATATGAACAACATTGCAATTGATCTGGGTCAGGATCCTTACTCTATAAATACTCTTGATGACTGGCAAGCTCTTAACAGTGGAGAATCTGCAAGGATTAAAGCAGAGGAAGAAGGTTCTTTAAAGAGCTCTGTCTTGGACTTAGCAAGAACCGGAGAAGGCTCTAAAACCGTTGAGCTGAAAGCCTTAGGTCTTGCCAAGCTTGATAGTCTCGGAGAAGAAGTACCGCATGCTGCTGCAATCTCTGCAGCTAGAGAGAGACTTGCACAATCCTATACAGATAATCCAGAGAATGGTTACAATTCTATAGACTTCCAAAGATGGGAACAGATTTACAATGAGAAAGCAGCCATTCTTGAAGACTTTTCAAGGGCCATTGACAGAAAAGAGACAAGCATTATAAAGAACCTTGTTGTTGATACACTACCCTTTTCTAGCACTATAAGAGTTTCAAATGCTCTCAAAGCGATTGGCTTTAAAGATATTGATGAGTACTCTTACGATGATATGATGCTTGCCTTTGGAACAACGATGATGGGTCTTGTGAGTAATGGAGAGGTCTCTCCTCTCAGCCTCATCGAAACCCTCAAAGACATTGAGAATAAATGGGATGAAGCTGGTGTAGATCCGTGGATACAGAGAGAGATTGTTCAGTCTTTGCTCAAGTTCAGTCCTGGATCAGAATCGTTGAACGATACTTTAAGAATTACCGGAGTCATTCCAGGTACTTTGCTGATCGGTAAAGGGGCTAAAGCACTGGCAGCAGGTAAGAAAGCAGAAGCTCTTTATCATACTGTAAGAGGCACTGCAGACATTGCTATACCCTTTGGAGACAGTATCGTCAAATATAGCTCCAACAAAGTTTTAAAGGGTGTCAATGTCTTAAAAGGAGCCTATGAGAATCTTCCTCTTAGCAGAGCAAAGGCCACAAAGAACAGAGCAAAGCTTGCTGAGATTGCTGAAGAACAGTTAGGTGCTCCTACTGAAAAGGGAAGGCCCTGGAAGTACTCAAACAAGAAAGGGGCTTATGTAGACTACACAGACCATGCTCTGCACCCTGTAGGAGAAGCATCTGCTACTGAAGGAAATGAAGTGTACTCTTTAGGTCTTAAGATTGAGAAGGAAGCTAATCAGGTCTTTAATAAGACTGTGTCTCAAGAGCAGCACCTTAGAACACTGCTCAGAGAAGGTTATGGAGAGTTTGCTGCAGGACCTCTCATTGACACATTGAGAGCTGATAAGATCATTGGTGCTGGTAGAGGTATCGGTATCAAAGAGATTTTGAGTGCATTTGACAACGGTAACATCATGCTCTCAAAGGAAGATAGAAACATTACCATCGCAGTAAAGCTAAAGAACCCTGTCAATGATGCTGAATATAGATCTGTCAGATTTGAAAACTACCCCTTAGGAGACAGACCAAAGGACTTTGATACAGGATTCTTGAATGCTGTTGAGAGAGGTAAAAAACTTACAAAGGCATCATCAGATCCTTCAGTTGTTAAAGGCTATAGAGTCAACTATGGCATCGATGAGGATACCGGAGTCTACTACACAACTCTGTACATTGACACAAACAAAGGCTTTGGATCGTTGAACTTTGACAGACTTCAAAAAGCTGGTGAGTTCAAAGACAAGACACAGGAAGGCTGGAGAAGTGTCCTTAGCAGTGTTGCAACAGCTACTTCAGATCCGAAGGATATTCAGATTGCTCACGTTGCTAGAGAAATGGACAATTCACAAGCAAGAGAACTGTACAACAGTGCTATGACATCTTGGAATGCTCTTGCAAAGAACGAAAGAAAGATTGTTCAGGGTGCCATTGATGTCTCTACAAGATACGAAGCATTCTACACACCTGAGCAGCTCCTTGCATCTGGGTGGACTCCTGAGATGACAAAGGTTTACACAAACTGGAGAGTCATCAACGATGTTGATGATTACTTTAGAAACGAAGCAACAAGACTTGATCTGTCTCTTAGAGGAGCCAAGTCAATCACATACAACGGTAAAAGGATTGCAGGAGCTGGTAGAGTTGTACCTAACATAAATAGCTGGACTGAACTCAGAGATACTGTAAAGAGCTCTGGCAGAGGTCTTATCATCAATAACGTTGATCTTGAGGATGCAACAATTGTAGGTGTTGATACGATTGAAAGAGGGCAATGGGAGTACTTCTTTAATAATGGTTATAGACTCATTGAAGGCTCTTTGAGTCCTGAAGATGGCTATGGTGCAAGGACCTTCTACTACCTGTTAGATCCAAAAGGAACAGTCATCAATGAACTTCCAGAGTTTGTTACAAGCTATGTTGCAGGTGGTCGTAACTACTACCAAAGAAACAGAGGATTCTTGAAACAGCTCCGTATGGAAGGTGACAAGATCGTTGGAGTCAATACTTTCTTTACTGATCCAGACCTTGCAGGAATGACTAGACTGAGCAATAAGCTTGAAGAGATCAGGCGTCTCATCATATCCGGTAAAGACAGTGAAGCAACTGCTGCAATAGCTGCTGCTAAGTTCCACAAGGCTCCTTTTGGAGATGCAAGTGGATTCAGAGAGTTCTTTGAAAAACGTGGTATGGACTTTACACATATGGAGAATTCTCTTGAGGTTGTAAAGAATGATAAGATCTTGAAGTCTTACAATGTCTTGAGAGACTCTGGAGTGGATGACCTTGTAGGGTTTGATGAGATGGAAAGAATCTCTCGTAACAGCCACTATCAAGCAATCTCAAATGAAGCAAAAGAAAAGAGACTGATGAGAACTGGTAGAGAGCTTCTTACTTGGGACTTTGAAAAAGCTCAGCCAGTGGACTTTGAAATGCAACTGAGATATCTTGTGAATGATATGGTCTATGGTGGCTATATGAATGACTTCACAGAGATGTATGCAGATAGATTCTACAGAGCCTATAAAGGAGCTATAAGACAGCCGAGAGGATACAAGCTTACTGCAAGAGAAGCCCTTATAAGTGGCAATGCCATTGAAGATGGCTCTGATGTCTCTAGAATGGCTAAGACAGCACAGTTGAATTACGCAGCAATTCGTGGAGTTCCTACAAAGCTTGATACAATGCTTGCAGATAACTTCAAGAGGTTAATGGAATGGGTTGGAGGAGCTGCTGAAAAGATTCTTCCGATCTCTGAAGAAGCTGCACATAGCGTTAGAGTCAACTGGTTCAAGATTGCTGAGAAAGACTACTTGACATCTGCCAGAGCCTTTGCCAGCCACTGGTACCTTGGTATGTGCAATATCTCACAGCTGTGGAAGCAGATGGGATCAGATGCTGCAATCCTTTTACTGGAACCCAAAGCAGCTGCATCTGCTGCAAAAGACTCTTTGTCTCTCACGTATGTCTTGATGTCTTCTGGAGGAAATAAGACAAAGGCTCTTAAGACTGCTTACAAGATGTACAAGAACAATCCCACAATGTTGCAGAATGCTCGTAACATTATTGAGATGGGTGCTTTTGAGCACGGTACTGCTGGTGGTTTCATTGAGAAAGGAGCCTCAACAAGCTCTACATTCAATAAGATATCGATGCTCTTCTTCAATTCTGGTGAAATGCAGAACAGATCTATGGCATTCTTAACAGCCTTAAAGGCCAGAGGATTTGATGGTAAGAAGATGTCAGCTGCTGAGAGACTCTCTGTGTCTCGTTACGCTAATGACCTGTTCTTGAACATGGATGCAGCAGGCCTTGCTAGAGTCCAGAGAGGATCTATTGAGAAGACTCTGTTCCAGTTCATGGGCTATCGCATGAGATGGTTAGAGTCTGTCCTGTTCAATAAAGACTTTACAGCTGCACAAAGAGCTAGACTGGGTCTTGGTACATTGGCTTTAACAGGTACTGAAGGTATGCTGGGAGCTGGAGCAGCTGCGTGGGTTGGAACAAACGTGTACAATCTGTTCCACGATCCTAAAGACACTGATGCAACAGACGTAGAACGTAATGAGATTACCGAGTTCATTCAAAAAGGTCTGTTGAATTACTTCTCAGATGTCTTTGGTCTTGATATGGATATTGCACAGCCTCTGTCTCTTGAATACTTTGACATGTTTGACAGCATCCTTGGTCTTGCTCAGTTAGACTTTGCAGCTCCTCAGGTAGCTGGTAAAGCTTTGTCTTCATTCTTTGAGATTGTGAAGTACGTAAGAGATACTGCAATCGGTGAAGCAAACATCAGTGATCTGGGAGACACGATTGAGTCATTAGCGATTGAAGGAAAACTCCCCAGTTCTGTCAGACTGTACTTAGGAGCTAGACTGTGGAAAACTGGAAGAGCTCTTAATACCAAAGGAGAGTTGACTGAGTACTACAACAGCAAGCTGAGAACAACCTTGTATGCTCTGGGCTTCAATAGCTTGACAAGCAAAGAGCTTGTAAAGGCTTGGACACAGTCTTCAGAAAGTGCTGAATCAGTTAAAGCATGTAGAGATGCTGCTTATGAAATGCTGATGAGATACCTGAGAACAGGCTCTGAGAGAGACTACAACCTCTACTTCAAGATCATCAAACTCTCAGGCTTGCATGAACTGCAACAGGCACAGATATTGAATGATACAATGAATGAGGCCTCAGAGAAGTTTAATATCGATGCAAAGAAGAGAATGTTCCTGAGACAGATTGAAGCAGCTGGCTTGAACGGAGATAACTTCATAAAGATTTTGTACAATAAAGGAGAATAATATGGCAGAAATTGTAAGAGACGTTACACATACTCAACAGGCTATGACGACCACACCGGACTATCAAAGCCCTGTAGGACCTGGAGCAATCATCTCAGGAGTTGCAGGAGGTCTTGGTGAATGGCTGGACAATACGGTCAAAAGCTCTGGCAGAGGTTCTGGGTCTGGTAAGGCCTATAACGCTGATCTGTTTGATCTGTATAAAAATGCTGCTGGTGAAGTAGCTGCAAAGAATATGGATGAGATCGAATTCCAAGCCTTTGATGAGGGACTTCATAAAGCTGCATTACAGATTGCCGGAGGAGATGTTGAAGCTATGAACAGAGTGATGGAACTTGCAGGATACAAACCTCACTTTGACAACATCACAAAGATAAATGAGCGTGAAGCAGCCTCTGACTGGGCTAGAATGGATCTGTACAATACTGCAGGAGAATCTGTCTTGGGTCCTGATGCTACTCCAGCTGCTAAGTACCTTGCAGGTGTTGGTGTATTAAACAGACAGGCTGCCAGAGACAACTTTGTAACCTCTGTAGGCAACATGTCTTCTGAACAGCAATCAAAAGCAATCGACACAGAGTACTCAGAAGGCATTAACAGTCTATACTTGGATATTCAGAATGGCTTTACAAACTATCTTGTACAGAATCAAGGAAAGAATCCTGTAGTTATGCTCAATGAGTATTCTAACCATATGATAGGAGAGCTTGCAAACAACAGAGGATGGTCTTTCCCAGTTGCACAGAAGGTTGTTACAAGAGCTTTATCGATACAACGAGCTGCCTTGCTTGGTACAGGAGATGAAGCAAAGAAAGCAGAATACGTTGCAGGTCTTATGGAGGTCTCTAAAGATGCCATGACAAGAGAGAATGAGCTTAGACAACAGCTGTCTCTGAATGAGTTCTTACAGAAAGACTTTACAGTTACTCTTCCTGGTAAAAAAGAAGCTACAATGAAAGGTGCTGATATTGCTGCTAGAAACGATTCAAGGTTCGGTAATATCCTCAATACGCTTGCTAAGGTGAACTTTAAAGACTTGTCAACACAGATCGTTAGTCAAGGTCCTGTCACATATGCAACAAAGGACTTGAACTTCTTCCTTACAAAAACAGTAAGCGAACTCTATTTGGATAGTAAAGGAGATCCTAACGCTCAGACAAACATCTCCAATGGTCAGGCTCAGACCCTTGAAACAGCTATCCAAGAGACAGAATCAAAACCCAAAGAGAGCTTTGGTGGTAACTTCTATGCAGCTCTTGCAGCTTGGACAGACTCTAAAGGCACTTTAACTTCTGGAGATCTTGAGGATGTATCCTATTCAGCCAGAGACAGAGAACGTGATAGTGTCTTCGGATATATCACAGCAGGAACAGATAAGGCCACAGATGGTGAAGGCTTTATCCAGATTGGAGAGGATGGCCAAGTACACTATTACATTCCAAGAAGAGTCTGGGGAGCTGAACCGTATCTTATCGATGCAACTCAAGCAGGCCAGATGATTACTCTTGGAGATGGCGATTCAGAGCTTATCAGACGTAACTCTGCAATCATTCAAGCAGGCTATAACAAGCTTGAAGAGTTATACTACTATGATCAAAAGGATGTCTTAAGAGATCAGTTTAACCGTTATCAGATTGAACATTCTGAAGGAGCTCAGAACTTTAGACTCAACCAGATCAACAGAGAAAGAGGAAACATCACAAACGTTAGAGGGAACATGAGAATGTCTGCAGAGGATATCAGAGCTGTTGAAGAAGCTTTGAAGAGCTCCAGAGAAGGCTTCAGCGTGTCTCCTCTTAGTTCAGACAGTGCTGCTGACAGAGCCTTGTTATACTCCCTGTCATCCACAGAACCTATGCAGATGTCTCCTGAGCAATCCATGGCAGTTGGTGAAGCCATTGTAGGAGCTGGTAAATCTGCTTTAGAAGTGGCTGGAAGAGGCATTACATATCTCACAGGAGACAGAGCAGAACATGAAGCAAGAATGCTACAGTCTCAGATTGGCTTTGAAAGAGCTATGCAGAGCCTGCCGATGAACACTGCTCAATCTGTGATACCTGATGCAACTTCAACAGGAACCGATATCAAAGGCTCTAAGATTACTGTATTAGATGAAGGTGTAAAGAACATTATCTCGCCTGTAGAAGGAACTGTTACGTTTGATGTAGAGAACAACAAAGCAACAGTAAAGGCTAAGGATGGCTCTAAGTTCGTCATTGAAGGTATTGAACCATCTGAGGAGGCTATCAACGCACTCTACCAATACGGAGACACACCTCTTGATGTTGTTGCAGGGTCTTTACTTGGTGAGGGCGGAAAAGGTACCTCTGTGAAGTTCCCTGGTAGTATTGAAGCAAAGCCTGTAGAGCCTGATGAGAAGGGTAACTTCAAAGTCATTGAAGATTCCTCCATAACGTTCAAGGATAACAGAGCGATTGTACAAGGCAAGGAAGATGATGACGTAAAAGCCCCTGTCTCAGGTACTGTTATCTTCCAAGGACAATACGGTAGAGGATCCTCTGCAGTTCTTATCGAAGACGCCAAAGGCTCTCTCTGGTCTGTTGATGGCACAGGCATGAAGAGTGTTGTAGGAGACAGTCAGAAGGTTAAGAAGGGCTCTACAGTTGCAAAAGCTGGAAAGTCCGGTGAGGTTAAGGTGTCTCACTACAAGTCTGGTTGGAATGGAAAGCCTGTTAAACTTCAAGGAGAACCTAAACCGCAGACTTTAAAGCCTGAGGAGGCTAACAGGATTCCTCCTGTACAACCTTTACCGCCTAACAGGTAATTAGAAACCCCCTCGTAAGAGGGGGATCTTTTTAGACTCTTGAGACCTTATATAGAAAGTAAAAGCTCTTCGTTGTGCTTGGCCCTGTTAGGAACCTGCTTAGCGTATTTAGAATCCATCAGCTCTCTTGCAGCTTCTTTCCAGTTACCTGCCTTAGCGTAGTCAATCATTTTCAAAAAGCCACAGAATCTGCTGAAACCTAATTGAAACATCATATCAATAAAGACTAACTGAGCATTGTCAGGAAACCCTTTGAAGTCATCTCCAAAAACTCTGTAGAGATCTGAACAGGCAATCCTTAAGTCATTTGCAAAGAGCAGAAGAGCCTCTTCCTTGGTAATACCACGATCATCTAAGTTCCTTCCAATGCCTATTGAAAGCTTATTAGCTGTACAGTAATAGGGCTTTAATGAAAGACCTTCATGGCCTTGCACGTACTGCGCAATTGTTGCATTATCTAGCATCTGTCAGTTCTCCTGCACAAGCTGCATAGCCTGCAATGTCTACATAATTATCAGCGTATCTGTCATTTTTCCTGGATCTTGCAATCTTAAGAAGTACCATGAGCATTGCAACATCCTTGGAAGAAATGCTAATACCAAGGTAAGACCCCCAAAGATTTGCAATAGTGGAAAAACAGTCCTCTGGAGAACCGTACGCAGTTTGTCTAGCACCTGTAACAATTTTCTTTGCTTTCTCTAACACAGCTTCTCTAATCATGCAGCCACCTGTTCAGAATCTCTAGTACAAGGACATATGTGGGATTCTGTAAACCACACACGTTCTTCAAATTCACTCTTCTTGCCTTTATTGTAACCTGATACAGGTCTGAAATAACCCATAACACGGGTCCAGCACTCAACAGGTTGTCTTGCGCTTTGATTTGCTTCTAAGATTTCTTTGTCTGTCATTGTAAATTCTCCCTAAGACTTGTTCATTGATGTTAATAAAGTGATTCTGATAGATTTCTCTAAGAGTCATCGAGTTCTTTTGAGGTTTTCTGTTCATCTTCTCCGCAATGATCTGCAGAAAGTCTGCACAGTTCTCTTGGATCCTTAACAACTCTTCAGTGTCATTCAGCATCCTGTTCCCTCAACCAGTTTGCAATAAGAAGAGCTTCTGCTCTGCCATCTTTAGAGGCCTTGAGAAGATCAACAGCTTGTGGGAACAACTCCCTAGCCTTCTCTACTGATCTCCTTTTGTACTCTGACTTTGTCTCATCAGCATTCTTCTTAAGTCCGTAATGCTTCTTCCACTTCTGAGGAGAAACCATTACAGGAGCTATATTATACCACAAAGCGAGCAAAAAAGCAAGTAAAAAGTTCTCTCCATACGTAAAAGATGCTATGCAGGATTGTCCAGGAAGAGGATGAACCTGCTCAATAGCAACCTTACAGTCCACTGGCTGTGCTCTCTTAAAAATCCCAAGAGCTTCTTCAGGCTTTGGCATGTCTTGAATGAGGACCAGGTCTCCTGCAATGACAGCAATAGCCCCTTTAGCACCCGGGTCAATCCCTACGTAGACTTTATCAGACATCAAAGTCTCCTCTGTGTGCCAAGACCAGATCTCTTAGGTAGTACTTAAGAAGCTGCTCCACAGAGACACCAATAATCTCTAAGATGTCTTCAATAGAGTAGCTGTCTTCAACCTTTGTAAAGAAGTCAAATTCCTCACCCATCCTGTACCTCCCTGAAAGTGTACTGGAACCAGTCTGAATCAGTATCAACAGTGAGACACAGATACCCTCTGTCCCACTTTAAAGAGGACTGCAGAGCCCACTGGGGCTTTGACATGGTCGCACAAGGCATCTTGATTGCAAAGACCTTGTGACCATTTGCATCCCTCTGCTCAGTAATGCTACGGACATGTGAATGCCCGGACACAGACCTCATCAAGGTGTTATCAAGGATCTGCTTAGTTGTTACACAAGCCTGTCCAGATATCCCGTTATCAAACGTGTGACTGAACAAGATCCCTTCAAGGCTGATGTAGTCCCTATGCTGAACTACTTCAATACCCAAAGACTCTAACATGGGTGTAAGAGCATCTGTAACGTACGCATCATGATTGCCTAAGCAGAACACGATACGGGGTCTGTACATTCTCTTTTTAGACCTTCTCTGCTCTTCTCTGATTCTTCTGACGGTGTTTACGATGTAGCTCTCAATGTATGTCATGACCATTGTAAGCTCATCAGCTACTGAGAAGTTCCCTCTATCCCTCACTAGTCTGTTCTGACTATCAAAGCTTCCGAGATCTCCAGTACATACGATATAATCCGGTAAAGATTTCTGTATCATATGTTGAATCTCCTTAAGGATCCTTGTGTCATATCCTTTAGGAGTTATGTGGAGATCTGAGAAGACTAGAAATCTCTTTTTCATGTATGTCTCCCTATGTCTTTAAAAGAAAGCCCCCAGATTCCTCCAGGGGCTGGTAGAGCTAGCCCTCCGAAGCCTTAGCATCTTCTTTAGCAGCTGCTTGCAAGGCCTCGTATTGTTCTCTTTGGGCTTTTGCAGCAGCTTCTCGGCGCGCATTGGACGCAACAATCAACTCTGAAATATATCCCAGAATCGTTTCAACATCCTCTTTGGCCTCTACGATGATACCATCAACCAGATGCAAGATCGTGGACTCTGCACCACCTTCAATGCCTAAGATAGCATTGGGAGAGATGATCAAGTCCTTTTCAGTATCTGCAGAAGTCAGCAGAATCTTATCATTGCACCAATCGTTCCAATTCTTCAGTGTGTTCATTTAGTAATCTCCTTTATTTTTTCTGAAGGTTCCTTCACAACCTTTGTAAAATACTCGGGTCCTGTCTTGTATAAAAATACTCTTAAGCTAGGCCAGCACCGGTCTCTGTATGCACAGTACTTGCATCCTGTTGAGAGCTTCATGTTACCAGACTTTCCAGCCGGAACAGGCTCTTCACAAGAAGGTAGATCCAGGTGACTCTTTGCACAGACAGCCTCTCTGGCTCTTTCAATAACCTTGTGAGGGTCTGGCAAATCAAAGTCTGGATCTGGTTTATACACGCACAAGTCTCCAGAGACCTTATCAACAGCTAAGAAGGCTGCTTTGTCTTTTTTTAAGCATGTCCTGTAGCCACTGATCTGTGCTAGATATCCGAAAGGGTCACTGGAAGGAAGAGTGCCACTTGCGAATTTCTTGTAAGACTGAGGAGAACAGCTCTTAACATCGACAAGAGTTCCGTCAATGATCGCATCGATGTGACCTTTGACCTTGTCAATCTCTACAGTCTTTTGTTGATCCTCTACAGTATGACCAGCTTGTTTAGCTAACCACAGCAGTAGAGTCTCTAAAATATCTCCGTATAGGAACCTCAGACGTTGCTTTCCAGTAGGCTTTATAGGCTTCTGGATCTCTAACTTCAGCTTCCTCTGAGGATGTCCTATACAAGACATAGACAGTGCTGGCTTGCGATATGCTGAGAGCTTATCACAGATAACTTGAGAAAGGAGTAAGGCAAGCTCCGCAGACTGCTCAGGGGTGACAGCAGTATAGCTCTCAAGGTACTTGTAGATGTCCTTAACCAGACTGTCTATGTTCTTTCTACTCATCGTCTTCTAAATCACCAAGAGAGGACGGAGCAGAATCTTCATCATCTAAGTCAGATGTATCAGCTCTACTGACGTATTCTTTCAAGTCTTTGATCTTGATCGCACCAATACCTGCAAACGTCATTCCACGATTCTCAAAGATGTTGATACGGACATTTGCAACAGTACCGTTACCAACCTTCTTGAGCTCGTCATGCGTGTACTGAATGCCGGAAGGGCCCACAACAAGAGGTTGAACAGACGACTTGATAGTCAGTACAGTATCCCCTTCCTTGTCTTTCTTGATCTTTTGACGAGCATTGATCTTACCTCTGATCATATCTGCCTGTTCCTCAGTCAACACTACAGAGACTTCATACTTTCCAGAAGCATAGTCACCTTTTGTGTTCGGTTCAGCCAAGAAAGCCCATTTGAGCTTAACATTCTTTACTACTACATTTTCCATTTTGTGTCTCCTTTCAAGACTATTTTAGTTTTACAGTTACTATATAACAAAATTTAATGTCTTTGTCAAGACAAATCTACAGTTTTTAGACTGTAGAATCTCTAGTGGGATTCCTCCCAGTTATTTCCAATCTTATATTCCCCCTCCAAAGGACAGAACGTATGAAAGAATACTCCAGCATCTCTAAAGCACTGCTGATAGATCTTACCAATCTCTTCAGCTCTTGCTTCTTCAACCTCTAACTGAACCTCGTCATGCACAACAGCAACCTGTTTGAAATCTATACCAGCCTTCTTAGCTCTCCTGTAGGCTGTCCACATTACCCACTTTACAACAGCCTGCTCAAAGCTTTGAAGGTAGAAAGACATACCCTTATGAGCATTTGGTAAGGACACTCTACGACCGTCCAAGGCTTTGAAATGACCTATCCTAGCTCTTAAGTCTATCTGGGCTTTGAACCTTGACCAGCCATGAATACCCTCAGCAAGCCTGTCCATCGTTCTTTGGCCCAGCTTTGCATCTCCTCCAAGGATCTGTCCAATCTTTGTAGCTCCTGCACCCATCAAGATTGCGTATGTGATTGTCTTTCCGGTTGAACGAGCCTTCTTCATCTCTTTAATGTTCTCATCATACACATCATCAAGCTTGAGGAGTCCATAGATCTTGGCCATATGAACATGGATGTCGCCCTCAAGGATCTGTTTAACCAGTTCAGCATCCTTAACATAGTGTGCAAGAGCTCTTAACTGAATGCCTGAAGCGTCACAGCCTACCAGTTTCTTTCCTTGAGGGACTATGTACAAGGCTCTACATTCCTTTCCATACAGACTCTTTGAGCTTGGGATGTTACCTGTGTTTGGGTTTCTGTGAGCCATTCTGTTAGAGCTTGCACCAACACTTATAACATCTCCATGAACTCTACTGTCTTCCCAACAAGCATCTATAAAAGACTGAACAAGAGTTGATCTGCTCTTCAAGATCTTGCATCTTACGATATCTTTAATGGCTTCTGGTGCATCCTCTCCAACCGTCTCAAGGTTCTCATCACAGACCTTTGGAGTAACTGCTCCTGTCTTCGTAGGCTTATTCCAGATTACCGGATGCCAATACGGTGCCATTCTTTCACGAATCTCTTGAGGGCTGTCTATCAAGAACTCTTTGTACTCATACACATTGTACAGGTCAGGAGTCTCTGTAGCCTCTATGCAATCTCTTTGAATGATCTCTGCAGACTTTGCTGTTAAAGACCCATCCTGCTTTCTACGGGCTTTATACTGCCCTACAAGGGTCTTTCTAGGTGGGAAGGCCTGTTGAAGCTTCTGAATCAGAGGAAAGTACTCAGACATCATCTGGTTCTTCAGAGCTACAGCACTCTCCATATCCAATAAGAAGCCGTTGTAGTGTTGTTCAGCAAGCAACCATTGAGATCTATGCTCAATATCCTGCGAGAGCTGTGAGAACCCTTGGAGCTCCTGCTGTAGCTTCTTATAGATTGCATAACAGACTACACAGTCCTGTCTGCAGTAGTCTTCCATCTCTTGAGACCAATGTGTCCAGTCTTCAAAGTGATCTTTATAGACTCCTAGAGTGTTCCCCCATTCCTTTAGAGAATGTCCAGAGGGTCTCTTAGGGTTTGCTAGACGAGACATTACAAGGGTATCATAGACATTCTTTACAGACACTTTAACATCCCAGAGTCTCTTAAGAACTGGTAAATCAAAGGAGATTATGTTATGACCTGCTACAAGCTCTTGAGATTCTAAGTAGGATTTACAGTCTGCCTTTGTGTCTTCGTGAAAGATCTTGAAAGAGTCTGTGTCTGGCTCATAACAGCAACATGTCCAGATCTTTGTAGCTCTTAAGTCATCACATTCTATATCTATTACAACCATTGTACATCACTCCTTCACTATACAGATTATAACAAGAACTAACCAGACCCATAAAAACATCTTACCCCCTTTAACACTTTTTGCTACGAATCTTCTTCAGTCTCTAAGAACTTTGTCTGCTCTTCAGACCAAGAGCAACCTCTCAAGAAGTACATAAGTTCACGCTTAAGATCGTCCATGGTTATTTCAGCACTGCATACAAGTGTGTAGACATTATCACCGTGTTGATATGTAAAGGTATATCTATAGTCTCTCATAGTGTTTCCTTTCAAATTGTTATGGCACTCTCGACAGGACTCGAACCTGTATAGCCGGTTTAGAGGACCGGTGCACTATCCCTTATGCTACGAGAGCATTGTTCAGCAGTCCATCGGATTTTTACAGTACCTATGCGGACCTCTTGTGACTTTCTGCATCCGATGTATCGACACTGCTGATTGCCGTATTGTTCCAGTGAGGTGTCACAAGAGTAACTCATGTAATCTCTATAGCACATCTTCAACGCTTTGTAAAGTAAATTATTTTTCATACGGTTTTTGTAGTCTTTACAATGCTTTACCTGATTTTGTCAATTTCTGTACAAAAAAAGTTCTTGACAAAGGTCTTGACAAGTGCTATAATAACAACATCTTTTCTTTTTCTCCTTTTTCTTTTCTAAGTAAAGTTACTTTACAGTTATAATACTGTATAGACTTATACAGATCTCCAAAGGACTGGGTTTTGGAGGTTGTATATGGCAATACAAGTCTCACACAGGATTTTCTAATCATTCAGATCCTCCATTGAAGTGTCTTGTGGAGCATCATCAAGTCCAACCTCAATAAGCCTCGTAGTATCTTTCTCATAAAATACTGCAGTAGATGGACCCTTTTCTCCAAAATCTCTAGACTTCAAAACTCTTATCAGAGTCGTATTGGCCTTATCTGGATCAGGATCTTGAGAGTTTCTCTCTAATGCTAGACAAACATCTGATAGTTGATATATGCTAGATGAGTCTTTCAAGTCTGCTAATGTAATTCTACCGCCTTCCTCTGCGGATTTAGCAGAGTTTGCAGATTTTCTTAAGTGACATGCACAAAGAACTACTAAGCCCAACTCTACAGCTATCTTGTGGAGACTGTTCATAAGCTTATCAAGAGATCTTTTAACATCATCCTCTGCCTCTGCGACAAAAGTCAAATGATCAAGCACGATGTATTTACAATCTCTTACAACAGCCATGTATCTGATTTTATTACAAATATATTCAGGACTTGTGTCTCCTATAGGATCGAACAAATCTATTCTAGAACCTGCACCAACTCTATCAAAGTATTCTTTCAACTCTTCAGGTGTACAAGCATCGTATATAAAGTTCTTCTTTAGATTTTTTCCAGCCACTTGAGACATGAGAGATAACACAGTTTCTTCAGGAGTCTCTTCAAGATATAGAGTTCCTATATGGACATCTGTAGTGTTGACTAGGTGCATCATCCAGGTCTTTAAGAACAAGCTCTTTCCCTGTCCTGATCCTGAAGCCAATACAACAACTTGTCCAGGTCTTGTGCCTTGTAGCATCTCATTAAGCCCTGTCCAAGGAGTTGGAATGTATTGGTGAGACTTTCTATAATCTCTGACTCTATCATACATCTGTGAGATATTGACAATATCCTTTGGAGTATATGGCTCAGCCCTCCAGTAAAGATTTACAAGCTCTTGAACCTTACCAGCTTTCAAGAACTCATTAGGATCTTTCATGTCCTCAGGCATTTTCATAAGCTTTACTTTCTTCTGAGGAAGATACTGAACCATCTTTTCAGAAGCTTCTCTACCAGCCTTGTCTCCATCCATGCACAGGATTATGCTGTCAAACTTATCCAGGTACTCATAGTTATCTTTGATGGCTTTAAAGCTCTTGCAACCGTTTGGTATGCTTACTACTGTTGTTCTTCCTCCTAGAGATTGCCAAAGGCACATCGCATCGCAGTTCCCACACACACTGATATTCTTTCCGCTTCGCACTAACAACATCCCTGAAGTAACTTGTAAGCAGTACACACGCCCTGTATAGTGCTCTTCTGCCCTCTCTTCTGAGGATATTGTGGAGTGCTTCTGATCATAACAGATTCTTACTGTATATCCATCAGACCACTTAGAGTTCTTATAGTGCTTTATACAGATCCCTCCATATATTCCAGAAGTAGCTGCTAAAGTCTGTACAAAGACCGCATTATTGTATGAGTTTGTATAGTACTCTATTTGATTGCGTGTCTTAGGCTTGTGACCATCCCAATACTGTAACTCATCAAGCACTAATAATCTCTGTCTAAAGTCTAAAGAACTAATCCAAGACATAGGAAACTCTTTGAAAGCCTCTGAACATCTAAAACAGAAGCAGGTGTGTCCACTCTGATGAACTCCTTCATGATAAGGAATCTTCTCAGACCTTAGCAGAGACCTCATACGCTCTATCTTACGCTCTTTTAGAAAAGATATTCTGACATATTTATTACCGCCTGATCTGACATCTATCGTACCATCTGCAGAAATGGCTACAAGAATACGCAAGAGGTTATCAGAGTACCCTATGCCTTCTCCTGAATAACTTGTAAAGACAGGAACATTTCTTTGGTATGTCGTCAGATCCTTCATCTTGATCTTCTGCCAACGACCTTTCTTGTCCTTTACGACAAGGTTATGCCCTGGAGTGGTGCAGATATTATAGTGTACTCTACCAACTGTGTACATGGTCCCGTCGTAGGGTTTGTTGATATATGCAAGAGGCTGAACAAATGAAGAACCTTCTTCAGTAACCTGCAACACATCCTGACCAGACCACTCATCTAGTCTCACCCAGCCGTCTCTTGTCAAGACACAGGTGTCCCCTTTAAAGCATTCTCCCTCTGTCACCACAACAGCTCTTCCTGTTGTAGGCTGACACTGAGCTCCAAAGAGTTGCAAATTATCTTGAGAGCCACTCCAAAAGAACTGTTTAGTGTCCACTATCCGGGTCTTCTCAGCAACCTTCTCTCCGCTCTTTGAATAGTATGGATAGTAGTGCTTAGATATCTTATGTTCCTTGACAAGACTCCTCACTCCAAACTTTCTACAGGTCTCTTCAGTGAGACACCTATCAGCTATCTCCCTGATCTTACCGGACTCTACAATCTCCACCATTCTCTCTTCTCTCCTTTCATATGGGCTGTGGTCTATCTCAACTCTGCCATTATTCCAACGTCTCTTCGAGCAACTAAAGCAGTATGTATGATCTGTGTAGACACTCAAAGCGTCAGAGCTTCCGCAGTCTGGACATGGCTGATGAGCTTTTACTAGAGAACTTTCTACCATTTTCTAAACCTTTCAATTTCCTTTAAAGCTTCTATGAATCTACCTTCTAGTATAAGCTTCCGTAGGTTTATCAACCACTTAGCAGACACTGCAAAGACTGGCTCTTCAATATCTGATATTTCCCACTCAGTCATTTTACAATCTCCTTAATATAAATCTTCACTAAACAACAATTCACCTACTTTATTTTCTGCATACTGGTTATAGATTTCTGCAGCTTCTTTTCTATCGTAAAACCTACCCTTGTTATCAAGAAACCCCTGAACCTCTTGCCCATCTTTTAACATGTAACGAACTCTACCAGCACCAAAAACGTTTTCAGCTATTCTATGACAATTTTCATCCCAATGTCTAATGCAAGGAATTACTAAATATCCAAGTTTTACAGCAGCACATACAATTTTAATCATTTTACACATTCCATTTCTTTTAGGGCTTTTTCACAATCCCTAATAACGCTTTCATACATTTCTCCAAAACCACCATCAGTTAGGTCATCTGGGATAAAAGATTTCAATGCCTTTGTGGCAATTTCAAGTTGTTTCTGTAAGCGTTCTACCTTTTTGCTGAGGTCAGCAAAATGCCCCAACTCATTTTCAAGTTTCATATTTGCCTCATTTAAGATATGGACTTTCTTTTCCAGTCCAATTTCTTTTGGCGTTTTATAACCATCCCAACCACAATCTATGTTAGTCATTCCACATTCTGGGCAGATAAAATTACTCATTGTTCCTCCCTAATACATCAGAAATGCTCTTAACGATATAAGATCTTACAGTAGTATCAACAAGTCTTTTTATATCGTATTGCTTCATATAGAGATCTACTTCTTCTTGTACTCGCTTATTCACAGTTTCTTGTAATGTTTCAAAAAACTCTGCATTCCAATCTTCAGAAAACATAGAGTCTTCTGTTTTGTTTCTTGCAAGTGCTTGACCCATTTCTTCAGCAACACTTTGAACAAAGTCATCACGCTTTAATAACTCTTTTATTATCTGTTTCATTCAATAATCTCCTCAATCTCTACATACTCTTTATACGGATACAGGATAAGGACACCTCTATCAACTGCTGTACAAGTCACAGAGAAGTTGTTACTGGGATCCATAGTGCTGTATGCGTTACCTTCTTCATCTCTTGATAGAACCACAGGTATATCTCCAAAGATGTCTGATATCTTTTGAAGTTCTTCTATGAACTTTTTAATCTTGATAGTCTTTGTCATTTCTTAACCTCAACAACTAACTTGTCAATAATAGCATCCTTGATACGATCTTCAAGAATCTCTGAAGCCATAACTTGAAGGTCTATTTCATTCAGGTAATCACTCAAAAAGTCTGATACAGTCTGCTTGACAAACCTATCATCCTTTAGAGCTTTCGTTATAGTCTCTTCAAAGACTTCTCTAATCTTTGCAGACCACCAATCAGGATTATCTGAAACCATATCACTCAAGATATCTACTGCACTGTTATCCACAGCCTCTTTGATAGAATCTATTAGAGCATTTTCAAACTCTTCATTAAACATTATTTTGTCTCCTTTCAGTGTTATAAAGGAGGGCCGCAAAAGCTACCCTCCAATCTTTTCTAAGCTACGATATCTACAATAGCCTTGCCAATCTCTTTGTAGTTGTATCGGGGGCCCTTCTTGTTCTTTGCACGAGCTCCTTCAACAATATCAAAGATGTAGGCAGCGACTTTGATACGCTTGATCAGGTTCTTAATGAACGTCAGCATGTCTTATCTCCTCCAATCTTTTTTCAGTTCTATCCAGTATTTCTTTCAACTTATCCAAGGTCTCTGCTGGATCAGAGTGCTCTCGGAGTGCAAGAGTAAACCGGAGATCGTGGTAACAATCCTGATACACGTCCAGTCTACTAGCATACCAATCTATCAAGGCCATTTGACAATCCTTTCAAAGGTTATTTCATCCTCTGCAGGTGTGTAAGAATACCTATTTCCATTTATAAGTTGTACAACAGTAGCAAAAGGAAGTGGAACGTCATCCTTATACTCCTTTTTAACAAACTTGTCAAGTACTTTCTTATCGGAGTCTGGTACATCTCCTTTGTAGTTTATCTTAAACATTAGTCAAGCTCCTTTACAATGTCTCTAGGATCTGAGGTACCTTCTCCATAGAACAGACCATCCTCCTTCCAAGATACTGTCAAGACTGAGTTATTCTTATCTACTATAAAGCCTTTAATCCAGGAACCATCATATACAGCAGTTGTTACAGCTATACGACCATCACGAGTTTTGTAACGCTTTCCAGGTCTTAGTCTGATCTCATCAGCTTTATCCTCAAAGTAACACTCTCCAGTACTGTAAATACTTCTACCGTATCCATCAACTTCACCATCCTCGTCGTACCTGATAGTCATACCTTTATAGACCTTATAAGAGAACTTTTTATCACGAGTATCTATGTAGTAAACTCTCTCCCCTCGGTTCAGCCTATCGATAACCTCTTCAGGTTCTAAGTCTTTTAAGTATTGCCGCATGTTTTACTCCTTTCTTTTGAAACAATTACAATGGCAAGTTCCAGTCTCTTTAATCTCTCTGAGACACTTGGCAGATATGCAGCCTCTGTCTTTGTCATCAGGAGCACAAGGGCAGACTGTTATATCCCTGTGCATTCTTATTCTAGCTGCAGCTATCTTTGGAGTGTTCTCTGTAATGAGCACACCAGCCTCGTTAGCTCTCGCTATCATCTCAGTCAACATCGTCATCTGTTGTACATTCATCTTCAATATCCTTTGCTGTTCTACGCATCTCCTCAATTCTATCGAGTTCTGCTTGTTCTTTTAGTTCTTGTTCACGTCTTTCATTCCAATATCTCATAAAGCTTACCCTTTCCAATGCTAGTTCTGGAGTACAGCAGTACCTTTTCATATGATACAGTACTGACTCATAGTTCTGATCAGTATCCCTACATACCTTCTTCAAAGGCTCTCCAAAAGCCTTGTGGATACCCTTTGGTTTAATAGGAGACAACTTCACAGCCTGATCAGGTGTTATTCCCATGGCATTTATACGACTCACCATCGTATGATAGCTGTTGCCAGTCCTGATGCAGTATCTTCGAAGTGTCTCCCCGTTCTGCAGTCTGAAGCAAGTCATCTATACCTCCACAACAAATCCAGTTTTGTCATCCTTGGCCTTTCCCTTAGCAGTCAGAGCAATTATGTGCCCAGGCTCATCAAGAAATCTCAAGTCTGTATCATCACCTAAAGAGACCGGATAGTCACGTCCACCGATTGTCATGTACTTAAGATACTCAACATCTCCTTTGAAGACAATGGCAACATTGCAACCCTTATCAAGCTTGTCAGCGATAGACTCCCAAGATGTATCTTCAGACCTGCTATAGGTCAAGTGATAGTTAGGGAACTTAACAGACCTAGACCAGACCTTTGTGTAGTCATAGAACTGTATGTCCTTGAACTTCTTTAGAGTCCCTGCAAAGACATCTTGTACGTCAATGTCAGAAGTACCGTTGATGCGTACACAAGGGATCATACCTCTCTTTTTAGACTTTGCAATAAGCATAGAGATGTCATGTTCAAGAAGTGCAATGAACTTGTCACGACTTTTCAAGAACATCTGGGTCTTTCTCTTTCTTGCTAAGATTGTAGAGTTAAACCTACCCCTTCCTGCAGAGAAGAGACAAGCTCTCCTACAGCCTTTAGAGGATGCCGGACAAAGAACACTTGTAGGAGCAAGGTAAAGGATACCTGTTAAGTACCCTTTCTTCTCTCCTTTAACTGTCTTTGCGTCATTACTTACTGATAATAAGTTCATGAAGTTTCTCCAACAATTCTTTAACAGTCATGTCCAAGATAGTCTTACGAGTATCTTCTTGCTCTTCAACGAGCTTACCCTTTTTCTTTTTACGACTTGGAAGTAATGTAAGGCTCCTCAACTCTTTCGTGATTTGAAAGTCCCTTGAACAGTGATGTCCAAACCCACAATGAGATGGAGAAGGCCACCAGTAATCATCTTCTTCAGCAAAATCAGAGGTGGTGTACAGGACTGGCTCGCCAAGTCTATCGATCTCAACAGTAGCTTCAAAGACAGAGCCATTGTCTGAGATAACTTTGACAATCTTGCCACCATGCTTCTTTAAGCACTCCACAGTTTTAATGTTTCTACTCATTTTATTTTTCCTTTCGTATACGTCTCACTTCTTCAGAGGGCAGAGACAGATCCCATAAGGAGCCTGCACAGGGAAACGAAAACAAACCCGAACAGGCATTGAGGTGGCCTCCTAAGTTTATATTCACAACATTTGGTATTAAAGAGCTTAACCTTTCAGCCCCATAGGGGCATTGCGGAGGCCATTGACTACTCTTTAATATACTCTTGATACTCCTTCCAGCACTCGGCATGATACAGTACACCAGACTTGTCAATCTCTAGAGAGTCCGGATCAAACTCCAACTTTCTCTCGTCAATAATCCCAGAGCACCAAGGGCATATGAGGGCCGTATCCTCTTCCTCTCTAAGTCTTGGTTCATCATAGTACAGAACTGTCATTATTTTTATCTCCTTTCAAGATACTCATAGCATACTTTAAAGAGAATGTCAAGAAATATCTTAACACTCTCTAAAAGTACTGCTATATCTAGTTACAACTTCTTGAACTCTGCAACAGCTTCTTCAATCATCAGATCTGACAAGACAACCTTATCCATTATTTCTGTCTTAGCCTTGCGAAGTTTGTCACGATAATCACCGATAGCTTCATCAAGCTCATCAGCTTTCTTATCAATGCTAGACAGATCATAGAAATCACGGAGCTCTGGCCAATTCCTTGCATTCTTTATCACATCTGCTTTAGGTCTTAATTTAATCTTACCAGTCTTAATCGCTGTATAGATATCAGCAAACTTTTGTTCACTAGTGTATGTACCTTGCGCAGCTTTAAAAGCTTTTACCTTATCGTCAAAGATATCGGATAAGCGTCTGTCCAAGTAGTCGATTTGAGTTTTAGTGATTTTCATAGTACTATTTTCCTTTCTTTATAAAGTCTGCAAATTCTTTTAATGTTTTTAAGTAGAACCTGTGACAGCCAATTTGCAGATAATGCTGCTTCGGGTTCCATTCGCGGATGATGTAGCTCCCTACATGCAACCCAACGAACTTTTCACGTTCCTTGTTAGTCTTACAAGCAACGAATTTCTTAAGTAGTTTTCTGACAAGTCCTGCAGTATCTTTGATAGTAACTCCTCTAGTCGTATGAATATACTCTTTATCTATGTAGAGCATATCAGCATCACTTGGGAGTCCTTTCATATCATTCAAGACTCTCGTTCTAATGTACAGCAGAGGCTTCTCAGGATACTCTTTAAGACTTCCCCAAGTTCCATCTAAACGTCTTCCATAGCCCGGACCATTCAATGCGAAGACATCTTGATATGTATAGTTGCCTGGTAAGACTTCTTTATTAGACAGAGCATACAACTCTTTCCAATCATCTGAAGATATCTCAATACCATCTCTGTTGAAGTTCTTAAGTTTCTCGTTCCAGTTCTTACCCTTAAGAACCTTAGGAATATATTTCTCAATAGCTTGATAGCATTCTTTCTCATAGTCCTTTAATGCTTTCTCACGTGCTTTCTTTGCTTTCTCTATACGCCTGTCAT
>Ga0265301_10001155_pt1 | contig 35689 bp, 24 predicted proteins | sample AusTroGonzalo_MG_2_FD_193488 | JGI IMG/M metagenome (GOLD analysis project Ga0265301, IMG submission 193488) | Bovine rumen microbial communities from tropical cattle in Woodstock, Queensland, Australia - Gonzalo_04 | ecosystem: Host-associated > Mammals > Digestive system > Stomach > Rumen ...
CTGCAGCTTGGCGAACAACTCGAGCTTGAGCCGTTTCCCCGGCCCCACGTGCTGGCCCGTCATTTCTTCTTCAGCTTGACGGTGGAGACGTCGACTTTGGCCTCGCCGTAGTACCAGGGATCCGTGTTCTTCGAATCTTTTGTGATCGTGACAGGAACCAGTAAGCTGTCGGCGGCGAATTCACCTCCGTTCGCATCGCCGTCGATGTCCGTGAAGACGATTTTCAATGTGGAGGTAGGCATGTCCCGGGGCTCCGTAGACCATTTCCCATCCGTGCCGGATGTGATCGGAGCCGTCATGTCATCGTACCAGATGCGGTTGTCACCTTTGGCCTGTCTTTGCACCCGCACTTGGATGCCATCGACGGCCTTGCCATTTTCATCCGTGACCTTTCCCTTGACGGAGTAATAGACGGTGGGAACGCCATACATGACTTCGCCGTTGCGGAAGTTGGGATCGTCTTCATTGATCTCTCCGCAGGCGCCGATGCCCAGCAGGGCGAACAGCATGGCGAAGAAGCCGACTTTGTGGGGTTTTTGAATGCGTCGCATGATTATTTCTTCTTTACAGTGATGTCGGGAACGTTGATGTCGGCGACGCCTTCGTACCAGCTTCCGTCGCCGTCCTTGAACTGGAAGTCAGTGACCACCAGAGAGGCATCCTGGAATTCGCCGCCGTTCGCTTCGCCGTCGATATCTTTCACGTCGACCTGGAGCTTCGAGAGCGGGAAGCCGCCCGAATGAACCTCATAGACGCCGTCGGGCCCAGTCTGAAGGGTGTCAAGTGGCCAGTAGTTCTTGTCGTAGATGACGCCGGGTTCGTTGTCGACCCGGTTGCCGAGGGCTACCTGCAGACCAGGTACGGGGTTGCCGGCTTCGTCGACGACCTTGCCCTTGACTTTCCACTCAGCGGTGGGGGAGCCGTACATGCAGATCTGCCAGCAGCTGGTGGCGCCAAGGCCGACCAAGGCCAGCAACGTGGCGAGCAGTCCGGTCTTGCCAGGCCGGATACGGGTGCGGATGCGATGGTTTCGTGCCTTCATACACTATAAAGATGCACAAAGGTACGAAATGTTGCGTCGTCAGTGCAGATTTCTGTAATTATATTTTTCGACGGGTTCGGCGCCGTGCATCACGAGGATCACGGGGTAGGCGCCGTTGGTGATGCGGAGGAAGTCCGCGGGCTCGATGAAATAGACCTCATCGGGCTGAAAACCCGTCTCTTCGAGGAAAGGGGCCGGGTCGGGGTTGTCGCCGCGGCCGAAGATGGCGATGATGGGGGCGTTGGAGAATTCGCCGCGGGCGCGCAGGGTCATGAGTTTTTGTGCCGACATTTTGCAGTAGTGGCACTTGAGGCTGTAAAGGCACACCACGTGGTCGCCTTCCGCCACGGAGGCGGGAAGGATGCCGGACTCGATGGCCTCCTGCAGAGCCTGCTCGTTGACCAGCTCGTGCCGGGCATAGCTGTCGTAGCGCCAGTTGTCGGGCGGCGAGACGATCAGCACGGTGGCCAGCGGTACCACGCATGCAAGCGTGAGCCACAGGGCCTTGTGCTTCACCCGGAAGGCCGGAATGCCTGCGCTCAGCAACAGCAGCACCAGCATCCCGAGATTCTTCCAGATGGACTGGACGGGGCTCAGGTTTACCCATTCGCCGAAGCAGTGGCAGTTGTCGGTATGGCCGGTGAGGGCCAGCACGGACAGCAGCCCCGTGAAGCCGGCCAGCAGGGCCAGGGCGCCCCAGAAGGCTAGGCGCGGGTAGAAGTTGGCAATCAGAAGGATGCCGAGCGTGTATTCGGCTGCGATCACCAGGCGGGCCAGCACGTACGAAGTGCCGAGCGGAAAGAGGCCCAGCCCGAATACGTAGAGCTCAAACGCGTCGATGCCGGCGAGTTTGGCGGTGGCGGAGCATAAAAAAAGTATTCCGAGCAGAGCCCGGAATACATACTTAATGATCTTTTTTCTGTCCAAATTCTTGATTAGAAGAGGATCGGGGTGCATTTCAGCTCAGCGGAGACGCCGATGATCGGAATGTTGATCATCTTGTTGTAGTCGGCGCATTTGTCACCTTCTTCCAGGGAAACGGTGGTTTCATAAACGACCTCACCATTGTACTTGGCGGTGCAGTTGCACTCCTTGGAGCAGCTGGCCATCGTAAAGATACCGGCGGCCAGGATCACGGCGAATAAAACTTTCTTCATGATACTGTTTTGTTAAAGTGTTTCGCGGAGAGATCGGGATTCGAACCCGAGATACCCTTTTGGGGTATACACGCTTTCCAGGCGTGCCTCTTAAGCCACTCGAGCATCTCTCCAAACGTCCCTTTCGGGACGGCAAAGGTAACAATTTTTTATTTATCTCCTATTTTTCTTGCCGAAAATTACTTTGACAGGAAATTGTTGATGTTGCGCTCGATGCGGGCTTCGATGTCTTTGTCGTTGTGGCGGATGAAGGGCGTGCCGGTGATGTGTTCGTAGAGCTCGATGTAGCGGTCGGTGATGCCGTCCACGACTTCGTCGGTCATCGGCGGGACCACCTGGCCGGTCTTGCCCTGGAAGTTGTTGGCCATGAGCCACTCGCGGACGAACTCCTTCGAGAGCTGCTTCTGGCGCTCACCACGGGCGAGGCGATCTTCGTAGCCTTCCTTATAAATATAGCGGGAAGAGTCGGGCGTGTGGATTTCGTCCATCAGATAGATCTTTCCGTCGCGCTTGCCGAACTCGTACTTGGTGTCCATCAGGATGAGACCGCGCGCGGCTGCCAGTTCCTGGCCGCGGGCGAAGAGCGCCAGCGTGTATTTCTCCAGCTGCGCATAGTCTTCGGCGGAAACCAGCCCCCTGGCGATGATCTCGTCGCGGCTGATGTCCTCGTCGTGGCCTTCGGCCGCCTTCGTGGTCGGGGTGATGATCGGGTGGGGGAGTCGCTCGTTCTCGCGCAGGCCCTCGGGCAGCGGCTCGCCGCAAAGCGTGCGCTTGCCGGCCTGGTATTCACGCCATGCGTGCCCGGCCAGGTAGCCGCGCACCACCATCTCTACCTTGAAGGGCTCGCAGAGGATGCCCACGGTCGCCATGGGGTCGACCTCGGCGATCTTCCAGTTCGGCACGATGTCGGCGGTCTTGTCGAGGAAACCCGATGCGATCTGGTTGAGAACCTGACCCTTGCAAGGGATGCCCTTGGGCAGGACTACGTCGAATGCGGAGATGCGGTCGGTGGCGACCAGCACGATGTACTTGCCGTCGATGAAATAGACGTCCCGGACCTTGCCCGTGTACTTGTCGGTCTGTCCCGGGAAATGGAAATCGGTGTGGGTAATGGCTTTCATCTTCCTTGTATGTAATCGTTTTCGTAATAATCAATATAGGCTTGGTTCAGCAGTTTGTAGCCGCCCGGCGTGGGGTAGTTGCCGCTGAAATACCAGTCTCCCGGATGGTTCGGGCAGGCGTTGTGCAGGCCCTCGAGCGACTGGTACACGATCTCGACCTCGGCTCCGATGTCGTCGGGCCGCAGGAGCTCCACGATCTTCCGGCTGATCTGGTCGTCGGAGAAAGCGTCGTAGATGCGTTTGACGTAGTTGAGGCAGCTGGTTGCGGGCAGGTTCTCCTGTTGCTTGCATTGCTGGTAGACCACGTCGATCAGGCTGCTCTTTCCGTGTTCCTTCAGCAACGCGATAGCCGCGTGGAAGGCGATGAACTCCTTCATGTGCGACATGTCGATGCCGTAGCAGTCGGGGTAGCGTACCTGCGGGCTGGAGCTTACGATCACGATCTTTTTCGGGTGGAGCCGGTCGAGGATCCGGATGATGCTCTCGCGCAGCGTGGTGCCGCGCACGATGCTGTCGTCGATCACCACCAGGTTGTCCACGTAGGGCGTCAGGGTGCCGTAGGTGATGTCGTACACGTGGCCGGCCAGGTCGTTGCGCGCATTGCCTTCGGTGATGAAGGTGCGTAGCTTGATGTCCTTCGATACGACCTTGTCGGCGCGCACGCCCGGATAGAGGCTACGGATGCCCTCCACCATGCCGTAGTAGGCCACTTCGGCGGTGTTGGGGATATAGGAGAACACGGTATGGTCGATGTCGTGGCCGATGGCCTTGAGGATGTTGTCGCGGAGCTGGAATCCGAGCTGCTTGCGTTCGCGGTGGATGTCGCGGTCGTTGCCGCGGCTGAAGTAGATGCGCTCGAAGCTGCAGGCTGCCATCCGGCGTGCGGGGATGATCTGCTTGAGGCTCATCTCGCAGCGTCCGTTGACGATGAGGGCCTGGCCCGGCATGATCTCGTGGATCTGGTTGTATTCCGCGGCGAAGGTGGTCTGGAGCACCGGGCGCTCGCTGGCGATGGCCACCAGTTCGTCGTCTGCATACCAGAAACCGGGCCGGATGCCGTTGGGATCGCGCATGGCGAAGAGTTCGCCGCTGCCGGTCAGGCCGCAGACCACGTAGCCGCCGTCGAAGTGCGGCATGGTGGTGCGCAGCACGTTCGCGATGTCCACGTGCTCGTCGATATAGTGGGTGATGTCCTTGCCTTCAAGTTCTTTCTTCTTGGCGTCCACGTAGTTGCGCTCCACCTCGCGGTCGAGCCGGTGTCCCATGAGCTCGAGCAGGATGTAGGCGTCCGCACTGTTGCGCGGGTACTGTCCCTGCTCGGCCAGCATCTGGAATACTTCGTCCATGTTGGTCATGTTGAAGTTGCCGCAGATGCACAGGTTCTTGGCTTTCCAGTTGTTACGCCGCAGGAACGGATGCACGTACTTGATGCCGCTCCGGCCGGTGGTGGAGTAGCGGAGGTGGCCCATGTAGAGCTCGCCGATGAAGGGCGGCTGTTCCCCGGCTTCGGCGTCCTCGATCTGCCGGTGGACGCTGGAGAAGACGTTTGTGATGGCGTCCTTCCCGAGGGCCTTTTCGCGGAACATGTATTCCTGCCCCGGCTCGGTCACGATCTTGACGCTGGCGATGCCGGCGCCCTCCTGGCCGCGGTTGTGCTGCTTCTCCATCATCAGATAGAGCTTGTTCAGCGCATAGAGTTCAGTCCCGTATTTTTCCTTGTAATACTGAAGCGGCTTGAGCAGCCGGATCATGGCGATACCGCATTCGTGCTTGATCGGTTCCATCGGTTGAGTTTGCAAGGCGCAAAGATAATCAAAAGATGTAGATTCTGCGCAAGTTTGTGTTATCTTTGCGGCCCGAAAACGCTGAAACCTATGCAAGCCATCTGGACCATCCTGATGCTGGTCTGCTCCAACATCTTCATGACATTCGCCTGGTACGGGCATCTCAAACTGCAGGAAATGAAAATCTCGACCGGCTGGCCGCTGATTCTCGTCATCCTTTTTTCGTGGGGCATCGCCTTCTTCGAATACTGCCTTACCGTACCGGCCAACCGCATCGGCTTCAACGGCAACGGCGGCCCCTTCAACCTGATGCAGCTCAAAGTCATTCAGGAGGTTATTTCCCTGACGGTCTTCTCCATCATCGTGATGTTCGTCTTCAAGGGGCAGCCGCTCCAGTGGAACCACCTGGCCGCCTTCGCCTGCCTCGTGCTCGCCGTTTTCTTCGTATTCCTGAAATAATCCTACTTCCCGGCCAGCGCTTCGGCTACCGCTTCGTAGATCTGTTCGCCGCGCAAGCCGCGCCGGAGGATGGTGCCGTCCGGGGCGAAGAGGATCAGATGCGGGATGGCATTCACGCCGTAGCGCTCCAGCGGGATACGTTGCGCGTCCAGGATCTGGTGCCAGGGCATGTCGAGCTGTGAAAGGGCCCGCTCCGTATCTTCCCGCCGGTCACTGACCGCAATGCTGACCACGTCGAACCGATCCCCGTGGAAGGCTTCCCACGTCTTTTTGACCATGGGCATCTCCGCCTTGCAGGGGCCGCACCAGGAGGCCCAGTGATCCAGCAGGATATATTTTCCGCGACCCACGTAGTCAGACAGTTTGACATCGGAGCCGTCCGGGTTGCCGCCCGGGATCAGATAATCCGTGAAGGGCATGCCAACTGCCGTGTTGTTCTGGACCTGGATGGCCTCCCAGGCCGATCTCACCAGATAAAAGTCACGGACTTCGTCGGATACCTGTGCGTACAAAGCCAGGAACCGGGATGTATCCACGTGTGCGAGATCCTCCAGGGCCAGCGCCCCGACCAGGTTGTCGCGGTTCGCAAGCACGACCGAATCGGCCAGGGCCGCTTTTTCTTCCCGCTGGTCGCGGCTGTAGCCGTAGAAACGTTTGTGAAACTCCATGTAGCTATCTACCATCTGCATACCTTCCACAGTCCGTTCGTCGATGTTCACCGTGACCGTACCGGGTTCCAGGATGAGATGTACCCGCTCCTTGCCACGGCCGACATAGACATAAAAAGGATCGTCCACTTCGCCCTCGAAGGCGAAACGGCCGCCCCGGACCGTCGTCCCGGCCAGTGTATCCCGGACGGCAACGTCAATCAGCCAGACTTCCGTACCGTCGGCCGTCGTATAGATGCCGTCAATCCGGTAATGCCGGTCCTTGCACGCAACGAGCAGCGCAGGCAGCAACAATAGCAAAAGGAATCGTTTCATGATAAGGACAAAGTTATGTATTTTTTTTGTACATTTGTAGGATATGAAAGCACATGTCCCCCTTTTACTACTTTTATCCATATTGCTGACGGCATCCTGCGCCAACCAGGCATACGACCTGGACAAGTTGGACAAGGAAGTCACGCTGTTCGAGAATGAAATATCGGTGCCGGTCGGAGACGTCGGCCCATTCACGCTGGAACTTGCCCTGAAGTCAGAAAAGATTGGCGCGCTTTTGGGCAGCGTCCTGGAAACGGAGTCGGACGGTACCATCCTGAGCCAGCGCAGCGCGGAGTTCTATCGAATCAACGCCTATGAAATCGCGGCCAAGACGGAAGACCTGTCCCAGCCTTTCACCTTTCCGGTGGGGGATGAGGACATTTTTCCGGCCAGCACCCTGACCGGCCTGCTGACGGGTTTCGGTTTCGGTGCCGTCGACCAGAAAGTCTCTGTCACGATCAACAACCCGCTTGCGCAAGCCTACACCCTGGGCGGCAGCAGTTTCGTCTTCTGCATTGACATGAGGAGCAGTGACACCACTTTCCGGAAAGCCGTCGATCTGAAAGATATCACGGTCCGTACCAGCTACAGTGGTACCACCAAGTTGCTGGAGGCGGACATTCCGGACAACATACTCATCACGCCATACAAGATGGGTGTTAAAGACTTCTCCATCAACCTTCCCGCCGACCTCATGAGCCAGATCCGCGGCGCCTCCACCACGGATTTCATCCTGACGTCCAACTACACCGGCCATATCTGCGCCGGGAACAACCTGAACTTCGACCTGGCCTCCCTCATCGGAAGCATTTCCGTCAATTTCAAGCTGCCCATCAGCAGCTATTGCCTGAAAGACGTGCAGGTTTCCTTGGATCTGCAGAATACCCTTCCGATGGAGGTCACCCTTTCCGATATCCAATTGCTGACGGGGGAGGAAAAACCCGCCGCAGATCCCAACCTGGAGGTTTCTCCCGGGACCCTCGTGATCAAGGGAGGTTCCCTGGAACAACCGGGCGTCACTCCCATCACCCTGCGAATCCAGGCGCGCTCTGGCGCGATTCCCGATATCACGGGCATCCAATTGGGGCTGAAGCTGGGGTCCGCGTCCGGCTATGCGGCGACGCCCCTGTCCATCAAGCAGGGCATCAGTGTCAAATCGGCTTCCGCGACGCTGCGCGGCGGCATAACTTTCAGTGGCAAGAAGAATGAGAACGAGCAATAATAAGAGATGGTATCTCTCCCTGACGGCGCTTTTGGGCGCCGTCCTATGCCTGAACGCACAGTCTTTCCAGGAAAGTTTCTACCTTCGGAACTACGCCCTAGCGTATCGGTATAATCCCGCCATCGTCAGGGACAACGGTTTCATCAGCCTGGGGCAGGTTTCCGCCAGCTCCCAGTGCAACGTGGGAGCCAGCTCCTTCCTGTTTCCTACGGATGATGGCCTGGTGACCGGCCTGCATTCCTCCATCCCGTCCGAGATCTTCCCGGGTACCCTGCCTGAGAACATCCGGTATCGCGGCAGCCTGAATGCCGGTATCTTTGCCTATGGCTTCCGGAAGGGGAACACCTTCCATACCTTCGAGCTCAACGCCCGCTCCATTTACGGCGTCTCGGTTCCCCGGCAGCTGTTCGAGCTGGTTAAACTGGGTACGGGATCCGGCACGCTCGGCCTGGGCGAGTTCCGTGTGGATGCAGACCTGTTTGCCGAACTGGCCTACGGCTATAGTCGTCGGCTGAACGACTGGCTTTCCCTGGGTGCCCGCGCCAAACTCCTGCTGCCTGTCTGCGGGGCGCTTGTCGATATCAACCGCCTGAGCCTGACGGCCAGCGAAGAGGAACTCGCCATCGGGTATGACGGAGAATTGTACTTGACCAACCGTACGTTCCATTTGAAAACTGAAGACGAGGCTTCTTCGGATGTACCTTCGAAACGGAGCAAGCTGGGCATCCTGCCCTCAGGCGCCGGCTTGGCCGTCGACTTGGGCCTGGTCGCCACGCCTGCCGAGGGTCTCACCCTAAGCCTCTCCGTGCTGGATCTGGGCGGCATTTACTGGTACTACGGGAATCGGTCTGCCACATCCGGTCCCATTATGTTCGAGGGACTGGAAAACGTCGGCTACGAGAACTTGAATGCCAATTACCTGAAAGACTGGCTCGTGGAAACGGCCAAAGGTTATCTGGAAATTATGAAGCCCGTATCGCGGTCTGACAGGTGGCGTTGGCAATCGATGCCCCTGGAAGCCAACCTGGGCGTGAAATACGAGATGCCGTTCTACCGCCGGCTGGCCGTTGGCGCCACCGGGCGCTACCTGGCCAATGCCGGACTCCCGTATGGGGAAGGCCGCTTCGGCCTGGAGGTGAACCCGCTTGACTGGCTCGACCTGACAGCCAATGTAGGCTATGGCTCACTCGGAGCGGTCTGGGGCGTTGCCGGTGCCGTGAAGATGGGACATTTCCGCCTGACGGCCGGCCTGCAGAGCGGCTTTGGCGGCACCATTCCGCGCAAGATCGTTCCTCTGGCTCCCCATTTCAAGTCTTTCAGTTTCGGGCTGTCTTACGATCTGTAGCTGGCCACAGAATGAGGATTCCGGCTGCCACAGCCATTCTGTGGCCCGGAATCCGTTGTTTTCGCCCGAATCGTGGCCACAGAATGGCTCCACGCCCCTTCAGTGTCATTCTGTGGCCGAGTACTTCATGCAGAGACAACGGCTGAGCTGGGCTTCGGTGAAGAAGCGGCCCTTCAGCAAAGGCTCTTTCTGCCGGTTCAACGACAGTTGATTCTTCTTCCAGAGCCATTCGTACAGTTTGGCTCGTTGGCTTTGCGTAAGCGCATAGACGGACGCCTCCTCGGGGTTGCGAAAGATCTTGGGGAGCAACTTGTCGTCAATCAGTTGGCAGAGTTCGATGTCGGTCATCCGGCTGTGATTGACCTTTCCCTGTTCGAGGGTCCGGGACAGTCCCGGTTCGTAATCGGGGACATTTGTTTCTATGACGTCCAGGGTGATGGGCGGTGTGTCGTTCTCCTCCTTCTGGGCCTGGATGTCTCTTTCTTCATTGCCTGTGCGGTTCATGTGGAACAGGTAGTTACGGGGCGTGATGTAGACTTCTTCCACATAAGTCGTATCCAGAATGTCTTCCCGCAGCAAAAGGCCGGAGGAGTTCATTCGATATTGCTCCGGAATCCGGACATTAGATGGAAGGAATTGGCTGCGTTTGGAAGGCGATATCAAGTCCGGCGTTTTTACCTTTCCCAACTCCTTGCGGAAGAATGTGTTGGATGAGCCATACGGATAGTCGAAAGGCGTGGCGGCCAGCCCATGGTGCAATCCCTGCCGGTTGACATAATCGAGGGCGGCTTGCAGATGATACAAGCCTTCGACTTCCAACAGGAAGTAGTACTTTTCTCCCAGTCGGCCTTTCCTTTTGTACTTCGTATTGAAGTATCGGGAATATGCGTTCCTGTTACGGAACATTAACTCCCGCGGACTGTCCGACTGGACCATGCTGTGATGGTGTGTAGACATGAAACCTTCTGCGAGCGCCCGGGTCTCCGTGGACAAGGCGGCAACGGCAAAACAATTGAAACCGAAATTCAGGTCGGCTTCGCTGCGATACATGACTTCATCGTGCGATGAAAGACACAGATGGACGGTCTTTCTCATGGCATTCTTTCTCCTTATTCAAATCTCCTGCACCATCCCGCTCCACGAACCATTCGCTTCATCAAGAATGCTGGCAGTAGCCGGTGATATGTTCGGCCAGACGGTGTGACTCATGCAAAAACCATGCAGGCTGCCCGCTTGGCCACAGAATGAGGATTCCGGCTGCCACAGCCATTCTGTGGCCCGGAATCCGCCGTTTTCGCCCGAATCGTTGCCACAGAATGGCTCCACGACCCTCCAGCGTCATTCTGTGGACGTAGAATAGAAATGGGCGGCCCCCAAAAAGGGCCGCCCATCTAAATAGAATCGCTGCTGAGCGTTATTTTACGGCAATCTCCTGGACAGGCTCGGCCGGGAGGAGGACCGGATGGACGGGCCAGCTCTGCGGTTTGGCGAGCTTGAAGGAGGCCTTGCCGCGGATGTCGGCGGCGGAGGCGCCGAAGTGGACCGTGTAGGTACCGGCGGCCGTCTCCCATGCAGAAGCTTTCTCGTTGAACGAGGCCAGCGTGTACGGATCGATGGTAATGGCCAGCGTCTGGGAAGCGCCAGGCTCCAGGACCTTCGTCTTGGCGAAGCCCTTCAACTCATAGACCGGTTTGACCAGGCCGCCGTCGGGGGCCGTCACATAGAGCTCCACGATCTCCTTGCCAGCCACCTTGCCGGTGTTGGTCACCGTGACGGTTGCCGTCACTGTGCCGTCCTTGGCCACCTTGACGGCGGGCATCGTGTAGGCGAATGTCGTGTAGCTCAGGCCATAGCCGAACGGATAGGAAACTGCCTTGCCGGCGGTCTGGAAGTAGCGATAGCCCACCCAGATGCCTTCGGCATAGTCGGTGTAGTCGATGTCCTTCACCATGCGACGGCGTCCGTTGCCGCCACCCAGCAGGGCCATCAGGTCGATGCTGTTGCCACCTTTATAGTTGTGCGGGAAGTTGAACGACGAAGGGATGTCGAAGTAGCTCACGGGGAAGGTCATCGGGAGCTTGCCGGAAGGATTGGCGGCGCCGCAGAGCACGTCGGCCACGGCCAGACCACCCTCCTGACCCGGGGTCCAGGCCAGCAGCACAGCGTCAGGGATGTGCTTCCAGGATGCCGTCTCGATGACGCCGCCGATGTTGAGCACCACCACCAGTTTCTTGCCTGCAGCGTGGTAGACGTCGGCCAGCGTCTGCATCAGCTGGCGCTCCTGGCCCGTCAGGGTCCAGTCGCCGTCGGCGGCCTTGCGGTCGTCGCCCTCACCGGCGTTGCGGGAGATGGTCAGCACGGCCACGTCTGTTACGGGGAGTTTCCTCTCGATAAATGCACGGGAGATTTCCATCTCGGGAACCACGGGATCACCGAGCAGGATGCCCAGGCCGTTGTCGGCCCCATTGTTGCGGAGCTGCGTCTTGGTGAAGGTGATGTACTGCTCATACCAGGTCTGGATGTCGGCATCCACCTCGAGGCCGTTGGCCTTGAAGCCTTCCGCCACGTTGCGGACGTATGCCTTGTTCACGTTGCCGGAACCGGTGCCACCTGCAATGAAATCATAGGAGCCGGTGCCGTAGAGGGCCACCTTCTTAACGTCCTGGAGGGGCAGTACGCCATTGTTCTCAAGGAGCACGAGGCCTTCGGAAGTTGCGTCGTGGACCAGTTTCGCGTGGGCCTTGAGGTCGGGCTTGTTGGAGAACTTGTAGCCTTGGAAACGCGGGGTGCGGACGATGTACTCGAGCATGCGGCGCACGTTCGTGTTGAGCTGCTCTTCCGAGATGCGGCCGTCCTTGACGCCGGCGATGATGCGCTCGATCTCGTTCTCCATGCCGGGCTCCATCAGGTCGTTGCCGGCATTGACGGCGGCCACGGTGCCTTCCTTGTTGCCCCAGTCGGTCATCACGATGCCGTTGAAGCCCCACTCATCGCGCAGGATGGTGGTCAGCAGGTCGCGGCTCTGCTGGGTGAACGTGCCGTTGAGACGGTTGTACGAGGACATCACGGTCCAGGGATCGGCTTCCTTGACGGCGATCTCGAAGCCCTTGAGATAGAGCTCGCGCAGGGCGCGCACGTTGATGCGGGAATCGTTCTGCTGGCGGTTCACCTCCTGGCTATTGGCGGCGAAGTGCTTGATGCTCACGCCCACGCCGTTGCTCTGGATACCGCGCACGTAGGCGGCGGACATCTTGCCGCTCAGCAGCGGGTCTTCGGAGAAATATTCGAAGTTACGGCCGCAGAGCGGGTTGCGGTGCAGGTTCTGGCCCGGTGCGAGGAGCACGTCGACGCCATATTCCTTCACCTCGTTGCCCATGGCGGCGGTCAGTTCCTCCACCAGCGGGGTGTTCCACGTCGATGCGAGCACGGTACCCACCGGGAAGCCGGTGCAATAGAACGTTTTGTCGGTACCCTTGCGGGTCGGGTTGATGCGGAGGCCGGCCGGGCCGTCGGCCAGGACGGTCACGGGGACGCCGAGGCGTTCGACCGGACGGGTCGTGCCAGCGGCACCGGAGACGAGGGTCTCGCTGGATGCGGTCATCGAACCGGCGGTCATGGAACCCCATCCGCCACCGACGAGCAGCGCGGCTTTTTCCTCGAGGGTCATCGCCTTGACGATGTCATCGATGTTGTCGGGACGCAGCTTCGGCTGCGCGGTCAGGGAAAGCGTGCAGAGGACTGCCATCAGTAAAAAAGCGATTTTCTTCATATTTGATAGGAATTAGATTTTTCTCTCTACAAACTTAAACAGAAATCCATCGCTTTCCAAATGAAGAAGGGGCATTTGAACATGGAAAGTAAACATTTGAACATTGGTTGAATCTCAAAAAAGGATACAGGTGTTTTTTCTGTACGTCCCGTCTTTTCGCCCGTAAACATCGCAATCATTCCAGTTAATTTCTATTTCATGGTGGAATTTTCTTATTTTCATCCATTTCTTGTTTGAAAAATCCATTCCCTCTATTTTTGCAAACAAAAACAAACCACCATGGCAAACAGCAAACTCCACTTCGAAACCCTGCAACTACACGTCGGGCAGGAGCAGGCCGATCCCGTGACGGACGCCCGCGCAGTTCCCATTTACCTCACCACCGCATACCTGTTTCCCAATGCAGATGAAGCCGCAGCGCGCTTCGACCTGAGCAAGGAGGGTAATATCTACGGTCGTATCACCAACCCGACACAGACGGTTTTCGAGCAGCGGATCGCGGCCCTGGAGGGCGGTGTCGGCGCGCTGGCCGTCGCCTCGGGCGCCGCGGCGGTGTCGTATGCCATCCTCAACCTGGCCGGTGCTGGCGACCACATCGTGGCGGCCCAGACCATCTACGGCGGCACCTTCGACCTGCTGCAGCACACGCTCGTGCCCTACGGCATCAAGACGACGTTCGTCGACCCGGCCGACCTGAGCAACTTTGAAAAAGCCATTCAGCCGAATACCAAGGCATTATATATAGAGACGCTGGGCAATCCGAACAGCAATCTGATCGACATTGATGCTGTGGCGGCTATTGCCCACAAGCACCAGATTCCGCTGGTGGTCGACAACACCTTCGGTACGCCGTATCTCATCCGTCCGATCGAGCATGGCGCCGATATCGTTGTGCACTCCGCCACGAAGTTCATCTGCGGACACGGCACCGCGCTGGGCGGCGTGATTGTCGACGGCGGCAAGTTCGACTGGAAAGCATCGGGCAAGTTCCCGCAGTTCACCCAGCCGGAGAGCGGATACTATGGTGTGATCTTCGCCGACCTGGCGGGGCCTGCGGCCTTCGTCACCCGCGCCCGCTGTGTCCTGCTGCGCGACACTGGCGCCAGCATCAGCCCCATCACGGCCTTCATCCTGCTGCAGGGGCTCGAGACGCTGTCGCTGCGCGTGGAGCGGCAGGTGGCCAATGCGCTGAAAATCGTGGACTTCCTGGCGCATCATCCGAAGGTGGCCAAAGTCAATCATCCGTCTTTGCCCGGCCATCCGGACCATGCCACCTATGTGCGTTACTTCCCGAACGGGGCGGGCTCGATCTTTACGTTCGAGGTCAAAGGTGGCAAGGAAGAGGCCTTCCGTTTCCTTAACAGCTTGAAGATCTTCTCGTTGCTAGCCAACGTGGCAGACGTCAAGTCGCTGGCCATCCACCCCTCGACGACCACGCACTCCCAGCTCACGGACGCCGAAAAGCGCGAACAAGGCATCGCCCCCAGCACCATCCGCCTCTCCATCGGCACCGAACACATCGACGACCTCCTCGAAGATTTGAAGCAGGCGTTGGATAAAATATAGTACTTTTGCAGCGTGAAAAAGAACGATGATATACGGAAGGCGATGCGGGAACGGATCCTGGTGCTGGATGGAGCGACGGGCACGTTGTTCCAGCGGCGGGGGTTGAGTGGCAATTTCGACCATTTGAACCTCACCGATCCGGAGACTGTGGCCGATATCCACCGATCGTATATCGCCGCGGGAGCCGATATCATCGAGACCAATACGTTCAGCAGCAACCGGATCTCGCAGAAGGAGTATGGCCTGGAGGAACAGGCCGCGGCCATCGCGCGGGCCGGCGCGCGGATTGCGCGCGCCGAGGCCGACCGCGCCGGCCGCCGCGTGTGGGTCGCCGGCAGCATCGGCCCGACGTCGAAATCGCTGACCCTGGCCACCGACCTGGCCGACGGCGCCGGCCGGCCGCTCTCGTTCGACGACCTTACCGCCATCTATCAGGAACAGGTGGAAGCCCTCATCGAAGGCGGCGTCGACCTGTTGCTCATTGAGACCTGCTTCGACGCCCTCAACGCCAAGGCCGCCCTGTATGCCGTCAACCACGTGGCTGCGGGATTTCCCGTCATCGTGTCGGTGTCGCCCGGCGACCGCGCCGGACGAACGCTCACCGGACAGACCCTCGAAGCCTTCTACACCGCTGTCCGGCACTATCCGCTGACGGCCTTCGGCCTCAACTGCTCGCTCGGCGCCGAACAACTGCTGCCGCTCATTGAACAGGTGGCCGGCTTCTGCGACGTGCCCGTAATCTGCTACCCCAACGCCGGCCTGCCCAACGAGATGGGCCTGTACGACGAGACCCCCGAAAAGATGGCCGCCTCCATCCGGAAGATGGCCGAGGCAGGACTCGTCAACATCGTCGGCGGCTGTTGCGGTACCACCCCTGAACACATCGCCGCGGAGAAAGACACTGTAAGCGGCCTCACACCACGGCCGTTCAGCGAACCCGACAACCTGCTGCGCGTCAGCGGCCTGCAGACTGTCACCCTCGACGTCGCCCACAACAACTTCACGCTCATCGGCGAACGCACCAACGTAGCTGGTTCCCGCAAGTTCGCCCGGCTTATCGCCGCCGGCGACTACGACACCGCCCTGCAGGTAGCCGCCGACCAGATCGCCGGCGGCGCCGACATCATCGACATCAATATGGACGACGCCATGCTCGACGGCCCCGCCGCCATGGAACGCTTCGTCCGACAGATACAGAACGATCCCGCCGTAGCCCGCGCCGCGCTGATGATCGACTCTTCCGACTGGCGCTGCATCCTGGCCGGGCTCAAGAACGCCCAGGGCAAATGCATCGTCAACTCCATCAGCCTGAAGGAAGGTGAGGAAGCCTTCCTGGCCAAGGCCCGCGAGATCCGCAGCCTGGGCGCCGCAATGGTCGTCATGGCCTTCGACGAAGTCGGACAGGCCACGACCCTCGACCGCAAGATTGCCGTCTGCGAACGCGCCTACAAACTTCTTATGGAAGCCGGCATACCGCCGCAGGAGATTATTTTCGACGTCAATGTGCTCTCCGTGGGCACCGGCATCGCCGAACACGACCGCTACGGCATCGATTTCATCGAAGCCGTGCGCTGGATCAAGCAGAACCTTCCCGGCACCTACACGTCCGGCGGCATCTCGAATCTCTCGTTCGCGTTCCGCGGCAACGAGCCCGTTCGCGCCGCCATGCACACCGTATTCCTGTACCACGCCATCCATGCCGGCCTCGACATGGCCATCGTCAATCCGGCGCAACTTAAGCCCTACGACAACATCGAGCCGTCGCTGCGGCAGGCGGCGGAAGATGTGGTCCTGGCCCGCGACGCGGAGGCCACGGAACGCCTCACCGCGCTGGCAGCCAGCTACCTGGCGCTGAAGGAACAAGGCGCTGCGCCGCTGGAGACTGCTGCTACGCTTACGCCCGAAGAACAGCTGAGCGCCGATCTGGTGGCCGGCAAGGCTGCCGACCTGCAGGGCGACGTGCTCCGTTGCCTGGAGACGCTGGGCTCGGCCGTACAAGTCATCGAAGGCCCCCTGATGGCCGGCATGGAACAGGTCGGCGAACAATTCGGCGCCGGCAAGATGTTCCTCCCGCAGGTGGTCAAGTCGGCCAAAGTGATGAAAGACGCGGTGGCCATCCTGGAACCTTACATGTCGGCCGACGCCGACGAGACGGCCGTCCGTCCGGTCGTAATCCACGCCACAGTCAAGGGCGACGTCCACGACATCGGCAAGAACATCACGGGCATCGTGCTGCGCTGCAACGGATTCGATGTCGTCGACCTGGGCGTGATGGTGGAGAAGGAAACCATCCTGGCCGCTGCCGAGGAGCACCACGCCGCGATGATCGGCGTGAGCGGCCTAATCACCCCGTCGCTATTCCAGATGGAAGAGCTCTGCCGTGAAATGCATGCCCGCGACCTCGACACGCCGCTGTTCATCGGCGGTGCCACCACTTCCGCCCTGCATACGGCCGTGAAACTCGCACCGCTCTACGACCACGTGTTCTATTCCCCCGATGCCTCGGCGAATGCCGTCCTGGCCAAGCGCTGCCTGGTCGACCGCGCCGCCTTCGAGACGCAGCAGCACGCTGCCCAGGCCCACCTGCGCACCCTTTATCTGCGACAGCGACAGATCAAGGAGACGGAGCCCGCCGCACAGCAGGAGTTTGCGCCGGAAAGCTATCTCCGCCCGGGCGAATACGATTTCAGCGACCTGCAACCCTGCGATGTGCCGTTGGAAGCCGTGCTTCCGCACTTCGACGACCGCGTGTTCCGCATGACCTGGGGGCTCAAGGGCGATGAGGCGCCCGAACTGGTGGCCGAAGCCCATGCGCTGCTCGACCGAGCGTTGCAGCACCCCGAATTCCGCATCCGCCTGTCCCTGCGTTTCTTCGACGCCACACGCGAAGGCGATGCTATCCGGCTCGATGCCAACACGCTGCTGCCCATGCTGCGGCAGGAGGAAGGCGCCGGCCGCTCACTGGCCGATTTCGTGCCTGCCGACGGAGCCCATGGCCCGCTGGGCCTCTTCGCCCTCAGCGTGCACGACGCCGAACGGCATCCCGAAGGCTGCACGTGCGAGGCCTGCCACAACGAATACGAGCAGATGCTGCACCGCGCCGTAAAAGTGACGCTGGCCGAAGCCACTTCCAAATGGCTTGACGCGCAGCTCTCCGCCCGCATTCGCCGCCCCGGCGTCAAAGTGGCCAAACCCGCCGCTGGCTACGCCAGCTTCCCCGACCACAGCATCAAGCGCGACATCCTGGCCTTGCTGCCTGAAGCCGACACCCTGGGCATCACGCTCACCGATTCCTGCGCCATGCGCCCCGCCGCCTCCATCTGCGGCCTGGTGCTCGTGCATCCCGAAGCGGGTTACCCCGACATACGCCACATCAGCCAGTCCCAATACGACCGTTACGCCGCCGCCCGCGGGTTCTCGCCCGAAGAGGCGCGGCTTTTCCTGTCCCATCTGCTATGAAAATTTCCGATATGCTCCGCAGCGGCACCGCGCCGTTCCCTTCCCTCGAAATCGTCCCGCCGATGACCGGCATCCGCAAGGAAGAACTTCTCGACAGCATCGCGCCGCTCATGGAGTTCGCACCGCGCTACATCAACGTCACCACGCACCGCGACGAATTCCGCTACGACCCGCAGCCCGACGGCACGTTTGTCCGCCGCGTAGTCCGCAACCGCGTGAGCGCCGTGGCCGTTTGTGCCGCCATCCAGGCGCATTGGCAGGTAGAAGTAGTGCCGCACCTGATCTGCGGCGGAACGCCCGCCTACGAGACCGAGGCGCTGCTGCAGGATTTCAAGTTCATGGGCATCGAAAACGTGATGGCGCTTCGCGGCGACTCCCTGACCGGGGAGAAGCGATTCACGCCGGATTCTGCGGGCTATGCGCACGCCAGCGACCTGGTGGCGGCCATCCGGCGCTTTGAGCAGGAAAACGACGCCGATTTCTGCATCGGCGTGGGCGGCTATCCGGAGAAACATTTCGAGGCGGCGAACCTCGAGACGGACATCGCTTTTCTGAAAAAGAAAGTGGATGCAGGAGCCGACGTGGTCATTACGCAGATGTTCTTCGACAATGCAGTGTTCTATCGCTTTGTGGACCGCTGCCGTGCTGCCGGCATTACCGTGCCCATCATCCCGGGCTTGAAGCCGATCTCCACGGCCAAACAGGTCTCCCTGCTGCCCGAGGCCTTCTCGCTCGACATCCCAGTGGAACTTACCGAAGCCATCCGTCGCGCCGGCGACGACAAGGAAGCCGTCTACCGTCTCGGCACCGACTGGTGCATCGCCCAATGCCGCGACCTTCTTGCCCACGGCATCCCCGCCGTCCACTTCTACACAATGGGCAAGTCCCGCAACATCGTCGAGATTCTCCGCGCGTGCTTCTGAGCCTTGGCCACAGAATGACGCTGGAGGGTTGTTGAGCCATTCTGTGGCCACGATTCGGGCAAAAACGACGGATTCCGGGCCACAGAATGGCTGTGGCAGCCGGAATCCTCATTCTGTGGCCAGCCAACCTATCCGACGTACTCCGACGGCGGGACGCCGAATTGTTTCTTGAAGGAGGTGGAGAAGTGGGAGAGGGTGTTGAAGCCGGTCATGTAGGCGATTTCCGACATGTTGTACTTACCTTCCTTCAGGAGGTCGGCAGCGCGGTTGAGCTTGTAGCGCTTAAAGAACACGGACGGGTTCTCGCCTGTTAGGCCTTTCACCTTGTAGTAGAACTTCGTACGGGAGATCTTCATCATTTCGGAGATGCGCGTCACGTCGAGTTCCGTGTTGTCGAGCTCTTTCTCCATGAGGCGGAAGAGGTCTTTCATGAAGGCGGCATCGCGCGGGGAGAGGGCTTCGGGCTCGATTTCTTCGGCCGTGGTGACGTTGCTCAGCTGTCGGCGTACCTTGTCGCGGTTCTCCAGGAGCGACTTGACCAGTGCCAGCAGGTAGGCCGGCTGGAACGGTTTCGTCACGTAGGCGTCTGCGCCCTTGTCGAGGCCTTGCACCTGGCTTTCGACGGCCACCTTGGCCGTCACGAGGATCACAGGGATGTGGCTCAGCTGCAGGTCGCCCTTGATGGCCTCGCAGAGCTCGTAACCGTTCATGCCGGGCATGATTACGTCGCTGACCACCAGGTCGGGCGCCTCATCGGCCATGCCGGCCAGGGCGGAGGCGCCGTCGAAATAGACGGCCACGCGGTAGGAGGGCTCCAACAGCATCTTGACGTAGTTGGCCACGTCGATGTCGTCGTCCACCACAGCCACAAGCCGGCGGCCCTGCTGCTGCGCTTGCTCCTCCTGCGGCTCGGCAGGTTCGGCGGGCGGCATCACCGGCTGGACGATCTCGGGCTGCCGCTCCGTCCGCTCGTCTTCCGTGTAGGAGGCGGAACTGACCGGCAGCACGAAACGGAAGAGGGCGCCGCCTTCCTCGCGGTTCCAGGCCTTGATGTAGCCGTGGTGCAGGCTGGTCAGCGCCCGGGCGTAGAAGAGCCCGATGCCCGATCCCTGCGTCTTGGCGGACTGGTCGGCGCGGTAGAAGCGCTCGAAGATCTTCTCCAACTCGTCCTGCGGGATACCGCTGCCCGAGTCGGCCACGGTAATGCAGGCGTACTGACCGTCGGTATCGTTGGGGCCCAACTCGAACCACTGTTTCACGTCGTCACGCGTGAGGACGTCGAACGACAGGGAAACTTTGCCGCCGGAGGGCGTGTATTTCAGGGCGTTGGAGAGCAGGTTCATGGTGATTTTCTGCACCTTGTCCACGTCGGCCCACATCACGAAATTCTCTTCCAGGCCCGTGGCGGTCAGGTCGATCTTCTTCGAGTCGGCGTTGAAGCGGAACAGTTCCACGGTGTTGCGCAGCGGCGCGACGATGTCGGTCTTGGCCACCTTGAGCTGGAGCTTGCTGTTGCCGATGCGGTTGAAGTCGAGCAGCTGGTTGACCAGCGAGAGCATCCACGTGGCGTTACGCTGGATGACGTTCACCAGTTTGCGGTCACGCCCTTTGACATCGGGCGATACGGCGAGCTCCGACACGGGCCCCGCAATCATCGTCAGCGGCGTGCGGAATTCATGCGCCACGTTCGAGAAATAATTCATCTGGATCTGGTTCAGGCGCTTCTCCTGCTCCTTTTCCTGGCGGACGAGCGCGTGTGCCTCCCGTTCCAGATGGATGCGGTAGAACAGGCGCCAGAAGATGAACAGGATGCCCAACGTGATCAGCCACAGCAGGATGCGAGCCCACCACGTACGGAACCACGGCGGAAGGATGCGCACCTGCAGGGCATCTTCCGTCTCGACGATGCTCCGGTTGTTGTTGGTGATGCGGACCCGGAAGGTGTAGTGGCCATCCGGCAGGTTGGCGTAGTAGGCTTCGTGCTTTTCGCCCGCGTCGACCCAGGCGCGGTCGAATCCTTCCATCATGTAATAGTAGTGCGAGCGCTCGTGTTCGCTGTAGTCGAGGGCGGCGAAAGAGATGCTGAAGGCATTCTGGTCGTCGCGGATCGTGATGGCGGGCTTCCGGGAGAGCATCTGTTCGATGGGCTGGCCTTCGCCGGGTTCGACAAGCTGGTTGTGGACCTTCAGGTCCTCGAAGACCAGGGGCACGGTGCGGCGTTCCTGCACGTCGAGCGGGTTGAACACGGTCAGGCCGTGCGTGCCGCCGAATACCAGCGTACCGTCGGCGAGCCGGCAGGCGGCGCGGTCGGAGAACTGGTTGCCCCCGATGCCGTCGGTGGCGAAGTAGTTGACGAACTGGCCGATGGTGCGGTCGTAGCGTCCGAGGCCGTACATCGTGGAGACCCACATGTTGCCCTGGCGGTCTTCCTGGATGGCGCAGATGTCGAGGCAGGGGGTACCGGCGATGGGGAAGACCCGGCCGGTGGTGCGGTCGTAGCGCACCAAACCGTTCGCTACGGTGCCGAGCCAGGTGTCGCCCGCGCTGTCGCGGTACAAGTCGACCGGGACCAGCACGGACCGGCGGATGCAGTTGTCATAGCCGTTGTCCGGGAAGTCGATGTTTTCCGTCTCGCCGGAGTTGGTGTTGAGGCGGACGACGGTGTGGTTGTAGGGTGCGGCCAGCATCCTGCCCGCCTCGAGGGGCATCAGGTCGTAAACGGCGGTCCATTCCGTCTGGTTGGTAACGGGGACTTGCACGCTGGCGTGCGTGGACTTGTCGTAGCGCAGAAGCGCCGGGCTGGTGTTCCCGATCCAGATGCGGCCCAGGTCGTCCTGGGCGATGGATACGGGGTTGTAGTAATCAAAACCGTCCACCCGGTTCAGCCGTCCGCCTTCGTAGCGGCAGCGGACTACCTGCGATTTGCCCGTGAACAGCAGCCAGAGGTCGCCCTGCGCATCGCAGTAGATCTTGTCGCAGCGGAGATAGCCGATGCGGGCGTCGGACACCAGGTGGGCGAGTTCCATCTGCCGGAGTTGCCCCGTGGCGGGGTCCCAGACATGCAGTCCGTCCCGCAAAGTGGAGATCCACAGGTGATTGTCCCGGTCGGTGCAGAGAGAGACGACGGTCTTTCCGGCGAAGCGGGAGGTCAGGGGCTTGTTGCTGTTGAAGCCGTCCTTGTAGTGATAGGAGGTGGCGTAGCCCTGGTCGGTGGTGCCGAACCAGAGGTTTTGGTGGCTGTCGCGGTATATGACGCGGATTTCCGCGTCGGGCACGTCGAAAGGGAATCCGGGGTCGCTTTGGTGCAGGAGACGGCCGGAGGCGCGCTGCCAGCAGAACATGCCTGTGCCGATGACGTTGAGCAGCAGGGTCTTGTCGTCGACGGCAAAGATGTAGTCCACGTCGCCCTTCATCAGGCGCGGCTCCCGCCTGATGGCTTCGGGCAGTTCTTTCCATGCGCGTGCGCGGGCATCATAAATGGCCAGGTTGCCGACACCGGAAAGCCAGAGTTCGCCGCCGCCCGCGTTGCAAACGTGATAAGCGGAGAAGGGGAGAGGGACCGGCACCACGGGCGTGAGCCCGGGCATGTCGAAGCCGTGAAGTTCGCGCCCGCCGCCGGAGATGACCCACAGGCGGTCGCCGTCCCAGGCTTCGCAGGGATTGCCGAAGGAATCGTATTCCCGGATGATGGGGACGAGGGCCTCGCCGGCCTCGTCGAGGCGGAACAGGGTCTCGGTATTGGAGAAAAACAACTGTCCATCAGGCGATTCGAGGATGCGGCGGATATTCTTGTTGCCGCCGGGAACGGATATCCGACGGAAGGCGCCGGTTTCAGTACGGCTGGCCACACCGCCGGCAGTAGCAACCCACAACTGCCCGTCACGGCCGTTGCGGACGTCGTTGATTTGGTTGTCGGGCAGGCCGTAATCGTCGTCGGTGCAGAAATACTGGTGGTATTCGTGCACGTCGTACTGGTTGAGGCCGCGGAAGGTGGCGATCCAGATGTGGCCGTCGGCGTCTTCCGCGAAGGCGTTTACCTTCTGGTTGGAGAGCGCGTCGGAAATGACGACGGCTCCGTTATGGCTGGGATCCCCCTCGACCGGGCGTCCGCCGTGGCAGGCGGACAGGCAGAGTCCGAGAGACAGGATGGTCAGAAATCGTTTCATATTCCAAATATAGGTAATTATCAGCAGAATAGGAAGAATTTTTAACAAAAAGAAAGATTTTTGAACAAAGATTTTTTTCAATTTCATACATCGGGGAAAGAAGTTGTCGCAGAAAGAAAGGGAAAGTGGAGGGGTTTTGTGAAATTTGCAATGTAAAACTCCGAAACATGAAAAAACTGAAAACGGTACTCTTGACGACGGCAGCGCTGATGGCGGTGGCCTGCACTTCGTCCGTGAATCCTCCGGCCTCTCCTGCAGGGGGTGCGCTGGAAACATCCGCCAAGGCTGCGACAGTCCAGACCGTTTCCGGTCCCGTCGCTGGATACATCGACGACGGTGTTTTCACTTTCAAGGGCATCCCTTACGCAAAAGCGGAGCGCTTCATGCCGGCTACGGCCCCCGATCCCTGGACGGACGTCCGCCCCAGCCGGGCTTATGGCCCTACCTGCCCGCAGGACAAGCGGATGGGCTGGTACGATGACAATCAGGCCTTTGCGATGCACTGGGACGACGGTTTCCCCGATGAGGACTGCCTCCGCGTGAATGTCTGGACCGCCGGCCTGCGCAACGGCGTGAAACGTCCGGTCATGGTCTGGCTCCACGGCGGCGGTTTCCGCGCCGGCAGCAGCCAGGAGCAGATCGGCTATGACGGTGCCAACCTGGCCCGCGACCACGGCGTGGTAGTGGTGTCCCTCAACCACCGGCTCAATGTGCTGGGCTTCCTCGACCTGTCGGCCTACGGTGCCAAATACGCGCAGAGTGGCAATGTCGGCATGATGGACATCGTCAAGGCGCTGGAGTGGGTCCGAGACAACATCGCAGCCTTCGGCGGCGACCCCGACAACGTGACGATTTTCGGCCAGAGCGGTGGCGGCGGCAAGGTGTCCACCCTGATGGCCATGCCTTCCGCCAAGGGCCTTTTCCATAAAGCCATCGTGCAGAGCGGTTCCATCACGCAACTCATGGAACCCAAGTATTCCCGCCGCATCGGCGCCAAGACCGTCGAGGCGCTGCACCTCAACCCTACGGGGATTGACAAGATCGCCGAGGTGCCCTACGAGCAGCTGCTGGCCGCCTATAACGGCGCCCTGGCCGCCGTCCGTGAAGAGGCGCGGCAGGACGGTGCACTGCCCGAAAACTTCCTGAGCGCGCTGCTGTTCGGCCAGGTGCCCGTGGTGGACGGAGAGGTGATCCCCGCCCAGCCCGCGACCCCCGAGGCCCTCGCGCTCTCGAAAGACGTGCCGACCATCATCGGCACCACCTATCATGAATTTACGCGCGACCGCGAGGATCCGATCTTCCAGCCGCTCGCGCTGCAGCAGGCCGCTGACCGCACCGCCGCGGGTTGCGCGCCCGTGTACCTCTATCTGTTTACCTGGGAGTCGCCCGTCCTGGACGGCGCCCTGGGCAGCACGCACTGCATGGAAATCCCCTTCGTGTTCGACAATGTGTACCTGCACCGTACCATGACGGGCGGCGCGCAGGACGCCGTCGAGCTGGGCCATCGCATCAGCCGCCTCTGGACGAGCTTCGCCAAGACCGGCATGCCCGAATCGGAAGGCATCCCCGCCTGGGAGCCCTATCCGAGACGGATGATCCTGAACAATGAATCTACAATCCAATAATTTACCTAAAAAACTTTGTTTATGAGAAAATCCCTCTTTCAAAGACTGGCACTCGCCTGCATGGCCATTCTGGCCAGCTGGACGCTGTCCGCTCAGTCTCAGGTGACGCTCTCCGGAACGGTGATCGACGATTTCGGCGAACCGCTCATGGGTGTCGGCGTCATCCAGCAGGGAACCACGAACGGCGTGGCCACCGACCTGGACGGTAAATTCTCCATCACCGTCCCCGCCGGCACCGTCGTCGAGTTCTCCTACATCGGTTTCAAGCCGCAGACCTATGTGGCAGACAAGACCGCGACCATCAACATCCAGATGCTCCCTGACACCGAGATGCTCGAGGAGACGGTGGTCGTGGGTTATGGTGTACAGAAAAAATCCGATGTCACCGGCGCCATCTCGCAGGTGAAGTCGGAAGACATCATGAACCGTACGATCGCTACGCCGGAGCAGGCCCTTCAGGGCAAGACGGCCGGTGTCCAGGTGTTCTCCAACTCCGCCCGTCCGGGCGCAGCCCCGAGCGTCCAGGTGCGTGGTATCTCTTCCAATGGTTCCTCCGCCCCGTTGTACGTGGTGGATGGCCGCCGTACCTCGTCCATCGCCGGCATCGACCCGAACGACATCGAGTCGATGGAGGTGCTGAAGGACGGTGCTTCCGCCGCCATCTACGGCGCCGAGGCCGGTAACGGCGTGATCATGATCACCACCCGCAAGGGCCAGGGCGACGGCAAGATCAGCTATTCCTATCAGCTGACCAGCCAGAGCCTGAACCACATTCCGAAGGTGATGAACTCCGAACAGTACATGCAGTACTTTATCGAGAACGGCCGCTACAGCTTGGAAGATTTCTACGGCAACTGGGATTTCAAGACCAATACCGACTGGCTGGCCTATTCCTATGAAAACTCCTTGATGCATCACCACAACCTGTCGTTCTCGGCGGGCACCGAAAAAGGCAACCTCTACATTTCGGCTTCCTACCTGAACAACAACGGTATGTTCGCCGGCGACGCCGATGTATACAAGCGTATCACCTCGATGGTCAACGGCTCCTGGAAATTCAAGCCCTGGCTCGAAGTCCAGACCAACAACCAGGTGGAATTCTACAAGGCCCGCAGCGTTTCGGAAGGCAGCGATTACGGTTCCGCCGTGCTGGCGGCCCTGCAGCTCGATCCGCTTACCCCGACCACTTACACGCCTGACAACCTGCCTTATTTCATGGAGGAATACCTGGCCCAGGGTCGCAAGCTGATGCAGGACGAGAATGGGAATTACTACGGCATCTCCTACTTCAACCCTTCCGAAAACGTGAACCCGCGCATCATGCGCGACCGCGACTACAGCAGCTCGCAGGGCTTCAACATCAATGGTTCCACGGCCATCAATTTCATGCCCTGGAAGCATCTGACCATCACTTCTCGCGTGGGCTACCGCTTCTCCGCTACGGACAACTACGGTTATTCCCTGCAGTACTATGTGAACCAGAACGCCTACCAGAATTACATCGGCCTGTCCGGTTCCGACAGCAACACCATCTACTACCAGTGGGAAAACTTCGCCAACTATAACCAGAGCTTCGGCGGCCACAACGTGAGCGTGATGCTCGGTACTTCCTACTCCAACAACCGCTCCTACTCGGTGAGTGGCTCCTATCGCGGCAGCGACGATGACCTGGGTGTGATGCAGGACAATCCGCTCTTCTACTACTTCGCCTACCACTCCGCCAACGCCGTTCCGTCGGTGTCCGGTGCCGAGGAGAGCTACTCCCGCAAGCTTTCCTACTTCGCACGTGCCGGCTGGAACTACATGGGCAAGTACAACGTGCAGGCTTCCTTCCGTGCGGATGCAGCCGACCTTTCCATCCTGCCCAAGCCGATGCGCTGGGGCTACTTCCCCTCCGTGTCCGCGAGCTGGACGATCTCCGAAGAAGATTTCTTCGCGGGCGCCAAGCGGGCTTTCAATTATCTGAAGCTGCGTGGATCCTGGGGCCAGAACGGTTCCCTGGCCGGCTTGTACGGCTACCGCTACGCGAACGTGATCGCTTCGACGGGCAGCTACCCGATCAGCAGCACCGTCCCGGTCTACATCGACGGCTACGCACCGACTTCCTCGGGTAACGACGAGCTCAAGTGGGAGACCTCCGAGCAGTTGGACTTCGGTGTCGACATGCGCTTCCTGCGCGACCGCCTGTCCTTCAGCATGGACTGGTTCCGCAAGATGACCAAGGACCTCATCGTGACGGGCATCACCCCGTCCACCGTGGTGGGCGTGGCCGCCTCCCCGGTGAACGCCGGTAACGTGCTCAACACCGGTTTCGAGTTCGAGCTCAAGTGGCGCGACCAGATCGGCGACTTCAACTACAGCATCGGCGGTAACCTCTCGACCCTGAAGAACCGTGTGACCTACATCCACGAGACCCTCTCCGATGGTATCGACGGCGTGGGCGTCCGTAACTACGGCACCATCACCCGTTTCGAGAAAGGCTACCCTGCATGGCACTTCTACGGCTATCACTTCATCGGCATCGACCCGGCTACGGGTGACGCGATGTTCGAGGACCTCGACGGCAGTGGCGACGCGACCCAGGCCGACAAGATGGACCTCGGCAGCGGTATTCCGAAGGTCAACTACGGTGTGACCCTCACGGCTGCCTGGAAGGGCATCGACGCTATCGTGTTCCTGACCGGTGCTGCCGGCAACAAGATCTACAACTGCCTCACGGTGGTCGACTATCCGTCCAACCGCCTGAGCTTCCTGACCGAGGACCGCTGGACTCCGACCCATACCAACGGTACGATGCCGGCGGCCAACGCCTCGAACTGGCAGCAGTTCCTGACTTCCGACGGCGTGGTGTTCGACGGCTCATACGCCAAGATCAAGCAGATCCAGCTGGGTTATACGCTCCCGCAGCAGTTCACCCGCAAGTTCTTCGTCGACCATCTCCGCATCTACGGTTCCCTCGACGACTGGTTCACCTTCTCCAAGTATCCGGGCTTCGATCCTGAGATCACCGGTACGGGCAGCGGCCTCGGCGTGGACAAGGGTAGTTATCCGACCGCCAAGAAGATTGTCTTCGGCGTAAACATCACCTTCTAATCCTGACAGCCTTATGAAAACAAAATATATCCTTTTGACTGCTGTCGCAGCGATTTGTACGCTCTTCCTGTCCGCCTGCTCCGACCTGCTCGACATCCCGCAGCACGGCGTGCTGGACTACAATACCTACTACCAGACCGATGAGCAGATCACATCCGCCAACGTGGCGATGTACCTGGAGGTCCGTGGTTGGGAATACAATGTGAAACTCTGCAAGGCCATGCTTACCGACGACTTCTGGGCCGGAGGCTCCATGCGGGGTGACAACAACAACCTCGAACACCTGAACGAGTTCACCTTCGACGCCGAAGAGGACTACGTGCAGTCCATGTTCACGACCTACTATACCTTGATTTACAAGGCTAACGTCATCCTCGGCCATGTCGACGAGGAGTTGGGCGATGTGGCCCGCCAGGCGCGCGCCGAGGCCAAGGTCTTCCGTGCCTTCGCCTACTTCGACCTCAAGACCATGTGGGGCAACCCGCCGCTCGTGGACCACGAGCTGGCTCCTTCGGAGTACAACGTGCCCAACGGTACCGACGAGGAACTCTGGGGCCTCATGGAGCAGGACCTCACCGAGGCCATCGCTTCCGGCTCCCTGGTCGAGAAGACCGGTCTGAACGACACCGAGACCTGGCGCGTGACCAAGCAGTTCGCCCAGGCCCTCCTCGGCAAGGTCTACCTCTGGCAGGGCAAGAACAGCGAAGCGGCCGCGCAGTTCGACGCAATCGTGAATTCCGGCAAGTACGCTCTGATGGAAGACTTCAGCCAGATCCACCGCGCTTCGCACAAGCACAACTGCGAGACCCTCTTCGAGAGCAACCGCATCCACGACGACAACAACTCGTGGCAGAACTTCTCCATGTACGCCCTGATGACCAACTGGCGCATGGACAAGATGAACTGGCCCGCCGACACCCCGATTATGAATACCGGCTGGGGCTTCCGTGTCCCTACCAAAGACCTCTACGATGATTTCGTGAAGGATGAAGGCGTGGACGGCTATCGCCTGAACGAGTCCCTCAAGACCCTCGACCAGATTACCGACCAGCTGGGTATCACCCTCAAGAGCCCGGTCATCGGTGAAGGTTACTTCATGTGGAAACTCCGCATCCTGGCGGAAGAGCGCGGCATGGGCAATGACTATGTCTACATGGCCAACACCATTTGGATGCGTTATGCGGAAGTGCTCCTCTGCGGCGCCGAGGCCCATCTGGCCGCCGGCAATATGAGCAAGGCAGCGGAATATCTCAATATGGTCCGTTCCCGCGCGCATCTGCCCGCCCTCAATGGCGTCACGCTCGATGACATCAAGCTCGAGAAACGCCTCGAACTCTTCGGCGAAGGTACCCGCATGCAGGACCTGCTCCGCTGGGGCGAAGGTTCCAAGATGTCCAAGAATGGCGAAACCTATCCTGAACTGCAGGTGAACGGTCAGGTCAAGTATGTCCCTTGTGGCAATCCTACCTATGGCTTCAAGCCTGGCAAGCACGAGAAACTCCCGTATCCTGCCACCGAGATTCGTCTGAATTCCAACATCGTACAGAATCCGGGCTATTAATCGTCTAAAACTGAGAATATCATGAAAAAGAAAATATTCCTTTTCGCTATGATGCTCCTGGGCCTGGCCGCCTGCCAGACCTCGGTACTCGATCCGCTCGAGGGCATCTTCCCGGCTCCGACGGATGTGAATTGCACCAGCGCCAGCTGCGATGCCTTCAAGGAGAACGGTGTACGCTACTTCTACCTGGAGCTCACCGACGGCTCCAAGACCCTGGACGCCCTGCTGATCGGTGATGCGTATTACCTGACGACCAATGCCTATACGGCAGCTCAGCCGGGTGATGCCAAGAAAGGCAACTATGTTTTGGGCGTGACCGACGTCAACAATACGATGGTGGAAAGCGGTACGATCAGTGTCGCGCAGAAAGCAGACGGTTACAGGATCACGGCGGTCCTCTTCCTGACGGACGGTTCTCCGTACCGGTTCAAATGGGAGGGCAATCTCTATTTCGAACCCGATCCGGAGCCGGTGGTGCTGACGAAACTGCTGGTCGCGCAGAACAACGGCAACGGTACCGTGACCTTCAAACTGGGTACCGATGACATGAGACTCGATATGATGGGTACGCCCGAGGGCGACGGTTTCGCTCTGACGGCCGATGTGTACAGTGCCGACGGCTACCTGGCCGAAGGCATCTATACGCCTGCTGTTGACCACGACAACGTGGGTCCTTTCCAGTATGCACCCGGTTACGAGTATGACCTGAGCGAATGGGGCATGGGCATCATGCACTGGGGCACCTGCTGGTGGGAATGGCCCACTGTCACGCACATTGACAAAGAGCCTATCACCGTCGAGAAGAAGGGTGCCAAGTTCGTCATCACCTGGGGTAGCGAGGAAACCTATCCGAACTGGGCTACCTTCACGGGCGAGATTCCCGAACTGACGCCGCAGGCGCCCGCTGAACCGGACTATAGCTATACCGATGAATTGAGTGACGCGGTCGATGAGACCTTCGCTCCCGTCTCGGGCGTGAAGACGCACAACCTGACGCTCAAAAACAAGGCTGGCGAGGAAGTCGCCTGGTTCCAACTGGTCCTTACCGAAGGTGTCAGCGACTACTCCGGTGACTATTTCTGCAAGGAATACGCACACGAAGACCATACCTTCGGCAATGGCTATGACCTGAGCGCTTGGGGTATGGGTATGGGCGGTTCCCGCTACCTGAAGGCCGACGGCAGTGTCGTCCTCATCAATCCGGGTGAGAGCCTCTCGGTTTCCAAGCTCGGTGACGACATCTGGGAAATCTCCGGCAACGGTTTCGATTTCATCTTCGGCAATGGCGGCGGCAGCGATGTGCCTGCCTATACGATTAGCGATGAACTGAGTGACGCGGTCGACGAGACCTTCGCACCGGTGGCCGGCGTAAAGACGCACAACCTGACGCTCAAGAACGCGGAAGGAGAGGAAGCCGCCTGGTTCCAGCTGGTCCTGACGGAAGGTTCGGATGCCTTCGAAGGTGAGTATGTCTGCAAGGAATACGCGCACGAAGACCATACCTTCGGCAACGGCTATGACCTGAGCGCATGGGGCATGGGCATGGGTGGCACTCGTTACCTGAAAGATGGTGCCACTGTCCTGGTGAATCCCGGCGAGACACTTGTCGTGACCAAGGTCGGGAACGGCATCTACAAATTCACTGGTTCCACGGGTTACGAGTTCGTGGGAGAATTTGAATAAATGAGTCGTTTCCTCTCCATTTTGGCCGTCGTGGCACTGGGCGCTTTTGCGCTCAGTGCCTGCGGTCATGTGGAGCCTGAACCCGTCACACCCATTGACTTGACCGAATTGATCAACCCCGACGGGCAGGCGGTCCGCGGCCTGACGGTCGACAGCAAGGCCATGGGAAAGACCATGAAATACAACGTCTGGCTTCCGCCCAAGTTCGATGCGAACACGGCGTATCCGATCCTCTACCTGCTCCACGGAGCGGGGGACGACCAGAATGCCTGGCTCGACAAGGGCAACGCGATGCCGATAGCGGCCAGGTATGTCAAGACGGGCGGCAAGCCGATGATCATCGTCATGCCCGACGCCCAGATGACTTTCTATATGGGCGCCTTTGAGAAGTATCTCCATGAGGAACTGATGCCGGCCGTGGAGGCACGTTATAAGTTCAGCGGCAAGCGCGCCGTGGCCGGCCTTTCGATGGGCGGCTATGGTACGCTGTATCATGCCCTGAAATATCCTTCGAAGTTCACGTATGCCTATGCCATGAGCCCGGCGGTCGATGTCAATTCGTTCAAGGGCCTGATCGACGCGCAGTCCGACAAGAAGGTCTTCCCGCCCTTCACCATCGAGGTGGGCACGGAAGACACCACGGTCAACAACGCCGACGCCAAGCAGGTGGCGGACTACATGAAGGAGCAAGGCATGACCTGCGAATGGATCGCCCGCACCGGCATCCACTATTGGAATTTCTGGCAGGAATGCCTCCCGAAAGCCCTGAAAAAGGCTGGTGAAACGTTTTAATCCGTCATGCCCGGCCCCGACCGGGCATCTCAAATCCAACCAAGCATGAAAAGAATCCTTACCATCGTCGCCGCGCTGACCCTGACCCTCTCGGCCTTCGCACAGCAGGCGCTCTGGGGCGGCCCGAACACCGAGTCTCCCGTTATCAACCCCGACGGAACCGTCACGTTCCGCTACCGCGCTCCCAAGGCCGTGAAGGTGCAGGTCACCGGCGACTTCCTCCCGACGCAGAAGCTGGAGGTCGAATTCAACGGCAACAAGATGACCTACGACGCTCCCGGCGTGGCTGACCTCGTCGAGAAGCAGGGCGGCGTGTGGGAATACACCACGCCTTTCGTCGTGGCCCCAGACATGTACACCTATACGATGATCGTCGACGGCAACTCGGTGATCGACAACAACAACGTGTTCGTCAACCGCGACATCGCCTCGCTGACCAGCGTGCTGCTCGTCCCCAAGGCCGGTGAGCGCAGCGACCTCTACGCCATCCACCGCGTTCCCCACGGAACCGTTTCGAAGGTGTGGTATCCCTCGAAAGTCGCCGGTTTCGACCGTCGTCTGACCGTCTACACCCCGGCCGGTTATGAAGAGAACACGAAGACCAAGTATCCCGTGCTGTACGTGCTCCACGGCATCGGCGGCGACGAGGATGCCTGGGTCACGCAGGGCCGTGCCACGCAGATCCTCGACAACCTGATCGCCCGCGGCGAAGCCAAGCCGATGATCGTGGTCTTCACCAACGGCAACATCTCGCAGGAGGCCGCTCCGCTGGAGAACTCCACCGACTACACCCGTCCGACGATGCAGCTGCCCCAGACCATGGAAGGCACCTTCGAGACCTCGTTCCCCGAGATCGTGAAGTTCATCGACAGCCGCTACCGGACCATCGCCAAGAAAGAGTCCCGCGCCATCTGCGGTCTCTCGATGGGTGGTTTCCACACGCTGTACATCTCGCTCAACAACCCCGACATGTTCGGCTGGTCCGGCATGTTCTCCGCCGCCATCGGCGTGAGCGATCCCAACGTGAGCCCCATCTACCAGGACTTCGACAAGAAGCTGGCAACGTATTTCAGCAAGAAGCCCAAGCTCCTGTGGATCGGCTGCGGTGACACCGACTTCCTGATCCAGGCCAACCGCGATTTCATGAAGAAACTCGACGACAACAAGTACCCCTACACCTTCATGGGTACCGACGGCGGTCACATCTGGCGCAACTGGCGCATCTACCTGAGCGAATTTGTGCCGAAGCTGTTCAAGTAATCACGTCATGCCCGGCTTGACCGGGCATCTCTCTCCCCGCCATCCTCATCAGCCCCGTCTCTTGAGGATGGCGGCCGTTTTTGACTACAAAAGATGGATGGCGATACGTGCGCACGCCTCTGCATCAGCCAAAGCATGATGATGATGCTTGAGCTCAAAGCCGCAAGCGGCAGCGACCGTTTGTAGCTGATGGTTGGGCAGGTCACAGCCGAACCGGCGCCGGGAAGCGGCCAGCGTATCGTGAAACACATAGTCCGGATAATCCATCTGATAGACCCTGAAAACGGCTTTCAGGCAACCCTCATCGAAGCGGGCGTTGTGCGCCACCAGCGGCAGTCCCTCGATCTTCGGGACAATCTTTTCCCAAACATACGGAAATACGGGCGCATCTTCCGTGTCGCACGGACCCAGCCCATGCACCCGCTGGCAAAACCATTGATAGTATTCCGGCTCCGGATGGATCAGGCTGTAGAACGAATCCACAATCTCCCCGCCGCGCACCACGACCACCCCCACGCTGCACACGCTGCACGGCTGCTCATTCGCCGTCTCGAAATCGATGGCTGCGAAATCATTCATAAAGCGCAAGTAAAGCCATAATATTTTGTCGTTTGTGGGTACAAAGATAAAAACAAAACTGCCAAAGAGTAGAAGGAAATAGCTCGCCGGATCGTCCTTCCATGAGGACGGGATTTTTTGTATCTTTGTAATAACAATTCAAGAATATGAAAAGCACAGAGAATAAGAAGGAATTCATGACGCCGCGGATGAAATATTTCGTGTTGCTTCCGCTGGCGGTGGCGTTGACGGTGTTTTTGCTGGCGGTGCCGGCCAGTTTCTTCGGGATTGACGGGCTGACTGTCGTGGAACAGCGTGTCATTGCGCTTTTCGTGTTTGCGGCACTGATGTGGATGACGGAGATCATTCCGAATTGGACGACTTCGCTGCTGGTCGTCGTGCTGGTGCTGCTCACCATCTCCGACAAGGGAATCGGTTTTCTCTGCGATCCACGTTACGGGGAACTGATCAATTACAAACATATCCTGTCGTGTTTCGCCGATCCGGTGGTGATGCTCTTCCTGGGCGGGTTCGTCCTGGCCATCGTCGCGCAAGAATACGGGCTCGACGTAACCCTTGCCCGGATTCTGCTCAAGCCCTTCGGCAAGCGGCCCCGGATGGTCCTGCTCGGCTTTTTGCTGGTCATTTCCGTCTTTTCGATGTTCATGTCGAATACGGCCACTGCGGCGATGATGCTGACGTTGCTGACGCCCGTGCTGGCGTCCATGCCGGCCGACGACCCGGGCAAAGGGGCCTTGGCGCTTTCCATCCCGATAGCTGCCAACCTGGGCGGTATCGGCACGCCGATCGGTACGCCGCCCAATGCGACGGCGGTACGCTTCATGGCGGAAGCGGGGAACGATGTAACCTTCCTGGAATGGGCTGTCCGCATGATTCCTTTCGTCTTGATCATGGTGCTGATCACCTGGCTGATCCTTCCGCTGTTCTTTAAGTTCAAGTCGAAGACGCTGGAATTGCAGATGCCTGATAGCAAGCGGGAAACGGACTGGCGTACGAGGTTGGTATGGATCACCTTTGTGGGCACCATCCTGCTTTGGGCGACGGAAAGTCTCACCGGCATCAGTTCGAATATCGTGGCGATGATCCCGCTGGCCGTCCTGACGGTCACGGGTATTTTCGGGAAAGAGGAAATCAAAAAAATCGATTGGACCGTCCTCTGGCTTGTCGCCGGCGGCTTTGCCCTCGGAACGGCGATGGAGGAGAGCGGCCTTGCCAATAAACTGCTGACAGCCATTCCTTTCGGATCGATGAAAGTGGTTACGGTGCTCTTGCTCTCCGGCTTTGTCTGCTACCTGCTGTCGAATTTCATCAGTAATTCGGCCACGGCAGCGATGATCATTCCGATCATGCTCGTTGTCGCCAGGGGCATGTCCGATCCCGCTGCGGCCAACCAGGATGCCTTCCTGGCCCTGGGCGGAACCGATGTGCTCATCTCCTTCGTGGCGATGTGCGCCTCGCTGGCCATGGTCTTTCCCATATCCACCCCGCCCAATGCCATCGCGGCCGGCACGGGCCTCGTCCGCTCGCGCGACATGGCCCGCGTAGGCCTGCTCATCGGCATCATCGGCTTTGCCTTCGGATTCATCTGGATGACGAAGATCTTCCCGTTCTGATTATCTTTACCTGAACCTATATGCGCAGATTGATCTTACTGACCGTATTGCTTGTGAACACGCTGGCTACTTTTGCCCAGAACAGCACGGTAGCTTTCAACTTGAATTATGAAACGGGGCAGACCGTAGCGCCTGTTACCGTCAAAACCGGCAGTGTGCTGCCGGCGGAAGCGAAAAGCTATCCCGTAAGGGAGGGATATCGTTTTGGCGGCTGGTATACGGCCCCGGAATGCCGGCCTGAGCAGGAATGGCGGTTCGGTAACAATGCCAGTTTCTTCGTGCAGGCTACGGATTCGATGCGGGTGGAGAAGTCCATGACACTCTATGCCAAGTGGGTGTCGCCCAAGCCCATCCGGACCGTGGCGGAGCTGGAGGCCATCCGGGAGGACCTTTACGGTTGGTATGTCCTGGAGAATGACCTTGACTTGTCCGGCATCACCAGCTGGGAGCCTATTGGCTGCTATGAGGCGGACTATGAATTCGCGCC
>Ga0265301_10001156_pt1 | contig 35666 bp, 29 predicted proteins | sample AusTroGonzalo_MG_2_FD_193488 | JGI IMG/M metagenome (GOLD analysis project Ga0265301, IMG submission 193488) | Bovine rumen microbial communities from tropical cattle in Woodstock, Queensland, Australia - Gonzalo_04 | ecosystem: Host-associated > Mammals > Digestive system > Stomach > Rumen ...
AATTAACAATTAGATAAACGAACTAAAATAAAGTAGTAACCCCGGCAGCAAGGGGTTGCTCGACCCCTTCCACCTTTCGTTTTTGTTCACCTTTGCCCTGCCGGCGAGGTGAACATTTTTTATACCCATAGAGCCCGCCGGTGCCTATATTTATGCAAACCACAACAGCACCAACTTCCACTCCCCTCACCTTGGAGCAAGTTCCCCGGGCCGTCAGCGCCATCATCGAACGTCTTGACCGCATCGAAGAAAAGCTGCAGGATCCTCAGACCGAAAAGAAGCAGGATTTCGAGACTGATGAAGACGGCGTAGTCTGGCTCACCGTCCCCGAGCTCTGCGCCTATCTACCGGACCATCCGGCCAAACCCACCGTCTACGGCTGGGTCTACGACAAACTGATTCCATATTACAAACGATCCAAGAAGCTGCTCTTCCGGAAAGATGAGATTGATGTCTGGGCGGAGGCACGCCGCACGCCCACGGCCGAAGAAGTCCAGGCCGAAGCCATCGACTATGTCAATTCCCGCAGGATGAAGTAGCCTATGCTCCCCAAGGACCGCCATCTCACCCGCGAAAACGTTATCCGCGACACTCATTACGGCACCACCGTCTACACCCACATCCTCCGGAGCTTCTACCCGGACGAGACGCTGATGTACGTAAAGGGAGACGAATGCGGCTGGGTCAAGAATCCCTGGGACAACTCCCGCCAGAGCCTCCACATCTGGATGGAGAAGATCCCCAACGGAACACGGCTCCCAGACCGCATCGGCCGGCATCACGACTCCTCCGGCCACATCCCCGACGGCACGTTCCTGGACTTCGCTGAGATGTACTACAAGAAATCCGGAGACGAACTCCTGCAGATCATCAACCAGGAACTCTATCTCCACCTTGGCGAAGAGCCCAAACAAGGCCTTCTCTTCCAGACACCCTTCACCGAGGAACCCCACTTCTCCTTCTACAAAGCGCCCATCCGCAACACCATCCCCTACAAGCAGATTACCCTGCAGGACGCCTTCAACTACATCACCGGCAGCTACGCCAAGAACCGCACCCTGGACCTCCGGAGTATCAAAGACGAAAGGAAAGCGCGCGCGTTCAAAGCAGACCGCTTCGACTACTGCACTTTCTCCGGCACCTTCAATGCCCGCAAAGAAGACAAACTCATCAAGCACAGCGGCCTCCTCTGCCTGGATTTCGACCACGTACAGCACCTTGAAGACTTCTTCCAGGATCTAAAAGCCGACCGGCAGCTCAAGACCCGCCTCCTCTTTCGCAGCCCTTCAGGTGACGGCCTAAAATGGATCGTAGAAATCGACCTGACCAAGTGCGGCCACGCCGAATGGTTCCGCGCAGTGGCCAACTATGTCTTCAAGACCTACCGCGTCCCCGTGGACCAATCAGGCAAAGACATCTGCCGCGCCTGCTTCCTCCCCTGGGATCCGAAAGCATACCTCAACGATGAACAGTGAATTCAACCCCGCCGACTGGCAAGATGACCTTCCGGAAGCCTTCTGCGAGCCTGAAAAACCCAAAGAACGCAATCCACTGGCCGTGGCGCCCACCAACAGCAGCTGGACCTCCTCCCTGGAAGAACAGATTGAGGAGATCACCCGCCGCATAGAGGCAACCGGCACTGATATCACGGCCACTTACGCTGACTGGCTCCGTCTCGGCTTCGCCCTCGTTGAGGCTCTGGGCGAAGGCGGCAGGTCATACTTTCACCGTCTCAGCCGCTTCTACCCCAATTACAACGCCCAGGAGGCCGACACCCAATATAACAACTGCCTCAAAGCCCGCGGCCACGGAGTCACGCCCAAGAGTTTCTTCCAGCTGGCCAAAGAGAACGGCATCAACGTCAGCATCAAGACCCCGAAACCCGACAAACCACTTCCATCAACTGATGGAACTGATGGAAATGCAGCTTTGATGGAAACGCCCGGTCCCGAACCAATGCCCACCTTCTCCCAGGAGCTCTACGGCCACTTGCCGGACCTCCTTGACGCCGTAGTCCGCCAGGCCAACTCCGACGAAGATGCTGACGTCCTCCTCCTGGGCTCCATCGTCTCCTTCTCCAGCTGCCTCCCCAAGATCTTCGGAGTCTACGGCGGCCGCCAGGTCTTCCCCAACCTCTTCCTTTTCGTCACGTCACCCGCATCCGCTGGCAAAGGCAGGCTCTCCCTCTGCCGGCGCCTCGTGCAGCCCATCCACGACCAGCTGCGCAATACCTACAAGGCCGAGATGGACGAATACCGCATCCAGAAGGCCCGCTACGAGCACGACAAAAAGAAGGACTATGCTGCAGAGCCTCCGGAAGAACCGCCTCTCAGGATGCTCATCATCCCGGCCAACAGCTCTGCCACCTCCGTCTATCAAATCCTCTCCGACAACGGCGGCAACGCATTGATGTTCGAGACTGAGGGCGACACGCTGGCCAACGTCTTCGCCTCCGACTACGGCAACTTCTCCGACGGCTTCCGCAAGGCCTTCCACCACGAGCCCATCTCCTACACACGCCGCAAGGACCGCGAATTCGTTGAGCTGTTGCGCCCGCGCCTCTCCACCGTCCTATCCGGTACGCCCCGCCAGATCTCCGCCCTCATCCCGGACGCAGAAAACGGCCTCTTCTCCCGCTTCATCTTCTACTACATCAACTTCAAGCTGGAATGGCTCGACGTATTTGCGCGCATCGACGGATCCACACTCGACGAAATCTTCGACGACATCGGCTGGTCCTTCGCCCACGTCTATCAGGATCTGGAAGGAATGCCCGAGATGGAATTCCAGTTCACCCTTGACCAGCAGCACGCCTTCAACAACTACTACACCTCCCTGCAAGCCGAGCTCCACAGCCTCTTTGGAGACGATATCATAGCAAGCGTCCGCCGCCTGGGCCTCATCACGTTCCGCATCGCGATGGTCCTCACGGCACTCCGCTGCCACGACACAGGCGAGCTAAACTCCGCCCTTCTCTGCGACGACGAAGACTTCGCCTCCTCGATGGCCATCGCACGCGTCCTTATCAAGCACACCATCCGCGTGTATCAGGAACTCTCCAGTGCCGAACTATCCAAGCCCGCTGCAGAGGGAACCAAGCGCAAAGAGCAGTTCCTCTCCAGCCTTCCCGGAATGTTCACCACGCAGGCCTTCAAGGAGCTGGCAACCCGTCTCCACATTCCGGAGCCCACGGCCGAGCGCTACATCGGCGAATGGTGCAAGAAAGGCGTTCTCACCCGCATCAAGCAGGGATACTACGAGCGCAACGACAAACCAACGGAAAACCCACCTAAATCACCTCAACAATGAAGATCCTTATCGACAATGGCCACGGGGTCAATACCCCAGGCAAATGCTCTCCGGATGGCGTCTTCCGGGAGTACAAATACACACGCGAAATCGCAGCTGCCGTAGTCAAGCACCTCGGTTACCGGGGTTTCGACGCCGCCCTGGTCACACCGGAGGAATACGATGTCTCACTCCGGGCGCGCACCGAGCGCGTGAACACCTGGTGCCGGCAGCTGGGCAAGAAGAATGTCTGCCTGGTCTCCATCCACACCAACGCTGCCGGCAACGGAAAGCAGTGGATGAACGCCAGCGGCTGGACCTGCTACACATCCCGTGGCCAGACGGCCGGCGACCGGCTTGCCGACTGCTTGTACCGGGCCGCAGCGCTATGGCTTCCCGGGCACAAACTCCGGAAGGATTACTCCGACGGAGATCCCGACTGGGAAAACGACTTCTACATCCTGAAGAACACCCTATGCGGCGCTGCACTGACGGAAAATCTCTTCCACGACAACTCCGACGACTGCCTCTTTCTGGAGTCTGACGAAGGTCGCCGGGCAATCGTTGCGCTGCACGTTGAAGGGATTATTAATTATGTGCTAAAGAGGTAGGCTCCCCCCTTCCATCAAACCGTCACTTCCATCAATTCTCGCAATTGATGGAAGTCTTTTATATACTGTTGATCAGACAATTTCATCAATCTCTAGACACATCCATAAGCCCTCAAAACCAGGTTATTACGCTTTTTTAATGAAAATTTCGTCTTTTTTTTGTAATTTTGTCATAATTAAGCCGTTACTATTTATAGATTTTTTGATTTGTCTTGCCCTAAATAGGAGACAACTATGTGTGATGTAAAGACCATACAAATATTAACTTCTAAGAAATCTGTTTTGAAAGCTCAAACAGATAGTAATATCATCTTTGGAATGGATGTCGAGAAAGTTCTTGATGCTCTTCCAATGGAGCCCATATTTGATTTAGTCGTTACATCTCCACCATATGACATAGGTAAAGAATATGAGACGAGGATGCCATTATCTGATTATGTTGAATGGCAGCGGCGCATTATTAATAAGATTTACCCCAGGTTGAAGGATCAAGGGAGTATCTGCTGGGAAGTTGGCAATTATATCAACAATGGAGAGATTGCACCTCTAGATATCGAATTAGCTCCTATCTTTAAAGATTTAGGAATGAAATTGAGGAATCGAATCGTGTGGCATTTCGGGCACGGATTACATTCAAAACGACGTTTTAGCGGACGATATGAAGTAATAATGTGGTATACGAAAAGCGACGATTACTACTTTGACCTAGATTCTGTAAGAGTCCCTTCAAAGTATCCTGGTAAGAGGTACTTTAAAGGCCCTAATAAGGGGAAATTATCTGGCAATCCACTGGGGAAAAATCCTGAGGATGTTTGGGAGATACCGAACGTAAAAAGTAACCATATCGAAAAGACTTTACATCCTTGCCAGTTCCCCGTCGGTCTAATTGAGAGACTCGTTCTTTCGATGACGCCTATTGGCGGAATGGTGTTCGATCCTTTTGCCGGTGTAGCCTCTTCTGGTGTAGCCGCTTTAGCGAATAATAGGTTATTTTGGGGGTGCGAAATCGTCCCTGAATATATCGAGGTAGGCAAGAAACGACTTGAAGATACTCTGAACGGTATTATTAAATATCGGCCAGTTAACCAGCCGCTTTATGATCCTTCAAAGAGTAAGTTATCAGAAATACCTGACGAATGGAAATAGAAAGACCATGAATATTTTGGTAAACAGCCATCGAAATGGCGAACATATCGTATCTCAAGAATTAGTGTCTGATATCAGAGACGCATTCTCCAAGATCGACAAAAAAGTCGAGAGATATGAAATTAGTGATATTCGTCAGGACATCTTAGAGGATCTGAAGAGTAAAGGCTGGTCAGATAAACTTTTGCTTGCTCGTGGGTCAAATATCAGTATTACTGCAAAAAAAGCTGATATAGGCTTATGCATGCAAACTGGCAATGTTAGTCGAGTCTATGCTGATCTGATGAAATTGCAGACTCTTTTCGTTAATCAGCAGATTACGGCAGGGATAATAGTAGTTGCTACAAGAGACTGTGCCAAGCAGTATACTTGTAACGCCGCCACATATGAAAGGCTTTTAAAAGAACTTGATATCTTTAGTCAAGTTATTACGATGCCGTTAGTAGTTATAGGCTTTTATAATTGAAAGATATGGAAGTAACTTCTCTTAATTGTTTTGGCTTCCCTCTTATGCAAAGGATTGAGGAGATTGCCAAGAAGACCCAGTCTCCGGAATCAAGGTATACAATCGAGATTATGGGGAGGAGACAACACATCCCCGTAATATCCGTTAGGATTGAATTTCCTGTCTATCGCCTTGCAAATGGGCGCACCAGAAGTGCACAATTGGAGTATTTCACTCAGCATAAGGATGCTCCAAGTGACTTATTTACTCGCGATAATGATTCCTTTGATGCACAAAAGGCCCAGCATGAGATACTCACCCAACTGGTGAGAGATGAGGATTTGTTGGCAAACTTCCAAAGTGGAGAACTGGAGCAGGTTGATCCTATCTTATGTACCAATACCGGTGTCGTAGTCAATGGGAATCGCCGATTGTGCGCATGGAGGATGTTGTATTATTCTGATTCGGTTAAGTACAAGTCTTTTGAGACCGTTCAGATAGCCATCCTCCCAGAAATGGACGAGAAAGGTATCGTCGATCTCGAGAAGAAGCTTCAGATTCTTAAGACCATGCGTGCTGAGTATCGTTGGCATACTAAAGCTCTTATGGCAGAAATGGATCTCCAAAAGGGGCAGAAAGACTCGGATGTCGCAAGGTCCTTTGATCTATCTAAGAAAAAACTACTCGAGTTGATAGAGGCTCGTAGACTTGCAAAACTATATCTGGAACAGATAGGCCATCCCGATGAATGGTCACGGCTTGACAAATCCCAATATGCATTTGAGTCTATCGTTACTGGAGGGAAAAAAATCCTGGATACGAATCTAAAGGAGTTGTTTCAGAAGTTGGCCTTTAACTTAATTACAACGAATCTAGAGTCCATTGACGGAGGTGCTAATGATCGTCTGTATAACTTAATAAAGGATTATGCGGAGAATATTGAAGCCATTGCAGACGAACTTGCTCAGAAAATGAAGGAGCCAGAGGACTCCCCTTCCCCTAAAATTGACGAATCTGGGACAGCCTCTCCTGAGACAAATAACACGGAGGACATTGACACATCTAATCCAAGTAACGAAATCGTTGAAGATGGAGAAGTCGAAGATGATGCTGCTACTCTATTGTCTGGAGGCGAAGTGAGCACACCAGATTCCGCTGGTATTGTTTCTACCGCCATTGAGAAAGGAGCTGAGATCCAGCACGATAAGATCGGGGAGATTATTGATGCTCGTAAAGCCTTGAAGAACGAAAAAGACAAGTCTCAGTTCTTTATAAAGGAGCTCTCAAAGGTCGTTTCCTCGCTTGATTTCGCCATTAATAATGGTCTCGACGAGAATACGAACACGGAGGGAATCCCTGCCCAGTTAGAAGAGCTGCAAAAGAGGATTGACAAGATCAAGAATTGGATTGCAAACAAGCAATGATAATCTTTATTGACTTTGACCCACGCCTTAAATTAGTTTCTATATCCCCTATAGAAACTAATGAGTGGCATTGGAACGTGATTACCAGTACTTTGTATGAAAAGACTGTGGGGCTAACACAAAGTGGTAACACTATATTAATGCCCATCAATCGTTTTGTCGAAGTTAGAGGTTTGATTGCGAATTACGCCGTTAGTCACGGCATTAAAATAAAGCTGTCTGGACAGGTTACATCTTTCCTTCATGCAGCAAACGAGCAATCGTATAATACAGCGATTCACAAAACTCCATTCACAGAAAGTTTTGTTCGAGATACATTGCTTGCTCGAGGTTTCAAGAGGACTCTTACGAAGAACCAGTTGAATAATCTCTGCAAGATCGGACCACTTCCCGCCGGTGCCACTTTTTCAGTTCCTGGTGCCGGTAAAACAACGGAAGCTCTTGCCTATTATTTTCTCAATTCCTCTCCAGACGATAAGCTTTTAGTTGTTGCCCCTAAGAATGCCTTTGGCGCATGGGATGAACAATTGTTCGATTGTCTTGAAGATGATAGCCTATCATTTGTTAGGTTGAGAGGTGGTGAGAACGCAATACGTCAGGCTTTAAGGAATAATCCTCGTTTCTCCATTATTACGTATCAACAGTTTCCAAGAGTCTCTGATTTGATTAATGATTTCTTGGACAGGAACGAAGTATACATGTTCCTAGATGAGAGTCACCGTATTAAGAGTGGGAAAAGCGGTATCTGTGCTGATTCCATCTTAAAATCGGCATTTCTCCCCAAAAGGAAACTCATTATGAGTGGTACGCCTATGCCCCAGAGCATAAAGGATATCATTCCTCAATTCTCGTTCTTATATCCTGGGCATAGTATTTCTGAATCAACCGCTATTGACTTAATACAACCAATCTATGTCAGAACGACAAGCGGACAACTAGGGATACCTTCTGTTGAACACCGACTCATAAAGCTAAAGATGAGTCCTCTTCAGTCAGAAGTATATCAATCAATTAAGTCGGAGACGAAAAGACAACTAATACCACTTCTTTCGGATTTATCTAAGGCCTCATTGAGGGAGATTAATCGGAAAGTTATGAAAGTTATGCAGTTTGTCTCAAATCCTGCATTACTAGCTAGAGACTTCGATTTTATTTTCGATCCTAGGATTGGTGATGTTCTTTCGAATGACTTAGGGCCCAAGATTGACTATGCTTGCCATAGAGCAAGAGAATTGGCTTCAGAAGGGAAAAAAGTCATTATTTGGTCTCAATTCGTTGAGAATGTTGAGCTAATAGCAGGGCGGTTAAAAGATTTGGGGGCTGACTTTATTCATGGTGGCGTTGATGCTGGCAGCGAAGATGAGGATGATACTCGAGAATGGAAGATTAAAGAGTTCCATCAGAATCCAGATAAGATGGTTTTGGTTGCCAATCCTTCCGCGGCGTCAGAAGGGATTAGTTTGCATAAAGTATGTCAGTATGCCATATATGTTGATCGCTCATTCAATGCCGCCCATTATCTTCAATCAGAGGACAGAATTCATCGATTAGGGCTTCGTGAGGATCAAAGGCCTATTGTTGAAATTGTAGAATGTGAGAATTCAATTGATGAACTTGTTCAACTTCGTTTGGAATACAAAGTTGATGCAATGTCAAAAGCATTGAATGATTCCTCGCTTGACATAGGAACGGTACAATATGATGTTGATTACGTGCCTGACGAAGATTGTATCTCCGAGTCTGATCTGATATACATACAGAAGTACTTCAATGACATTGCCTTATGAGAAGTTATATTTCCGTAGGGCAATTGTCCGAAACCCTTCTTCTTCTATCTTCCATTCGGACTTTTAAATGCCGCACTCTTAACGACATTGATCATCTTACTGTATGCTATGGAATCAACAAGCCGTTAGCATACGCTTTTGCTAGCCAGTGTAATTGGATCACGACGGAAGGTGGTATAATAGTCTTTACTGAGCGAGGCGATGAAATCTTGCAGGATTTTAATGGCCTTGAAATCACTAGGCCTCTTTGGCAGGAAGTACTATTTGATTATGTCTCTGTTTGCCGCCCCGCTTGGGCTAGCATGATCCCATATGGAAGAAGGGAGGCTTATCTCTTTATGACTAATGATGAAAAGCGATGCTTTAATGAGTCTGGTCTTATGGAGGGAACAGATGATATTATTGTTTCGTGGTGGGATAGGTTGTCCCAGTTGTTTAGGGGCGAGCACTCGAATCAGTTGGAAGATGTTGGTCGTCTTGGAGAGCGAATCACAATCGAATACGAGAAGAAGAGAACTCAGTTTAATCCAATATGGGAATCAGTAGATAGTAACCGCTCTGGATATGACATAATGTCAAAAAAAGAGTCTAATTCTCGCGAGTCTATCCTAATTGAAGTTAAGAGTTCTTTTAAGAGAATCGAAGACGCCCGAATGATCATTACCAGAAATGAATGGGATGTAGCATCATGTGGGTACAACATCAATCGCTACTTTTTTTATCTTTGGCTACTTGAAGGGACAAAGCAACTAGCAATCATTCCAGCAAAAGAGTTAAAAAAGCATATCCCCCAAGATATTGGTGGAGGTCATTGGAAAACTCTAGAAATCGCTTTCGACCTTTTTAGATTTGACTTTTTCCCTTATAGGCAGGGCTGAAACGCTATTATTGGACAAACTATGTCCAGTCTCCGGAATTGACTTTCCCAAGAAGGACTTTTAATTCAGACACAAATTCCTCCAGAACCTTTTGCTGTAAAGCTATCCATTCTAAGGATTCGTATGGCCGTATTCCCTTCTCTTGATAGCGTTTAAGAGCCACTTCAAGGGGTATCGCATTGGGACCTTGAATAAACCCATCCATCTCGTGCCCCTGCCCAAAAGAGTGCCTGAATATATCAATAGTTTTTACGAAATCTGTATTACTCCACGATTTCGGCAATCGCTTCTTACTGACATTTTTACGATTACCTCTCGCGTCAATTTCTTCGGCCGCAGTTCTTTGGAAAATGGTTTTATAGATTGAAATGGAAAACAATGTAAACTGATCCTCATCCACGGTCAGTTTCCCCATATCCATGAAAAGAGTTTCCGAATCATTGGCAAGCTCAAAGACATAGTCATTGCCATTTTGCTTGTGATTGTAATTGATGGTTTTGATCAAATCCACAACTTCCTCTGCAAGTTTCTCACATGGCAGTTTGAAATCCGCTCTGAGTTGAGCATCTAATTTATGTGACTCAAAGTAGTCTTTCAAGAAACCGATGGTAACATGATAAGAATCGTTTCCTCCCGCTATAACCCCTTTTGCAACCAGAGATGCAGAAAATGGCGAGTCTGTGATGGATTCTCCAAAGCATAGTTTACTAAGAGTCACTTTCTCCTCATAAGAGAGTGACTGCAAGAGCTCTCCAAAAGAAAGGTCTGAATAAATCGGGCGTCTCCCCCGAACCAGCATAAAAGAGCCTATTGCTTTTGCATAAAATGGAACGCCTCCCGATTTTTCATATGCAAAATCTTCCGCCGAACATATAGTGTCTCGGAGCTCCTCATTTTCAATAAGCGAGCACTCATGACGCCACATTTGTGAGAAGGCTTCTCGTGAAATGGGGTACACATCTTCTTCGGCCACAATACCGTTAAGCTCACCAGACCCCAAATCGGTAATAAGCCTATCCCATTTCTCGTGGCCGGCTACAATAAACGAAAACTTATATTTTGGACTGTCAGCTATCGTTCGCAATTTGTAGAATCCAACAGGCTCACTAAAGGTGTATTTTAACAATACTTCATACTCATCAAACAGCATTAAAACTGATTTATCCAGTTCCTTGTTAATCTTACCGATCAAACTCTGAAACATGCTTTGGATCTTCGCGCCAGAAACGGACTTGAGAGTCTGATTATCAAATACATCTTCAAACTGATCGCTTGTTTTAAAACCAATCCCTGATAAGATCATTTCTTGATCACAGTAGTATCCGTCACTATTGAGTGCCGAAACAATTTGCGCAAGAAAGTATCTATATGTTGCATCAGTATCAGATGTAATTCCGGATTCTTTCGCATCTATAAGGATTGGAAACACTTCGGGAACAGTTTCCTTAATGGTTGTATAGAGAGTGTGCAGGATACAAGTTTTTCCTGAACGTCTGGCCCCTACAAGATTGACTCCTTCACGACGCTTAGCATAGGTTAGGAGAGTTCTAATAGTATCCTCTCTGCCAAATAACGCGTCAATTCGTTCTATTGTTCCTTGGGTAAAAGCATCCATACCTACATTATTGTTGAGAGTTCTCTATTGATGTCTTTGTGGTGATTTTCCCACCAAAGGCGGAACAAATCAACTGAAAGCTTATATACTTGCATGCCATCATCCTGATACTCCTTGAGGACCTTTTTTTCAACCAAACGACCTATAGAGCTGGCCAATTTGGGACGAAAATCACTAATGCCGTGAGACCCCCACATATCTTGAAGCTCAGCATAACTGACTCCGCGCGGAATCTTAAGTCCTCGATTCTTCTCAACAATACTGGAAATCAATACCCCGACTTCAGGCGGATCAAGTGGGCTATACTGATTGTTCTGGAATCGATTTTCAGGCAGTTCGCGAACTAATGATGAACGGGTCTGAGTTTCTTTTCCCGTCAAAATATTGACTATTTTTTCAAGTTCGGGATAACCAATGTACTTTCTCTTGTTTTCTACTGCAAAAAAACCAAGGTTTTTACAGATTATTTGGATAAAGTACGGTATGTCCCCAGATAACTCATGTATCCTCGACTTGGCATCATCAGTGAATACAATACTGTCATGCATAGCATCCATTAACTCTTCCGCTGACGTCTCATCAATCTTACCAATTTCTTCATCATGTGCCGTAACTAAAGCACCAGTGAATCCATATTTAGCTTCCTTGATAAGTGATTTCACATCATAGGTTCCTGCATAGATAAAGCTAGCCTTACCATCTAGGGAATACTGTCGAAGAGAATGCAAAAAAGCAGCAGTCACGATATCCTTGTCAATCAAAGTCCTAATATATGAGAACTCATCAATAAGGAATAACGGATACAATCCTATTCCCTTCAAGTCCGTCAATAGAAGACCGAAATCCTTCGCTCTCGGATTATCCCCATTACATTTGAACAGCTCATATGTTATTGAGAATTCATCAAGTTGAGGAAATACACACTCATTGATAACATAATTCCAGAAATCTGAGGCCTTCCCGAGGCTTGCACCTTGAGAGAAGTCAATAAAAATAGGAATGATATTATACGAAAGCCCATCTCTTGACCAAAAACTTTTTCCGTTTATAGTCTCACCAAGGTATCTAAGAATAGAACTCTTACCCGTCCTCGTAAGGCCATAAAGAATATAAGGCTCATGCTTTTCAATGGAAGAATAATGACGAACCAATCTGTTAAGAATCTCTTCACGTCCAACGAATAGCTGGGAGTCTGGCGTTCGTGTATCACTCCAGAGAATATCCGCTTCTGTCAACGTGAACTCTTCTTCTTCCGATTCTATTGAAAACTCATATTCCATAGCAGGAAGAAGGTTTGAGAGGTAATACGCGCCGACATCTGCCTTCACGTTAATAACCTTCTGATTAGCAATGGGATTATCCGTAAGGTCAATCTTAACAGGTATACGATCCCCTGCTGGTATTTCGTAATCCTTCTTAGAAATAGCGATATTCTCTTGATGATCTCCAGCAGATAAAGACAAAGACAATTCGTAGCCGTCAGCAGAAGATTCCCCGGTATTTGCTATTACTAGATTCAGCACTCGTTTCCCGGCTTCATTAAGGATATACATCGGATCACCCTTCACATCCAGGACCGGATAAGTCAAAGCAATTCTTTCATCAAGAATATTCTTCAGTTCTTTTCTCCATTTATTAAGTAATGGGAAAAAGAAAGTCCGGCCATAGTATGTCGTGTTGTCATTAATGAATTGTATCTGGCTGTCAATAATACCTTGTGCCGTAATCAATAGATTTGTTCGTTCTGCGTCTTTCCTGCTCAGATATGGTTTTAGTACAGCCAGTATCTCTGATATCTTATCCTTGGTCTCTGTTTCGGTTTCTGAAAGCAGTGACCAATAGGCTGATAGCGACTCCCATTTTTCCGTAATCTCTGCAATGTTATGAGGTCCAAGGACTTCACTTTGTAGAGATGCCGATTTCTTTTCGAATGTGCTTCTAGACTCCGCGTGTACAGTAAAACTCTTTTTAAGGAAAGGGCCTGCAGAAAGCGATGTGTCAATTTGAGATTTTAAAATCCCATTAATCAACTCATAAATGTGCGCGCGGCTATCCGGGTATCTTAGTTTATCATACATAGATCCAGTTCCTTCCTTCATTCTGGATAGTTTATTCCATACTTGAACGCTATAGGAGCCTATTTGAATCACTGTATGATACGCTATTTTTTCCAATTCAGCATTTTTGCTTTTAATGCATTGGTTGAATATTTGAGAGAAATTGGAACCGAAAATAGAATTGTAATCACATGCAATATGGTTGCTCAAATAGTAATGTGCTACATCCAATTTTAGGTAATTGGCAAGAATCTCCAGGACCACACCAAGTATCTCGTCATTCGAGGCCTCACTATTAGTAGTTGTATTATCAACATCAAAAGAGTCCCCAGAGATAGAAGACCACAAATCAAGTGTTTCAAGATAATAACTCTGCGCGGAATCTTTCAGTCGCCGAATATTCGTCACATCTTGATCGTTGATTTTTGTATTCAGTGCTAGCCTTTTGACCGAGTTGCAGAGATAATTACCCTTTAGTCTTGAATAGTTGGCAATAACATATAAATAATTCTGTAGATTGTAACTACCAACCTTCAATCCAGAAAAAGCTTTAGCCGCTTCTAGATATTTAGGATATCGTTCCGGTTCCGTCGATTGGATCGCTTCTTCATAGAGTCTTAACGCAATCTCAGGGGTTGCTGCATTATTACGCTCAAGTATCTCCCTGTCAGTAAAACGATGTTCTTGAATGTCGATATCAATCATTTTACTCAACACAGACGAGTTTGCTCCTATTTCGAGGATAATCGATTCGTCAGGAGAATCGCCACCTTCTTCATTTTTGGTTGTCGCTTGAGCCTTTAACGCAGCAGCGACTTTATTAGAAGGATTGAGTTGTATTGCCTTATCCAATTTCTCTATGGCCTGAGTTTTTGTTTCAGGGGAGAGCAGGAGTAATCGGGCTAACTCAGTATAGAGATGGCTGAGATTATTTTTAGAAGCACCAACACTTTCATTATATGAGATCAAATCGATATATGCCTGTTGTGCCTTTTTGGTATCGTCGACAGATGAAAACAACTGGGCCTTTCTCAAAAGTAGGTTGCTAACGTATTTTGACGATAGCGAATTTTCTTCGATCGTTTTGTCTATTTGTTCGACGGCCCCTGCAATATTGCCAGCATCAACATACCTCTTAACGCTATACTCCGTTAATTTAAAGATGCTCTTTTCCGATGAATCTGAAGACTCTTTGAGATCTAGGCTGATCATTGGCAACTCCAGTTGAGAGAAATTGATCGTTCTTAACTCTTTTCCTAAAGTTTGCCAATTAGCTTTATTGGCCCTAGACATTGATGCGCCAGTAAGCACCTTGTTAAACTTCAAATCATCATATAAGAGCTTAGCGAATACGTAATTCTTTTCATCCACCAAATGAATAATATCTTCTATGTACTCCTTCGGTGAACGGAGGCCGCAGACGGCGGTTACGATCTCTTTCCCCGTGCTTTTCTGGATATATGTACATGCCAAAACAGGGACTGTAGTTCCATATTCAAAACTCCTCAATCGATATAGCAAATCATAATCGGCAACACGACTATAATAGCACTTTAGAGCGACCCCATCTCCCTTTTCGATCATGCAGAAAGTCTTACTTGCACCAACGATATAGGCGTTTTCTCGCACAACATCTGTGGCGTTTAAAAAATCCAGGGAGATGTTCTCCAATAGGGTTATGACAGAATTATCATCAATCGAGAATGTTGAATTAAGCTGTTCAAGCTGACCACATAAAAAACCCTTGACAAAATCAACATCTATTTCCCTAGAAGGGACTCCTTCGATCTCATTGGTTGAGGCACTATTACTGACATCATCAAAAGTTGACGGCGTATCACCGTTGCTTGAAATAATTGAGCCATCCAACTTCGAATCGACAGTTTCATCTTGAGAGTCGGTTGCAAGACTTCCATCTTGAGAATCATCACCTGAGTCAGTACCGTTGTTTTGCGAAGAAATCTCACTAGATGTGCCCATTTCTTTCTTGCGGAATCTAGGGTCTCCACATTTTGACAAATCAATTTTGCCGACGATTGTAAAGCCCATCTTACGCGGAGATTCCATTGTCTCCTGTGGCTCCTCTTGCGAATCGGTAACAACTTCTGACGAACCATCTACTGGAATCACATGTTCTTCTTCTTCCGACTCTTTATCTTCAGTTTTGTTATGTCCTATGGCGTCCACGGGCTCATGACTGTCAATATCGATAGCAGGATCGACCTCCTTCTCTTCTCCGGGGACCACATCCTTCTGAGTTTGCAATTGCTCAGAATTGACCTCGGCTTCTTCTGGAATGATTTCGTTTGCATCAGGTGTTGAATCAATGGTATCCCATCCAGAAATAATGTCCTCAAACACTCTAGACTTTCTTCCATTATCTCTTGTCAGGACGACAAAGTCCTCTCCAATCTCAGTAACAATTCCTTCAATATCTTCGTTACCAAAATTACGATAGATTATCACCCTATCACCGACACGATTGTCTTCCTTAAAAATATCTATTTTCCCCATGGTTAATCGATTATTTCTATTTCACAAGTCGCTAGTTTCGAAGAGACGACACGAACCTTATGGTGTTTCTTGTAGTCAAAATTTCTGGGTATTGTCGTAAGATACGCACGAACTGGACCATGCCCCAGGATTTCTGAGCAGATCACATTATTGAGCAAACAAAACTTAGCTTCATATTCTTCACCAACAGCAACAACAGGTATCTTTTCAATAAACTCCTTTTTGCAAGGCTTTTGCGAAAAAAGCAAAAGATTCTGGCCTTTTATCAAACTTATTACTTTGCAATTAATGGTGTTCCTAGGCGTAACCTCCTGTTTTGCGAGGGCAATAGGTAGAAGACCCGTAACGGAAAAACTCCCGGAAGTTTGCAATAGATAATGACGCTCATACTTGGCTATCATACGGCATGAAACATTCTTACCCACATACGAACCAATAGACTTAATCCTTCGTCTATGAGCGGCTTTAGCCTTATGACGTTGAGCTATTCTTGCAAAAGCAGCGAAACCCTCTTGATCTATTTCATCTAAAAAGCCAGACTTGTCTTCAATATCCTCATGAAGAACATTCTTTTCAATGAGATCAAGAATGATTTGAGTTTCAAAACTATCTGGAAGGTCATTTAGCCTATCCGGAAAGTTAGGGAGCCCTTGAATGTGCCAAATCCCATACATCTCTTCAGCCTTGGATAACTCTTGATAGAGTGAGTACAATGCGGGTATCGTCGCTATGCTGCATGCGAGTTCAATCTTTTCCTCAGTTGAAAACCCGAGTACTTCATAAAGGTACGAATAACCTTCAGGCTGGGCTAAACTCTCCGCGCATTTTAGAATATACGGGCGATGCTTATCTTTAACGCAGGATTTGAAAAGTGATAAATAGCGTAGACCATCAAGAAGCTTGTCTTGATCCTCGAGCATAATATGAACGATATCATCTGCTATGTTTTCTGGACAGACATACTCGGACACTCCTAGAATCGATTCGGAAGCATCAGTAATGGGTTTGCGATACACTCTTCTATCATGTCTAAGCAACTCAGTAACAAGAAACCAGTAATCATTTTCACTGAGTTGACCAGATTTGATAACATCGGTTATGAAGCCTCTTAAGATGGGAATATTATTACCCTCGCCTTGTGATAGGAGATTATTAATACCTTGGCTGTCTCTGCGTCGGACTTGCTCGACAAAGGAATCCACAGATATCTCGTTATCTGATTTCACTTTGCTTTTACCGGAAATATACAACCTCATTACAATGATTATCTTGTGCTATTATACCAATATACAAATTTAGTTTTTTTTATTGATTCTTACAATTCTTAATGTCTCAGCTATGCGTTAACTCTCGTTCATACAGGAAGAATCATAGCGAGACAGGGCTAGCATCGAATAGCATATTTCCCTTTGAACGCAAAAACATTGGCTCCGCCAATCTATGACGGAGCCTCAACAATCACTTTAGTGCTTTATGATCAGCTTCGAGTTGATGTTGTCCACCGTGAATGTCCCGAACTTTTGCAGGACGCTCTCGCCTAGAAGCAGCGGGGCTTTCTGACTCTTGACTACGGAGGCATCCACGTTGTGGAGCACCGCATCGCCGATCTTCACTTCTTTCAAGGTGATGACGGTACCCTCCGAGATGCCGCCGTCGGCGACTTGGTAGTACTTCTTCCCCTTGATGTCGTCCTTTGAAAGGTAGTCGTTCTTGAGCATGAAATCCGCCTCAACCTTGCTGATGGTCACATCGCTCGCGCCGGTATCGAAGATCATGCTGAGGGGCAGTCCGTTCACACTGCAATCCACGTTGAAGGTGCCTCCGGATCGTCTGGTAATGGCCACTTCGGTGATTTGCTCCTCCTCTTCTGCTAGTCTCCCCTGCTTCATCTTCTCAATCCTGGCAGAATGCTTCTCCTTGTACTTGGCTATCATCACTTTAAAGTCTGCCCGGTTCCGGATGGCATCCAGATCATCATCGTACTCGATGTGCGCGAACTTGCAGTATCCCATCTCAAGGCTTCTCTCGAGCGCCTTCACGGCCTCGTCAAGTTTTCCCATCCGGGAGTATAAGCAGGCCTTGTCGTAGTAGTGGCCGATGTTGTACGGCTCATCGTCAATGAGCTTCTGCATCCACTCTTCCGCTTCCTGGTCCCGGCCAAGGAAATGCAGGGCATATTGGCGGCAGCTACCGTCCACGACAGTCGTATCCATCTGGAGCACCTTTTCAAAGTCCGCATTTGCATTCGCGGTCTCCCCCCTCTTGCTGAATATCTGCCCGCGCATCAGGTAAATGTAGGGATATTCCTTATCCACATCTATCCCCTGCTCATAGCATTCCATCGCCGCCGGATCATTCCCGGAGAGTTCGTAGCACCAGCCTTTGGCGTAATATGCGAACGCATCTGCGGGATCTATCTCAATTGCCCGGTCAAAAGCCTTGATTGCTTCAGGGAAACGGCCGGCAGTTCGCAGGATCTGTCCTTTCCGGCAACTGTTGTAGTAGTCATCATCCAGGGCGATGGCGGCCTCTATCTCACTCAAAGCCTTGTCGGTGAGACCAAGTTCGCTGTAGCAGTCAGCCCGGTGGTAGTAGATGAACTCATCCTTCCCGTAGTCGTTTTCCAGGGCATCGTACTCAGCAATTGCATTCTCGTACTCTCCAGCCTGTTCGTAGATGGCGAGCATCAACACACGCCACTGGCTCTTGTTATCACTGGTCCTCATCTTTGCCTTCGCCTTGGCAATGGCATAAGACCGGTGTTTCATCATCACTTTGACCAGAGCGGTCCCGAAGGCATCGCTGTCCTTTTCGTACCAGGCAAGGGCCTCATCAATAGCCTTGTCCGTCTCTCCGAGCTTATCGTACGCCCGGCTGCGCATTTTGTAGGAGCTGGCGTAGTCGGCATCATATTTTACGCTCTTGTCAAGCAGCCCAATGGCGCCCTGGTAATCTCCGCGCTCAATCATATTGCGTGCGAGTCCAACCATTGCTGCTGCATCACTTTCATCCTCCTTGAGCATCTGACGGTACACGGCATCCGCCTCGTCCAAGTGCTTCAGTTCGAAAAGGCCCTGAGCCAGATCAAAGGAGATGCTCTGCACGTTATCCTTGTTGTCTTTCCGGGCCAGGTCCAGCGACTTGCGCAGACATTCCACCGACTTGCCGGTCTCACCCAGGGCATCGTACACCGATCCCTTCCACCACCAGAGTGTGGAGTTGAAGAAGCCGGATTTCTTGGGTTTGTTGACCTTGATGGCCTCGTTGACTGCGGATAGTGCGGAACCATACTCTTCGCGGTTACGGTAGATGCGGCACAAAAGCATCCAGCACTCCACATTATCTGGCGTCGACCGCAGCTGCTCGGTGAGCAGTTTGATGGCCTGTGCCTCGTCCTGGTCTTCCTGAAGGACTTCCCAGGCTTTCTGGAGGTTGTACGGTTTGGCGTCTTTCTTCGTTTGGGCGGAAGCGGTGCCAGAACAAGAGCAGCTGACGGCGCAGAACACGACGATGAACGCTGCGATGGAGGTGAAAAGTTTTCTCATGTCTTTATGTTTTTCAGGTTTATTCCATTATCTGATTGTTCCGTCCGGGTGAAGGAATCCAATCTTGCGAACGCTGTTCTCCCCTTTCCCGTTTCGTATCTCCATGATGTGCTCCTTCTGGCGGTCTTCTGCAAGATCCAGTATCTCGAGACACATCGGAAGATAGGCTGAGAACTCTTTTGCGGAGACGCAGAGGGACTCAGTAGAGAAAGCTATCCGGCTGTTCCCGTTGCCGTCGCGAACCGTCACCTTCGCAAGGTATACCTCTTTCATGGTCTCCAGTGCAGCCTTCTGGTTTCCCTCAATCGCGGCGGGGATCGGTGGCAGGTCATACTCGCGGGAGATTTCTACCTGGCAGCGGCTGCGGACGCGAAGGATGCACTCCTTTCCGTTGCTGGTCCAGCGAATCTCATCTCCGTTGACCACCGGCGAGAAGCCGCGTTTCTTCAGGATGCTGCACACCTTCTCGGCGTTGATGCCTCCGCTCTTCCGCGCAGTTCTGATCACGATCGGAACAAGGAATGCGAGAGCACAGATGCCTGCAATGACGTATTTAGCCCACTGGCTGCCAATCAGCATGACCGCCGCAAGGCCAATGGCCATCACTGTCATACTAACTTGCTCTACTGGTCCTCCCAGGTTGAGGCGGCGGCGTTTCACCACCGGCTTCTGCTCTTGGGATGTTTCCTGGTTGCTTTCCGCAGCCACTGTTTCGTTTGCGTTTACCGTCTCAACCTCGTTGATCTCGGGCATCTGAATGTTCTCGTTGTTCTCCATATGTTAAGTTCGTTATATTGGTTTTCTGTTTAACTGGGTTGCTGGTTCTCAGCCTGGCCTGCCACGAACGCTGCCAGTGACTGGGCCTGCATCGTTTCCGATATATTATCACGGATATCGACGAAAGTTCTTACAGATTTCATCAGCTGCTTGAACAAGGCATCGAAGACCTCCTCGAATTCTCCGCGCGTCTTGCAGAAGCTCTCTGCAGAGAACCAGATGTTCATCTCCTCATCCTCCGGGAGCAAGAACACCTTGGTCAGGGTTGTGCTGGCCATAGTAAGGCTGGCGAAAAAGAGCAGCTCCTCTACTGCATCCCACTCGGCGGGCATAACAACGGCTACCGAGATGCGTCCTCGACGGAACCCGATAACCAGGCAGCTGTCGTGTCCAAGGTCCACATAGTATGCGTTCCCGTCTCTGTGTGCTTCCATCCCCATGCTCTTGAGGGACCTGCCGATGAACGGCAAGGTCATCCTCTTGAGCTCCGGTGAGGTTGTCGTGTTTACTACCGTTCTCATGCTGCCAGTCCTCCATTGAAAATGGTTTCAGGCTTCAGCCAGGCTTCATCTGGCATTGCAATCAGGCGGGCGTTCTGGTAGGCCCCCTCAATCGGAAGGATGGTTTCCGGCAGGTAGATGCCGTCTTCCGGAGTCAGGACCAGGGCGAAGTCCGGGGCCTGCTTGTAGCTTCCGTTGAGGTAGATGGGCATCAGCAGCTGGATGCCGTTCTTCTGCGGACGGTACATCGGCGCAATGTACTTGAAGTTCCGCTTGGCCATTCGCTTGGCCAGCTCGATGGCCTTCTCCAGGTCACCGGCCACTTCTGCAGGATTCTTGCCCTGGTACTCCTTCGGGAACCGGGAGCGGTTGTCCTGGATGATGTGGAAGAGGTGGTCGAAATTGGCATCGATCTGCCAGCCGGACTGGAAGATCACTTCATTGACATCCTCGAAGAAGGTGGCCGGCTCCGGCTTTGCCTCGTCCTTGAACCCGTACTGGCGGCGGCCGTAGATGCCCGACTTGGACATGCTCGGATTCTCGTAGTACTCTTCTCCGTTGGACTTCTTTCTGACCTCCGCAAGAATCAGGATGTCGTTACCGAACGTGTCGGGAAGGTTGGTGTTGAACAGGATGTGCTGGCCGTCCGAGCTGTACACGATCTTGTTCGCCTTCCCTTCCGCTGCTTCCTTGCGGAGCTTGCAGAAGATGTTCTCAAGGTAAGACTTGAGGATGGGGTACTTGCAGGCGCAGGTCTTGCCGCTGAAGCCCCAGGGTTCGGGCACTGCGCTGCTGGCAATGCCGTCGAGGAAGTTGTCGAACGCTTCCTTGGAGGCGAAGTAGATGTCACCCATGTGCGGCTTGCCGGCCAGGGTGATTTCCATCCGGATTCCCCGCCAAGTGGTCCACGTCACGCCCTCGTAGGTGTACCTCTTTTTGTTCCGGGTGAAGAGGCCGACGATGTCTTCGCCGGAGATGGTCTTCAGGCCGGTGTTGATCACCTTGTAGGCGGCGTGTTCCTCGTCGATGGGAGCACCGTGGAAGTTGTTGCAGCCATAGGAGTTCAGGTTCGTAGCCACGAGGGGGTCCACGATGGAGTCTACCTCGTAGGACTTGAGGGTTTGGCCTGTCCCCTGGAGGAGGTGGTTGAGCTGTGCCAGCTGAGCGCTGAAGTTGTTGATGTACCCGAACTTCTTGAGTCCGTAACCGTTCTGAGCTGAAGTGTTCTTCATAGTGCTTTTTCCTTTTTTGATGTTTAACTTTTTTTATTCCTGTGGGCCTCAGATGACTCATCGGCCTCTGCATCCCTTAACGCAAAGGCCGATGAATTCTTACAAGTCGGCTGATCTTTTTTTAGAAGGCCATCGGAAGTTTCAATCCGTTGATGAAATGCCGGTAGCCGTTCCAGTCATCGTTCTTATCCGCCCGGGCAACCCTCAGTCGGTCCAGGAACTCTTCCTCGCCGCAGTTTTGGTCCAGCGCCATCTCGACAAGCTGGCATCTCTCCTCCCCGCTTTCGTCACCATCCTCCTCTTCCAACTCAGGCTCGAGGAGCTCCGGATGCTTCCAGAGCATCCAGCGAAGCGCCAGGTGGTACTTGTCGTAGGAAGGATTCTCTGCGATGAGACTCCGGATGACGCCAAGGCCCGGATCGTTGTACTCCCGCTCGTTCAGGATGGCAAGGCGGTACTTCATCTTACGGAAAGAGATTGAGTCCAGCCCCATATCCCTTGCCGAGTTGAAGATGGCCAGCATCCTGTAGTAGACATCCTCCAGCTCCGTCCAGGAGCCCTTGTCTTCCAGGCAGCGCCCAAGGATGTACAGGCCCAGCATGTTGTTGTCCAGCCAGGGCTGGCTTGTCTCCCGGAGGATGCTCTCCGCTTCTTCCTTGTGACCACTGTAATAAAGCCCGCACGCATTCATTACGCGGTAGTCGTTCCCGGTCCCGCTTACAATGGTCCATGGTTTGCCGGCAAGGCAGGCATCATCGACGGCGAAAGCCATTGCCCGGGTCAGGTAGTCGAATGCCCTGTCTGAGTGGCCGGCAGTGGCTTCCGCGGCAGCCATATCGTAAAGGGTAACGGCAGCGCCGTCGAAGTCCATGCTCTTCTCAAAAGAGCTGATGGCTTCGCCGATGCTCAGTTCCCTGTCGATGGCGTCAGCGTCATTGAAATCCTCGGCAAAGTCCAGCACCGCCCTGGACACCCTGACTGATGCCGGGCTCATCGGCCGGATCAGTTCAAGTCCGTCGAAACTGCGCGCACGGCTGAGGGCAACGTACGCCTGGCCATTGGAGAATGCGCCTCTGCCGAAGTCAATCGCCACCCGGTCAAAGGTCAGAGACTGACTCTTGTGGATGGTAATGGCCCAGGCGAGCCTGAGAGGAAGCTGCTCTACTTTTCCGGTAACGGTTTTGATGCAACGCTTCTTCTCGGCATCATACTCGTAGTCGATGGTTTCCCACTCGTCCCTTTCCACGATGTACTGGTCTCCGCTGCCGACCTTGACAACAACGTTCTCTTCTCCGAGCTCCACAACCTCCCCGATCGTGCCGTTCACCCAGCGCCGTCCGCGGTCATTCTTGGTAAACATCACCTGGGCGCCAGCCTTCAGCGTAAGCGTTTCCTCAGCCACGTCAGAAGTGACCTTGGTCTTTCCGCTGTAGATGGCCTGGTACGTACGTTCCTCGGAGTCGATCTCAGCCAGCCGTCCCTCGTTGATCCTCTTCGCGTCGGCGTTGGTAGAAGTCAGGGTGATTCTCAACTTCTCATCATCGCAAAGGGATACGCGGCTGTTGATCCGGGTCAGGTCGCGCACAGTCATTCTCCCCAGGCGTACGTGCTCCAGAAGCTCGATGAAGCCCGGATCGGACTGACGGTATATCTTCAGGAACTCAATCTTGGGAAGATGAATCCTCTCGATGGCGGCCGCTTTGTAGAAGTAGCAGCAATCGTGGCCATATATCTCCCGGAGCGTGTCCTTGTCCTTCTGGGTGGCAATGGGCTCCAGCTGGAACATATCGCCAACAAAGACCATCTGGATGCCTCCGAACGGCGCAGAATTGCCGACATAATGCCTCAGGGTCCTGTCGATGGCATCGATGATGTCACACCGGACCATCGACACTTCATCGATGATGATGGTGTCCAGGTTGCGGACCAGCCCAATCTTGGACCTGTTCATGCTGCCGATTTCCCCGGGGCCAAGAACCCCGAAGTTAAAACCGAAGAAGGAATGGATTGTCTGCCCGCCAGCGTTGATGGCAGCCTGGCCGGTAGGAGCCAGAACCACGAACTTCTTTCTGATGCCCTCTTGGACATTCTTGAGGAATGTGGTCTTGCCGGTGCCAGCCCTTCCCGCAAGGAAAAAGCTGTTGTTGGTCCTTTCAATCATCCGGTAGGCGGCTCTCTGCTCGTTGTTAGTGCTGTCGAATTTTGCTTCCATGTTTTTCTTCGTTTTAAGTTTTTAATTTCTGATATCGCTAACGGGAGGCGGCAGGAATTCTTACAGTGTGTTATGCAGCCAGATAACAGAAACCCACGACTGGCTGGCCGAAGATCTTCTGCGTCACGCGCGAGATATACTTCTTGGTGGCAGCACGGTGCTTGTTGCTTTTATCCCCTGTCTTCTTCTGAAGTTTCCAGTACTCCTTACAGACCCTCTTCTCGACAATCCTTCGGACCATGCGTTTCGTTGCACCGTCTTCGATGCCGATGGACAGAGAGCCCAGCTCGGCGCCGTCTTTGAACGCCAGCTTCTCCTCGGCGATGGAACGGCAGAGGGAATGGGATTTCTTCTTGTTGTCGGATTTGGAGGCCAGGCTGCGGCCGTAGATGTAGTTGTTCTTGATGTTTTTCATGGCATTGTCGTTTTGCTTACACAACCTATAACGGATTTGCACAGGTGATTCTTACAGGTCGAGACAAAAAAAATCCGCCAAGGCACCAGGCCTCGGCGGACCGGAGTGCATCGGATACCTACGCGGCGAGACTGTAGCCAGCCTCGAGCAGATCGGCACGCATTCTCTTGCGGACACGGCTCACGCAGACGTCGACGTTGCCGCCGGTCATCTGGGTTTGCTCCATGATTTCCGCTTTGGTTTGCTCTGCGATCAGCATCTCTGCAACAGTCCGGTCACGCCCGGCGTACCTCGACACGATGTCTTTGAGGGCATCGAGAGCGTTCTGCCAGTACAGCTGGTCACTGCAGTCCGCCACGCTCCCGAAGGATCTGCGGTAACTGACAGTGTCAGAGTACTTCTTGGCGTCGTCTTCGTTTTTCGGCTGATCCTCGTGGAGAAGGCCGGTCATGTGAAGAGGGTCGTTCTGGAGCTTGTCCAGCTCGTCACTTGCGAAGTTCTGAGCCACCTTCTTCGCCCAAGTGCTGAACTTGGCGTCTTTGGAAGGCTTGTACATCGCGTGCTTCTCAATCACGTGGAACCATGCGTTCTCGGCAATCATCTCTCTTTCGAAAGATGACACCATGCCGACAGGGTCACGTCCGTCGATGTAGAAGAGCACGCTCTTCTGGATGGCCGAACCGAGTTCGTTGGTGAGGTTTGCCTGAAAGTCCGCTGCTGCCGCTGCGATGGAGTTGGTTTTTTTCATCTTTTTCTGTTTTTGAACGACCTTGTCTCGGGTGGCACCGTGCCATCCTACATCCGGCCAAAAAATACAGATTGACCAAACAGCGATTGGCGTTCAAGCAGATCAGATGAACTGACTTATCCTATGCACGTCCTATTTATGGGACTATACCATTTCAAAGAACTTTTTGTGTGGGGATTCACGTTGCAAAGTTACGAATTTCTTCCGAAAGACGCAGACTCTCCCCTGAATCAGTGTCTTATGAGGCCAAAGCCAAATCGAACAACTCGACTGGAATCCTCTGAAGGCGTATCCCCGGCCAGGCGATGGGCTTGTTCGCTGCCGACTTGATGAAGGAGCGGATGCTGTCCGAAAGCCTGATGTTGTGGTAGCTGAACACCACGCCGGCCACGTCGAAGAAAACCGCCCTTTCCCTCCCGTCGTAGAAGGCCTTCACACCTTCTACCGGCTCTTCAATCCACTGTTCGAAGAGCGAGGAAGCCTGCCCCTTGATGAAGCCGTAGGAAAGCTGGCGCTTCCAGCGTTTGTCCTTGATGGCGGAGTTCAGGAGGTTCAGGGCACTCAGCGCTCTGAAGTAATCGTCCTGGTTGTCGCACGCATCGGTGGCTGCTGCCAGTGCTTCCGTGATAACTATTTCATCGAGGCCCTTGTCGGTCCGGTTCTCGTTCTCCTTGTAGATTCTCTCTACCAGCTGCTTTCTCATTTCGTTTTTCATTGTCGTTTTCTTTTGCGTTTCTACTTCCCCTAACGGAGCCCTTACAGAATTCTTACAAAGCTTTTCAACTTTTTTTCAGAATCTGGTCCACCATCCCGTATTGGAGCGCTTCTTCGGCGTTCATCCAGTAGTCTCTGTCCATATCAGAGAACACGCGCGCGTGCTCCTGCTTGGTATGCTCGGCAATGAGCGAACAGAGCTCTTCCCTGGTTTTCTCAATCTCCTTGGCGGCAATGAGAATGTCGGTGGCCTGTCCCTGCACACCGCCGAGCGGCTGATGGATCAGTACCCGGGAATGCGGCAGGCAGGATCTCTTCCCTTCAGCGCCGGCACAAAGAAGGACTGCGCCCATGGAGGCGGCCATTCCCGTGCAGATGGTGGCAATATCAGGTTTGACAAGCTGCATCGTGTCGTAGATGCCAAGGCCAGCACTGACTACACCACCGGGCGTGTTAAGATAGAGCGAGATGTCCGCCTTGTCATCTACGGATGCCAGGTAAAGGAGCTGCGCCTGGACGATATTCGCAACATCAGGATCGATCCCCACACCCAGAAAGATGATGCGGTCCATCATCAGGCGCGAGAAAACATCCATAGCAGCGATATTGAGCTTGCGCTCCTCGATAATGGAAGGATTGATATAGGCGTCAAGCGCCGATCCATAACGGTGAAGGGTCATCGAACTGATGTTTCTGTCAAGGTTTGCGAACTTTTCGAAATCTGTCATAGTCGTTTATTTTTATCGTTTCCACCTCCTCTCACGAAATCCCGGCCGGATTCTTACAGCGCAATACCGACAAATACCGATATTTTTCTTCCGCAGCGCGTCCATGGAACGGTAAGGAGATTTTCGTAAATTTGCAGAAGCAGCCTCAGTTATTCTTAAAGAACGATAATGACATTATGGAACGCTTTAGATTTGTCCACGGAGATATGTTTTCAAAATATAATTCTGGAAGTCTGTCCCGTTCCAGGGACAAACAAGTATCTGATGCAATTGCCAGACTCTCGGATGATTATGTTCTGAACGTGAATGAAGAGGATTACATTCAGTACTTGATAGACGAATATACACTTTACATGCCCGTCATTCATTTTGACGATGTCAGAATTGAGACCAGAAAGGTGTTGGTTGATCCTGAGTACCTCCCTAGGTATTGGGGCGCACAGAAGGCTATTGAACGAACAATGGTTCGGTATATTATCCCTATCAGCGGAGACAGCAATCTGCTGTATTTCTGTCCATCATCATTTCTTATTTCTGGCTCTGGCAATTTCCACGTTAGATCCAATGAAATCTACACAGACATTCTGGCTATAAATGATGATGCAGAGCAAGTCAAGCGGGAGTATGAATCAGCGAAAGACAGCTGTATGAAAATGCTCGGCTTTCTGGAGAAAGATGTGCGCGCATATAACAACGGCCTGCCTCAAACAGCTAGAGACTATTTTATATCACGCAAAGAAAGAATCAAAAGAGAGAATTCCTTTGTTGTCAACCTTGGTGTGCCGACGTCATCGCAGGTGAAGAATCCTAAAACATATGCTGTTCCGACGGTTTCTCATCGTTTTGTTCCCCCAAAAGCGAAGAGTACTACCAAAGAGGTTGAGGCCATTACCCCGGTTATGGATATGGCCAAGTATGAGCAAATTCTTGAAGCCCTGCAGACCGTTGGCCAAATGTACGAGAAGCTGCCAAAAGTAACGCAGGGAATGGATGAAGAGACCTTACGAGATCTATTTCTAGCGCAGATTCAAACGTCTTTCAAAAGCGATTCAGCAACAGCAGAAGCCTTCAATAAAAACGGAAAGACAGATATCATGGTTAAACACGGTGAGGGTGTCCTGTTTGTAGCAGAATGTAAGTTTTGGAAGGGAAAGCAGGTACTTCATGATGCTATTTCGCAACTTCTCAGCTACTTAACATGGAGAGATACTAAGGCCGCTCTTCTGATATTTGTCCGTGATACAACGATGACTACAGCAATCAATGGAGTAAAGGAAAACGTAGCTTCCCACGAAAACTATAAGAGCACATCAGCGCCGAAAGGAGAAACGTGGTTCAACTACAAATTCACTATGCCAAACGATTCCGATCGAGAAATCTATTTAGCCGTACAAATCTTCGATTTTAACTCGACGAAATAGTATTACATCAAATCATCTTCTCACTATCTATACTTAGGAGGCGGGAATAAATAAAATAAGCGGTCAAGCCCTCTTCACTACGCTAAAGCTCCGTTCAGAAGGCTTGGTTCCGTCCTCCGGGGCACAAAGCGCCCCTCCGAACTCCACTTGTGGCAGCTCCACTGCGAGACTCTTCCCGCCGCGCCAGGGCGCTCTGGTCAGAGACTCGCGGCCGTTCCGCGCCGCGCTTCGCGCATAAAGGAAATATGGTCAAGAGACTGTGACCGGACAAGCCGGCCACAGACTCTTGCTGGTCAGTCCCCCACCGCCCCCAGGGGCCATAATCGCCCGGGAGGCCTCCTGCCAGCGCGACCGTCAGTGCCCCGAATCCGCGAGGATTAACATAATCTTATCGAGATTGTGTAACAGGTCGGCGCCCGCGCCGCCTGTTTCCGCTCCGCACACAATCTAGATTATGTTAACCTCACTCCGTCAATGAGTTACGGGCGTCATCCCTTCGAACTCCCGGGCGAGGCGGCGTCGGACAAGCAGCCCCCGTCAAGGGCCACCCGGGACCCGGCCCGTCCGGGGGCTGCGCACTTTGCGCGAGCATTGAGGGAACGGCAGTACTTCAATTCGAGGGCGCAAAGTGCCACCACGCAGAACGTCAGTGAAACTCGACCGTAAGGAGCCCGCAGGCAACGTCATTGCAGTGCGAGCAGTCCGCCGCCTTACGCAGCTCCGCTACTGGGTCGTTCCAGGCCGTGACTCCTCTTCCTCCGCAGGCTCCGTCAGAAGAGTCCCGTCCCTCCACTCCTCGGTACGGCTTCGCCGTGGTTATACCTGCCTGCTATTCCTCCACACCTCCGCCGGGAAGAATCCCGCCGGAAGTGTTCCGGGCAGGCAGGAGGCAGCCGTCCCGGCTGCTGGCGCAGACATTGTCAGTTTGGTCCACAGCTGCGCCGTTCCCCAAACTGCCAAAGACTGCGCCGGAGCGACAGTGCCAGGCCTTCGGCTGCGAGCGTACTACCTTCGATCCGGCAATGGGCCGTCCCGGCCCAGGCCCCGGAGGCCGTCTGTCCACCCTTCGCGCCGGTCTCTTCCGCTGCTCCAGGGAGCCTGTAGTCTCCCTTCCGCGGCGCTCCAGAGCCCGCCGCCCCTTACACTTCCAGACCGCCTCCGGGGCCACGCTCCACTCGCTTCGCTCGTTCCGCGCCCTTTGGCACTGGCAGACTCACAGCCGCCGCACAAGGTCCCCGCCGCATCCCACGCGTCTGCGAGACTGCCAGCACCATAGGCCCACCCAGTGCACACGCCCGAAAGTCTGTGCGATATCGACCGTCCTACCCCGCCCGGACGGATGGGAAAGGTGTATATACATAAAACAAGAGGCAGCGGCTTGCGCCGCTGCGGGTGACGTTAATGGCTAATGCTTCCTTTGAGGTACTTGGAAGCTATTGCTTTGTTTAAGACTTCATAGTCCCTGGCATCCTCCCTTGGAGCAGCCCTCTATCTGTCCTTTGTAAGACTTTGATATTATGCAGATATTAAGTATATTAGCACTTGTAACTTAAACCTATACTTGAAACTATGCCGCGTTATATTCCATCTATCCCATTCGAGGACTGCTACGGGTCCGTCGGTGATAAAACCTACTTCCACAGGGGTAAGGATTGCTACTACAAGAAGAAGCCCACCTGCGTGTTTACCGGTACCGAGGCACAGCTGCAGCAGCTGAGTCTCCACCAGCGTGCGCTGGCCGCCTGGAGGACGGTGCCTTCCCAGACGCAAAAAATATGGAATGAGTTCGCAGTGCATGCCCCGAGCAAACGGCCGCCTTATGGAAGCAAGGCGCATATCTCAGGATACAATCTATTTGTGTCGGCCTATCACGGCTTTGCCCAGCTGGGAAGAGAGCAAACTCCCCTTCCTCAGCGCTGGGATTCTTTCCCGGATTACTTCCTGGACTGGGAGTCCCTTCAGGTATTGGATGGAAAGGATCTTCTGTTGAGGTTCTTCTGCAGCGTTGGGGATGGTACGGTTGGTCACCGATACCGGCTGCTGCTGAAGCTGGAGTTAACCAAGCCCAGTCACGGCCGGCGGCCAGGCCTACAGAGGAACTATCTGGCGGAGTCGAACTGCACAGATGAGGATGGCCGGGTGTGTTTCAGGATACCGGATTTCAAGGAGACCTGGCAACTGGATTTGCCGGAGTACACAGCGCATTGCCGGTTCATTCTCATCGACAATGTGACCGGATATCGGTCCAGATTCCGGATGCAGAGTTTTCGTTTTTCTTTGTGATAGTTTTTGTTATTTATTTCAAGTTATACTTTAATATAAATTATGTAAGTGCTTGACTGATATTGCAAAATAGTTTTGTATATTTGTATCGGTCGCAAGGGTGTTGCGGCTGTTACTTAACCTAAAACAAAGCTATGATTGCGCTTCCTTCTATTGCTTTCGAGGGGTTCTCGGGATCTGCAAAGGGTGTTACGGCTCGCCGCGTTGGCGGCCGCAACATCCTTTCTTGCAAATGCTGGCCGACCGGCGCTGCCACTGTTGCCCAGGTGGCCCGCCGAGCCTCCCTCAAGAAAATATCGAAGTCCTGGAAGCTGCTGTCTTCAGAACAGATGCAGGAGTGGGACCGTCTGGCCGAACACGCCGCCGGTGCCTCCGTCCTCGGGAAGAAGGCGGAACTTACCGGACAGAATCTCTACGTTCGCCTCAATGTCAACAGGGCAATGGCAGGCGAAGCTCTCCTTTCTACTGCTCCCCTTTCCAACGTAGCCATTCCCAACGTCGAGTTCACCCAGGTCGTTATCACTCCGGATCTGGTGGTTCTCGGTGGCGTCAAGCATGAACCTGCACCACTCAAACTTGTCGTGAAGATGTCTGTCTCTCAGAGCGCCGGCATTTCAAACGGCTGGTCCAAGACGGTCATCATTACTCCAGGAATGGAGGATGACTGGGGCGAAGCGGATGTAACGCATCTCTACCTCAAGACCATCGGCGTGGAGCCGGTTCCTGGCGAGAAGGTCTTCGTTGAGGCCTACTGGATGGACACGTCCACCGGGTTTGCCGGCCTGGAGGCTCGTGAATCTGTCATCGTTACCGGCGAATCTCACTACCAGCGCCGAGTCAAGGCCACGATGGACAATCTTGACCCCACTGAGGAAAGCCATGTGTCCTCTCTTGACGTGGACTTCTCTACCGGTGCTCCGGTGGCGCAGTTCAATGCCCAATGCCTTGGGCACAGCAATGTGGCATCCTCCGAAGTCTATCTGGACCAGCAGCTACCTTCTGAGATTATCGGTACGGGAATGTGCCTTGGTCGTTCCAACGATGCGGATGGCCATATCAATGCCCAGTCCTACCTGGTGTATATGTATAACCGTAATGGCAAGTCTCAGCTGACTTTCGCCCATCGTGGTGGCCCTTACTACACGCATACTGAGGTATTCGGAACCGGTATCATTTACTAATCCCCAACCACTACAGCCATGTTCAACAGCATATCCAATAACTTCGGCGCGGGCCAGATAACCTTCAAGGATTATCAGGCCCCCAATTACGTGGTTCTGAATGCCAAGGTCGAATTCGACCCTACGAATCCCGCATACCAGGCCTGCCAGCAGCTGGAAATCACCGTTCCGGATCTGACTATCGACCGCAGCACCATCGGCGGCGTTTTCGTCCGTTTTATCGAGACGCAGCACTATTCCTGGGGTGATGCCATCTATGATGGCGGTACCGTCCTCAAGTCCTGGATCAAGGACAAAAATACGATTGTCGTCGAGAAACAGCCGTGGTTTGACAACAACGGCCCGCTCATCCTCTACTTCGTCACGATGTATGCCCAGCTCAACCAGGGCGCAAATACCATCAAGGGCACCAAGCAGCGCCTCACGGTCACTACCGAGGGCAATTACCTCCGCTTCTCCAGCGACACGTTTGTAGTAGTGTTCGACCACTGGGTATTCATGCACCTGCAGTTCTCCAGCTGCTCCTACGCGCAGCGGGACCTGCCCTGGGAGGCAACCTTCGAACAGATGCCGGAAGATGTCACTGCCGACGTTCCGGTGCCCGGTGGCGGCAATCAGTTCCACCAGGATTGCTTCGGCATGGGCGAATGCCACATCGAGAACAAGATCTTCACGATGGACCGCCGTGTGATGGGGTTCTGGGATACCGGCCGCGAACCGTTTGCTTTCGCTTTCCTGGTTCGTGACAACAACGAATAGTGACTATGGCCCAGAAGAAGAAAGTAGAACTCACGCGCCTGCAGGGTGGAATTGCCATTGCGAGTTTCTCCAGTGGCGTGACCATTGCGGCCGTGTGCCTCTTCTTCATCCCGCCACTGGGAGAGATTGCCAGCTCCGCAGTCTCGATTGTGAGCGAGCTGCTGGTCCTCTGCGGCGCATCCTGGGCGTCAAAGCATCCTACGATGTCAAGTTCCGGAAGTTCGAAGCCGAGCTCAGAGATGCCCGTGAACACGAAACACAACCTACAACCTAAACCAACCTATGAAACCCTCCGCCCTTCTGGCCTTCACGCTTTTTCTCGCTGCTTGTGGTACTGCCCGGCCCGTTCTGGAGTCGGACAGTACCCGGGTGGAGGTGAAGACAGTGGTAGAGAAAGTCATCGACACAGCCTACGTTGAGTTACCGGTGATCATCGAGAAAGTGGCCACCCTGGACACCGCCTCCGTATTGGAGAATAAATACGCCAAATCTGAGGCAGTAGTATCCGGCGGGGTCCTTACCCATTCGCTGGCCACTAAGCCTGTCAGAGAGCCTGTAAAGGTCGAAAAAGAGATAGTTTACCGCGATTCCCTGGTTTACCGGGACCGAGTCGTCAAAGAAGATATCTACATCGAGAAGGAACTCACCTTCTGGCAGAAGTTCCGCCTGAAGCTCGGCTCCTGGACCCTCGTTCTGATAGTTATTGCAATACTATACCTTCTATTCCTTTTGTTCAACAACTTCCTAAAACTTAAACGCTTATGAAGTACATTCCTTCTATCGCCTTCGAGGAGATGAGCGGATCCGCCAAGGGCGTGACTGCCGCTAAGATGAAGAACCGGAAGTACATCCGCAACCGCGGATACGGCGGCTCTGTCCGCACTTCCGACCAGGCTAAGGTCAAGGGCGTCTTCAAGAGGCTCACCACCATGTGGAAGACCCTCGCGAACGACAACATCCTCGCCTGGAACAAACTGGCCCTCTCCCAGCAGGGCCGCAGTGTTCTCGGTACCGGTGCCAAGATCTCCGGCGCCAACCTGTTCACTCGCCTGAACTACTGGATCGTCGCTTGCGGCGGACAGCCGGTTCTCGTACCTCCCACCCTCCTGGGCGTGGAGAACCCTTCCTCCGCCACCATCGTGTGCCAGGGTGACACCTTCACCTTCAAGCTCGACCAGGCCCTCGCCGACAACGGCGGCATCTTCCTGGTCATCGAAGCCACCGAAGGCCAGTCCAACGGTGTCTCCCGTGCCCATAGCAAGGCCTCCGGCATCAAGCTCGTTGAGGAACCCACCGCTGCTGCCATCGACATCCGTGCCGACTACGTGGCCAAGAACGGTGCCCCCAGCGCTGCTGCCCCGAAGATCTTCTTCCGCTACTACTACGTCAACAGCTCCACCGGCGAGAAGTCTGGCGTCATGCTGGCTGAGACCACCTGGACCGCTGCTGCCGCAGGTGGCGAGCCCTAGTCTCCCAGTCTTAGGACTTGACCTAAACTGTTCGCCCTCCGCAGTCGTGAGACTCCGGAGGGCTTTCTGTATGTGAATGTCCCGCGACACACCCAGGGCCCATCCGGGAACGCGCCAGCGCATAGCGTTGGGCAAATGATTCGTTCAGAAAAATGAGTCAATTCGGGCAAAACTCGTTGGAAAAATTACGACGGCTATTTGAAAAGTCGTTGGAAAAAGTGTATATTTGTTCCCGGATAAAGTATCAGACTATGCTGAAAAGGAAAATTGAAGACGCTCTCATTGCCTGGAAAAACAAGCCGGGACACAAGCCTCTGGTGATAATGGGCATCCGCCAGTGCGGTAAAACATATATCTCGCAGCACTTCGCTGAGCAGAACTACAAGAATGTCGTCTACATGAACTTCATCAAGCAGCCGGAGCGAATCAATGCTTTCGTCGGATCAAAAGATGTGGACAGCATTCTGCTCAACTTGTCGGCGCAGATCAAGGGTGTCAAGTTCATCCCCGGAGAGACCTGCCTGATCTTTGATGAAATCCAGGAATGCCCCGAGGCCAGGACTTCGCTCAAGTTCTTCAAAGAGGACGGCCGCTTTGACGTGATTGCCACTGGCTCCCTGCTGGGTGTCCAGGGCTACGGCGACGAGCTAAAGAAAAGGCGTCGCAAGATGGTTCAGAAGAAAGATCTGGGCATCAACTCCGTTCCTGTAGGCAGCGAGGATATCATCGAGATGTACCCGCTTGACTTTGAGGAGTTCCTCTGGGCCAACGGTATGAATCCGGACGTCATCGAGGCTCTTCGGAAGTTCTACACGGAGGAAACGCCGGTTCCGGAAGGAATCCACGTGGCCATGAAGCAGTATCTGAACCTCTATGTCGCTATCGGTGGTCTCCCCGCCCCCATCAATGCGTTCCTGGCCACAAACAACATGAACGCCGTGAGTGAGGAATACAAGGGCATCCTGAAGGAGTACCGCGACGATATGGTCAAGTATGCTCCGGACAAGGACAAGCCCCATATCCGCGAGTGCTTCAATTCCATCCCCAAGCAACTGGCCAAGGAAAACAAGAAATTCCAATACAGCAAGGTTAAGCCCGGCGGACGAGGTGAAACCTATCTGGGCTCTCTCCAGTGGCTGGAAGACGCCGGCATTATCTGCCGCTGCTACAATACAGACATCACCGGCCTCCCGATGGAAGGCAATGCCAAAGATAATGTGTTCAAGGTTTACACGGCTGATATCGGCCTGCTCATCGAGATGCTGGGCTCTGGGACGAGGGCGGACATCCTGCAGGGCAACCTGGGAGGATTCAAAGGCGCTATCTTCGAGAATCTGATGGCTGACACACTTCACAAGAAGCAGCAAAGCCTGTACTACTTCCTGAAGGACTCTGGCCTTGAGCTGGACTTCCTCGTCCGGATGAAAGGCGAATGTGTCCCACTTGAAGTGAAAGCCAAGACGGCCCAGGCCAAGAGTGTTCAGACTGTCTTGAAGCATGCGGACAAATACCACGTGAAGCACATCATCAAATTCGGCGACTACAATGTCGGCCGGGAAGGCCAACTGCTCACACTCCCCAACTATATGCAGTTCCTCCTGGATCTGGAGCCGGAAGAAATCGTCCTCGAACCGATCGACGTGGACGCCGTCAACTCCCTAGCAAAGAAGATCCTTGGCTAATTTGAGAACCCGCTTCGTGCTTTGAGACTATGATGGAACGGAATGAAAGATGTAAGTGTTTACTTTGTAAGCGTGAGCGAGCCAATAAAACGGGCTCGCATATCGTTCCGTCTTTTCTCATGAAACGCATCAACTCTCACGATGGATGCTTACAAAGAGATCATGAGGTTGGTTTTGAAATTCGCTCAAGCGGAGTAAAGACATACTTTGGACGCAGCATCTATCGTGAAGTACG